>Ga0335078_10017760_pt1 | contig 10580 bp, 12 predicted proteins | sample Lox_Sample_32_FD_206711 | JGI IMG/M metagenome (GOLD analysis project Ga0335078, IMG submission 206711) | Soil microbial communities from Loxahatchee National Wildlife Refuge, Florida, United States - Lox_Sample_3.2 | ecosystem: Environmental > Terrestrial > Soil > Wetlands | place: USA...
GTGGCTTGGTGAGCATTCGCACTACTTCCGACTGCGCCAGGAGAATCACCGCCAAGATGCTCGGCGATGACGGGGCCGGGGCTGCCGAGGCTGCTCAGGACGCCTTCGGCGAAGTGTGCAACATGATCGCCGGCAGTTTCAAGGGCAGGATTTCCGGACTGGCGGACGGCTGCGCTCTCTCCGTGCCCACCGTCATCTTCGGAAGAGATTTCACGCTTTTTTCACTTGCCCGTGGGCAGCATTACGAAGTGAACTTCTCGTTTGAGGACAACCCGCTCTCCGTGAGCCTGGACCTGCATAGCAAGTAGTTCCTGTGCTCCTCAGTCGACAGGGTGTCGACTGGTTACAGCGCGGCGGGGCTGGCACAGGGCGAAAGCCGGCGGGATCGTTCAGCGAAACTACCCAAGGGGCTCTGCGCCACGCGTTGCGCACTCGCGGAGCCACTGCTTAGTTACCCGCCGACGACAAAGGATATCCCAGGCGCATCAAGGCTTGACCGGCCCATTGGTCGATGAGATCGAGCTGCGCAGGCGTCAGCTTGCGGCGCCAACCCTCGACCTCGCCTTTGTGCACAAAGCGGCCTTCTTCGCGCGAACTCCTGGGGGGAGGCATCCTGATACGGAGATTCAGCGCGTGGACGCGGTCCTCTTTGGCTTTCATCGCGTCGATAGAATTGTTCTGGATGGCGCGGCATATCGCCTCGCGGTCCGGGCGGGCGCCGAGGAAAGTGATAACCCTGGTCAATACATCCGCAGTGTTGCGCCGCAGATCTTCGTACCGCACGAGCAAGAACCTATCGGTCTTCGCCAAGTCCGAATCTAGATAGGAGGCCACATGCGCAGGCCAGGAACCATGCCGTTTGGGGCCGTTCATGATTCGGTCGAGGTAGGCGTCGAAGGTTGTCGACACCACCCCCATGTGCCACTCGCGGCGGAAGTGCGATAACGCAACGTCACGGACATCGCGCACCAGGTATAGGACTTTGCGATATGCCGGCCGGAAGGTCTCATGCGTGCTGATCAACCTACCGCCGTCCGAAAGAACCCCGGGCGCTGAAAAGTGGAAGCCTACCATGCGTGAGGCTTGATTGACATTTTGGAATTCCGAAGGCTTGCCCGTCATGAGCTCGCACACCATGAAGCGCAGCCAGGTGCCGCCCGACTTCGGATACTCACTCAGAAAAACGTCGTCGGGCCTGAAGCCGTGATGACGGTACCAGAGATGAGCCGCACGCATCCAGGGATTGGCGTCTGTGAGCTGGTAGCGCGTGCGCTCGAGCCACGGAAGCTTATCACTCTGGGGCGGCGGTTGGAAAACGAGAGGCGTAGCCAAATTACTGTTCTCAAGGGGCATGGGTATTTGCATCACCTCCGAAAGGGAGTGCGTGCTTACATTCTGTCCCTACCAGTGACATTTTAGCACAGTCGTGCCAAGTTCGTCAGCACCTTGAACGTTGGGTGGTGTCTTGATTTGACGGGTAGCGCCGACCTTTAGGTCGGCAGGTGCTGGCCTAAAGGCCAGCGCTAAGCCGAAATCAGGACATTACCGAACGTAGTCCTGGGTATGGCAAGTTCGTGCAGGCTCCCCTTCCTGGACTCTGCGATGTCCCGACGGGAGGCGAGCGAACAACTGAGGGCTTCGAAGATGCAGATCGCTCCTGCTCGAGTAGAACCCTTGACTGCCGTCTGGCGACAAGAAGTCCCTTGCCGCGGGACCTAGAATTCCCAAAAGCAGAATGTCTGCCAGCCGACGTTCTAGGAATACTTTGCCTAGCGCGGCACTCGCTGGGCGGCAAAAGCTGACCCTATTCACTCTCCAGCGCCCACTCCGCCTGCTGGGAGAGTGGCTAAGCCTTGGTCCCATAACGACTTCCGTTTCCACTTCTGTAATCACACTTTGGCTAGTCCGCTGCAGTGTACTTCCCCGGAGAAAAGAAACGTGGACAGCGGATTTTACGCGGCATTTACGGGGTTGGTGGCAGGAACGCAAGCATTGGAACTGGCCGCCAACAATCTGGCAAACATCAGCACGACGGGCTACAAGGCCCAACGGGAGTTCTACAAGTCACTCACCGCGAGTCTCGGGAATACCAGCCAGCGGCCATTGAGTTCGTTGAACCAGGCTATCAACAACTATGGCGTGCTGGGCGGCGCCGCGGTCGACACGCAGGCCGGAATGCTCGAGCGCACCGGCAACGACCTTGACGTGGCCATGGAGGGCTCCGGGTTCTTCGTCGTCCAAACCAAGGCAGGACCAAAGTACACACGCAATGGGAGCTTCCAGGTTAATACGGACGGGCAGCTGCAGACAGCCTGGGGGGACCCCGTATTGGACGACCAAAACCGCCCCATCGAGGTTCCCAGCGGCCCCATATCCATCAGCTCCGACGGGACTATCTCGTCCCAGGGCGGTGTGGTCGGACGTTTCCAGACGGTTGACTTTGCGCCCGGCACACCCTTGGATCCGGAAGGCAATTCGATGTATGCCGCCCCGAAGGGGAGCCCAACGCCCGCCGCTGACCCGCGGGTGCGTCAAGGCATGCTCGAGGCGTCCAATATGAGCCCCATCACGGGCACGGTCGGCTTGATCATGATCCAGCGGCAAACCCAGCTTCTCCAGCAAGCTCTCACAATATTCCATAACGAATTCAATAAGAGCGCAGCGCAGGACTTGCCGCACGTGCCATAACTTAAGTGAGGAGAAGGAAATGTTCCGAGCTCTATACACTGCCGCCAGCGGCATGATCGCCCAGCAATACAACCTCGACAACGTGGCGAACAATCTGGCCAACGCCAGCACCGCCGGTTTTCGCGGCCGCAGGCTGCAATTTCAGGATCTTCTCTACCAGGACCTTGTGGCGCCCGGAGCGGCCGCAACGCAGCAGACGAATTTTTCCTCGGGGCTGCAGATCGGGTTGGGATCCCGCACCGCCACGTCTGAAGTGCTCCAGACTCAAGGGGACGCAACCACCACGGGGAACCCGCTCGACTTGATGATTAAGGGGCAGGGTTTCTTCCAGGTAAAACAGCCGGATGGACAAATTTCCTACACGCGCTCCGGCTCCTTTCAGCTGGATCAGCAAGGAAATATCGTGACGTCGGATGGCAACCCTCTGCAACCCTCAATTACCATTCCCTCGAATGCCCAAACCATCACCGTGGGCACGGATGGAACCGTGTCCATTACCCTGCCGGGCCAGCAGCAATCCCAGCAAGTCGGAAGCATTCAACTGGCCACTTTTCCGAACCCCGGCGGTCTGCAGAGCGTCGGCCAGAACCTGTTAATGACCACTTCCGCCTCAGGCGAGCCCGTGGTGGGCAGCCCAGGCGGAGCGGAGGGTCTGGGCGCCCTCCAGCAAGGGATGCTCGAGCAATCCAACATCGACGTGGTCCAGGAGTTTGTGGAGATGATCCTTACCCAGCGGGCGTATGAAGCCAACTCAAGGGTGGTGGAAGCGGCCAACAGTATGTTTGAGAACTTGAACAACATAAACCGGTAGAGCAACGGGAGTCAGAACTCAGGAGTCAGAATGTTTGGTGGTTCGAGCGATCAGATGAAAAAGAAAGGCTCTTGCCGCTCTTTGTTGAGCCGTTCTTGGCCTTTAGGGCTACAACGCGGATCTTCAGCTTCGCATCAGGGAGGATGGATTCCTGACATTGTCTGCCCCCTCGCGGTTGCGGTCCTGGCATTTTTTTTCGTTCCGTCGCAACTGGGTGCGGCCGGCTCCCTTCCGCCGCGCGTTCGCATTTCGAAATATGCTGAGGTGCAGGGTGAGACGATCAGACTCTCGGACCTGCTTCCGCCGGACGCCCCGGCCGAATTGGGGCAGAAAGGCGCCCAGATCATCCTTGGAAACTCTCCCCTTCCTGCCAGCCAACGAGTCATTTCCAAACGCCAAATGGAGCTGCAGTTGCGCGAGTTTCCTTCTGTTCGTGAACGGCTCGACCTCCCCGAGCGGCTGACTATCTCGCGCAGGCAACGCCGGCTTTCGCCGGATGAGATCCGGACGGCGATCGAGACCTTTCTTGCAGCAGAAGGACTCAGCGCACCGCGCACGGCACTCGAGAATTCGCTCAGCCACGTGGCGCCGGTGTTTGTGACCCGCCAGGATCCCGGACTGGTGGTGAAGCGGATGGAGCCCGATCGCGTGCGCCGGCAGATGCGCTTTTTGTTGTGGGCTTCGAGCGAGCCGCAGGTCTTGCCGTTTTACGTAACTGTTGAAGAAAGGGCCGATAGTGTCGGTTCCGAGTCTTCGAACCCAGAGGAGCTCCGCCCGGAATCTGATCTTGCGGACCATCAGGAGAGCTCCCCGAAGACAGCGGGAGGGAGTTTTGCGGCCTTGCTCAAGAGCGGGCGGTCCGGCGTGCCCGTCTACAAAGCCATGTCGCCTGCTCGGATACCCCCGCCGGGGAGCATTCTGGTTACCAAGGGCAGACCGACAAAACTGGTGGTTGAAACGGAGACCCTGCGCATGACGGCGCTGGTGACTCCGCTCGAATCCGGAGCCAAGGGTCAGCTGATTCGCGTCAAGAACTTGGACACGCAGCGCGTCTTTGAGGCGGAAGTGGCCGATGAGGACCTCCTCGAAGCCAGGCGCACAGGACAGTAACGGGGAATAAGATCATGCGGGTGAATAGACATCAAAGCCTCGAGTGTTTCCTACTGATTTTTCTCGTCGCAGGCGGCGGCCAGGCGGCTCAGAATAAGAAAGAGAAAAACGTCAATGACGCGGCAGCAGAGAGCCTATCCCAATACATCCAGCGCGTTCGGGCGACCGCGGCCTCCAACTCCGCGCTCGGAAGCCTCTGGCTTCCCCAAGGACGTTTTTGTAATTTGCCTTCCGACGATAAAGCGAGGGGCGTCAACGACGCGATCATCATCAATGTCGTGGAGCAGACCACGGCCACAGGGGATTCGAGCGTCAAGTCCGCTCGGACCTTTGCCGCCAATTCCAGCATCAGCGCTCTTGGGGGCCTGGTGAAGGCAAACAACGGACTGCAGAATATCTTTTCGCCGCAGTCCTCCAATGCGCTTAATGGCGGCGCGCAGACGAGCACGGCCACAAGCTTCAGCACCAGCTTGGCGGCCCAGGTGGTCAGCGTGCTGCCCAACGGCTACCTGGTGATCGCAGCCGTGCGACATATGGACATGAATAACCAGCGTCAGACGCTCCTCGTCCACGGAGTGGTTCGTCCCAGTGATATTGCCGTGGACAATTCGGTCTTTTCGTACCAGGTTTTCAACCTGGAGGTTCAATTGATCGGAAAGGGAGTGCTTAGTGACGGTGTGAGACCGCCCAACAAGTTAGTTAATGCCATTTTGAAGGTGGTCGGATTCTGAGCTGCTGCGGCGCTTCGGCCGAGCGCGGAAGAATGGTCTGAGCGAATACTGCCTTCGCGATGATCCGTCTGCAGAAGGCAACTGGAGAGGGGACATGAAATTCTGTCGTTACTTGCTCGTGGTGGGTTGGCTGCTGGTCGGGGGGCGGGTCATTGCCTCGACCCGGGACGCAGTGCTTCGGCCGGTGCGCATTCAAGACATCACCACAGTCGAAGGGGTGCGCGAGAATTCCTTGATTGGCTACGGAATGATCGTGGGGTTGAACAACACCGGCGACCGGCAGCAAACTTTGTTCCCCGCCCAGACCCTCGTGAATATCCTGAGGAAAATGGGAGTTCAGTTGTCAGGGCCATTGTCCTCCATGCAGGTGCGTAACGTCGCGGCGGTGTTTATTACCGCCACTTTGCCGCCTTTTTCCAGTCCGGGAACCCGGATCGACATCGATGTGTCGTCGGTCGGCGACGCCAAAAGCCTGGAAGGCGGAATCCTGCTGCTCAGCCAGCTCTATGGTGCGGACGGCCAGCCCTACGCTACCGGGCAGGGCTCGGTGGTGCTGGGCGGGTACACCGCCGGCTCGCGCACCAACTCCGTGCAAGTCAACCATCCCACGGCGGGCCGTATACCCGGAGGCGGACTGGTGGAACGCGATACATCGGTCGATCTGTCTAAGCTAGGCCAGGTGGCGCTGGTGCTCCGCAACTACGATTTTTCGACCAGCGTGAAAGTGGCTGAAGCCATCAATGGCCGATTCGGCCAGGACTTCGCGCGCGCGGTGGATGGCCGCCGCATCGAAATCAAGCTGCCCGAGACCAATCGGGAGAGCGTGTCGCGATTTCTGGCGCAGGTTGAAGATCTCACGGTCGGCGTCCAGGAACCGGCGAAGGTTGTGGTCAACGAGCGAACCGGAACGATTGTGCTGGGACAGCACGTGAGCTTAAGCGCCTGCTCGATCCTGCACGGCAATCTGGCAATTGAAATTGCCACGCAATACCAGGTTTCCCAGCCCGCAGCGTCGTCTCAAGGACAGACCGCCGTTGTTCCGCAGACGACCGTGCATGCCAAGGAGAGCCCCGCAAATCGCGTGGAGTTGCGCGAGGGTGCAACCGTGCAAGAGTTGATCAGCGGGCTGCAGGGCATCGGGGCCACGGCGCGGGACATTGTGGCCATTCTTGAGGCCATCAAAGCTGCCGGCGCTCTACAAGCCGAACTCGAGGTGATCTGATGACAACGCCTTCCAGCTTACACTCCGGCGGGACGCCGGCTCTGCCGCTCCGGACAACTTCAGGTCCTGCTATAAACCCGGCGGCGGAACCCAAGCCGGGATCCCGAATGCAGAAACTGACCAAGGTAGCGAAACAGTTCGAAGGGGTGCTGCTCTCTTCGTTACTGCAAGAAGTGCAGACCGGCTCGCTCGACTCAGCCGACGGGGCCCTGGCCGCAGGCTCAGAAACGCTGCGCAGTCTGGGTACCGAGGCCGTCGCACAAGCTCTGGCGCAGAAGGGAGGTATGGGCATCGCAAAAATGATTGTTAACCACTTCCACTATCTGTCCGATGATGGGTCGTAGTTTGGAATTCCTGGCGTACGACCCGCCTGCTACTTTCTGCGCGATTCGTTAAAGTTCTTGGGCATGCTGCCGATAAGGGGATTGAGATTAGAGGAGACTGAAAATGAAGATTGATATGCCCCTTACATTCCCGCAACAGGTTGAGCCACAAAGAGTGGGGACGGGTGGCTCGTCACCAAGTCAGGTTCAGGCAGGAACGGAGGCACTTTCCCCAGACCGCGCCCAGTTTTCAGTTGACGGCGAAAAAGTGCAACAACTGAAGGGCAACTTGGCGGCCGTGCCCGAGGTGCGACAGGAGCGTGTAGCTGCCCTACAGAAGGCGATTGCTTCGGGCAACTACAACGTGTCCGGTCAACAGATTGCCCAGGCAATGTCTTCCGACCTGCTGGGCGGGGAGTGATTCGGTCGTCGACCTCGCACGCTCCTAGTCTTGGAGAACCTCAGGCGTGACAAGTCGCCAGGAGGCCATCCCCATGGAAGAGTTCTCGACCGCTCCTGTCCTTTCGTCGACTCGCGCTGAAGATCGCGAGCGGCCTCCAGGACATGCTGCCCGTCGTCAACCGGAGAACCGGCCTCGATTACCGAGCAGCGAACCGGACACGAATGAGCATGATGACACGCCTGAGAACGGTGAGCCGAAGCACCACCTTGATATTTCGGTCTAAGCGATGAAAAAGTCAGAAACCCGGATGTACGTCGAGCTCTTGAAGAGGCGTCTCGCGAGCCTGCGTCTGATGGCCAAAGAACTGCACGACTGCCGGCAGTCGCTTGTCGGCATGGACCTCGAGTCGATCCGAGAGCACATTTCGTATCAACAGGGTCTATGTGCCGAGATCCGCTTCCTGGACCACGAACTGCGAGTGCTGAGGAGCCAAATCGTGGGTGCTGCAGGGCTCCAGTCGGACACATTGGACAACGCCGCCTTCGCTGGTCTCTTCGATAGTGCCTCTGCACAGGAGTTGCGTCGCGTCATCGGCGAGCTCGCAACGGCGCAGAAGAATGTGTGGCGGCTCAACCAGGTCTATGCAGGGCTGCTCCGGCGCTCCCGGCGTTCCATCAACGTCCTGATCAACGTGCTGGCAAGCTACATGGGTACTTATCCCGCCACGGCGCGCCACACGTGCCTATTTCCCAGACAGGCAGGAATGTGACTTATGTCGAGTCTCTTCGGAGCTCTTTCGATCGCGGTACGCTCCCTTTATGCCCAAGAAGGCGCACTTGACACTGTTTCCAACAACATCTCCAACGTCAATACACCCGGATATTCCCGGGAAACTCCCATTCTCACCGAAGCGCCCCCGATCGATTTGGGGCAGATTTCGATGGGCAATGGGGTGAACTTCAACGGGGTTCAAAGCATCCGCGACAATATCCTCGAGCTCCGAATTGATCAAGAAACCCAGCAACAGAACCAACTCACCTCGTATGTGGGATACATGAATCAGGTCCAATCTCTCTTCAATGAGACGCAGGGTTCGGGGCTAAGTACTGCTCTTAACTCGTTCTTTAATAGTTTTCAGCAACTTGCTGATAATCCAACTGATACCCCTACTCGTCTGGCCGTGATATCGGCTGGACAGGACCTCGCGTCGACATTTCAACAGACCGGGAAACAACTGGCCACTATTCAGCAAGGAGCTGACCAGGAAGTAGTTCAGACAGTCCAGCAAATCAACGCCGACACTTCCCAACTGGCTGATCTCAACCAGCAAATTTCTAGCCTCGGGCCGAACAGCGAGCAGGCCGATATGCTCGAGGACACTCAGTACCAGGTGCTGAACAACCTCTCACAGCTTGTGGACGTGGCGGTTACACACACCAGCAATGGCGGTCTCACCGTTACCACAACCAACGGCACAGCGCTCGTCGCCGGCGGCCAGAGTTTTGCCCTCTCTACTCAGACGAATGCCAGCACGGGATTCCAGGACATATACTCCCAAGGTTCGGATGTGACTTCGAGCTTTGGTGGCGGGCAACTGGCGGGCTTGCTGGAGGCACGCGACCAGTCCATTCCCTCCGTAAGGACAAGCCTTGATAACCTTGCTGCGGGCATTGTAAATGCGGTTAACTCACAAAGCCTGAAAGGATACGAGTTGAATGGCGCCAAAGGCGTGAACTTCTTTGAGCCGGTGAACCAGCCCAGTCCAGGATCGAATGCGGGGGCGGCGGAGAACATGGCCGTGGCGATTACCGACCCTTCACAGGTGGCCGCCAGTTCCGTCCAAGGCACAGACGGGGACAACGCCAATGCGCTGGCCCTGGCAAATATACAAAACGGACCCGTCGTGAACGGCCAAACGGCTACTGACTTCTACTCTGACTTGGTATCCACGGTCGGTAATGACGTTTCAACCGCAACCGATGAGCAGGAATCTATAGGCTTGGTCCTGACCCAATTGCAAAAGCAGCGGTCTGACACCTCCGGCGTGTCCTTGGATGAAGAGGCCGCAAACCTCATACTCTACCAGCGCGCGTACGAGGCTGCGGCGGAAGTTGTGTCCGCCGTCAATAGCCTCACAAACGACGTCATCCAGACGATCTAAAGGAGCTGAAGTGGGCATCCGCATTAACCCCAACCCGTTGACCGACCTGCTGCCAGGTCTGGCTCTTGACCAAAAGCAGGCAGACCAAGCCATTCAAGAGCTTTCTACTGGGAAGAAGGTGAGCCAGCCGTCCGACGACCCCGCGGCAGTCGCGGGCCTCATCGTCAACAATGCTCAGACCAGCAGGGTGAACGCCTACCTGAGCAATATTTCGATCTTGCAGGGTTCCCTGCAGGAGGCGGACTCCACGCTCAACTCTGTGGTGACGTCGCTCACGCAGGCAATTTCTCTGGGGACCGAGGGAGCGAACGGCACGTTGAACCAGACGGATAGGAATGCTCTGGTTCAGGAAGTGAACGGCGTCCAGCAGCAACTCTTGGATTATGCAAATCAGTCGTTTGAGGGGAATTACCTTTTCGCGGGGACGGCGGTTAATACAGCGCCCTTTGTGTCTGACTCTTCCTCTACCTCGGGGGTCAGTTACGTGGGCAACTCCGGGGTGAACAGCATCGAAATCGGCGATGGGCAGACCGTGCCTGCCAACCTGCCGGGCAACCAGCTCTTCACCGCATCGGGTTCGGATGTCTTCCAGGCTCTGAGAGATCTATCGAGCGCCCTCGCAAGCGGTTCGAATGTCCCTGCCGCAGAAACCGAAGTGCAGAACGCCTTCAACTATATCAGTGCTCGGCGCTCCTTCTATGGCACCACGCTCGATCGCCTCAACACTGCCACCAGTTTCTTGAATCAGGAAAACACTCAACTGACCCAGGAACAAAACAGCTTGGTGGGAGCTGACATGGCTACTGCCGCGAGTCAACTCAGCCAGGCTGAAACTGCCCTGGACGCCGCCATGGCCGCAGGAGGGAAGATATCTCAGACCAGTCTGCTGAACTACTTGACATAAGGCCACGCTCGAGCGTGCCACAGCCTCTCAATTAGACCAATTTTAATTCAAACGTATATATTTATGCGGGTATTGCACCGGATGGTTGAAGGGAGGCACAGGATGCAATCTTGTTCACGACATTTGCCGCATCGGGTGCTCTGCGCGTTGGATCGCGGTGAACGTCCGACGGCGATTGCGCGGCGACTGGAAGTCAGTCGCGTCTGGACTTGCCAGGTGCGTGGCTG
>Ga0335078_10017761_pt1 | contig 10580 bp, 6 predicted proteins | sample Lox_Sample_32_FD_206711 | JGI IMG/M metagenome (GOLD analysis project Ga0335078, IMG submission 206711) | Soil microbial communities from Loxahatchee National Wildlife Refuge, Florida, United States - Lox_Sample_3.2 | ecosystem: Environmental > Terrestrial > Soil > Wetlands | place: USA: Florida...
TGAACTCCATGAACATGCCCAGCGTCGACATCACGGTCACCCCGCCGGCCAGTGCGAGCGAGCATTCTCCGTTGCGCAGCGACTGGGCCGCCAGGTGCAGCGCCACCAGGGACGACGAGCAGGCCGTGTCGACGGTGATCGCCGCTCCCTCCAGGCCGAGGCTGTAGGCCAGCCGCCCGGAGGCGACACTGCCGGTGTTGCCGGTCAGCAGATGGCCCTCGACCTCCGACCCCGCGGCCAGCCCGGGGCCGTAGTCCATCATCATCGCGCCGATGAAGACCCCGGTCCGGCTGCCGTGCAGCGCGGTCACATCGATCCCGGCCCGCTCGATGGTCTCCCAGGACGTCTCCAGCAGCAGCCGCTGCTGCGGGTCCATGGCCAGCGCCTCACGGGGGCTGATCCCGAAGAACCCGGCGTCGAAGAGATCCGCGTCGTGCAGGAAGCCGCCCGCCCGCTGGGAGTAGCGGCCTGGCCTGCGCAGGTCGGGGTCGTAGCCCGCGGCGAGATCCCAGCCGCGGTTGGCGGGGAACTCCGACACCGCGTCGGTGCCCTCGGACACCAGGGCCCACAGTTCCTGCGGGCTGTCGGCCCCACCCGGGTAGCGGCAGCCCATCCCCACGATCACCACGAGGTCGTCCCGGTCGGCGGTTAGCACCGGAGATGGCGCGGCGGGCGCCGGAGCACCCGTCAGTTCGGTTCTGGCGAACTCCGCCAGCGCCGTCGGCGTCGGGTAGTCGAACACTGCTGTAGCCGGCAGTCGCAGGGACGTCGCGGCGTCGAGCCGGTTGCGTATCTCCAGCGCGCTGACCGAGTCGAAACCCATATCGAGGAAGGTCCGGTCGGGGTTCACCGAGTTGGGCCGCCCCAGCACGTCGTTCACCGCCTCGCGGACCAGCTCGAGCAGGATGCCGCGCTGCTCCTCCTCGGGCAGTCTGGCGAGCCGCTGGCGCGACGGCGGCTCGCCCCGCCGCGAGTCCTCCCGGGACCCGTCGCCCGGCCCGGCCTCGTCTGCCAGCTCTTCGGGCAACTCGACCGGTCGGCCGCCGGCCTCCGCGGCCACCGCCGTCCAGTCCGGGGTGACGCCGTCTACGAACACCTCTCCAAGCGCGGTGAGCAGCCGGTGCCGTCCTGCCTGGTCGCGGCGCAGTGAGCCCCGGATGCGGGCCTCGGCACCGCAGTCCCGGGCGGTCTCCTGGAGCGCCGAGGCCAGCACCGGGTGCGGGCTGACCTCCAGCAGCATCCGGTAACCATCCGTCAGCAGGGCCCGGGCCGCCTCCTCAAACCGCACGGTGCCGCGCAGAATGCGGCACCAGTAGTCGGCGTCCAGCACCGGACGCGCCAGCAGCCCGCCGGTCTGCCCGGAGTAGAACGGGAGCCGCGCCGGCCGGGGCCGCAGGGCCGCCAGCGACGCGCGCATCGCGGGAAGGATCTCGTCGATGTGCGGGGAGCGCGCGGCCAGCCCGACGGCGACCTTCCGGGCGTGGATACCGAGCAGGCCGAACTCGCTGGCCAGCTCCGCAGCGGCGTCCGCGTCACCTGAGACGACCACCGCCTCCGGGCCGTTGACCGCGGCCACCACCAGCCGGTCACCCCAGCGGTCCAGCAGGGGGCGGACCCGCTCGGCGGACGCCATCACGGAGACCATCTCGCCACGGCCGGCCAAGGTCGCCTGCAGCTGGCTCCAGTGGGCGACCACGCGAGCCGAGTCGTCAAGGGACAGTGCGTCGGCGACGACCGCGGAACTGATCTCGCCCATGCTGTGTCCCAGCACCGCACCCGGCTGGACCCCGTAGGACTGCCAGAGCGCGGCAAGGGAGACCGACACCGCGAACAGGGCGGGCTGAGCGACATCGGCCCGATCGAGGCCGGGCGCGCCCGGCGCCCCGCGCAGCACCTCCGGCAGCGACCAGTCGACGAAGGGCTCGAACGCCTGTGCGCAGTCGTCCATCCGAGCCCGGAACACTGGGGCGCACTCCCGCAGTTCCACGGCCATTCCGGGCCATTGCGAGCCCTGTCCGGGGAAGACGAACGCCGCCGCGCCCGCCGCCGCCGTACCCTCTAGCAGACCGGGCAGAACACGGCCGTCCGCCAGCGCTGCCAGCCGCTCCAGAAAGCCGTCCCGGTCCTGCGCGACGATCGCGGCCCGGTGCGGTCCGGCGGAGAGCCTGACGCCGAGCGAGCAGCCGACGTCCGCGAGCCGCCAGTCCAGCCGGGTTGCCAGGTGGCCGCGCAGGCTCCTCGCCCGCGCCGCCAGCCCGGCTCTGCTGCTCCCGGACAGTGTCCACAGAACTGGTGAACCAGGACCGACTGGTGAACCAGGACCGGATCCATGTGCCGTCATGCTTCGCGTTCCTTCGTTCCGTCGCGATGAATCGGGCCGGCGGCGGGCTGGCCGGGATGCGCAGTGAACTGCGGTCCCCGCGCGCCGGCCGACCCACGAGCCTGGCTGACGCGCCGGGCGGCGGGGGTTCCATTGGCCCCAGGGCCTTGTTCCTCCCGGATCGGCGGGACGGCGGGCGTGCTGGTCAGGGGCCTGGGCAGCGTCGTCATCCGGGCCAGGCGATGGCGGAGGCCCAGGGCCTTGTCCGAATTCGCCGTCCGAATTCGCCGGGGTGACCGTGGCATCCAGCCGGATGCAGGTCACGCCCTTCAGCGCCCGCCAGGTGGCCGGCACCGAGGCGACCGGGCCCAACAGCTCTTGCTGGTCGGCCAGCCCCGGACGTCGCTGATCACCTCCGCGCCGCCGACGATCGCCGCTACCAGATCCGCCAGCACCTGAACCCGGTCACCGATCAGCAGCCGCGGGGCCACCGGCGCCCGCGACAGGCCCATCCTGTCCGCCAGCTACCGCAGGACCAGGCCCACGTGTGACACGACACCCTCACCGCCGACAGTTACTTCCAGGCTCCTTGACCAGCCGGTGGTGATGACCTCAGAGGTGCTCCTTGACCTGGGTTTCACCAAGGACATCGTCCCAGGTCAGGAGCACATCTATCGCCGCGGCGGTCAGGCACGGGCCTGCCGCGACAAGCTAGGGTCAGGCAGGCTCGAGTGGACCGAGCAGCCAGCTTCCGGCCGAGCCGGGGTCGTCGTTGAGGTGATACTCGCTGAGGGCTCCCACCATGTCATCGGTGGAAATCAAGCCGTCGCCGTCGTGGTCGAGCCGACTGAACACCTCGCGGGCATGATCCTCGGGCAGCCCCATGAGGGTTGTCGACAAGCGGACATACTCATCGGGGGTCAGCTTCCCGTCACCGTCGGCGTCGGCGACCTGCGTGATCGCGTCGAAGACGGGTTTGTATCCCTGAACGAAGCCGGCAGGGTCTCCCAGCGCCCTGGTGGCCGACGACGTGGCCTTGTATTCGGCCAGGCTGATGCGGCCGTCGTGGTCGGTGTCGGCGGCGGCAAACGGCTGCCACAGCTGGGCATACAGCTGTGCCAGCCGCTGCCGGGCCGGCGAGTCGGGTGGTTGGCCGAACTCCTCACCGATCCGGGCGGCGGCCTGCTCGAAGTCGCCTTGTTCGATGAACCCGTCACCGTTGGTGTCGAAGGCGCGGAAGATGCGGGCCGCTTTCTTGTCGGTGAACGCCGACGTCGCCATGGATGCTCCTTAAGGGGGGGCGAGACTTGCGGAGTTTTGCGGTGCCGCACCCAGCCGCGATCAGGCGTGGTGGAGTGCTCCCGCTTTTCTGGACACCGGATAAAGGCTGCCAGTTGACTAAGTTACCCATATCCTAGTTCGTGTTTTTGGCGTGTCAAGTACCCGAATGTTAAATGTCTCCGGACGGTATTACGGTTGCGGACCCAGTCGCAGCTCTCTCCGTTCGAGGTGCTATCGCCGCCCAGGGCAGGTGTGGATGAGTTCTTGCTTGCGCGTCGCGAAGAAAACTTCATTGTCGTAGCAGATTCCTGTACGGCCCAGGGGCCTTCCTGATATCATTCTTCGCGTAGTAGGCATCGAATAACGATGAGGTTTACTGGCAGCCCCGGCCGGAGTGAAATATCATCCCGGCGGCCGGTTTCCGGACGGATATGGCCATGTCGAGGGCTGCGGTGACCAGGCTGGTGCGCGTGTGCCCGGCGACGGCCCAGCCGCCGACGGCCCTGGAGCGCAGGCCGACGACGGTGGCCAGGTAGGCCTATCCGTCCCACGTCCTGATGTGGGTGACGTCGCCGCACCGGCGGATCCGCGGATGCGCGGCGGTGAAGTGGCGGCTGGTCAGGTCCGGGGCGCTGAACGGGCTGTCGCCGCCGATGGTGGTGAGCCTGCAGGCCCAGGGGGCGGCGTCCTCGCAGGCCAGCGGCCTGCATCAGGCGGTGGACGCGCTTGCGTGACTCCAGGTGGCCCAGTGCGGCCAAGCCGATCCGCATGCGGGCCACGCCGGGGTTGCCCTGGGCCCGCTCGGGCAGCTTCCCCGTGATCGCGGTGAGAGCGGTGTCGTCTAACGCCCGCTGGGACGGCTCGGCGGCCCGCAAGGCGTAGTAGCCGGAGCGGGACACGCCTGGCTCGGTGCACATGAACGATACCGGATAAGCGCCCAGATCAGCCCAGTCCGCGGCGGCGGCGAATCTTACTGCTTGCCTTTTGCGAACCAGGTCGCCGCCTTTTTGCAAACTCCACCAGCATACGCAGTCCGGTGATCGTGGACTTGTCATCCCTGGACTCGGCCCGCACGCGGATCAACTCGACTTGCTCGGACTTGGCCAGCGGGGCATCGGGGCTTCGGCGGCCGGTCCGATGTCGGGTCGCGGTAAACGACCGGGCACCATAATCTTTGCCGACGCCGTGCCGACCTTACCGCGCGCGCTGATCGACTGGTATAGCATCTTGGTCGCCGCCACACCCGGCATCGGTATGCGCAGCAAGGGATCCATCCGGGATCCAGCGTGAACGTCGCCGGCTGGGAATCGACCGCGTCACCCGCCGCAGCACCGACCGAATCCAACTCCCCGCCACCGCCCATCCCGATTCTGCGGTCACCGCCAACAGACAGGCCGACCGGACCACATCCGTGCCGCCATTACATCACGACGTTATGTAACTTGCCATATACGGCAGCCGTACTTTTGACTTGATCATGGGAAGGTCTCCCGGGCCGCGCAGGCGGGCGCGGTGGTGGTACCAGCGGGCGCGGGCCTGGGCCGGCGTCGCCATCGGGACCAGCGCAATTCGCGGGCGATGCTGTGCAGGGCCTGGCTGGACAGCATGTACAGCCGTCTGACCTTGGAACGCTGACGGGATCAGGCCGGGGTCATCGGTGGCTGCTGACCGGCCAGGGTCGGTATCGGCGGGGCAGCGCTCGTCGCGCGCAGGTCGGCGGCGTTGACCGCGCAGATTGCCAGGGCGGCCATGACCGGGTCAGGTGCCAGATGACCGAGGTGTACAGGCGGATCTGGGCGTGGTCTTAGCCGAAACTGATCCGCCGCAACATGCACGACCCCACCCGCGTCGGCTGCTTCTGGTGCTTCGTGCCCGCAGGCCGCCCGGCCTGCCTGCCGATCTCGGGCATGGTCGCGGCCGCAGATGGACCGCCAGAGAAGACCACGAATTCGGGAAGGACGGGAAGGACCAGCGGCTCGCTCCAGCAGCCGCTGCATCTTGTCCGGAGTGGCTGCTGGCGGCGTGGCGAGTGACCAGCAGTTCTTGTCCGTCAGGTCGCTCATCAGCCCCTCGATTGACTTGCCGGCCTGCTGCACCGGCTCGCACCGGGTGAAAGGGCCGCGAGCAGGCACGCCGCTGGTTTCGTTTCTCGCGGGGTGCTGGCCGCTTACCATGGCGGCGGCCGCGCCAAGATCGGAATCTGTCACATGGCGATGATCACGGGGCGGCCGCCCTCATCCGGTGATCAACACGCCGTAATCTGCCGATCCGGGCACCTCGGGCCATCAGAGGTCATCGGCTGCAACGACAGGTAACGAAGTACGGCTGCCATACATATGCGCTGAAGGCCGGCCAGCAGCCGCGGCCGTGATCTACTCGGCCGGGCAGAGCGAGACCTGGCGGTAGCGCTCCCCCGGTGCAGGTCAGGCAGGGGCGTGGCATTCGATCCCGGCCGATCCGGCACAATCCGGGGGCACGCACCCTCCGCGACCGATGATCCCCGGCGACCAGAAATCCGCTTGTAAGGGCCCGTGACGACGAAGACGCATCTGGAGCTAAAGCCCGCGTTGCTGGCGCTTGTCGAACCCTGAGCCGCGGGGGATCCGGAATCGCCGCTGCGCTGGACGACCGAGTCGACCCGCGACCTCGGCCAATGAGCTCACTGCGGCTGGGCACAAGGCGTCGGCACCGACCGTGGCCAGGCTGCTGAAGGAGGAAACCTCAGCCTGCAGGGCAATGCGAACCAGACGCCCCGCTCGCAGCGAGGCGGCGGTGCGCGCCACTGCGCACGCTGAGCTGAAAGACATCCGCTGGGCAGTGATCAAGGACCCCGGATTGCCCATTCCCGCCATTGCCCGGACCGTGACTGCAAAGCATGATCACAGAATCATCGCAGAGTCGCCTTGGTACGATGGCAAAGCGGCCAGGGAATGGCCGAGCATGGTTGAGTTTGCGCACCCGCGGCGCAAGATCTCTTCCCTGTTTCGCCCAGACCTGGCAGGAGACGCGCATGGCATTGGGTTATCTATTCGGCGGCGGTGTCGGCAGCGAGCCGCGCGGGGTGGAGTTATACCACGCGTACCCGGCTATGCGGAGCCTGTACCAGCAGGTCGCGCAGTGGACCGGTCTGACAGCCGGACAGGTCCTGGACGGCGAGTTGCCCATGGCGCAGGAGGAGCGGCAGAGCGCCGGCACCATACGGGAGACCGCCCTGGCGATCGCGGTACACGACGTGCTCGCGGAGCACGGCCTGCACCCCTCGGCGGTCGGCGGTCTGAGCCTCGGCGCCATGACGGCGAGCTGCCTTGCCGGGGCGGTGGACCGCAAGATGCTGTTCGAGATGCTGGCGCACAGTCGGTACACCCCCGAAATGCCCCCCGAGGCACCAGAGCAGGGGATCGCGCTGGCTTTCGTCCCCGCCGACGCCGACGCTGCCCTATACCGCGGCGAGGGGCGCTCGGGCGTCTACCCTTCGGGGGACTTCGGCCCGACCGTCGACGGCTCCGCGCGCATCCTCATGCTGTCCGGCGAGCGAGCGGCCCTCGACCAGCTGGCCGCCGACGTCCCGGCGGGCACGATGGTCCCGCTGCCGGACCGGCCAATTGCCGTCCACTCGCCGCTGCGCGGTCGCTTCCGCGACTTCATGGCGCCCTATATCGATGCGATGGCCTTTGCTGCACCCGAGCTGCCGCTGCTGTCCTGCCTGGAACGCAAGGTTCTGACCACCGCGGAAGAAGTCCGCGACCTGTTCCACCGGAACGCCACCGATCCGATCAGCCTGGTAGACGTCTGCGCGGGACTGAAGGACGAGGGGGTGCGGCTGGGCGTGATCGTGGGTGGGTCCATCCCGGACGGCATCCTCAGGTTCCCGTTCCCCGTGGTGCACCTCGATCGGCCCGAGCACATCCAACAGGTGCTGGCCACCGTTTATGACCTCGGAATTGACCTCTCCGCCGGGCGGGTCTCGCAGTGACCTTTGCCACGCCCGCGCTCCGGGGTGCGGAGTGCGACGCGCTGGTCAAGGACTGGCTCGCCAGCGACCTGGACCAGTGGACCCGCAAGGTGGTACGGCGGCATTTCGACCCCGAGGCCGGCAGTCCGTACTGGCTGCGGCGCGCAGCCGGGCTGGACTTCGACCCGCAGGACATCAGGCACTACGATGAGCTCGCGGCGTTCGGCTCGTTCCCGGTGGAGATCCTTAGAGACCAGGACCCGGCGGACCTGGTCCCGCTCGCCGTCCCACGCCCGCTGACCGGACGGATCTGGGAGACCGGCGGTACCACCGGCACCCCCAGCCGGGTCTTCTACACCCCCGACATGCTGTTGCACCGCGGAGCGTGGCGCAGGTGGTCTTTTGTCAGCGAGGGTTTCGCGCCCGATCGGACGTGGCTCCAGGCGACGCCGACCGGACCGCATCTGATCGGCAACGGTGTGTGGGAAGCAGCGGAGCTCTACGCGGGGCAGGTGTACGCGATCGACATGGACCCGCGGTGGGTCAAACGACTCATCCGCGCCAGCCGCCTCGCGGACGCCAACGAGTACACTACCCACCTGCTACAGCAGATCGTCGAGGTGCTCGGCCAGGGCAGAGTCCAATACCTCAATACCACTCCGGCGATCTTCCGCGTGCTCCATCAACGGTTCCCCGACCTCATCGGCGCCCTCGACGGGGTACGCCTGAGTGGAACCCAGATCAGTCCGGACATGTACCGCGACTTCGTAGCGGCCCTGCGCGGCGGGATCTGCGGCCGAACCTACGGCAACACCTTCGGCAACGCGGCGGGTCTGCCCGTACGGCAGGACGCGGAGCTGCTGCCCTATGCGCCGAACTACCCGCAGGTGACGATGGCCGTGGTGCGGAGGGACGACTGGTCCATGACCGTGGACTACGGGGCAGCGGGACAGGTGCGACTCACCGTGCTGCACGAGGACCTCTTCCTGCCGAACATCCTCGAACGCGACCAGGCGCTCCGCTACGACTGCTCCGATGACTGGCCGTGCGACGGAGTGGCCAACGTCCGCCCCCTGCAAATGACGTCGTCGGCTCCCGAAGGGCTCTATTGACGAGCCCTGAGATTGGCTCACTAGCCTCTCGACGCTCCCCATCGACAATTTCTTGTTTACGCTGCGGTGGCCGGTGGTGCCGAGGCCAGGCCGAGGTCGCTGAAGAGGGTCTGCATGTCGATGCGGCTTTGTTTCGTGTCGCGGTCGACGGCGGTCCGGGCCTTGGGTTTGCGTCCCATCCGGCGGCTGGGCACTCCCGCCAGGATCCAGGGTGAACCGCAAGAGCCATTACTGCTGGTCTCAGGGCGTTTCGCAGGCCGGGGGCGGGCCGAGAATGCCAGGAGCAGGCGGGGGTCGTGCTCGATCTTCCGGATGGTGGCTGCGATCTTGGTGTGGCCGGACCAGAGTGGGAACTCCGAGGTCGGGGAACCCACTCGGGTGATCGCGCCGACACGACGATCGCCCGGCATGCCCCTGGCCGGGCGACCGTGCCGGGCAGGCGGAGCCGGACCCCGATCCGATGTGGAAAGTGCAGGACCGACCGATCACCGAGATCGACGCCGATCCGCCGGGACGGTGGCTCTGACGCTGAGGCCACAAGGCCACTCCTGGGGCTCTCAGTTGAACCGCCCGCCCGTTTCGGCGTCAATCCGCCGCAGCCGCTGGGACACCAGGGCGGTTACCGCCGCGCTGCGCTCGGCGAGGAAGAAATGGCCGCCGGAGAACACGTGGACCTCCGTCGGTCCCGTCGTGTGTTCCTGCCACGCCTGGGCTTCGTCGAGTGATACGTGGCGATCGCTGTTCCCGGTCAGCACCGTCACCGGACAGGTCACCTTGCGCCCAGTGTCATGCCTGTACGTTTCGATCGCGCGGTAGTCGCCGCGGAGGGCCGGCATGATCATGTCGAGGATCTCTGGGTCGGCCAGCATGGCCGCGTCCGTCCCGCTCAGGGCCCGCAGCTCCGCCACGATCTCAGCGTCGGTCCGCTGGTATATCCGGTCGTCGCGGTAGCGAGAGGGAGCCCGCCGACCGGAAACGAACAGCCGCACCGGTGCCGCCGGACCCGCGTCCTGAAGCCGCAGGGCCAGCTCGAACGCGAGTACCGCGCCCATGCTGTGCCCGAACAGTGCCAGCGGGCGGTCGCCGAACGGCTGGAGTGCCGCGAATACCTGGTCCACCAGACCGGGAACGGTATCGATTGTAGGTTCGGCGTGCCGGTCTTGCCGTCCTGGGTATTGGACCGCCAGCACGTCGATCGCAGGGGAAAGCGCCTTGGCAAAGGGAAGGAAGAAGCTCGCCGATCCGCCTGCGTGGGGCAGGCACACTAGGCGCGCAGAACACCGCGATGCCGGGTGGTAGCGGCGGATCCACAGGAGGCTGTGCGCCGATGGTTCGAGCATGGGCCGGTGACTCTTCTCCCCAGAGACTGAGAGATGCGTCGTCGCAGGTGGTATCGTCCGCGACGCTTGTCGGGACCTTGTCAGGCTAGGAGAACATCCGGCCCGCACCCATCCCTCAGCCTGGTAGTCAGGTGGGTCCAGGACCCGTCGTCCCTAGCGAGCCTCTGGCCAGAGCAAGCCTAGCGGCTGGCGGTGCCGCGGAACCACGCGCTCTCAACGGATGGTCGTCGGCCTGTACGACCCTGCTGGCTGGCTGACCGAACATGGGTCCCCGCTGCGCGCGCGGCAGCGAACACCTCCTGGCGGGCGTTCCTGCGGCGCTCAGGCGCAATGGGCTGCTGGCCTGCTCCGGGACGCCCAGTTCGCCATCCGGTCACGCGGCCTTGCCCGAGGCAAGCCCGATGCTGTCGGCGATCCAGCGAAGATGCTCGTTGGGGAACCGATGGCCGACCGCAAGATCGAGGTGATGCGCCCCTACCTGGAGCGGGCTGCTGCCACCGGCCGCTCGCAGGTCGCGGCGGTCGGGGTGGCCCAGGAAATGCAGCGGGTGTTCATCTCTCGCAAGCGCGACACCG
>Ga0335078_10017762_pt1 | contig 10580 bp, 12 predicted proteins | sample Lox_Sample_32_FD_206711 | JGI IMG/M metagenome (GOLD analysis project Ga0335078, IMG submission 206711) | Soil microbial communities from Loxahatchee National Wildlife Refuge, Florida, United States - Lox_Sample_3.2 | ecosystem: Environmental > Terrestrial > Soil > Wetlands | place: USA...
ACTCCATCAATCTCCAGCGGAGATACCCCCGGGCATCGCTGTCCGAGGATGAAGCCATCAAGCTGTTCGGGAACGAAGAGATTTCGTGCCAGAGCCCGAAGTGCGGGTGGCGTGGAAAGGTCTCCAAAACCAAGCTCCTGCGCATCCTGCCCTTTAACTGGATCTTCTCTCCGGCCTCTTAACCGCCGAGGGCAGGCCCTCGGGGCGCGTGGTCAGCGGTGTTCCTCGCCGGGTTTGCGGATGGAACGGCTCGGTTTCGGAACGGCCCTAAACACACTAAAATGATGGCACGACCGCGGTGGGCGTGTAGCTCAGCCGGGCGAGCATCTGCCTTGCAAGCACTCCGCCCCATTCCAACGGCCCCACCCGTTCATTTCTGTTTTCAATGCTTTCAAAAACTTGGGGAATCTGCTTCTCGCTCAAAGCTAGCCCCAACGAAACAAATGAGTAGGGGTTTTGGCACGGTTCTGGCACAGCTGGAGATCATTGATTTTCGCAACGAGAGGAAAGTCATTTACGGCACACTACAATCCAGCGCAGAGGCTAACAAAACTACGCACCTTTCTTCCGCGAGATCGTTCTGACCTTGGATTTAGAACCTTTTTTCGGTTCGGCCTTTGGCAGCAACGCTTCGATTTCCCCCCTCGACATCTCCTCCACTTCGGACAGGAACCGCCAGAGGGCGTCGGAAACTATCTCGCTTGGACTGTCCCTGGCCTCGTCTCGTTGTTGACGCCGTGCTTCGATCACAGACAAGACCAATTTTTCCGCTGGGGTAAGCAGGATCGTCATCCGTCGAGCGTTGTCTGGCAGTCGTTTTTTCCGAGCCATGGCTCCGCAAGAATCCACTTGCCAATAAATCATAGTAATGTAATTATGACTTTATGGAAAGCGCTGGTTACTTAGCAGGGCTACCGCATTGACGGACGCGCAGAGACCGCACAGCCTCCCCGCCTTCTCGAACGCAGTAAGGTTCTTTAGCTTCGCCGGCAGGTTTCCGAGAATTCTGGTTTCGCAACCTATCGATTGGAGCGACCGAGCACTTTTCATTGTAAGGATCGACCCTGATTCGCGCGAAAAGGCGGGCTCGAAATCATGAGTACCGGGACCCAGTTGCACCTTTCCATCGCAACACAGCGCCGCAACAGCAGAAGTACTGCAATTCGTTTTGTAGGATGCAAGCTAAGTACTTCAGAGGTATTCGAGACGTATTGGCGATTCGCAGCTGAGCGACAAACGGTCTTTTTCAGAAGGCTTGAGAACCAATTCCCTTACACTCCAGACCCCATTCTATCCACCTTCAAATTTACCAACGCATATCGAGCCTCCGACCGCGTAAGTCAATATCTAATCCGGCGTGTGGCCTACACGGGGGAGCAGACTGCCGACGAACTGTTTTTTCGGATAATCCTCTTCAAATTGTTTAACAGAATCGAGACATGGCAACTACTCACTAAAACGTTTGGTGAAATCAATTATCGTGAATTCAACCTTGGGTTCTACGACCGCGTACTGGATGACGCTCTCCGCAAGGGCGTGAGGATTTATTCCGCGGCATACATAATGCCTTCCGAAGGTCCGGCAACTCACCGCCGTAAACATTCGTCGCACTTACGTCTTCTTCAAACGATGATGAAGGGCAGTGTGCCTCAAAAAATTGCAGAAATGCGCCGAATGCAAGATGCATTTCTATTGTTGCGGTCTTTTCCCATGATTGGGGATTTTCTCGCCCTCCAGCTCGTTACTGACCTGAACTATAGTGCGCTCATGAACTTCGACGAAATGGAGTTTGTAGTCGCTGGGCCTGGCGCAAAAGACGGCCTCCGAAAGTGCTTTCCACGCGTGGACCTTCACGACTCCCCCGACCTCATCCGCCTCGTAACGGACACCCAAGAGGAGCACTTCGAGCGCCTCGGCATTTCCTTTAACTCGCTTTGGGGAAGACGACTGCAGCTAATCGACTGCCAAAATCTCTTCTGCGAGGTAGGCAAGTATTCCAGGCTGGCCCACCCTGATATTAAAGGGACGTCTGGCAGAACGCGAATAAAGCAACATTTCGTTCCCGTCCCAAGTCCCCTAAAGCTGTTCTATCCACCAAAGTGGAAAATAAACGAACGAATTCCGGTTAGCTACAGGTCAGAATAACAATCGGATACACTTTTCAGGACTAATCGATCGCGGAAAACCTCCGTCCAGCATTACGCCTGTAGATTTGTGGCGGTCATTTCCTTGGAGGGGCACGCAATGATTGCAGGGCTCGGCTTGGACCTTGTAGATATACGAGAATTCCAGTCGGAAGTCGATCATAAGCGACAGGCGTGGCTAGAGCGAGTGTTCACGGTAGGGGAGAGAGAGTATTGCTCGCAGCAACCCGATCCATACCGCCATTTTGCCGGGACTATGGCAGCCAAGGAAGCGACGCTCAAGGCATTTGGAACCGGTTGGACTGACCAAAGCGACTGGCACAATGTCGAGGTTATCCATGAACTCGAGAAACCGACCTTGGTTTTAACGGGGCCCGTGATGGAAATGAGCGCTCGAAGGAGAATCAATCATGTTTTCCTAAGCATCACTCACACGAGAGACTACGCAGCCGCCGTAGTGGTGCTCGAATCTTAAGCGACTTCCTCAACGGCGAGTTTCTTGCATTCGGCAACAAGTTGGCTGACTTCCGCGACAGTCCAGCCGCCTTCCGTATCTATCGCAGCGTACGTCGAGTGGCAGACGAGTGGACCCACTCGAACTCCGACCTCTGCAGCCACAAACGAGAGGAGTTGCGCGAGGCCGAACAAATTACCCAAAGCCCTTTGAACGTAGTAATGGTAACGGTAAACGGCTGTCAAACTTACGGTAGAATCTGGTAATAGTTTGAAGCTCAGATGGCTAAGGCACGGTCCACCCCGAACATATCGAGAGTCGCTGCATGCTCTATAAGTCGGTATATCGGCGAGGAGTTCTTCGTCGTCAAGCAAGGAAAGCTCATAAATTGAGCGCATTTTGCTAGTTTCTCGTTGCCTCTTCATCTTGACGACTAACTGTTGCAGAGGACTCTGAAGGGTCGTTGAACCCTTTACAGGTAGGCATTTGGTTAGGAGCCTTATGGCATAGGTGCCCCAAGAACTTCCTCGAATTTGCTCAAAAGTCTTCGGGAATTCGTCATATACTTCTTCGGCTCCACCGTGGAGATATTCGCTGGCAGGGAAAATAGTGTTTGCGACAGTACTGATTGGCCAAGCACCGTAGCGGTTTAGAAAAGCGTTAACGCGAGCCTGTATCTTGTATTCCGTTGGAGAAAGAGAGACCGGATTCTCTACTCCGAGGATGATGTTGGTCGAGGTTCCTACGGAAAGCAGGTACTCGATGGCTTGCAGCCATATCGAGACGCATGTCGGTCCTTCAAAGGTATGAATTAGTTTTTTCATGGTCACACCATCCCCACGAGCTCGATGAACGTCTTGTCGACGTACTCCTCGCTGAGCCACGCATAACCACTGTCAGCCCAACCGCTACCCCAACTGTTCTTGACCCTCACGAACCGCTCCGATTTCGTTCTGCCGATAGAGACGGCGACGACCGCATGCGGGAGAAGTATCTGGTCAGCTACAGACCAAGTGACGGGCTGCCCCGCCTTAGCGAGCATCAGTCGCAAAGTGGATCGGAACACGAACACTGCGGGGCGACCAGCCTTCATTTCCTCCTCTAACTTGTCCACGACTTTACCGCGAATCCGGTTCCCGTTTTTTCGGTGAATGGCTCCGTTAATTTGGGGTGGCCGGTATTGCGTGAGATCCACAGGAAGTTGCGGGAGGTACGGCCAGGCTTTCTCTGCAGGCTGGCCGTCCTGATCCAGGGCTCGCAACGCTTGCTGCAGTGTTACACCGTTACGCGGATTGAAGGGGTACGCCAATCGGGACGCATGGTAAAAAAGGTATTCGACCGAGAGGGGAATGAATACCGTAGTCCGGACAGAAGCATGTAGGTCGCTTAAGGCGAAGGCGACACAAGTTGGCCGTTTTCCCTGATCTCGGGCTGGACCGGCTTTCGCGCTTACATCCGTTAAGACACGAAGATTCAAGCGGCGACGAGCCTTTCTCTGGCCGCTCTTGGCAGCCCGTGTTCTTTACCCCGGAAATCGTAAGCGAACGAGAAACGTCCGAAGACATCCGAGGCATCCCAAGGCCGCACTTCAATAAAGTCGATGTTTCCAAGGGCAGGGCTTTCGGAACGCGCCGTCAAGATTCGTTCAACCGCACCGTCAATCTCGGGGTCCTTGGTCGGGGCTTTTCGTTCGTCGGAAACGACGACAAACCCGGCGGCAGTCACCTGTTCGAGGTTCCACAGGTATCCTGATCCAGTATGTTCTTTAAGCCGGACAATGAAGACATCGTTCGGCTCTCCAAAAATCGCAGAGCCTTGATCTTTCTCCGTCAGCACCCAGACGTTGGCGGACCAGTCAGGCATTGTGTGCCCGGGGAGGAGATGCTGCTTAATCTTCTTGCGCTCCGTCCGAAGTAGCTTGTCGGCGGCTGGCCGGGTCAGAAGTTTGTGTTTTTGGAGGGTTCGGCACGTTGCTTCATAGCTTAAGCCGACGCGTAGAGACAATTGGTAAAGATTAACCGCATCCACGAGGTCCTGTTGCGACCATCTTTGCTTCTGTGCGTGGTAGTCCACCAGCCATTCGGGCATCAGAAATTCTGAAGCGAACGCGTCGGCGGCAACTTCATTCGAGTCATAGTCGGGAGAAAGAAAAGGCGATCGGTGCAGAATCCCTTCGTCATCAAGGCTACCTCTATGGTTCATGTAGAAGTGTCCAAGCTCATGACCACTTGTGTAACGCTGGATTGCGAGGCTTCGCTCCGTCGTAATGAGAATTCCAGGGACAGGCACAGGAATGTAGAGTCCGAGAAAACCATCCAACTTCCGAAAGACGAGTTGGGCGCCACGCTCGATGATCGAGCTAAAAACGTCAATTCTTCCGCCAAAGATGTCGGCCTTTCTTTCGAGCTCAAGCTCACGATGGAGCCGCGCTGCTTCGAGTATTCCCGTCAATACTGCCTCTCGTCTATTCGACATTTTTGCTCCTCGAAGACGAGCGCGAGTTCAGGAATTCTGCGAATCGCCTCAGCTCTTGCCGGTCGCGTTGAGATAATTTTGTAGCAGCGCGGGCAAGGTGTTCAATATCTTCTGGAAGCTGGGCGGAGATTACTTCGCCGGTGAAGTATGAGACTGGCCTTTGGTAAAGCTCGGCCAGTTTTTGCAGTTCGAGTGCGTCGATGCGACGCTGTCCCGATTCAATCAAAGAAACTGCTGTTCGGGGCAGCCCGATTTTCTTCGCGACTTCGTCCTGTGAAAGATCAAGGTATTCGCGCGCTTGTTTCAGCCGTTCACCAAGTTCAGACCGATCAAGTTCAGATTTGGGCATGTCCATCAGCCTCCTTTCTCTGGGATTCCGGGATTCGAGCCGACTTGATAGGTTGCTCTTTCTTGCAAGCCTCCTCGATACGGGCGGTCAATGCGTCTACGAAATCAGCCTTGCTGGCATAGCCGCCCTTTTTGATCACCTCCTTGGATGGTTCGAAGCCAAGGATATCCTTTACCTCCAGAAGTACACGCACAGCCTTCGTTGATGCCATCTCCGGCTGGATGTCAAAGACATCGCCGCCTTTCTTCAGCACGTCAGCTGGCGAACGGGGTTTCCGCAATGCTGTGGACATCTGCTTGTCATACCAACCACTCAGGAAATCCCTGAGTCGTGCACGATCCAATCGGTTCTTCGAATTAGGCGCCATTGGCACCCCCAGATGTGCGTTCGATTTTCTAACATAATACGGCCAAACTGTCTGAATGTCAAGAATTAATTCGTGCGGACGTTTGAAAATCGAACAGCTCTTGAGCGTCTGGTGTTCTATGAGTGTTTGTCCAATTGTCTGTAGTCTGTTAACTCTCTGATTCGGCTGCAAATAAGCCCACACTGGCCCCCACCACCGCAAGTAACAGCGGTTTCGCTCGTCATCTGTTACCCATTTCCCCAACCATCGAAGGGTACCGCCATCATCACCAGAAAAGGACCTGGCCAGAAACGCAGACCACGGGCCCCAAGAGAATCTGCGCCGGATTTGGCAACGGTAGACTTTCCCATCCCGCATGGACCCTCAAGCACGATAAGTTTTCAATGCTCGTCCCGAACCCACGGGGCGCACAGTCACGCTACAGTGTGCCTTCAAAACGGGCGACCTCTCATCGACGTTCGCAAAATCTATCGCATTCCGCTCTTGCACTCGGCATTCGCTGCACCCTATCCTGACCACGCAAAGGGTGTCACATGCTTGTTCACTTTGATTCCAGCGTCGACCGGTTGCGAAAGTACTTGCCCGATTTTGTTTCTCTAATCGGGAACGACTTATGGCAGAAACGGTTGACCCGATTATTGAAGGACGCTAACCAGTCTCCGGCACTTGCTCATATCGTTTGTCATTATCACTGGCTTGAACTCGGGCTGCATCAACAGCTCGTCCAATCCCAGACGCATTCGACAGATTGTGATGGGGCCCTTACCCTCGAGTCGCTCTCCGCCCTCCTTTTTGCCCAAACGGTTGTGGAGGTTCATAGTCGCCTCTCGCCAAAGGGCAAGACCGCGCTGAGCGGTCGGCTTCGTGATTCATTAAAAGCCGAAAGTGGATTTGCGTCACTCTATTTGGAGGTCGATCTAGCACGGCGACTGTTCGACGCCGGTTTCGAAGCGGAATTCGCTGACCTGGAGGGTTTGGCACGATATGACATCCGATTCTGGAGAGGCGACGCAGCAGGCGAGGTGGAGTGCAAAAGCATCTCAACGGATGCGGGCAGACAAATTCATCGAAAAGACTTTTACCGCTTTATCGACGCTCTCAATCCTGAAATAACACACGGCATGAGACTGAATTATGGGATTTTATTAGTCACCCTTCAAGAACGCTTGCCCTCTGATGTTGAGCGTCAAACAATTCTGCGTGATGCGGCCAAGCGAATGCTAACCGCCCCTTCTGTGCCGTTCACACAAGGCGCTTTTTTCCTTATCGAACGTCGGACATTCCAAGAGCTCGTTCCTGCCAACCCAATCGCGCATATTACAGAGCTTTACCAACGGTGCTCCAAAGTGTTTGGGCCAGATTGTCATGCGTCAGGGGCGATCAGCCCCCAGAACAACTGCCTCGTCGTGATGAGAAGTCGGCGCGAAGACGATCATTCGAAACCGATTTACGCGGCGCTCAAAGACGCGGATCATCAGTTCTCCTCAAAACGACCATCATTTATTTTTCTGCAATTCGACGATATCGAACCACGAGATCTTTTGTCGCGCAATCTTCGCCGGCGGATGGGAATCCTTTCATATGGATTCTTCCTCAAGCGTCAACCCAGCCACGTTTCGACCATCTGCTACTGTGCATATAATGGACTCATTTCCTCCCCTAGTGGGATTGGTGTTCCCGCGGTTGCTACTCCGAATCCCACACCGAAGTTCGAGATAAACCCGAGCGATTACCCTCAATTCCTAGGCCACTTACCTGATGCGGATTTTGCAGAAATTCTCCAAGCTCCGCCCCCTGTTGGGAATCTGTCGTACATTGAACTCCAATCGGAAGACGAAGGCTAGGCAGACTCCGCGGGACTTGGCTGCCACTGAGTCTAGCTACTGGCGCAACGAAGGCCCTCGGATATCAGCTCGCCTTCGTCGCGGCGGTGGCCGCGCTCTTTGCTGCCAGCATCCTGGCCACACGTGCAACTTTCCTGTCGGGTTCCCAGAAGCTTTCGCTGGCTGGGTGCAATCCTCAATGTTACTGCCTACGTTGGCAAGCCTGGCCGATTTTCACTTTAGATTCACTCAATGGGAGTTCAAGTAGTTATGCGATCATGAGACAATTTGTTGTTCGCCTTGCTTATTGGGGGTGGTATCTTGCTGTTCTCCGGATAGGTGAGAATATGCATATCTTCACTCTGCTTACTGTGGTCGGCGGGACACTTGTATTCATGGGTATGGGCACGCTCTTATGGCTCATTCCATTCTTGGCTAAGCAATTCCAGAGTAGTGAAGCCCGCACTGAATTCTATTCGGCCCGCGCAGCGTACTGGTGTGTTGTCGTGGGGCTGGGCATACTTGCTGTTCTTGCAGTCAGCGCCGTAACACTTATGATTCGACTCAGCCACAGGTGGTGAAATGTCATTCCTTCCGAAGAGTGTGATTAGGGACCGTATAACCCAAAGATCAGAACTTGTCTCGACCCACTTCGAAGAGCAGTGTCTACAGCAAGCTTCGTACGATCTCCGCCTCGGCGAGGAGGTCTACATTGTCGGTCATCGGGCACCCGAAAGACTCACAGATCGCAACCCGTACATCAGCATACCTCCTGGGCAGTTTGCGCTCTTGACGACGCACGAGGAAATAAAAATCCCCTCGGACATCTTGGCCTTAATAGCTGTCCGAAACCGATTTAAGATTCAAGGACTAATCAACATATCAGGATTCCATGTCGACCCAACTTATGAGGGCAAACTGCTGTTTGCCGTACAAAACGTTGGCCCAAGCGATGTCCGCCTCAAATACAAGGAACCAACCTTCTCGATCTTCTTCGCAACTCTTGAAAAAGGCGATATCGGAACACCGCGTGCCGACCAGGAGGTTGCGTTCAAGCGCCTCAAGGGCATCGAGCTTCAAAATGTGCAACTGCTTGGCGGGAGCAGCCTTACGCTAGCGAAACTGCAAAAAGAACTCGACCGACTGAGAGCGCTGCTACTGATATATGGTCCTTTCGCAGTCGCCGCAACGATTGCTCTAATCGTACTCTTGATTAGGCTGTTCCTTAAGCAGTGACATGGGAGTCCGACGAAAAACCACCGATCCGCGATGATTAGGAATCACAACTGCTTCAGTGCGACGGTACGTTTGCGATTTGCACAAGGGGAGCTTTAACAGACGCGGAGTTTTCAGCTGCCGTAATAAGGCAATCCGGGTCTGATTCCTGTACTGTGCTCCAGCCTCCCCTGATCACCTTCTGTGCAAGACAGCCGGATTGGCAGGCCTCCGCTTGGTCGCATGACCTGCACGTCTCGCCCTTCTGTCCTTCAAGAATTTCTCGGACGCGATTCAGGAATAGAGAGTGTTCCCAGACATCTCGTAGACTTTGGTCAACCACGTTGCCAAACATAGAATCGACGTAGCGCACGTTCTTGAATGCATCGCATGGGAAGACATCGCCCCGATGGTTGATTATCAGGACATCTTGTGCAGCATTGCAGCGGGTATGCCCAATCGTCAAGATATTGTATGGCGAACCGGCACGTATCGCTAGATTTGGATACTGTTCGCGCAGAGAAAGGATCGTTTCCCCTAGCTCCTTCAGTTCATCTCTGGCCAGATTATCGGCAGAGCTGATGTTCTTTCCTCGTCCTTGCGGCACAAACCGCAGTACACTGACTTTCTGCACGCCCATTGACTCTGCCAGATCAACAAGTCCTGGCAAATCTCGAAAATTTCGCTTCATCGCGACGACGTGTATCTCCACAGGGAGCTTAGTCAGGACTGCATTCTTGAGCGCAGCAAGTGTCGCAGCATGAGTTCCGTACCGAGTAACGGAATCGTGCACTTGCGAGCGATGAGAATAGACGCTGAAGATAAACCGGCTGAGACCCAGCTGAGCCAGTCCACAAGCCACCTCTAACGACATAGGCGTGAGAGCATTGTCGCGAATCCCGGAAGTGTAAACTGTCGGCGAGATCCCCAAGCCGGTTGCGACGCCGATTGCCTCGGAGAGGTAATTGCAAATGAGCGGCTCCCCGCCAGTGAAAACAACCTTCTCGACATGCAGTTCGGCGGCTTCCCGAAGTAGGCGGAGCACCGTATTCCTCGGCAATCCGCTCGTCTGCTTGCGGTTGGAATTCGCACTGCAATGTACACATGCGAGTGGACACTGCTGTGTCAGTTCGAGCTTAAGCTCTGTCAGATTCAGTCGCATCCCGAAATACCCAATATCTTGTGGTCTCTCCGATTCCAACCAATTAGTAGTGGTATATTAGCTCGCTCCCACAAGCAGCGTATCTTACCCGGTCCCAACCGTCAATTCGCTATCGTGCTCTCCTCGTTCTCCGCCCTTCGCGCTCGGTGCGTCCCGGCGCTTGCTACATTCGCCTCCGGTCTCCACTAGCACGCTTCACGCCACCAAAAGACAGTGTCACTCAAGCGTGCGGCCCGTTCCGACCTGGACGCGCCAATCTCCCAGAGCCCGTTTGTGGATAGTTTCCGAGTAGGCGACCACCCGGAAGTTGGCCAGACCCGTCAATACAAGCGCGTTTATCGGGAGCAATCTGCCAACCCGGGGGCATCTCTTCCGGTTTTCCCGTAACTCAGCACCGAACCGCCAGCGGATGGTGAGTTGATTCAGTTCTACGGGCCACCGGCAGCAGAGCGAGATCCCAGTCTGCAATCGCGTTGGTTGCATGGTCCAAATCGTCAGTGATAAGTTTCAGACTATGGGCTCGGCGCCGACCATCACGATCCATGTCCCGGGTCCGCTTCGCACCTACTGCGCGGGCGCAACGGAACTCTC
>Ga0335078_10017764_pt1 | contig 10580 bp, 12 predicted proteins | sample Lox_Sample_32_FD_206711 | JGI IMG/M metagenome (GOLD analysis project Ga0335078, IMG submission 206711) | Soil microbial communities from Loxahatchee National Wildlife Refuge, Florida, United States - Lox_Sample_3.2 | ecosystem: Environmental > Terrestrial > Soil > Wetlands | place: USA...
TGCTCGGCGAGCTCCCGAGCCGCGACCGGAATCTCGAAGGCACCGGGCACCCAGGCGACGGTCACATCGCCGGGGGCGGCGCCATGGCGCTCGAGCGCTTCGAGGGCACCTTCGAGCAACGGTGTCGAGATGAGGTCGTTGTAGCGGGACACGACGATCCCGATGCGCATCCCGGACGCGTCGAGCGATCCCGCGACGCGGCGCACGCGCTCGACCCGTTCGGAGACCTGCCCTGCGCCGCCCTCAGGACGCGTCGCGGGCACTGTCGAGGTCCAGGGTGTGTCCGAGCTTGTCCTGCTTGGCGCGCAGATACCGTTCGTTGTGCGCGGTCGCGGGGATCACCAGCGGGATCTGGTCGGTGACCTCGAGGCCGTACCCGCCGAGCCCGTAGTACTTCCGCGGGTTGTTCGTCAGCACCACCATCCGCTTCACGCCGAGGTCGGAGAGGATCTGCGTGCCGATCCCATAGTCGCGCTTGTCGACCGGGAGGCCGAGGCTGACGTTCGCCTCCACCGTGTCGAGCCCGCGGTCCTGCAGCGCATACGCGCGCAGCTTGTCCATGAGACCGATGCCGCGACCCTCCTGGCGGAGGTACACGAGAACGCCTTGTCCCGCCTCCGCGATCATCGCCATGGCCTTGTGGAGCTGGGCCTGACAGTCGCAGCGTTGCGAGCCGAACACGTCGCCGGTGAGACATTCGCTGTGCACTCGCACGAGCACCGGGTCCTCGCCGCGGACGTCGCCCCACACGAGCGCGAGGTGTGTGGCGTGGGTGATGACGTCCTCGTACGCGTTCACCGTGACGGTGCCGTACTCGGTCGGGAGGACGGTCGTCGCACCCCGCTCGACGAGGTGCTCGTTGCGCCGCCGGTAGGCGATGATCTGGTCGACGGCGACGATCTTGATGTCGTGCTCGGCGGAGAAGACGTCGAGGTCGGGCCGGCGCGCCATGCGGCCGTCGGCGCGCATCACCTCGCAGATGACGCCTGCGGGGAAGCGGCCTGCCAGCTTGCACAGGTCGACGATCGCCTCGGTCTGTCCGGCGCGCTCGAGCACGCCGCCCGGTGCCGCGCGCAGTGGAAACGTGTGGCCGGGCTTGGCGAAATCACTCGGCTTCGCCTGCTCGTCGCAGAGCAGCCGGATCGTGGTTGCGCGATCGAACGCGCTGATCCCGGTGGTGACGCCGCGGCCGATCGCCTCGATCGTGACGGTGAAGGCGGTGCCGAATCTCGAGGTGTTCTCGTCCACCATGGCACCGACACCGAGCTCGTCGAGCCGCCAGCCCTCGCACGGCACGCAGATGAGGCCGCGCCCGTACGTCGCCATGAAGTTGACCGCCTCGGGCGTGATGCGATCCGCGGCGATGGCGAGGTCGCCCTCGTTCTCGCGGTCCTCGTCGTCGACGATGATCACGAACTTGCCGGCGCGGATGTCCGCGATCGCCGCCTCGACGGTTGCGAGGGTCACGACGCCGGCGCTCCAAGCGCCGCGAGCGCCGGTGCGTCGGGGGTGCCGGCGAGGGTGCGCGCGACGTAGCGGGCGATGAGGTCCGCCTCGAGATTGACCCGGCTGCCCACCGCCCAACCGCCCGCCGTCGTGACCGCAAGGGTCGTTGGGATGAGCGACACCGTGAACGCCGCGTCGAAGACGTCGACCACGGTGAGGCTGATCCCGTCGACGGCGATGGATCCCTTCTCCGCGACGAGTGCGAGGAGATCGTCGGGGGCGGTGATGGTGGCCCAACGCGCGTTGGCATCCTGGCGCACCGCTGCGACGGTACCCGTCGCATCCACGTGCCCGGTGACGAGATGCCCGCTGATGCGGTCCCCGAGCTGCAGCGCCCGCTCGAGGTTCACGGTGGCGCCGATGGTGAGCCCGCCGAGGGTCGTCCGGCGGAGCGTCTCCGGCATGACGTCGGCGGCGAATCCATGAGACGTGACGACCGCAACCGTCAGACACACGCCGTTCACCGCGACGCTCTCGCCCGCGCCCAGCCCGTCGAAGGGCTCGCAAGGCGAGATCTCGAGGCGTCCCTCGTGGCGGCCGCTGATCTCACCAGGCGTGTCGATGATGCCGGTGAACACACTCAATCTCCTCGACGCTCAGCGTACACAGTATCCGGTCACCACGAGATCGGGACCGACCTGCTCGACGGTGACGTCGCGGAGGGGCGGCGCCGCGGCGAGGCTGGGGGCGCCTGCGCCACCCACCGCTCCCGGGGCCCGGGCGCCACCGATGATCCGCGGGGCGAGCATCGCCACGACCTTGTCGACGATCCCGGCGTCGAATGCGGCGCCGTGCACCCGAGCCCCACCCTCGATGAGCACGCTGAGCACGTCGCGGGTACCGAGGAGCGCCATCAACGCACGCAGGTCGACCCCGGACGAGGACGCTTCGACGATCTGGACGTCGATCCCGGCGTCACGCAGGCGGCCGAGGCGTTCGGGATCCGCCCGAGCGGTGGTTGCGACCAGCGCGCCGCCCGGGTCGCCCCGGAGCACCCGCGCTCCCGGAGGGATACGCAGCGTGCTGTCCACGACGATGCGCAGCGGTGACCGGCCGCCGTCGAGCCGGGTGGTCAGCTCGGGGTCGTCGGTCACGACGGTGTTGACGCCGACGAGGATCGCGTCGTTGACATGGCGCAGGCGGTGCGAGGATCGGCGCACGGCCTCAGACGTGATCCACCGTGAGTCGCCGCCTGCGGTGGCGATCTTCCCGTCGAGCGATGCTGCGAATTTCGCGGTGACGAAGGGCCGTCCCGTGGTTGCGTGCTTCACATAGAACTCGTTCAATCGCCGCGCCCGGTCCTCCCCGACGCCGACGTCGACGGCGATGCCGGCGGCACGCAGCGCGGCGACACCGCGTCCCGACACCGCGGTGTTTGGGTCGATCATGGCGGCAACCACACGCCGTGGGCGGGCCGCGATCAGCGCGTCGGTGCACGGCGGCGTCCGCCCCTGATGCGCGCACGGTTCGAGTGTCACAAAGACGTCCGCGCCATGGGCGGCGTTCCCTGCTGCGGCGAGCGCCTCGATCTCGGCGTGCGGGGCGCCCGCCTGGCGGTGAAAGCCGGTCGCGATCACCACACCGTCCCGGGCGATCACGCAGCCCACCATCGGGTTGGGGCTCGTGGCGAAGTCGGCGGTCGCCGCCGCCGCGAGGGCGGCGTCCATCAGCGCCTCGTCGGCGCCGGCGGGGTCGGTCACGCTCGTGCCGGCACCCGAGGCGGCGACAGCGTTCCGTCGGCACGGAGGATCCGCCGCGCCTCGAGGTCGGCGCGCAGCTGGCCGCATGCGGCGTCGGCGTCACCACCCCGGGTGTCTCTCACCGTCACCCGCGCGCCGTCGAGGGCGCCGAGAAACCGACGGGCGACCGCGGGCTCGGGCGGGCCCCACGGGCTGCCCTCGATCCGGTTCATCGGGATGACGTTGACGTGGGCCTGTGCGCGGCGGGCCAGCTCGCGCAGCCCGGCAGCCTGTTCCACCGAGTCGTTGACCCCCCCGATGAGGCACCACTCGAAGCTGAGCCGCCGGCCGCTCGCGTGCGCGTAGCGTGTTGCCGCCGCGATCACCGCCTCGATCGGGTGCGCCCGGTTCAGGGGCACGAGGCGGTCGCGCAGCTCGTCGGTCGCCGCGTGGAGGGAGACGGCGAGCGTGACCGGGATCCCGGCGGTGGCGAGGCGGTCGATGGCAGGCGCCACCCCGCTTGTCGAGACGGTGATCCGGCGAGCGCTGATCCCCGCGTCGCGGGTCAGCACGGTGAGCGACTCGAGGGTCGCCGCGAGGTTGGCGAGCGGCTCGCCCATCCCCATGTACACGATGTGGGTCACCGGCCCGAGGCGTCGCGCGTGAAGGACGCGAGCGGCCGCGCGCACCTGGTCGACGATCTCGGCCGCGGTGCAGTTCCGGCGCAGCCCCATGTGGCCGGTCGCGCAGAACGGGCATCCCACCGCGCAGCCGACCTGGCTGCTCACGCATACCGTCGACCGCCTCCGGGTCCCCTCGCGCGCAGGGGTCTCCATCGCGACCGTCTCCACCGTCTGGCCGTCGTGGAGGCGGCAAAGCACCTTGATGGTCTGGCCGGCGTCGGCGACCGCCTCGGTGTCGATCGCCACCGTCGAGAACTCGAACTCCGACGAAAGCGCCCGCCTGAGGTCGCCCGGGAGCTGCTGGATCGCGTCGAACCCGTCGATGAATGGCTGCCAGACGGCGGTCTGGATCTGGGTTGCCCGCCATGCGGGCGCGCCGAGGCGGCGGAGCGCGTCCAGCAGCGCGCGTTCATCTGCTGTGCTCAGGGCCAGGGTGGGCATCGAGTTCATGGTACGGGCGAGCGCGTCACCCGCCGCCGACCACGTAGGCTCGCTGCATGCAGGGCGTCCTCGGTGCGTTGATCGGCGTTCCAGCCACGATCATGGTGGCCGGTGGGCTTGGTCTGATCGGCGTCACCATCTACAGCCGCCTGGTGCGGCGCAAGGGCAAGGAGCCGATCCGGTGGGCGCACCTGGGGTTGGGCGCGATCCTCTTCGCCGCCGGGGTCGGGCTCGTGTGGCTCGAGGTGGTCACCGTCGGGGCGACCTGAGCGCCGGCGTCGGCCTTCTACCGGTGGCCGATGAGAGTCAGGAACTCGTTGCGCGACTTCTCGTTCTCGCGGAAGCACCCGGTCACGGATGACGTCACCGCGGAGCTGTTCTGCTTCTCCACCCCGCGCATCGCCATGCAGAGATGGACGGCCTCGATGACCACTCCGGTCCCCCGGGGTTCGAGCACGGATTGGAGTGCGTCACCGATCTGGGTCGTGAGCCGCTCCTGCACCTGCAGACGGCGGGCGAACATGTCGACGATGCGCGGGATCTTGCTGAGCCCGAGGACCCGGCCGCGGGGGATGTACGCGACGTGGGCCTTCCCGAAGAACGGCAGGAGGTGGTGCTCGCAGAGGCTGTACACCTCGATGTCTCTCACCACCACCATCTCGTTGTACGGCTCCTCGAAGATGGCGCCGTTGACGAGCTCCTCGAGCCGCTGCCCGTAGCCGCTGAGGAGGAAGCGGAGGCTCTCGGCGACACGTGCCGGGGTGCCGGTCAGCCCTTCTCGTGCCGGATCCTCGCCGAGCTCGTCGAGCAGCGACCGAACGAGTTGTTCAATGCCCTCGGGCGGCTCGGACACGGTCATGCGCCGGTGACCACGCGGATGTTGAGGTGCGATGTCCCGAACTTCCTGAGGAGGGACAACCACAGCGCGAGATACATCTCCGTGCCACGCGCGGTCGTGATGTCGCCCAGGTCGATGAGGTCACCGTCACTCCATCCGAAGCTGCGCAGCAGCTCGGAGACCGTCTCTTTCGCTGCCGCGTCGTTGCCCGAGAGGAAGATCGAGCTGCCCCCTGGAATCAGCCCCGGGTCTCGCATGACGCTCGCGTTGACCGTGTTGAGGGTCTTCACGACGCGCGCGTCGGGGAACGCCCGCTGGATCTGCTCACCCAGGCTGTCCTTGCTGGAGCTGAGGACGGCGGGTGGGAATCCCGCAGAGCCATCGAGCGCATTGGAGATGTCGATGAGCACCTTGCCGGCGAGGTTCTCCGACCCCGCGGCTTCGAGCGCTTCGAGCGACCCCGTACCGAGCGTCGCGTTGACGACGATCTCTCCAAACACCGCGGCATCGTGCATCGTCCCCGCGCGAGCGCTCCCGCCCGCCGCGGTCGCCCATGCCACGGCTTTCTCGTTCCCTGCCTGCCGCGCGCCCATGGTGACCTCGTGTCCCAATTCCACGAGCTTGTTTCCGATTGTCTGACCGACCGACCCGGTGCCGAGTACGCCGAACCGCATGTGCCTGATCTCCCTGGAGGCAGAACCGTTGTCGTCACGATGATGACGTGTCGATGAACGGCGCCCGCGTCCGCCGCGAGAGATCGGGTCAGGGCGGTCTGCTAGATTTCGCCCATGTCGCCCCTGTTCGCGAACGAGACCACGCTGGCCGGCGGCTCGGTCGCCCAGCACATCGCCGCTCCGGGTCGCGCATGACCGACCAGCCGCCGGAGCAGGAGCCGGACGCCGACGAGCCGTCCGAGGAGCGGGACGACCGCATCCCGGACGAGAGCACCCTCATGGGCAAGGGGGGTGTCGAGGAGGAGGTGCTGGCCGAGCTGGCCCGGGCAGAGGGCAAGATGAACGATCCCGACGACACCGGGGAAGACCCGGACGCCCGAGGGGCGCAGGTCTGAGCGCCTCGCGGACCACCCCTTCGCGTGCGGGTGCCCTTCCCCCATCATGAGGGCATGACTCCCCACCCCGAGGATCTCCCCTGGAACGACAGCCCCGCTGATTCGGACGCGCCGCCCGGCAGCGAGGAGCCAGATCCCGCTGAGGTCGACGGCGACGAGGACGATCCCGCCCAGCGGGACCGCTCGCTGCGGCCGAGGTACAGCGACGTCGACGAGTACCGGCGCGACACGCTCGACGAGCGTCTCAGCGAGGAGGAGCCGGACCGTGCCGCCCAGTTCCAGGATGCGGAAGTGGGTGGGCTTCAGGCACCCGAGTCAGGCGACGATGACATCCAGGTCCTCCGCGGCGAGCGCGACCAGGACGACCAGTCGGACCCGCTCGATGAAGCCGCAGAGGACGCCGCCGTCCACATGATCCGCGACGACCGCCGCACGTCATGACGAGCGCCGAGCTGCTGGAGGACGCCTTCGGTCGGATTCGGGACATCGTCCACCGTGTGCTCGACGGCGTGACGGCCGACCAGCTCAGCGCTCGCCTGGACTCCGAGGCGAACTCGATCGGGTGGTTGATCTGGCACCTCACCCGGATTCAGGACGATCACATCGCCGGCCTCGCCGCCACCGACCAGGTGTGGACGGCCTCCGGTTGGGCGGAGCGGTTCGGACTGCCCTTCGATCCGACCGACACCGGGTTCGGCCACGGTGCCGCGCAGGTCGCGGCGGTCACCAGCGGAGCCGATGCGCTGCTCGGGTACCACGACGCGGTCCACGACGCGACGCTCCATTTCCTTCGATCGCTGACGGATGCCGACCTCGACCGCGTCGTCGACACCCGGTGGGACCCGCCGGTGACCCTCGGCGTCCGGTTGGTCAGCGTGATCGTCGACGACGTGCAGCACGCCGGGCAAGCTGCGTACGTCCGAGGGATCCTCGAGCGCCGATAGTCAGTGCACGTCGCAGGCGACGGCGACGAGGTCGGCCATCGTCAGGAGCCCTGGCCGGGCGTTGAACACCGGCCGGATGAGGTTCGCGATCACAGCTTCGGTGCCGATGTCGCCGTTCAGCCCGCCGTCGATCCGCTGATGGATCGGTGGAGCCCCGGCGATGAACACCTCGTCGATCGACGGATACCCGGCGGCCATGGTGAGCTCCATCCGGATCGCCTCGCGATCCCCGGTGCGGCCGATCGCCAGCTGGTGCTGTCCGAGGACCGAGCCGGCGGCCACCGCGCCGAGCGGTGTCGGCACCTCGGCCTCGGCGATCACCGGTTCCAGCGTGACGTCGACACCGGTCAGCATCCAGCCGAGGCGCCCTGCGAGCAGGTTGACGGACTGACGAAGCCCGACGTGCCCGATCTGCCCAAGGGCGGCGAGCCGCTCGAACTCCTCTCGCCGCATCCCGACCCCGGCCTTCCGCTGCAGCTGCTCCCGGCGCTGGTTGGTGTCCACCACCCGTCGCACGCTGACCTCGTCCACCCTGGTGCACAGCGCTGTCAGGGTGAGCGGCAGGACGTCCATGATGAATCCCGGGTTGACGCCGGCCGCGAGGATGGTCACCCCCGCGCGGTTCGCGACGGTGTCGACCTCGGTGGTGAGGGCCGGGTCGATCGATCCTGGAAACGCGAGCTCCTCGGTCGTCGACAGGACGTTCCAGCCGAGGCGGGCGAGGTGCATCGCCTGCGGGACGGCGACCTCGAGGCTCGACGAGGTGGCCTGGATCGCGACTCCCCCGCCGGCCGGCGCCTGCGGCGCCTCCTGCTCGATGATCACCTCGGCTCCGCGCGCGCTCCCGACGATTGCAGCGAGGGTCCTGCCCACCTTTGCGGGATCACGCTCGGCTGCCGCGATGACCTCGACGTCGTTCGGTCGGTCGAGCATGCGCAGACAGATACGGGTGCCGATGGGGCCCAACCCGAACGACATCACCGGGATCGTCACAGCAGTCAAGGTACTCTGCCGGCGACCGCGAGCGACTCCGTGGTGACGTCCAGCTGTTCACGGGAGGTGCGCGGCGCGACCGGCTCGAATCGAGCGAGGAAGAACCGCAGATCGTCGGGTTCGTAGGTGAAGGCCAGGCCCCGGACGGTTTCGGCCTCGTCGCACACCCGCATGACGGATTCCGCGGTGACGTCCATGTGCGATTGCGTGTACACCCGCCGCGGGATGGTCAGCCGGACCAGCTCCAGGCGGGGGTGACGGTTGAGGCCGGTCGCCGGGTCGCGTCCCGCGGACACCACGCCCCGCTCCATGCTCCGCACCCCGGAATCGACGTAGAGGGCGGCGGCGAGCGACTGGGCGGGCAGCTCGTCCTGGGGAATGTGCGGCAGGATCGCGAGGGCGTTGAGGTAGACGCCGTGACCGCCGACCGGCCGGATGATCGGGACGCCCGCCCCGATGAGCAGGTTGCCGAGGTACTCGACCTGTCCGATGCGGGCCCGAACGTGATCGTCCGTCTCCACCATCTCGTGGATCCCGCAGGCGAGAGCCTCCATGTCGCGGCCGGACATGCCGCCGTACGTGTGCAGGCCCTCGAACGCGACGAGGAGTGCGCGGGCGCGGCGGGCGAGCTCAGGATCGCGCAGCGCGAGGAACCCGCCGATATTGACAAGGTTGTCCTTTTTGGACGAGACGGTTGCGCCGTCCGACCACGAGCAGATCTCGAGGAGGATGTCCGCGACGCTGCGCTGGGCGTACCCGGCTTCGCGCTGCTTGATGAACCAGGCGTTCTCGAGAGCCCGGGTGGCATCGAGCATCACCAGGATCCCGTGCTCGTGGCAGAGCGCGTACGTCGCCCGGAGATTGGCCATCGACACCGGCTGGCCGCCGGCCATGTTGACGTTGGTCTCGAGCGAGATGTAAGGGATACGCTCCGCTCCGACCTCCGCGATCACCGTGCGCAGCTTGTCGAGGTCGATGTTGCCCTTGAAGGGATGCAGCGACGCGGGATCGTGCGCCTCGTCGATGATCACGTCGACGAAGGAGCCGCCGGCGTGCTCCTGGTGCCACCGGGTCGTGGTGAAGTACATGTTCCCGGGGATGACATCCCCTGGCTTGATGAGGATCTGGCTGAGGATGTGCTCCGCTCCCCTCCCCTGGTGCGTCGGCACCAGCTCGGGATAGCCGTACACCTCGCGGACCGCGTCGACGAGGTGATAGAAGCTGCGGCTTCCGGCGTACGCCTCGTCGCCCACCATCAGGGCGCCCCACTGCCGGTCTGACATCGCGTTCGTGCCCGAGTCGGTGAGCAGATCGATGTAGACGTCCTCGGACCGAAGCAGGAATGTGTTGTAGCCGGCCTCGTGGATTGCCGTCTCGCGCTGCTCGCGTGTCGTCATCCGGATCGGCTCGATCATCTTGATCCGGTACGGTTCGGCCCAACTCTGGTGCGTGCTGTGATGCGTGTTCATGGCCTGAGTATCTCCCCGCCAACTCAGACCGAGAAAGGGCCGTTTGTCCTCAAGGGCGGCGTCCGTCGGTCACGTCGTTGAGCTAGAAGATGATGTGGCGCTTCAGGGACGCGTCGACGATCCCAGTGGTCATGCCATCGCACCACTGGCACATGAACCGCAGGGCCCGCATGCCACGCTGAACGCGGCACGCATTCGGCCATCCGCAGCGACCGCACATCACAGTCTGGATACCCACCTCGTCCGCCGGCGACGGTGCCGGTACGGCGTCGGGAGGGTCGCTTGGCGGCGTCGACGACTCCGAGTCCATGCGGATGGCGCGAACGAGCGTATCAGCCCAACCTGACCGCCGCGGTACGGGACCGCACATTTGTGCCCATCAGCAGATGCGGGGCAGCGGGTCTCCGATGAGCATGTCGACCACTCTCGTGCCGCCGAACCCGGTGCGGATGAACACCATGCCATCAGGCTCAGCGAGTACCTCCCCGATGATCGCCGCCTCGGTTCCCTCGGGCCGCGCCCGCATGAGGTCGAGCGCACGAGCGGCATCATGCTGCTCGACCAGCGCGACGAGCTTGCCTTCGTTGGCGATGTAGAGGGGATCGATACCGAGGATCTCCGCGACGCCACGGACCTCGTCGTGGATCGGGAGTGACGCCTCGTCGATGGCGATGGCAACGCCGGCGGCCTGGGCGATTTCGTTGAGCACGGTGGCCACCCCTCCACGGGTTGCATCCCGCATGAAGTGCACGTCGATGCCTGCATCGAGGAGCGCGGCCGTCAAACCATGGAGGGCCATCGTGTCGCTCCGGAGGGCGTCCGCCTCGAGATCCACGTCTCCGCGTGCCAGCATGACGGTACTGCCGTGGTCGCCCATCGCACCGCTCAGCACGACGACGTCGCCAGGTATGACGTGCTCCATCGCCACACGCTGCGGCAGGGGCAGGACGCCCACGCC
>Ga0335078_10017765_pt1 | contig 10580 bp, 8 predicted proteins | sample Lox_Sample_32_FD_206711 | JGI IMG/M metagenome (GOLD analysis project Ga0335078, IMG submission 206711) | Soil microbial communities from Loxahatchee National Wildlife Refuge, Florida, United States - Lox_Sample_3.2 | ecosystem: Environmental > Terrestrial > Soil > Wetlands | place: USA: Florida...
TTGGCCACGATCGGCGCGGCCTCATCCAGCGCGGCGAGCTGTCCCTCGGTGGTGTTCAGATCGTGATGGCCGAGCGCGCCCTTGATGGCGAACTCGAACAGCGGCACCCGGCGGGCGATCAGGTCCTTGACGGCGGCATTGCCGTGCTGCAGCCGGACGTCGCACGGGTCCAGGCCGTCGGGCTGCACGGTCACGAAGGTCTGGGTGACGAACTTGTCTTCCAGGTTGAACGCGCGCAGTGCCGCGCGCTGGCCGGCCGCGTCGCCGTCGAAGGTGAAGACCACCTCGCCTGCCGAGCCCTCGGTGTCCATGATCAGCCTGCGCAGGACCTTCACGTGGTCCTCGCCGAAACTTGTGCCGCAGGTGGCCACCGCGGTCGGCACCCCGGCCAGATGGCAGGCCATGACGTCGGTGTAGCCCTCGACGATGACCGCCTGGCGACGCTGCGCGATCTCCCGCTTGGCCAGGTCCGCGCCGTACAGAACGGTGCTCTTGCGGAACAGCGTGGTCTCCGGCGTGTTGAGGTACTTCGGCTCGTCTTCGGGGTCGAGCTTGCGCGCGCCGAACGCGATCACGTCGCCGGACAGGTCCCTGATCGGCCACATCAGCCTGCCGCGGAACCTGTCCCGCGGGCCGCGGTTGCCCTGGACGGCCAGGCCCGCCGCGATCAGCTCGGTGTCGGCGAAGCCGCGGCCGCGCAGGTGCCTGGTCAGGTCCTCCCAGGCCTTCGGCGAGTAGCCGACGCCGAACCGCTCCGCGTCGGCGAGCTCGAAGCCGCGCTCGGCCAGGAACTGCCTGGCGTGGTCGGCCTCTGGTTTAGTTAGCTTCTCCGCGTAGAACTCGGCGGCGACCCGATGCGCGTCGATCAGCCTGCGGCGATGGCTCTGCTCCTGGCCGGGCACGTAGCCGCCCTGCTCGTAACGCAGGTCGATACCAGCCCGGCCAGCCAGTTTCTCCACCGCTTCGACGAAGCTGAGGCCGTCGATCTTCTGCACGAACTTGATCAGGTCACCGCCCTCCCCGCAGCCGTGGCAGTACCAAAGGCCGCGGGCCGGGGTGACGTTGAACGAGGGGGTCTTCTCGTCGTGGAACGGGCACAGGCCCTTGAGCGAGCCGCCACCCGCGTTCCGCAGCTGCAGGTACTCGCCGACCACCTCGTCGATGGGGGATCGCTCGCGAACCGCCGCGATGTCCTCGTCGCGGATCCGCCCAGCCATCAGCCACCTCCGCGCCGCCTTCGTCTCCCGTCGCCGCGAGTCTAATCCGCCCGCGCACGATCTGCCGGGATAGACGCGGTTAGGCCTGCCTGATAGCCCTGCCTGATAGCCCTGCCGCTAACCTGGGGCGGGTGGGCGAGCTGCTGGTGCTGTGGGACGTCGACTACACGCTGGTGAACGCCGGCGGCCTGGGGACGCGGCTTTACGAGGTGGTGTTCCGCGACATGTTCGGCCGCGAGCTGACCGAGGTCGCGCCGAAGGCCGGGCGCACCGACCGCGCGATCATCCTGGACACGCTCGCGCTCGCCGGGATCGCCTCGCCTGCTTCGGCGGTTGACGCCTTTCTGGCCGCGCTGGCCCGCTTGTCGGCCTCCGGCACCGTGCGGGCCGACGTGCGCGCGATGGCCGGAGCCGCGGCGGCCATCGATGAGCTGGCCTTGACCGGGGTCCGCCAGTCCGTGCTCACCGGTAATATCAGGCCGCTCGCGGCGCTGAAACTCGGGCTTGCCGGGCTCGGCGATCGGCTGGATCTGGAAGTGGGCGCGTACGGGGACGTGCACGAGGTACGGGCTTCGCTTGTGCCGGTGGCGAGGCTCGCTGCCTGGCGGGCATACGGGACGGATTTTGGCGGGCGCTCGACCGTCCTGGTCGGCGATACGCCGCTCGATGTGGCGGCCGCGCTGGCCACCGGGGCTCGTGCGGTGGGGATCGCGACGGGCACCTACCCGGCGGCGTCGCTTGCTGCCGCGGGAGCGCATGTTGTGCTGCCGGACCTGACCGATACCGGGCTCGTGCTCGCAGCGGTCACGGGCTGAGCTTCGTCCCCCGCACCGGTCAATGGCCGGGCGGCGGGAGCAGGCCGCGCTCGATCGCGGTGGTGACCGCCGCGGTGCGGTCGGATACGCCGAGCTTGCCGAACGCGCGCAACAGGTGGGTCTTGACGGTCGCCTCGCTGATGAACAGCTCGCGGCCGATCTCGGCGTTGGTGCGGCCGCGCGACACCCGGGCGAGGACGTCGGTTTCCCTGGCCGACAGAGATTCCCGCGGGGGCCGGCGGACATGGGTCACCAGCCGCCCGGCCACCGAGGGAGCAAGCACGGTCTCGCCGCGCGCGGCGGCGCGGACGGCGTCGGCCAACTCGGCGGACGTGGCGTCCTTGAGCAGGTAGCCGGTGGCCCCGGCGGCCACCGCCCGCAGGATGTCGGCATCGGTCTCGTAGGTGGTCAGCACGACCACCCGTGCCCCCGGATCCGCCGCGATGATCTGCTCGGTGGCCTTGACGCCGTCGCCGCCCGGCATCCGCAGGTCCATCAGGACGACGTCGTATTCACCGGCCAGGCTCGCCGCTACCGCCTCGGCCCCGGAGCCCGCCTCGCCCGCCACCTCGATGTCAGGCTCGGCGGCAAGCATGCCGCGCAGGCCCGCGCGGACCACCGGATGATCGTCGGCCAGGAGCACCCGGATCGGCTCCCTGGTCATTCCGCTGGTCATCCCGGCACCTCCACGCTGATCTCGGTGCCGGCGCCGGCGGTCGAACTGACCTGTATCGTCCCGCCGACCTGACGCACTCGCTCGCGCATGCCGTGCAGCCCGTAGCCGCCGTTGACGTGGTTCACGTCGAATCCGGCGCCGTCGTCGGACACGGTCAGCCGCACTCGGGCATCGGCGTAGGACAGGCGGACAGAAGCCTGCCGTGCCCTGGCGTGCTTGCGGACGTTCGCGAGCGCCTCCTGGCAGACCCGGAGCAGGACTACCTCCGTACCCGTGGGCAGCCGCCTTGCGGTGCCCGTTGCCTCCGCCGTGACCGTCAGGTCCGCCGCGGCCGCGGTGGCATCCGACACCCGGCGCAGGGCCTCGGCAAGCGTGCTCGATTCCAGTTGGGCAGGGCTCAGCGCGGTGACAAGCGTCCGCGCCTCGGCCAGGTTCTCACGCGCGGTAACCAGCGCCATCTCCAGGTGCCGGCGGGTGCTTTCCGTACCCGGGTCGCCCTGGCGCAGGCTGCCCGCGCCGGCTTGCAGCAGCGTGACGATGCTGGCGAAACCCTGGGCCAGGGTGTCGTGGATCTCGCCGGCCAGCCGATGGCGTTCGGCCAGCACGCCGGCCTCGTGATGGGCCGCGGCGAGTTCGGCCCTGGTGGATTCCAGCTGGGTGATGAGGGCGGCCCGCTCCATGCTCTGCTGGATTACCCGGATCATCCAGCGGCTGTAGATCTGCGAGAACGCAACCGCGAAGATCACCAGGCCGATCGCTGTCAGTGCTTGGCTCGGTCTTGGCTCGCGCCAGACCAGCAGCAGCCCGGCGGTCACGTTGAGGATCACGACGAAGACCATGCCGCGGCGCGCGGTCGTCACGTGGAAGCACTGCGGGCAGAGCGCGAACGCGAGGAACCAGGCGTTGGGGTTCTGGCCCTGCACGGCGGCGAACAGGAGGACCAGCCCGGATAGGTAGATCGTCCCGGTCCTGGTCGCTTCGTCTTGTCGCATCAGCGGCCGGCCGATGAAGACGTACCACGGCACCATCGCGGCCAGCGCGGCACTCGCGATGACCCGTCCCGTGGTGGTGATCGGCCCGGCCTGCACGATCGCCACGCAGGCGGCGAAGACCACCGCGTAGTAGGCGTCCCAGCGCGGCTCGTCCACGATCCGTGCCGGCTCGCGCGGTTTGGCCAGCACTGTGGTCAGTTCCGGGACTGCCAGCGGAACGTCTTCGCGCACAGTACCAATCCTGCCGCTAGCCAGATGACGAGCACCAGCGCGGTGCGCCCGTGCTCCCAGGCGTGCGCTGTCTCCAGGGCGTCCGCGCCGGTCGGCAGGAACACCGAGCGCATGCCCTGCGCCATCCACTTCAGCGGGAAGAAAGAGCCGAGGACCTGCATCCAGTGCGGGATGTCGTTGAAGGGCACGTATACACCGGAGATGAAGTTGAGCACGGTGAACGGCAGCGTGATCACCGGTGCGGCGCTGGCCGCGGATCGCGGCACGCTGCTCGCGGCGATGCCGAGCAGCGCGCAGGTCGCGCTGCCGAGCAGGAATACCCAGGCGAATGTCCACCAGCGGCCAGGTGAGGTGGGCAGATGCAGGTGGTAGAAGATGATGCCCACCGCCATCAGCAGCACGGTCTCCGCCACGGTGCACATCAGGACCTGGACGAACTTTCCCGCGAAGTAGGCCGCGCGCGGCATCGGCGTTCCTGATAGCCGTTTGAGCATCCCGTTCTCGCGCTCGGTGGCGATGCTGATGGCCAGGTACTGGAAACTTGTCGACATAATCCCGCCCGCGATCATGCCCGCGGTGAACAGCTGGCCCACGGTGACGCCGTGGGCGGCGGCCTGCCCTCCGAAGATGGACCCGAGCAGCACGAGCAGGATCGACGGCAGCCCGAAGATGAACGCGACCGCCATCTTGTCCCTGAAGAACGCCTTTACCTCGAGAGCGCCGCTGGCAATGCCGAGGCGCCACACGCCGGGCAGCGCCGTGGCCTGTTGGGTTCCCGGGGGCTTCGTCGTCGGCCGGGCCGCTGGCTGTGCCGCCTGCTGGGCCGCTGGCTGTGCCGCCTGCTGGGTCGCGGCCAGTATGGCGGCCGTGCCGCTCTTACCGACCTCGGCTGGCTCGCGGCGTTCCGTCATGGCCTAGCCTCCGAAATCAGGTCCAGGTAAATGTCCTCGAGGGTCGGCCGGGTGACCGTCAGCCCGGGCACCTCGCCGCCGAACTCCCGCGCTAGCTCGGCCACCAGTCGCGTCGGCGTGGCCGTCTGCACAGTCGTACGCGTGGTTTGTCCGGGTGCGTCCCAGCTGACCCGGGCGGCGGCGGCGTCCCGGCCGCCAAGAGACGCGGGATCGCCTGACGCGACGATGCGACCGGCGGCGATCACCGCGATCCGGTCGGCCAGCGCTTCGGCCTCGTCCAAATAGTGGGTAGTCAGCAGGATCGTGGTGCCGTCGCCGCGCAGGTTCCTGATCAGGTCCCAGAACTGGCGGCGCGCCTCCGGGTCGAAGCCCGTCGTCGGCTCGTCAAGGAAGAGCAGCTCCGGCTGCCCGACGATGCCGAGCGCGACATCCAGCCTGCGGGTCTGGCCGCCCGACAGCCTGCTGATCCGCGAGCTTGCCTTGTCTGCCAGCCCCACGAGGTCGATCACCTCCCGGGCGGGGCGCGGCACCGGGTAGAAGGACGCGAAGTGACGCACCATCTCCAGGACGGTGAGCTCGGGTCCGGTGCTCGCGAGCTGCAGGACGATGCCGATCCTCGCCCGCCATGCTCGGCTGCCGCGGGCAGGGTCGTGACCGAGTACCTCCGCCGTGCCCCCGTCGCGGCGGCGGAATCCCTCCAGGATCTCCACGGTGGTCGTCTTGCCTGCGCCGTTCGGCCCGAGCAGGGCGAATACCTCGCCGTGGCCGATATCGAGGTCGATTCCGTCGACCGCGGTCACGTCGCGGTAGCTCTTGCGCAGTCCCCTTACCGTGACGGCCGCCCCGTTGTCCATGGCACCAGTCTGGGTCACCGGCTCATCCGGCGCATCAGCCGACCAGGCGGACCGGTGTCGCCCGTTCGGTGGACACATCACTGCCCAACCAGCCGTGGGACCGGGCAGCCGTACGAGCACGGCCGGGGTAGGCCCTGCCAGCCGTGGCCGCGGAGCACGCTGGCCACCTGGGCGGCGGTCGCGCAGGGCTGGTGCCTGACGTCGGTCCAGCCGTACCTGAGGGTCTGCCGTCCGGCCACGGCAGCGGCGTTGTCCCTCGCCTTGTCCCGCCACTTGCTCTCCTCAGGATGAGCCGCCCGCCCGTCCAACTCGACCACCACCGCGTACTCCTCGTACACGCGGTCCCGGCGTCCCCTTCGTCCGTCCGGCTTAGTGAATGGCACCTGGCGGCCTGGCTGCGGCAGGCCGTGCGACCGCTCCACGTCGCGGTCGTAGCGGAACTCCAGCACCGAGTGGTCGCCGCTAGCGGCCGCCACGATGAGCTCGCGCAAATCCGCCCGCCAGCGCAACTTGGTCCGCTGTGTGATCGCCGCGAGCAGGCTGGCCTCATCGATGAGGTCTCGCGCGAACGCCCTTGTCACCCACCCGCAGACGTCGTCGAACGTCGCGGCGGTCTGGGTCAGGTCCAGCACCGTCTCCTCGATACTGGTCCGCGGCGGATAGGCGTGGCCCTGCGCCGCATCCAACGCGCGATCCGAGCGATGGATGCTGATACCCGGACGTTTCGCGACGCGCCGCTGGCCAGGTATCGACAGATGAATCTGTTCAGTGGGTTTGTCCGCCAAGCCGTTGAGCTCGGCCGCGGTCTCGTGGCTGAGCAAAGCCCCTGGTCCGGCGTAGAGCACCGCCGCCCAGAGCTGCGCTGACCGACCCGGCGCTCCGGTCAGCACTGTATACACACCGGGAAGAAGAGGTCGCCAGGTGCGCCGCCTGACCCTGGATCTGACCAGGTCGCCGGTAAGGCCGGCGCGAAGGGCCTGCCTCCGGGAGAAGACACCGTGCTGGACTCGAGCCAGCTCGCGCAGGGTTGGCGGTAGCTCGCTGCTCATGGCGCCAATTCTGGCGACGAGCACCGACAAAATGCCTTACGCTCCCGAAATGGCGGAAGATCGGTGCCTGGCGGAAATTAAGGCGTCAAATACGGCGCCCTTTCTTCCGTCAAGCACCGATCTTCCGCCAAAAAGGATCTTGCTCGGGAAGAAAAGAATCTATTGTTCTCAACGGGGTTAATGGGATCAGCGGTACCTGGGCGCGCGATAGGCGCGAGTAAAAGGATGGAATCGGAGGGCCCAGGCGAGGGCCGGGCGCGGGTCGGCAACGTTGAGGGTGGGACGGGTGCGGGCGATTGGGGCGGGACAGGCGCGTGGAGCGGCTGCGAGGCAGTATGGGTCAGAGGTCGGGGATGGGGACTTCGGGGTTGGTTAGGCGGGCGGGGTCGATGGGGCGGCGGGAGCGGATCAGGGATTGGATGTCGTCGGAGACGTCCCAGACGTTGACGTTCATGCCGGCGACCACCGCGCCGGAAGAGAGCCAGAAGGCGACGAACTCTCTGGCGGCCGGGTCGCCTCGGTAGAGGATCTGGTCGTAGCTGCCGGGGAACGGCAGGCCTGCGCACTCCATGCCGAGGTCGTACTGGTCGCTGAAGAAGTAGGGCACGGGGTCGTAGACCACGGACTGGCCGAGCATGGACTTGGCGGCGGCGGGGCCGCCGTTAAGCGCGTTGGCCCAGTGCTCCACGCGAACCCGCCGGCCGAGCAGGGGATGGAATGAGTTCGCGACGTCGCCGGCGGCGAATATGTTCTCCCCTGAGGTGCGCAGCGCCTCGTCGGTCAGCACGCCGTTGGACACCTCGAGCCCGGCGCGGGCGGCCAGATCGTCGTTGGGGGCCGCGCCGATGCCGACGACCATCACGTCGGCCGGCATCTCCGCGCCGGCCGACGTGATGACCATGCCTGGGCGGAACTCGACCGCGTGCTCGCCGAAGCGGAACTCCACGCCGTGAGCCCGGTGCAGGCCGGCGAAGACCTCGCCGAGTTCGGGACCCACCTGGGCGTACAACGCGGTCGACTGCGGTTCGAGCACGGTAACCGGGCAGCCGGCCGAACGCGCGGCGGCGGCGGTCTCCAGGCCGATCCAGCCGGCCCCGGCCACCACAACCCGCGTCCCGGGCTGGAAGGCCCGGCGCAGCCGGTCGGAGTCGGAGATGGTGCGCAGGTACAGCACCTCGCCGGCGTCGGAGCCGGCAAAATCCAGGCGGCGCGGCGATGCGCCCGTGGTAAGCAGGAGCTTGTCGTAGTGCAGCAGTTCGGTGCCCGCCGGGCCGGACACGGTGACGGCGGCCTTGTCGCGGTCGATGGCGGTGACGGTCACGCCTGACCGCAGGTCAACGTTGTTCTCGGCGTACCACTCGGCGGGGTGCACGAAGGCTGAGTCGCGCGAGTCGTTGCCCAGCAGGTATCCCTTGGACAGCGGCGGGCGCTCATACGGAAGCTCTTGCTCCGAGCCGACGAGCACGATCTCGCCGTCGAAGCCCTCATCCCGCAGCGTCTCTGCGGCCTTGGCGCCGGCCAGGCTGGCGCCCGCGATCACGAAGGTAGGCATGGGACTTAGGCTACGACGAGCCGGGCGTGCAGAGGCGGTGATGCCAGGCGATCGCGGACGTGTCGGTCAGGCAGGCCACCTGGTCGATGACAACCCGACGGCGCTCGGGGTCGGATCGGGCCATGTCCCAGGACGGGCGCAGCAGCGGATCGAGGGTCTGCGGCGCGCCGCGCTCGATGGCAAGGGTCAGCTCCGCCAGCAGTTCGCGCTCCCTGGCCTGCGCCTGGACCACGCCGGGCCGGGTCATCACATACCGCGCGGTGATCCCCTTAAGCAGCGCGCACTCCAGCCTCTGCCGCCGCGGCACCACCAGGTTCGCGGCGAACCGGGTGAGGCGCCCGCGGGGATTGGACATTCCCGAACTGGATATTACGGATCCGGAATATCCGAGGTCGTGGGTGGCGGCGGGCTGGTCGGCGAGGGTGGCTTGCTCGGCGGCTTGGCAGAAGCGGCCTATCAGGTTGCTGGTCAGGTCCTTCAGGGCGGCCTGGGCGGCGGGGCTGCCTTCGTAGCCGGCGGGCCAGAAGTCCAGGGATAGCAGGGAGCCGAGGACCTCGGCGAGCTCGGCGAGATCGACATCGTCGGCGCAGTAAGTGGTGGCGGTGGTCTGGGTTACCTGTGCTCGCTCGACCGGGGAGTTGAGGCTCGCAATTGTGATGAGGCCCGCGTACAGGCCGTCTTCGAGGTCGTGGACCGAGTAGGCCACGTCGTCGGCCCAGTCCATGACCTGGGCCTCCAGGCACGGGCGGCCGGGCGGGGCGTCCTTTCTTATCCAGGTGAACACCTCGGCGTCCTCGGCATAGACGCCGTACTTGCCAGAGCCGCTGCTGAACCAGGGGTACTTGAGGGTGGCGTCCAGGGTCGCCCGGGTCAGGTTCAGGCCGGCGCCGGCGACCTTCGGCTCCAGGCGGGTGAGCAGGCGCAGGGACTGCGCGTTGCCCTCGAAGCCGCCGCACGGTGCGGCCAGCTCGTCAAGTGCGTGTTCCCCGTTGTGGCCGAACGGGCTGTGCCCGATGTCATGGGCCAGGCAGGCGGCGTCGACGAGGTCGGGGTCGCAGCCGATCTCCCGGCCGAGCTCGCGGCCGATCTGCGCGCACTCAAGCGAGTGCGTCAGCCTGGTCCTTGGGAAGTCCGCCGAACCGGCCGCCACCACCTGGGTCTTGGCGGCCAGCCTGCGCAGGCCCGCGCTGTGCAGCACGCGGGCCCGGTCCCGCTCGAAGTCGCTGCGCCCGGCCCGCTTGGGCGGCTCTTCCACCCAGCGGGCCGTGGCGCTTTCGTCGTAACCAGATGTCATTTACCTGCTGTCTGAGCCTCCGCCGGCCAGCGCGGCGCGGCCTGCCTCCAGCCGCGCGATCGGGACGCGGAACGGCGAGCATGACACGTAGTCCAGGCCGACCTGGTGGAAGAAATGCACCGAGTCAGGGTCGCCGCCGTGCTCGCCGCAGACGCCGAGGTGCAGGCCGGGCCGGGCGTCCCGGCCTTCGCGCACCGCGATGTCGACTAGGCGGCCGACGCCGTCGCGGTCGATGGTCTCGAACGGGGACACGCCGAAGATGCCCAGCTCGATGTACCGGCTGAAGAACGCGCCCTCCACGTCGTCGCGGGAGAAGCCCCATGTCATCTGCGTCAGGTCGTTCGTGCCGAAGGAGAAGAACTCCGCGCTTGCGGCGATCGGGCCGGCGTTCAGTGCCGCCCGCGGCACCTCGATCATCGTGCCGATCAGGGTGTCCACGTGGGTGCCCGTTTCCGCCTCGACCTGCGCGAGGACCTTCTCGGTCTGCTCGCGGCTGATCTCCATCTCCTGCACGGTGGCGGTGAGCGGGATCATGACCTCCGGGTGCGGGTTCTTGCCGGCCTGCTTGAGCTCCGCCGCCGCGTGCGCGATCGCGCGGACCTGCATCTCGGGCAGGCCGGGGATGACCAGGCCGAGCCGGACGCCGCGCAGGCCGAGCATCGGGTTCTGCTCGTGCAGCCTGCGTACCGCGGCGAGCAGCTTGTGGTCCTTCTCGGTGGCCGCGTCGCCGGCCAGGGCGATCTTGACGGACAGCTCGGTCAGGTCAGGCAGGAACTCGTGCAGCGGCGGGTCGATCAGCCGGATCGTCACCGGCAGGCCGTCCATCGCGTCGAGGATATCGACGAAGTCGCCCTTCTGCAGCGGCTCGAGGGCGTCGAGCGCACGCTGGCGCTGCGCGTCGTCCTCGGCGAGGATGAGGTCCTCGACCAGTTGGCGGCGCTCGCCGAGGAACATGTGCTCGGTGCGGACCAGGCCGACGCCGCCGGCGC
>Ga0335078_10017766_pt1 | contig 10580 bp, 7 predicted proteins | sample Lox_Sample_32_FD_206711 | JGI IMG/M metagenome (GOLD analysis project Ga0335078, IMG submission 206711) | Soil microbial communities from Loxahatchee National Wildlife Refuge, Florida, United States - Lox_Sample_3.2 | ecosystem: Environmental > Terrestrial > Soil > Wetlands | place: USA: Florida...
CCTTTCGGTCCTACTCGCGATAGCGGGTTCCCTGATTTCGTTATGGCTCACATTTCATTTTCGAGATGAGCCTGCCCGCCGGACGTTACGCAAGGCCGCCAGCGCAATGCTGATGGGCGCCGCGATCGGCAGCATGCATTACACCGCCATGGCGGCTGCGAGTTTCACGCCCTCCGCGATGGTCCCGGACCTGTCCCACACCGTGAGCGTCTCTTTTCTCGGAGCCACCGGCATTAGTGCCGTCAGCGGAATGGTCCTTGTGCTGACGCTATTTACGTGTCTGGTGGATCGGCTTCAGGAGAAGAAGACCTTGCTCGACGAGTTGTTCGAACAGGCGCCTCAAGCCGTCGCCTTAACGACGGCGGACGTGCGGGTGGTCCGCGTGAATAGGGAGTTCACACGGCTCTTTGGCTACACGCCACAAGAGGCCCTCGGCCGCCGCCTCAGCGAGTTGATCGTCCCCGACGAGTGGCGGGACGAGGATCGCAGATACATGGACTTGGTGGCGCACCGGCACCGTGTAGATGCCGAGGGCGTGCGCCGCTGCAAGGAAGGCAGCCGTTTGCACGTCGCCATGACCTATGTGCCCTTCCTGGCGTCCAGTGGAGACGCCGCGGTCTATGCGATCTACCGCGACATCACGGAGCGACAGCGGGCGTATGAAGCACTCCGCGCTAGCGAAAGCCGCTGGCGTACGATCTTCGAGAATTCCGGGGTCGGCATCGCTATGGCGGACCGGCAAGGTAAGTTCATCGCCGCGAATCGCGCTTATCGGGAGATGGTGGGATACACGGATGAGGAACTGCGGGGGATGTCCTTCATGGACCTCACTTACGAAGAGGATCGCGCACTGTGTGCCGTCTTAGCCCAGGAACTCTGGGACGGCAGCCGGCAGCAGGTCCGAATCGAGAAACGTTACTGGCGAAAGGACGGAAAACTGATCTGGGTGAGGCACACGGTTTCGAAATCGCCGGGAGCCGAAACTGCGCCTCCCTGTACCATGGCGGTCATGGAAGACATCACCGAGCGTAAGCTCGGCGAAGAAGCGCTGCGCGAAAGCAAGATGCGTCTGGAATTGAGCCTCAAGGCATCCAACATGGGTTTGTGGGACTGGAACATCGGGACAAACGAAGTATATGTCTCTCCGCTGGGGAAGAGCCAGCTTGATTACGCGGACTACGAAATCGGCAATCGCGCGGAGGAATGGGAAACCCGCGTACATCCCGAGGACCGGGAACGCGTGCTCGCGGCCGTCCGTGCTTTCCTCGAAAGTCCCTCGCCCCGTTTCGAGACGGAATGCCGGGTGCGCCTCAGGGACGGCTCGTACCGTTGGGTTCTTACCTGGGCATCGGTCCTGCGGGACGCGAACGGGAAACCTTATCGGATGCTGGGCGCACATCTCGATATCACGGAACGTAAACGGACCGAGGAAAGGTTGCGGGAATACGAGAAGGTAGTGGAAAACTTGCAAGAGATGATCATGGTGGTGGACCGCGATTATCGCTACCTGATCGCGAACCGCGCATTCCTGAACTATCGCAGTCTCGAGAGGGACCAGGTAGTCGGCCGTCTGGTCTCGGACGTGCTGGACAAGGAGGTTTTTGACAAGGTTGTCAAACAAAAAGTGGATGAGTGTCTGCAGGGCAACATCGTTCACTACGAGCTGAGATATAACTATCCTCGATTTGGCGAAAGGGACTTATTCATATCCTACTTTCCCATCCAAGGTCCCGCCGGCATCGATCGCGTTGCCTGCGTTTTGGAGGATATCACCGAGCCGAAACGGGCGGAAAAGGAACTGCAGCGTTCGCTGGCGCAGTTGCGCAAGCTCGCGGCGCGGCTGGAGACTGTGCGCGAAGAAGAAAGGACCAGGGCGGCGCGGGAAATTCACGACGAGTTGGGGCAGGCGCTAACGGCGATCAAGCTGGACTTGACGGCGCTGCTTCGAGATCTGCCGCCGGACCAGGGGCCCGCCGCTCAGCGAAGGCAGTCTATCTTGAAGCTCCTGGAGCAGGCGATGCGATCGACCCGCAGAATCGCAACCGAACTGCGGCCGGCGGTGCTGGACGACCTGGGTCTGGCGGCGGCGGTGGAGTGGGCCGCGGAAGACTTTCAAGCGCGCACCGGAATCAAGTGCCAGGCCAGCCTGCCCGAAGGGGCCATCGCCTTGGATTCGGAGCGCGCCACGGCCCTCTTTCGCATCCTACAGGAGTCGTTGACCAATGTCGCGCGCCACGCAAGCGCAAGCCAGGTGACTGTGCGGCTGGGAAAGGGAAATGGCGGCTTTCTCCTGGAGGTTCACGATAACGGCCGGGGGTTCGACGAAAAGCTGTTCTCTACCGCCAATTCGCTGGGGATCCTCGGAATGCGGGAGCGCGCCTTGTTGCTGGGAGGTGAACTCACGATCGATGCCGCTCCGGGCGAAGGCACGACCGTCAGAGTGCGTATTCCGGAGGCCTGGCGCAAAACAGCCGGAACAAGCAAGTGATTAAGGTCCTCATTGCAGACGATCATGCCATCCTGCGCAGGGGCTTGAAAGAGATCCTGATGCACGAGCTGGAAAACGCCGTCTGCGGCGAAGCCAAGGATGCATATGAGGTGCTTTCCCAGGTTCAAAGCGGCGACTGGGATTTGGTGATTCTGGACGTCAGTATGCCCGGGCGAAGCGGGCTGGACGTCCTGGCGGACCTTAAGGCGGCGCAGCCTAAACTTCCCGTATTGGTTTTGAGCATGCACCCCGACGACCAGTACGGCAAGCGCGCGCTCAGAGCGGGAGCCTCCGGGTACGTGAATAAGGACAGTGAGCCGGAAGAAATAATCACGGCTGTCCGAAAGGTGCTCTCCGGAGGCCGGTATGTGAGCCCCAAGCTGGCTGAAAAGCTCGCGTTCGACTTGAGTGAGCATCCGGAGCGACCCGCCCACGAGATCCTGTCCAACCGGGAATTTGAGGTTCTGCGGATGATCGGCACGGGTAAAACAGTCACCCAGATCGCCGGGGAACTGCACTTGAGCATGCCGACCGTAAGCACCTATCGCGCGCGCATCCTGGAAAAGCTCAATATGAAGACCTCGGCCGAACTGATGCGCTACGCGCTACGGCATCGACTCGTGGATTGAAGCGCCCCGTGTCGAAGAAACCTCGATAAAAACGAGGTATTTCCTTCGACAAAGAAATCCAAATTCAACCGCTAGCATCCTTTTGCTACAAAGTGTCACAGTGGTCTTAAGGGGCGCACAACTTGAGTGTTGACGGGCCTTTGGACAACCGCGAAGCTCCCACCTTGCCTTCGTGGGCCGAGTTGATGGATAAAATCAAACAAAACGATGCGCATGGATTCGAGGAATTGAACCGGGTTTTTTCCCGGGGCGTCCGCTATTTTCTGTGCAGACACGTGGGGCGTCAACACCTGGACGAGCAGGTCCGCGATACGTTGCTAGGCGTGGCGCAAGCCATCCAGCGGGGTGAGCTGGAAGATCCGGAGCGCCTAATTGAATTCGTGCGCACAAGCGTCCGATGCCAGATCGCAGAGCACGTGCGCGCCGCCGCAATCGACCCGGCGCAGGGTGCCGCCCGGCAGGAGAACCTGGAGACAGCCCGAGAAGTACTGCGGGCTGCCGCTCCCGCCGACCGTGAAATGCTGATCCGGTTCTACCTGCGGGATCAGCCCGCGGAGCAGATTTGTAGCGAGATGGGCGTCACGGAAACCGAATTTCGTTTGCTGAGGTCGCGGGCCAAGGCGCGCTTCGAGGAATTGGGTAAGCGCTAGGATTTTCGTGGCGCATGCACTGGTGCATTCCACGTGGCCGCGGCAGCCCTAGCGCGCCCCGGTGATCAGCCGCGCTCCGCGATTTCGCGTAATGTAGTCGTAGATCCACTCGACCAGCACCAACAGCCGGTTATCGAATTCCACCAGGTACATCAGGTGCACGAACAGCCACACGCTCCAGGCGAAGAAGCCGGAAATGTGCAGGCGGCCAAAGGCCGCGACAGCTTTGTTCCGGCCGATGGTCGCCAGCGCGCCTTTGTCGAAGTAGTGGAATGGCGGTACGGTCTCTCCGCGCAGGCGGGACTGAATGGCGCGCGCCACATAGCGGCCCTCGGCCATGGCCACGGGCGCCACTCCCGGAAGCGGTTGGCCGGTCTGGTGGCTGAAGTTGGCCAGGTCGCCGATGACGAAGATCTCAGGGTGGCCGGGCACCGTAAGATCGGGCTGCACGATCGGGCGGCCGCCGCGGTCGATCGGCGCTCCGGTACGGTCCGAGAGGATCTTCCCCAGCCCGGAAGCCTGCACGCCCGCGGCCCACAGCACGGTCCTGGCGGCGATCCGCTCCACATGATCGCCGGTGCGCACCGTCACGCCCGCGCTATCCAGGCCGATGACCATGGCGCCGGTACGGCAGCGCACTCCCAACTTCATCAAGGCTCGCTCCGCTTTGGCCGACAGATCCGGCGGGAAGGCAGGCAGGACGCGATCCGCACCTTCCAACAGGAGGATGACGGCTTCCGCCGGATTGATGCTGCGGAAGTCGTGGCGCAGCGTGTCGTTGGCGATCTCTCCCAGCGCTCCCGCCAGTTCCACGCCCGTGGGACCCCCGCCGGCAATCACGAATGTCAGCCTTGCGCGGCGCTGCTCGGGGTCGTGCTCGCGCTCCGCGGATTCGAAGGCCAGCAGAATGCGGCGGCGGATCTCCGTGGCGTCTTCGATGGTCTTGAGCCCCGGCGCCAGCGCGGCCCAATCGTCGTGGCCGAAATAATGATGATGCGAGCCGGTGGCCAGGATCAGCGTGTCGTACGGGGCGTCGCCGTCGTCGAGGCGCAAGCAGCGCTTCTCCACGTCGATGTCTTTCACTTCCGCCAGCCAGACGCGAGCATTGCGCTGCCGGCTCAACACGTGGCGCACCGGCGAAGCGATCTCGCCGGGAGAGAGGCCTCCGGTCGCGACTTGGTAGAGCAACGGCTGGAACAGGTGAAAGTTCCGCCGGTCGACGACGGTGAGCTGGATGGGCGCGCGCTTGAGCGCTTTGGCGGCATACAAGCCCCCGAAACCCGCGCCGGCCAGCACTACGCGATGAGCCGCGGCGGCTGCTCCCATCTTCACCGCGCTTGCAGTTTGGCTTGCTGCTGCATGCTGACCTGGCGCAGCAGGATGAACGCCGAAACGTTCTCCGCCGTCAGCAGGCCGACAAGCCTGTCGCCATCCATCACCAGGGCGCAGGCCCGTGCGGCGGAGAGATCCGGCAGCACGTCGGATAGCGGCGCGTCCGGCGCGACGCGGGGCGGGTTGCGGTCCATCGCGGAAGCCACATACGCATCCGGACCTTCGGTCAACATGGCGCGCACCAGCGCGGCGCGCGTCAGCAGCCCCAGCACCGCGTCGCCGTGCATCACCGGGAAATCGTGCTGGGAAGTGGCCAACAACAGATTGCCGGCGTCGCGGATGCTCTCGCCGTGCGAGAGCGTGCGAAAGTCGGTGATCATGGCGGCGCGCACGGGCACGCCGGTGGTGAGCAGGCGGCCGCGCACCGCGGCGCCCTCCTGCGAAGCGCCGATGTAGATGAACATGGCGATGAACACCAGGATGAAATTGGACGAGAGCAGGCCGAACAAGCCCAGCAGGGCGGCCAGTATCTGACCCGCGCCGGCGGCGATGCGCGTAGCTTGCTCTTCCGGTTTGAACAGCGCCAGCAGCGAGCGCAGCACGCGGCCGCCATCCATGGGATACGCCGGCAGAAGATTGAACATGAACAGCAGGAAGTTGCCGGTGGCGATGCGCTCGGCCAGGTTGGCGTCGGTGGGATCCTTCAACAGCTCGATCGGCACGAACTGGTGCCGCATGGCCAGCCAGATAAACAGGCCCGCGGCAATCAGAGCGTTGACCAGCGGCCCGCTGATGGCGATCCAGAACTCTTCGTGCGCTTTGGGCATGCGCTCCGGACGAGACACTCCGCCGATGGGGAACATGACGATTTCTGTGGTGCGGATGCCATAGTGGCGGGCTACCAGCGTGTGGCCGATCTCATGCAGCAGCACCGAACCGAACAGGGCCAGAATGTAGAGCGCGGTCATGGCGCCCGACTGCTGTCCGCCGATGCCGATGAACACGAGGAAGATCAGCAGCAGGATGAACGTGAAGTGCAGGCGCACGGGCACGCCGAAAATGCGCAGCATGCCGACAGTGCCCGGGATGGGCGCCTGCTTCGGCTTGTCGTCGGATGGCGGCGTATCGGGCATACGTATGGGAAGCCCGCCTGCACGGACTTGGCCCGGTACCATTGTCGCGCGAATACAGGGGAACGTCTTATTTCAGTGTGCCCTTTTCTTTCGCGACGCTCAGCAGGGTCGGATAGAACTGCACAAATGTATTGTCGACGGCGCCATGTTCGGCGTGGCAGGAATAACAGCCCTCGGTGGCGGGTCTCTGTCTGCCCGTGGGCGAAGTTCCATCGCCGAAGCTGAAGAACGCCCACTTCCCCGGAAAACGGCTCTCGTCCTTGACTTCCGCTTCGATGCCCGCTAGTTCGCTCTGGTAATGTCCCGCTTTGTTGATGGATCCCTTCGACTCGGAGGATCGGACCTCGATCAGCAACATGGTCTTGTCAGGCCAGCGCCCGGATGTCAGGAAGGACTTGTAGGCCGAGGGCGTGACAAAGACATTGTCGAACCGGGGACTCTCCTCGCCCTTCGCGGCCAGCGGACCGTAGTTCATTCCCAGGCCGGAGCTGAGGAAGACCCACGCGCGATAATTCGCGGGAAACAGCAGTTCTCCTTTGGCGTTGAATTGAGGCCCAGCTTCCGGTGAACGGTCCGCCCCGATCAGTATCGCCGCAGCTAGCAGAGCGGCAGCCGCTACGAACGCGAACTTATGTCTCATACAAAATCCTCTGGCGAAGCGTCGAACTGCGACTTGCAGCCGTTGCTGCAGAAGTAATATGTAACACCCTTATAGGTTGATCGTAACGGAGCTTCGGCCGAGAGCGCCATTCCGCACACCCGGCATGCAAAGCCGCTTGCCGGATGCAACGGTCTCGCGTAGGCCTGATTCGCGCGCCCGGTGGAGTCCTTCCAACCTTCGCCCTGGTACTCCATGTAGAAGGCGGTGCCCTCGGCCGACGCCCGCCCGAAGTAGCGTTCCACCACCCGCAAAGCGAGGTCGATCCCGGAGGTCAAACCGCCCGCCGTCGCCAGATTCGGCTCGGACTCCACGAAGCGGTATCCGCGCATGAGCTTCACGTCGCGGAACTGCATGGCGAAGGGTCCGTAAAATCCATGGTGCGTGGTCGCCGCTTTGCCCGCGAGCAGACCGGTTTTAGCCAGGATGAACGCGCCGGCGCAGACAGACATGACCACGTCCGCCGTCTTCGACGACTTACGAATCCACGCCAGCATGGCATCGTTCCCATTCTGCGCCGGAATCACGATTACCTTGGGCGTGGGGGCGTTATCGAATGTGTAATCCGGCATCAGCTTGAGCCCGCCCGATGCGGTTACCGTTTTCGTGCCTTCAGCGACGGTGAACAGATTGAAAGCACTCCCGCCATCCGGACGGTTGGCGTCTTGAAACACTTCCCAGGGTCCGGCGTAGTCGATCATCACCGCGCCGTCGGAGATTGCCACGGCCACGGGGATCGTACCTTGTGCCGGGGGCTGCAACGGCTTCGTGCCGGGGCCGGATTGTCCGGCGCGCACGAATGGGGTTGCGGCAGCGGCGACTGCCGCGGCTGTGAGTAAGGTTCGTCTCGTCATCAATGTTCTCCTTTGAAGCTTCTATTCACAACGCAAAGCATGTTGGGGATCGATGTGGGCCGCCCGCCGCGCGGGCAGATAGGACGCCAGGAATGCGGCGCCGAACAGCAAGGCCGAAACTAAGACATAAGTGGGAACGTCCGTGGGCTTGACTTCAAACAGCAGCGCTTTGAGCACCCCGGTTAGCGCCACGGCGCCCGCCAGTCCGATGGCCAGGCCGATCGCGACCAGCGCCATCCCCTGCCGGATGACGATGCCCAAGATATCCCGGGGCGCGGCGCCCAGCGCCATGCGAATACCAATCTCGCGCACGCGTTGCCTTACGGAAAGGGCCAACATCGAGCCTATGCCCGTGACTGCGATGATCAAGGCCAACCCGGCGAAGACGCCGAACAGGCGTGCGGTGGTGCGCGGCGACGAAACCGAATCCGCACGAACCTCTTCCAACGTCTTTTCCAGAGTGATCGCGGTTTGCGGATCTATGTCCAGGATGGCTCGGCGCACCTGATTCGATACGCCAGCCGGATCGCCCGCGGTCCGGACGAGAATGCTGCCGAGAGAGGCAAGTTGCGTCATGGGCCGGTAGAACTGGTCGGGAGCTTCGCGTTCGAGTCCGAATTCCTTCACATCGCCTACGATGCCTACAATCGTGATCCAATGCTCGCCTTTGTCGAATGAAACCCGCCTTCCCACCGGGTCGCGCGCGCCCCAGCGCCGGTGAGCCAGCGACCGGCTGATGACCCCCACGGGCAGTGCCTCGGGAGTGTCGGATTCGCGAAACGTCCGGCCGCTGACGAGCGGAATTCCGAGCGTCCGGAAATAGTCGGTGGTCGCGGCGCGCATGGCGGCCACGGGCGGCGTTTCCGCGTCAGAGCGAGGAATGCCCTCGATCTGAAATGTCTGGCTCCAGCCGTTCGTGCCTATAGTGTCGGGATCCAGCGGGAAACTGGAGGAGAGCGCCGCCGATAAGACCCCAGGCTGAGGCTGCAGTTTTTCGAGCAGCCGGTCGGCCACGGATCGGATTTGCTCCGGTTTGGTGTAGCGGGACCAGTTCAGATCGAAGCTCACCGCGAAGACCCGCTGCGGCACGAACCCGGCATCGACCCGCGCCAATTGGATGAAGCTGCGAACCATCAGTCCCGCTCCAATCAGCAATATGTACGAGAACGCCACCTGCGCGGCGATGAGCGCGCTGCGCACCAGATTCCGGCGTCCCTCGGGAGCGAGTTGAAGACCGCCTTCCTTCAGCCCGTGGGCCAAATCCGTGCGCGAGTACAGAGCCGCCATGGAGCCAAAAACCACGGTGGTGGCGCCCGCGCACAAAACCGCGAATAGCAGGACCCATCCATCGATGCCGATCTCGCGGGCCCGCGGGGTGAGCTGACTTACGAACTCCGTCATGAGCCGAAGGCTGCCGGATGCGAAAAGCAGCCCGACGCCAGCCGCCAGAAGAGCCAGGATCATGCTCTCCGTAAGCAACTGGCGCAGCAAGCGCCCGGCCCCGGCGCCGACCGCCGTGCGGATCGTCAGTTCCCTTTCGCGCCGCGCCATGCGCGCCAGGATCAGGTTCGCCACGTTGGCGCAAGCGATCAGCAGGACGAACGCGGCGGCTCCCAACAGCAGCAGGAGCATGGGCCGCGCGTGGTGGGTCAACTCGCTACGCAGCGCGGTCGACGAAATTCCGTAGCCCATCCCCTTGGTATACGATTTCGGATAATCGCGCTCCAAGCGGCGCGCGATCACGGACAGGTCGGCATGGCACTGCTCCAAGGTTGTGCCGGGCTTGAGGCGGCCGAACACGCTCATCATGCGGGCATCACGATTGCCGATCATGCGTTGCGACGAGCGGAAGGGACACGCCGACACTGGCATGTACACATCGTTTTCGTTGGGGTATTGCGGGATGGGTGGCAGAACTCCGACGACCGTATGCACGCGGTCGTTCATCTCGAAGGTCTTCCCGACAACGTGCGGGTCGCCGCCTTCGGTCGTTTTCCAGAATTCGTAGCTGAGGACCAGCACCGCCGGCGCCCCGGGCTTGTCGTCATCCGGGCGGAAGGTCCTGCCCAGCAGAGGCTTGACGCCGAACATATCGAAGAACCCGGCGGACACGACGCCCGTGCGTACGCGGTGCGCGTCGTTACGTCCCAGCAGAGTGAAGGTCATGCTGTGGTACTCGGACACTTCGCTCAGAGTTCGATTCTGCCGGCGGTAGTCGTCGATTTCCTGCACGGAGAATCGCACATCGTCCGCGTTCAGCTTGGTGGCTTGCTGCCGCAGGACGACCAGGCGATCTCCCTGCGCGTAGGGCAGGGGCTGCAGCAGGACTGAGTTAACCACACTGAATATCGAGGTGTTGACACCTATTCCCAAGCCCAGAATGACGACGGCGGCGACGGTGTAGCCGAGGTCATGGCGCATCATGCGCAGGGCGTAGCGCGTATCCTGCGACAGCACGCTGAGGTGCTCGCGCGGGGCCATGCGCACGATGTCCACGATGGTGGCCCACCACATACCTAGCAGCGCGACAGACCCGTGGCCGCGCCGTGCGTGGGCCCGCTGTTCGCGAAATGTTTCCTCCATGTCGTCTCCGAACTCGCTGCGGAAGTCGAAGGGAAACAGGCGCAGCAAGGCGCGGTAAAGCCGGTCTGCAATGGATGGCCGTCGTTCCGACACAGTTGGCTCCTTTGCGGTCTAGGCGCGCTTGAACGCCGGGAACAATCGCTTGGATCGAGCGCGGGCGAGCAGTCTCTCCATGCGGCGCGCCTCCTCGACCGCCACCGCGCGGCCATCGGCGGTCAGGCGGTAATAGCGGCGCCGCTGATCGTCGTTTGGG
>Ga0335078_10017767_pt1 | contig 10580 bp, 4 predicted proteins | sample Lox_Sample_32_FD_206711 | JGI IMG/M metagenome (GOLD analysis project Ga0335078, IMG submission 206711) | Soil microbial communities from Loxahatchee National Wildlife Refuge, Florida, United States - Lox_Sample_3.2 | ecosystem: Environmental > Terrestrial > Soil > Wetlands | place: USA: Florida...
CTTCGTTGGCCTGGGGGATGATGCGGCCGGTCTTCATCTGGATTTCGCGCTCCTCGAGCATCAGTTGGTGCTGCCGGCGAGACCAGTCCTGGATGGAGGTGAAACCCATCCAGGCGGACGCGCGGTCCTGGTGGACGCGGTGCACGGGGTGGCTGCTGGCCAGGTGGTGCGCCTGGTCCCAGCCCACCAGCAGGGTGCCGGTCTCGTGCGCCCATTTCTCGTCGCGGAAGCTGTCCATATCGTCGCCCAGGTCCCAGGTGATGTTGGAGAAGGCGCCGAAGCGCGCCGCCGCGTAGCGCAGGTAGCGGCGCTCCTCGCCGCTCGCGGCGACGAGATGCACGCGCGCGTCGCTGATGTCCTGGATGACGGAGACGATCATGTCGCGCTCGCGGGCGAAGCGCAGCATGCGCTCGAACTTGCGCCAGTATGCGGTGTCGAAGCGCGTGTAGTCGAGGCCGGGATTTTCGAGGCTCTGCGGCCGCTGCGCCGGGAACGGCCGGAGGAACAGCGTGAAATTGTCACCCGTCATCACAGGCTCGCCGTAAACGGTGAACGACCCGCCCGCGAGCAGCACGCGCATGCGGTTGACCTTCAACCGGTGCAGGCGCTCGATGGCGTCGCGGATGATGCGCTCGTCGCGCCAGCCCATCAGCCAGAAGGCGGTGGTGCCGTTGAAGAAGTAGTGCTCCCTGGTTCCTTCCCAGATGAAGTGCCAGGGGTATTGGGGGTCGACGCGGATCGGCCCTTTTCGATGGCTCGGCACGGCTTCGAACGCGCCGTCCTGGCGGCTCTCGAAGGCGCCCTGCCGGAAAACCACGGAGTACGTGTACGCGCCGGGCGACGAAGGCATGAAGCGGATGCGGAAGACGGAGCCATCGGCCGAGTCGCAGAAGCCATCCACCGCCACGCGTTCCGCCGCGCCGGCCCTGGCGAACCATCCGCTGAGCGAGGCGTCGGTGAACGGATTCGCCGCGTCCGGCGCACCGATGTTCAGCGTGATCTCCAGGTAGTCGTAAGTCTCGACACTCTTCGCGGATTGCGAATACGTCACGCCGCCCGGCGCCCCGGCCGCCACCAGGCCGAGCACCGGAAGCAACAGCGCGGCCCGCATCGTCAGAGATAACCGCATCGCACACCTCCAGATCGGGACGGCCTCAGCGCGCCTCCGCGGTGGAACGGCGAACCGGCTGCCCTTTTCTTCCTGAGAGATTAGCACCGGTCCGCCGCGCCGCGGGGCCGGCGCCCCTGCGTGATAAATTCGGAAAGGCGCCACGGGAGCCGCGCCATCGATGAACGCATTGCCGCGGGACATCCTCGATTGCATCGGCAACACCTCCTTATTGGCCCTGCGCCACATCGTGCCGCGCAGCGGAGCGCACATCTTGCTGAAGCTCGAAAGCGAAAATCCGACCGGCAGCATGAAGGATCGAATGGCGCTGGCCATGATCGAAGCCGCGGAAGCGGACGGGCGCCTTCCGGCGCATGGCGCTGTCGTCGAATACACCGGCGGCAGCACCGGCGTGTCGCTCGCTTTCATCTGCGCGGTGAAGCGGCACCCGCTGCACATCGTGAGCTCGGACGCGTTCGCGCGAGAGAAACTCGATCACATGAGAATTTTGGGCGCGGCGCTCGAACTCGTGCCGAGCGAGAGCGGGCGCATGACGGAGAAGCTGACTCGCGACATGATCGAGGCCGCCCGCGTCGTCGCCGCGGCCACCGGAGCGTACTGGACCGACCAGATGAAAAACCGGGACCAGCTCGCGGCCTATCACAAGATGGCGGAAGAAATCTGGACCCAGACGGAAGGCCGTATCGACGGCTTTGTCGAAAGCGTCGGGACCGCGGCGTCGCTGCGCGGCATCGGGGAGGCGCTGCGCCGCCACAACGAGCGGATCAGGCTGATCGCCGTCGAGCCGTCCGAATCCCCGGTTCTATCGGGCGGCCGGCCGGGCGGCCACAAAATCGACGGCATCGGAGCCGGTTTCGTGGTGCCGTTGTGGCAGAAGGAACTGGCCGATGGGATCGAGCGGGTCTCGACCGAAGAGGCTGTGGCGATGGCCTTCCGGCTGGCGCGGGAAGAAGCTATTTTTGCCGGGGCTTCGACGGGCGCCAACGTCGTCGCGGCGCTGCGCGGGGCCGAACAACTGGGGCGCGGCGCGACCGTCGTCACGGTGATGTGCGACACCGGCATGAAGTATCTCCACACTTATGGAGCTGCGCTAAGTGGACTGGACCGGACTTAGCGGCGGCGCAAAACATGAGATAAGAAGAAGTAGGAGGTGGCTCCGACTTGCCGATTCGGGTGGTGAGGCTTGGCTCTCCAAGGCGGCCGGGCGAAGGATTGCGGCTGGGTACTGTCCGCCGGCCGCCGCGCGGCGTACCCAAAACACAATTCGCGAAGCTCGACTATTACGACGTATGGCTGCCCAACCTGGCGCCGAGCCAGGAGCTGGTGTCGTTCGCGCAACGCTCGCACGACGAGCGATCGTGGAAAACGTTCGAGCGCAAATACCGGGCCGAAATGAACCAGCCCGATGCGGCGCGGCTCCTCGACCTGCTGGCGGCGCTTTCGCGCCAGACAAGCTTCGCGGTCGGGTGCTACTGCGAGAATGAGGAGCGGTGCCACCGGTCCATTTTGAAGCAACTGCTGGCCGAGCGCGGCGCCGAAATCGTTTGAAGCGCCCGTGCGGGTGCGCTGTAGCGCCGGCCTACCGGGGCCGCGCGCGATAATAAGCTCATGAAGCGTTCCGGCGCGGCCGCTTCCACGATCGAGCGCTTTCTGGAGATCTCCCTTCTGCTGCTGGTCTCGGGCGGCGCGGTTGCGGCTTCGGTTTGCGGATGGTGGGACGCGCCGACGTTTGCGCTCACTGCGATTGCCCTGGTGTGGCAAGGGGCGCGCCTGGCGGGAGCCCGGCCCGCGCCGCGCGCAGCGGTGGCCGCGGTGGTGGCCGCCTGGTGCGGCTTCTCACTGATCGGCGCCTGGAACGGGCCGCGCGGGCTGCTGGGCGCGGCCATTCCGCTGCTGTACCTGGCGGCGGCCGGCGTGCTGCTGGCGGCGAGGACGGGCCGCGGCAACCTCGCGGTGGCCCTGCTCTCGTTCGCGGCGCTCATGGCCGAAGCGCTGGATTCGACCGGTCCGGGCTTCTTCCTCGCTCTGGCGTGCTTCGTCCCCTGCGCGGTGGCCGCGCTGGCCGCGGCGGAGATCCTGCGATCGGTCGAAGGCGCGGCGGTTCAAACGCCCGCGCGGCGGCTGGCGTTGCCTCTGGCGCTGGTTGCCGGCTCAGCGGCGCTCGGCACACTGCTCTTGGCGAGCGGCCTTTTCTTCCTGCTGCCGCGCACCAGGGATGCGGCGCAGCGCTGGACGGCGTCGCACGGCCTCCGCCTGGGAGCCTTTTCGACGCGCGTCACGCTGCGCGAGATCGGGGAGCTGAAGGCCAGCTCGCGGCCGGTGATGCACATCACCATCTACAGCCCGCGGCCGGTGGCCGGGCTGAAATGGCGCGGCGGTTTGCTCACGGACTTCGACGGCAGGGAGTGGAGCGATCCCGAACCGGCGTCGGCGCTCGAGCCGGCGAGGGCGGGCCACTTCGCGCTGCTTCCGCCGGACGAACGCCGGCCGGGCGAGCACATCTCCTACGATGTGGAACTGGAGCCCGCCGAATCCGCCGCGCTGTTTTTCGCCGGCATGCCGGAGAGCCTGGACCTGCGCGGCGCCGCCGTTCTGCGCGGCGCGAGCGGCGCGGCGCGCCTGGCAAGCCGGCCGCCGGGAATCTTCCGCTACTCGGCGTACAGCCGCCTGGAGCAAGTGCCGGAGCGGTCGCGTGCCCGCTACCCGGCGCCGGCGCTCGATCCGGACGAGGCCGCGCGCGACCTCAGGCTGCCGGCCTCGCTCGACCCGCGCATGCGGCGGCTGGCGGAGGAGTGGGCTTCGGGCGCCGCGACCGACCTCGAGCGGGCGCGCGCGATCGAAACACGGCTGCGCAGCGGGTACGGCTACACGCTCGAACTGCCGCCGGCGGGGACCGCGGACCCGCTGGCGAATTTCCTGTTTGTCCGCCGCCGCGGGCACTGCGAGTATTTTGCCACGGCGATGGCGGTGATGCTGCGCGCTTCCGGCGTGCCGGCGCGGCTGGCCACCGGTTTCGAGAGCGGCCGCTACGATCCGCTCACAGGCCAGTGGCTGATTCGCGCTTCCGACGCGCACGCCTGGGTGGAAGCATGGCTGGCGGGCCGCGGCTGGACTACGTTCGATCCCACGCCGCCCGACCCGGACCGCGGCGCGGCGGCTTCGCTGGCCGGTTTCGCCCTGTATCTGGATGCGGCGCGCACGTTCTGGAGCCACTGGGTGCTCAACTTCGACCCCAGCCGCCAGGGAGCGCTGGCCGACCGTTTCGACGAAGCCGCGCGCATGGCCGGCATCCGCTGGTTCGATTCGATCTGGGATACCGGCAACACCTGGGAGCAAAGCACGGCGCGCTGGCTGCGCCGTTTCGGCGCCTGGACGGCCGCGGCGGCGCTGCTCGCGCTTGGCGCGTGGCGGTTCGGCCCCCGGGCGATGCGCGCGCTGCTGTTCCGGCGGCGCGTGGAGCGCGCGCGCCGCAGCGTGGCCACCGCCGCCGATGCGACCCTGCTCTACCGCCGCATGCTGGCGATCCTGGAACGCCGCGGATACCACAAACCGGCCTGGTTCACACCGGCCGAGTTCGCCCGGTCGCTTCCGGCCGGTCCGCTCGCCGCGGCCGTCGCCGAGTTCACCACTGCTTACAACGCGCTGCGGTTCGGCTGCCGCGCGCCCGACCGCATCCGCATGGGCAGCCTGCTCGAAGAGATGAGCCGCCGGTAGGCGCCGTGCGACGCCGCGGGAGTTGACCGGCGCAAGCTCTCGCCCGTCAACCTCGTGGCCAACCCTCAGCACCGCTGGCCGGCGCGCACGGTATGGAAGCGGCTCCTGCGCTTCGCAAAAAAATGCCCCGCCCGGTGGATGGGACCGGCGCGGGGCTTATGAGACCTCCGAAGGAGGCAACGCACCAAAGCGATAAACCGCTGAGCAGATGGCGATTGATGTGCAACCCGCTTGCCATCGCTAAACTGTTGATCTCGCGGGAGTGCCAACGGCAAACCTACGTGAATCGGGAGCTGGCGGCCAAAGAGTTCTACAATCGGCCATAGGCACCGCGTGCCGGCACAGCGCGCAGGAATGCGTGCGCCAGAGGCTATCGGTCAACCCGCCACGCGCTCCAGGCACTCGGCGCCGCAGATGGCTTCCACAGCGGCGCGGAATTCTTTATCGGGGCGGACCTTGGCCGGGACGTCGAGCACGACCGAAAAATCGCGTGGGGATTCCAGGCGGAAGCGCACCTGTGTTTCGCCGGGCTTGCGTTTGAAAAGCTCGTCGAGGGCCGCGGCTTTGTCGTTGCCGCCGTTGCGGCCCAGGCAGACGCGGATGGAAATCACCGCCGGCATATCGACACGCGCCATGTCGAGCGGGACGATTTCCTGCACCGAAACCTTGGGCGGCGCGTTCTCTTCGGGCAGGATGAGGCCGCGCACGAGCACTGCCTCGTCTTCCACCACCTGCGGCGCGAGCCGTTCGTAACTGGAGGCGAACACCATGGCCTCCACCGATCCCTGCTGGTCTTCGATGGTCAGCGCCACCCAGGGTTTGCCTTCCTTGTTGCGCTTGCGCGTGATGCCGCGCAGCACGCCGCACAGCGCAACCTCGACATTCTTGGTGAGGCCTTCCAGGTTCGCGGTATCGTGCGTCGAGAGCTCGCCAATCTTGTCCTGGTAGCGGTCGAGCGGATGCCCGGTCACCCAGAAGCCGAGCAGCTCTTTTTCGGCTGCCAGTTTTTCCTTGTCGGTCCAGTCGGGAACATTGGGCAGCGGCCGGTCGTGCGGCTCGGCGCCGCCCGTCAACTCGCCGAACAGGCCGGTCTGCCCGCTTTCGCGGTCGCGATGGGCGCGCTGGCCGGATTCCATGGCCCCTTCCAGGGCGGCGAATTTCTGCGAGCGCGTCCCGGCCAGCGAATCCATCGCGCCGGCGCGGATCAGGCTCTCGATCATCCGCCGGTTCACGGCTCCCAGATCGACGGTCTCGGCGAACTGGTGGATGGTGCGGAAGCGGCCCACCTGCTGGCGCGCGCGGCCGATCGCCTCGACCGCGGACTGGCCCAGGTTCTTCACCGCGCCCAGCCCGAAGCGGATGCCCTTCCCCTCCGGCGCGTGCTCGTCCGGCGTGAAATTCCATTCCGACTGGTTCACGTCCGGCGGCAGAACGGTGATGCCCATGGCGCGGCATTCGTTGATGTACTTCACGACCTTCGTCGTGTTGCCGGTTTCCGACGTCAGCAGCGCGGCCATGAAATCCACCGGGTAGTGCGCTTTCAGGTACGCGGTAACGAAGGCCAGGTAAGCGTAAGCCGCCGAGTGCGATTTGTTGAACCCGTAGCCGGCGAACTGCTCCATCAGGTCGAAGATCTTCTCGATCTTGCGCTGCGGGAAGCCGCGCTCGGCGGCGCCCTGGATGAACCGCTCGCGCTGCTTGGCCATTTCCTCGGGCTTCTTTTTGCCCATGGCGCGGCGCAGCAGGTCGGCATCGCCCAACGAATAGCCGGCCAGGCGGTTGGAGATCTGCATCACCTGCTCCTGGTAGACGATCACGCCGTAGGTTTCTTCGAGCAGTTCCTTCAGCTCCGGCAGGTCGTACTGCACGGCGCGGCGGCCCCATTTGCGCTCGATGAAATCGTCCACCATGCCGCCCTGGATCGGGCCCGGGCGGTAGAGCGCGTTGAGCGCCGTCAGGTCCTCCAGGCGGCTCGGCTTGTAGCGGAGCAGGATGTCGCGCATGCCCTGCGATTCGAACTGGAACACGCCGCTGGTGTAGCCCTTGCAGAAGACTTCGTAAGTGGCCGGGTCGTCGAGCGGCAGGTCCTCGGGGACGAGCTCCACGCCGTGCCGCTTCTTGATCAGGCGCAGCGCGTCTTCGATCAGCGTCAGCGTGGTCAGCCCCAGGAAATCCATCTTCAGCAGCGACAGCTTCTCAAGGCCATTCATGTCGAACTGCGTGACGATTTCATCGCGGTTCGTTTTATACAGCGGCACCAGGTCCTTGAGCGGCTTGGGCGAAATCACCACCCCCGCCGCGTGCACCGAGCAGTTGCGCGCCAGGCCTTCCAGGCGCAGCGCAACGTTCAGCACCTCGTCCACGCGCGGGTCTTTCCGCGCTTCGGCGAAGCCCGGCTCCGCCTTCATGGCATCTTCGAGCGAGATGTTCAGCACGTTGGGGACCAGCTTGGTGAGCCGGTCCACGTCGGCGAACGGCATTTCGAGCACGCGGCCCACGTCCTTGATGGCCGCCCGCGCGCCCAGCGTGTTGAAGGTGATGATCTGCGCCACCTGCTCGCGGCCGTATTTTTCGGTGACGTATTGGATCACCTCGCCGCGGCGGTTCATGCAGAAATCGATATCGATATCGGGCAGGTTGATCCGCTCCGGATTGAGGAAGCGCTCGAACAGCAGCCCGTACTGCAGCGGGTCGATATCGGTGATCGCCATCGCGTAGCCAACCAGGCTGCCCGCCGCCGAACCGCGCCCCGGCCCCACCGGAATGCCCTGCGTTCTCGCGTAGCGGATGAAATCCCAGACGATCAGGAAGTAGCCGGAGAACTTCATCTGCTGGATCATGCGGATTTCACGATCGAGGCGCTCGGCGTATTCCGCCAGGTCGTGCTTCAGGATCCCCTTCGCGCGCAGCGCTTCGAGGCGCGGCCGCCGCTTTTCAAACCCTTGGCGCGCCACGTACTCGAAGTACGTGTCGGTCGAATGCCCCTCCGGAACGTCGAACTTGGGAAACGGCTCTTTGACTTTTTCCAGCGTGACGTTGCAGCGCTGGGCAATCTCCCAAGTGCGGTCGAGCGCGTCTTCCAGCTCGCCGAACAGCTCCATCATTTCGTCGCGCGATTTCAGGTAGAAGTCCGGCGTGTTCCAGCGCATCCGGTTGGGATCGTTCATCATCTTGCCGGTCTGGATGCAGAGCAGGATTTCGTGCGCGCGCGCATCGTCGCGGCGCAGGTAGTGCGAATCGTTGGTCGCCACCAGGGCGAGGCCGGTTTCCTGCGACAGCCGGTTCAGTTCGGGGATCAGCCGCCGGTCCTGATCGAGGTGATGGTCCTGGACCTCGAGAAAGTAATTGTTCTTACCGAAGATGTCGGCGTAAGTAAAGGCCAGCCGCTTGGCCTCTTCGTAGCGGTCTCCGAGAATCGTTTCCGCGATGTGGCCCTTCAGGCAGGCCGAAAGCGCGATCAGCCCCTTGGAGTGCTGCGCCAGCAGGTCCATGTCCACGCGCGGCTTGTAATAGAAACCGTCAAGATAGCCGGTCGAAACCAGCTTGATGAGGTTGCGGTAGCCGTCCTGGTTCTCGCAGAGCAAAACGAGGTGGTTGTAGCCATCGCCCTCCGAGCGCGACTTGTGGCCCTGCCGCGCCACGTACATCTCGCAGCCGATCACGGGATGCACGCCGGCGCCGCGCGCGGCGTTGTAGAATTCCACCGCGCCGAACAGGCTGCCGTGATCGGTCATGGCCACCGCCGGCATCTTCTGTTCGACGGCGATCTTCATCAGGTCGCCGATTTCGCACGCCCCATCGAGCAGCGAGTAGTCGGTGTGGCAATGCAGGTGAACGAAGGGCATTTTTCCTTTTGGCTCCTCATCGGCCGGACGTGCCGGGCGCTTTGGGGGAGGCAGGAGTAGTTCTATTTTAGCGCCGCTGCGCCGCAACGCACGCCGGCGGAACAAGTTGCCAGCCGGGCCGGGAATTCACTTCCGTTTCCGAATCCCCATTGACAAATAGGTGATATAATCTATAGACAATCAGGAGTAGCTATGGCCAGCCCAGCCCGAGAACCCGTCACTGACCGCCAACTGTTTGAAATTGAACATGATCGCCTGGTTCGCGAAGAGATCGAAACCTTCCGGCGCAAAGCCCATGCGTTCCTGGACGGCCAGATCGCGGAGGACGAATTCCGCCCCTTCCGCTTGAAACACGGGATTTACGGGCAGCGCCAGCCGGGCGTGCAAATGGTTCGCTGCAAGATCCCGAGCGGAATGCTGACTGCGGCGCAGGCTGAGCAACTCGGGCTCGTGGCGGACGAATTCGGCGGCGGCCGGGGGCACCTGACCACGCGGCAGAACATGCAGTTTCATTTCGTGCCGCTCGAGCGCGTGGCCGACCTGATGCACACGCTCGCCGACGCCGGATTGACGAACCGCGAAGCCTGCTACAACACCGTGCGCAACGTCACGGCGTGCCCGTGGGCGGGGATTGCGCGCGACGAAGTGTTCGACGTGCGGCCGTACGCGCAGCGCCTGGCGTATGCGCTGCTGCGCAAGAAGCTCACCAGCGACCTGCCGCGCAAATTCAAAATCGCTTTCGACGGCTGCGCCGGCCGCGATTGCATTGCGGGTGCGATCAACGATATCGGCCTGCGGGCGGCGGTGCGCGACGGCCGGCGGGGCTTCCGCATGGTGGTGGCGGGCGGGCTCGGGCCGCTGCCCACCGAGGCGCAGTTGCTCGATGAGTTCGTTCCCGAGGAGCGCCTGCTCAACCGGTGCGAAGCGCTGATCCGCGTTTTCAACCGCTACGGCAACCGCGGCAACAAGAACAAGGCGCGGCTGAAGTTCGTGCTGCGCGAGCGCGGCATAGAGTGGCTGCGGGAGCAGGTGGAGGAGGAGTATCGGCTGATTCTCTCCGGTGGCGGCATCGAGTGGCCGGAGATGATCCCGGAGGGCTTCGGCGGCTACCAGCCGCGGCCACAGCCGCTCGGGCAGGGTGCGCTGCTGCCGGTGGCCGGCGGGCACCGCACCGGCGACGGCGGCTACGACGCATGGCGCGCGACCAACGTGACGGAACAGACGCAGGCCGGCTACGCCGCGGTGACGGTGCGCGTCGAGCAGGGCAACCTTCGCGCCGCCCAACTGCGCGCTCTGGGCCGCCTCGCCGGCGCTGCGGGCGATGGCACGCTGCGCGTCACCATCGAGCAGAACATGCTGCTGCCGTTCGTGCCCCTCAGGCGGCTGCCGGACGTGTACCGGGCGCTGGCCGCGGCGGACCTGGCGGCGGCGGGCGCGCGGCAGATCGATGACGTGGTGACGTGCCCCGGCGCCTACTCGTGCAACCTGGCGCTCACCAAGTCGATGAATCTGGGCGCCGCGCTCGGCGAGACGCTGCGGCACTATCACGATCCCGAAGTGCGCCGGCTGTCTATTAAGGTCAGCGGCTGCCCGAATTCCTGTGGCCACCACTGGGTGGGCGACATCGGGTTCTTCGGCAACGCGCGCAAAATCGACGGCCGCGAAGTGCCCTATTACCAGATGCTGCTCGGCGGCGGGTACGACGAAGAAGGCGTGATGCGATTCGGCCTGGCGGTGCAGTCGATCCCGGCGCGCCTGGCGCCCGCGGCCGTGGTGCGCATCCTCGATCATTTCCAGGCCAACCGGCTGGAAGGCGAAACCTTCCGCCAGTATGTTCTGCGCTACAAGATCGAAACCTTCCGCGAGCTGACGCGCGAATTTGCCAAGCCGGC
>Ga0335078_10017768_pt1 | contig 10580 bp, 10 predicted proteins | sample Lox_Sample_32_FD_206711 | JGI IMG/M metagenome (GOLD analysis project Ga0335078, IMG submission 206711) | Soil microbial communities from Loxahatchee National Wildlife Refuge, Florida, United States - Lox_Sample_3.2 | ecosystem: Environmental > Terrestrial > Soil > Wetlands | place: USA...
GCCGAGTATCCTGATCGCCGCCTTGGCCGCCGGGTGGGTCCTGGCAGCGCCGCCGACGAGCCCGACCGCCATGGGCATCTCGAGCGTACCGACCAGGTCGCCCTCCGAGTTCTTCTCCCAGGTGGTGAGCGGCTTGTACCCTCCGTGCTTGGTCGCGTAGGTGTGGGCCCCGGCCTCGAGCGCCCTGATGTCCTGGCCGCAGGCGATCCCCACCGCCACGACCCCGTTCATTATCCCCTTGTTGTGCGTCGAGCACCGGTAGGGGTCGGCCTCGGCGAAGGCGTAGGCGTAGACGACGCCGTCGACCGCCGCCTCGCCGCCGATCGCCTCCTTGTCGAAGGTCGCCGAGACCCTGACCAGCCTCCTGTCGGCCAGGTTGGAGATTATCCTGAGGTATACCTTGCCCCCCGTCACGCGCTCGACGATGGGGGCCACGGCCTCGGCCATCGTGTTCACCGCGTTCCCACCCATGGCGTCGCCGGCCCAGACGATTAGCTCGGCGATCACCATCGGCCCCTTGACCGACGAGATGACCTTCACGTTGAGGTCCTTGGCGCCGCCTCCAAGGGAGACGAGCATCGGGTCCTGGTCGTTCGCCTTCGCCAGTATCTCGTCCCTGTGCAGGAGGAGGTCCATCCTCGCCCTGTAGGGGTCCTTGACATCGACCGCCTGGACCTGTCCTATCATCACGGGGCCGCTGTTCGTCACGCGGAACCCTCCCTTCACCCTCGCCATCTTGGCGGCGTTCGAGGCGGCCGCCACGACCGACGGCTCCTCGATCGCCATCGGGACCAGGTAGTCCTTCCCGTTGATCAGAAAGTTGGTCGCGACGCCCATCGGGACGGTTATCCCCCCGATCACGTTCTCGATCATCCGGTCGGCGACCTCCCCCGGCAGCCCGCCGGTGCTGCCGATGGTCCTGGCCTCGTCGTCGGTGAGCCCCGTGAGCCGCTGGACGAGCTTCAGCCTCTCGGCCATGGGGAGCTTGTAGAACCCGGGCTGCTCTGAGGATTCTTGCATCTCTGTCGAGGCGCTTCGCCGCCTCGTCCCATATTTAAGAGAGGGACGGGGACGGGGCCGCGAATCGGCGATAGCCGAAGTGACGCTCGGCGGCTGGAGGGGAGGCGCGCCTCATCTAGCGCTTCAGAAGCCGGCGCATCGTCTCCCTGTCCACCTTGAGCATGCCCACCCCGGGCAGCCTCTCCAGCAGGGTCCTGAGGTCCTCGTTCGCCCTGAAGGCCTTCCTCAGGACGGCCTCGCCCTCGGCCAGCTCGCCGTGGTTGAGGAGGGTCACCCCCTGCCAGAACCCGAGCTCGGGGTTCTCCGGCGAGAGCTCCGCGGACCTCCGGTACTCCTCGAGCGCCCGCCTGTTGTCCCCCTTCTCCAGGAGGAGGTCGCCGTTGTTCGCGTGGTCGAAGGCCGCGTGGATCCCCAGGAGCCTCCTCATCTCCGCCAGGGGCTTCGGGTGGTCCTCGACCCTCAGGTCGACTACCCTGTCGTGCCAGGGCGTGCTCGACCCCTTCACCTTGACGACCAGGATCGCTGCCGACTGCCGTCCCCTGAGGTCTCCCCCCGCCTGCTCGGCGCTCTCGAGCGCGAGCATCAGCCGCTCGGCCAGGGGCCCCTTCGAGCGCCTGAACGAGCGCGCCATCGCCCCCCACACCCTCCGGCTCCTCATGATGTTCGCCTGGACGCTGAACCCGCGCCCGGTCTCGTGGCCCGCCTCCGGGATGCACCTGCGCCCGGTGTGCGCGGCGACCCTCCCGCTGGCGTCGAGCATCGCGACCTGCCTGACCTCGGGCCTGGGGTCGGTCGCCAGCAGAGACTTGAGCGCCTGCTGGGGGGTCTTCCCTCCCTTCATGAGCGCCATCCCCAGGGGCCCGTAGCTCACCTCGACCGAGGCCTGCGTGGCCACGATCCCGACGCCCGCCTCAGCCCAGGTCACCACCGAGCCGACCGAGAACCAGTGCGATTGGACGGCGACGCCCATCTCGCCGGTCTTCCTGTCGATGGCGACGATCGAGTACGTGTCGACCGGACGCATGATGGGCCGGACCCCGTGGTCGGGATAAAAGCTGTTCCGGCTAAACATAAAAGCTCCACTTTCATGGCTTCGCAACGAGGGCCGGTCGTCTAGCATGGTTAGGACGTCGCTCTGACACGGCGAAAGAGCAAGCATGTCCGCCAAGGTCCCCGGTTCAATTCCGGGCCGGCCCACCACCCTCCTCTCTCTTCCTCCCTTCGGCGGGCAGGATCGACCGCCGTCGCTCTCCAAGGAGTTCTGCGACAATCACCCTCTCGGCCCGCCGGAAAGAGTCCGTCGCGTCGCCTCGATGGATTCCGGTCCGTCGAGGCTCCGGCCGCTCCCTCTTGGGGGCGTCGCAGCCCGCCGATGCGGAACCTGGCGTGGCCCCGTCGTGGGAGCCTTCCGAGGGAAGGGCGGTGCGGCGAGCCTACTGCGTACATCCCAAAGGTCGCCCCGACGAACGAGCCTGAGCGGGCCGCCCTCGCCGAGGTCAGGTACGATGCGGGCGCGCTCAGGCCGAGGGATCGTAGAACCCCGCCATCAACCCGCCGTCCACGAAGATGACGTTCCCGGTGACGTACCTCGAGTCGTCCGAGGCCAGAAAGAGGGCGCACGAAGCGGCCTCCTCGGGCGCGCCGATCCGGCCCAGCGGGATCTTCCGGCGTACCGCCTCCTTCGCCTGGGCAGGGTTGGGAAGGGCGTTGAAGTGCTTCTCCCACATCGGCGTGAGGATCTCTCCGGGTGCCAGCGCGTTCACCCTGATGTTGTACTCGGCGTAGTCCATGGCCAGGGACTTGGTCAACTGTATCAGCGCCGCCTTGGTGGTCCCGTAGGCCTGCACGCGGCGGTAGTTCATGAACGCGTTGGTGGTTATCGTGATTATTATCGACCCGCCGCCGCTCTTCGTCATCCGGGGGATCACCTCCTTGGCGACCAGGTAGTGGCTCTTGATGTTCAGGTCCATCAGCCTGTCCCAGTCTTCCTCGCTGTCGTCGACCACGGTATCGACGGCCGCGATGTCACCGCCCACGTGGCTGTGGACCACGTCGATCCGGCCGTACCTCTCGACTATCGCCCCGACCATGGCGCCGACCTCCGGGCCCTTCGTCACGTCGCACCTGAAGAATTCGGCCTGCCCTCTGTCCGCCCTGATCTGAGCGACGGTCTCGTTCCCAGCGCCGGCGTCGATGTCGCTCACGGCCACGGTCGCTCCCTCCTTCGAGAAGAGCCTCGCGGTCGCCCGGCCCATCCCAGAGCCGGACCCGGTTATCAGCGCCACCCTCCCTCTCAGGCGGTCCACGATGCCGAGTCTCCGAGCGAGAAATGATAAGCGTTGTCGTCGACGGCCCGGGAGGCCTCCCGGCCGCCGGCTACTGCACGAGCCTCTTCACGACCACCGACGCGACCCCGACGAAGAAGACCGTCGCCACGACGAGCGCGCCCAGGTCCAGGGGCACGCTGGAGTAGTCCCCGGTCAGCAGCAGGGACCTCATGGCGTCGACGACGTAGCTGAGGGGGTTGACGTAGGCCACGTACTTTAGCCAGTACGGCATGAGCGAGATCGGGTATATGGCGCTGCTCGCGAAGAAGAGGGGCATCGTGAGCACCTGCCCTATGCCCATCATCCTGTCCCTGGTCTTCAGGAACGAGGCGAGGATCATCGAGAACGACGAGAAGCACATCGAGAGCATCACCACGATGCCGAAGACCCCCAGGACGTCGAGTGGGTCGAACCTCAGCCGTATCCCCAGCAGCAGGGAGAGGGCGAAGATGACGACCGCCTGGAAGACGCCGCGGACCGCCGAGGCCAGCGCCTTGCCGATGACGATGGAGGAGCGCGGCGACGGCGTCGAGAGGAGCTTGGTGAGCAGCCCCACGTCCCTCTCCCAGACTATCGTTATCCCGTAGAAGATCGCGACGAAGAGCACCGACTGGGCGAGGACCCCGGGCGCGATGTACTGCATGTAGGAGTACCCGGCCGGGGCGAGGACCTTGACCGAGTTCAGGACCTCGCCGAAGATGAGGAGCCAGAGCGCCGGCTGTATCGCCCTCATCCAGAGCTCGGTCGAGTCGTGCCTGATCTTCCTGGCCTCCATCTCGGCGACGGTTACGACGCTGGCGATGGACCTCACGAGGCTCGTCTAGGCCACCCTCCTCCCCTATCTCCCGCGCCTCGCGAAGTTCCGCCTCTCGGACCGCGCCTCGACGTAGCGTCCCTGGTCGACGCGGGAGCCGGCGTACTTGATGAAGACGTCGTCGAGGGTGGGCTTGGCGAGCGAGATCGACTCGATCGGCACCTCCCTGGCCTCGAGGAGCGCGATCACCCTCGGGATCTTCTCCTCCCCGTTCTGGGTGAGGATCCTCATCTCCCCTCCCTCGGAGCTGAGCAGCCTGCCGAGATCGGGCGGGAGCGAGACGGCGGCGGTGGCGGGCGGGACGCGCACGGTGACTATGTCCCCCCCGACCGACTCCTTGAGCCTGGTCGGGGTGTCGACGACGGCGATGCGCCCCGCGTTCATGATCGCGACCCTGTCGCAGATCTCGTCGGCCTCCACCATGTCGTGGGTCGTGACGATCATGGTCATGTTCAGCTCCCTGTTCAGCTCCCGGACCCGGCTCTTCACCTCGTTCTTGGAGAAGGGGTCGAGCCCTATCGACGGCTCGTCCAGGAACAGGATCCGTGGCCTGTTCACCAGGGCCTGAGCTATCTCGAGCCTCCTCATCATCCCCCCCGAGTAGTGCTTGACCAGGTCGTCCGCCCTCTCGGCAAGCTGCATGAACTCCAGCGCCTCGTCGATGCGGGCGCGCCTCTCGCTCTTTTCGACGTAGAAGAGCTTCGAGAAGATCAGGAGGTTCTCGTAGCCGGTGAGGTCGCCGTCGACCGAGATCGCCTGGGGGACGTAGCCCATCATCTGCCTCACCTGCTGGGGGTGCTGCAGGACGTCGGTCCCGAAGACCCGCGCCGTCCCGCTCGTCGGCCTTATCAGCGTCGTGAGGACCTTGATGGTGGTGGACTTGCCCGCCCCGTTCGGGCCGAGCAGCCCGAAGATCTCCCCCTCGTCGACCGAGAAGCCGATCCCGTCGAGCGCCCTGGTCCCTCTGCCGTAGACCTTCGTCAGCCCATCGACTTCGACTGCCTTCAAGTGCTCGTTTCTCTGTTCCTCGGTCCGACGGACGCCTGGGGCGCGCCGCCGGTCTGGCGCGCTCACCGGGACGGGGTAGATATTTGTCTTCCCATCGCGCCCACCCGATGAACCAATAAGGGACCGCACGGCCCGATCGCGAGCCCGAAGAAAGATGGCGACCAAGCTCCTCGTCCTCAACCACAGGGGCCTCTCGGTCGACTCGCTCGTGGCCGCCCTGCGCAGGGCGGGGGCGGGCACCGACCTGGTCGAGCCGGAGGAATTCGCCGGCCCCGTGCCCGCGGGGCGGTACGACGGGGTGGTCGCCTCCGGGGGCTACCTGCGGGCTTCCGCGAGGAGCACGACCCTCGGGAGGTACTCGGACCTCTTCCGGGACCTGGACCGCCCCTACCTCGGGGTCTGCCTGGGGATGAAGATACTCGGGTTCTGCTACGGCGCGCGGATCGGGAACGTCGGCCCCGTAGTCGGGACCCGGCGCGTCTCCCTGGACGGCTTCCCTCTCTGCCCGGGCCTCGCGGAGTTCACGGTCCACCAGAACCACCGCTACGAGCTGCTCCGCCCCCTGCCCCCTTCCCTGCGGGACTACACGTCAGCGGGCCCGACGCAGGCGGTGAAGGTGGAGGGCAGGGACCTCTACGCCGTGCAGTTCCATCCGGAGGTGGGCACGTCGCCCGCGAGGGTCATCTTCGAGAACTTCGTCTCGCTCTGCGCGGGACGGTCGCCCTAGGCCGAGGACGCCCGATCAGGGGACGTAGACGCCGATCTCTTCCCCTATCTTCCTGAGCCTCTCGACGCGGTGCTCGGTCGAGGGGTGGGTCGAGAAGAGCTCCAGCATCGAGCTCCCCCGGAACGGGTTGACGATCCAGAGAGACGCCGTCGCGGGGGACGGGGCGGTCGCTGCGCTCGAGCCGATCGGGCGGGTCTTCGCCTTGGCGCTGATCTTCTCGAGCGCCGAGATCAGGCCCCCGGGGTTGTGCGTGAGCTTGGCGCCGTACTCGTCGGCGTTGTACTCGACGCTCCTCGATATGCCCAGCCGGACGAAGCTGGCGCCGAGCGGGACGAGGACTATCGCGGCGAGCGCCAGGAGCCCGTTCCCCCCGCTCCTGCCGTTGTTGCCCCCGCCGCCGAACATCATCGCGAAGAGGGTGATGTAGGAGATCACGCCCGCCATCGTCGCCGCCACGCTCGAGGTGAGCACGTCCCTGTGGACGACGTGCCCTATCTCGTGCCCTATCACCGCCTGGAGCTCGTTCGGGGTCAGCGTGTTCAGGATGCTCGAGGTCGCGACGACCACGGCCCTGTTCGGGCCCCTCCCCGTGGCGAACGCGTTGGGCTGGGGGGAGTCGACTATGCCGACCTTGGGCATGGGGATGCCGGCCTGCTGCGCCACCGCCTTCACCACGCCGTAGAGCACGGGGTTGTCGCTCTCCTGGATGAGCCTGGCCCTGCTCATCCGGAGGACGAGGCTGTCGCTCTCGAAGTAGGAGATGAAGTTGACCACGGCCGCCAGGACGAGCGCAAACCCCAGGAAGAGCAGCGGCTCTCCAAAGTAGTACCCGATAGCGTACCCCACGAGCATCACGAGCGCCGTGAGGACGAAGAACAGAGCGGCCATCCGCAGATACAGTGCCAAAGGACCTTTGCGCCTTCGTGGCCGGCGCCCCCGCGCACCCGTAAAAACCTTCCGCGAAAATGCTTATACATTCTCGGGACCCCGGCGGGAGAGAAAGAGCATGTCGGTAGACGACGACAGCTGGCCGAACAGGTGGCGCAAGATCATGCCGTTCGGGCCCTGGTCATTCCCTGACATCGACGAGATGATGAAGGAGATGGAGAAGGAGTTCATGCAGTTCAAGGACATCGAGAAGCAGGTCCCCAAGGACCTCATCAGGGAGCACCGGTCGCCCGACGGGAGCGTCAGGAAGGAGATAGGGCCGATCGTCTATGGCTACTCGATGACCATAGGCCCCGACGGGAAGCCGATAGTGAGGGAGTTCGGGAACGTGAAGAGGGGCGACGAGCCGCTCAAGGGGCTCACCAACGAGCGGGAGCCGCTCGTCGACGTCGTCGACGGCGACAAGCAGGTTCGCGTGATCGCGGAGATCCCCGGTGCGACGAAGCAGGACGTCGACGTCTCGGTCCGCGACGGGGTCCTCACGATCACAGCGAAGGCCGGCGACAGGAGGTACAGGAAGGACCTCCCGCTGCCCGAGTCGGCCGTGATCGAGGGCGCGCGGTCCAGCTTCAACAACGGCATCCTGGAGGTCACCTTCCAGAAGAGGGAAGGCAGAGGCGCCGGGGTCCGGCTCAAGATCGAGTAGGTCCTCCTGGCGGAGGCTCCCGGCCCGGCGATCGGACGCCGCCCCTCCTCGAGCTATTCCCGGGACGACTGCGAGGGGCTACCCGGCCTGTCAAGAACGTTTATTATCGCAGAGGCCCCATTTTTGCTCATGGCCACCATGATGTCGTGCGACTGCGGATGGACCATGATCACCCCCATGGGAGAGGCCGACCTCAAGAAGCACGCCATGATGCACATGGCGGACGCCCATCCCGGGATGCACCTCACGAACGACCAGATGTCCAAGATGATGAAGACGATCTAGGCGCGTCTTCATCACACTCCATATTTCTTGCCGCCGGGGCGCGTCCCTCGGACGGCCGCCAGGACCGTCCCTGGCGGCGCGGACGCCTCGCCCCCCCGACCCGCGCCCTCTAGCCCTGGGCCGCGCCCCGCCGCTTCTTCTCTTCGCCCCGCCCGGGGCCCTTCGCCGCCATCACGTGCCGCTTCAGGAGCTGGATGCCGAGCGTCGGGTCGACCCCCTTGGGGCAGACCTGGGAGCAGCTGCCGGCGAAGTGGCACCTCCAGACCCCGTGCTGGGTGTCGACCAGGGCGAGCCTCCGGGCCCCGCCCTCGTCCCTGGGGTCCTCGAGGTACCTGTAGGTCTGGGCGAGGGCCTGGGGCCCGGGGAACTCGGCGTCGGTCGAGACCGTCGGGCAGGACGAGGTGCAGAGGCCGCACTTTATGCAGTACGTGAACTGCTGGATGGCGTCGAGCTCCTCGGGGGTCATGGGGTACTCGCGGGTGGGGTGCTCCTGCTCCTCCCTGTCCTCCCTCTCGAGGTGGGGCATCATCTCCCGGTGGTGCTCGAAGAAGGACTCCATGTCGACGACCAGGTCCCTGATTATCGGGAAGTTGTCCATCGGCTGGACCCTGACCTCCGGCCCGCCGAGCGAGGAGAGCTGCGTCTCGCAGGCCAGCCTGGGCCTGCCGTCGATCTTCATCCCGCAGGACCCGCACGAGGACATCCTGCACGAGAACCTCACCGCTATCGAGTGGTCGATGTAGCTCTTGGCGTAGAGCAGCGCCTCGAGGACGGTCATGGAGTCGGTCGCCGGGACGCTGTACTCTCGGAAGGCCGGCCTCGCGTCCTGCGAGGGGTCGAACCTCTGAATCCTCAGCCTGACCTCTTTCATCTTCACGTCACCGCGCCCGTAACCGCGAGAATCACGGTCCTCGTCCCGTAGGCCATGACCGCGGCCGTGACTATCAGCGACGCCCAGTTCACGTTCCTGGTCCAGGATGCGCTCTGCCTCAGCTCCAGGAGGATGATGCGGAGCCCGTTGAACCCGTGGGCGACCACCACCAGGAGGAGCACCTCGAGCATCGCGCCGTCGACCCAGCTCTTGTAGACCGAGAGCACCTGCTGGAAGTCGATGGCGGTCGAGTACGGGACGATGACCCCCTGCATGAGCAGGTGTATCGTGACCAGGACTATCGCGGCGATGGCCGTCACGTACTGCATCAGCATGAGGCTCGATTCCTTCATCGCTCCATCTCTCCATCCATCGCCCGCTAGAACAGGATCGTCCCCGTCCAGAGCGCGGCCACGAGCGCCAGGACGATGGCCGCCCAGATCATGTGCCTCTGGACGGCCCTCAGCGACTTGGCCCTGTAGGGGTACTCGGGCCTGGAGGGCTTGCTGAATATCAGCCCGTACTCGGAGAGTATCAGCCTGACGCCGTTTATCCCGTGGAAGACGACGACCATGACCACGAGCGTGAGGACGATCCCTCCCAGGAGGTTCTGGGTCGCCGCCATGTCCGCTGCCCAGACGGAGCGGCTGGGACCCTCCCCGAACGGCCCCCCGACGAAGAAGCTCGTGTCGCCGATGTGGCCGAGGACGTAGAGGAGCATGGCGAGGCCGGTGATCCTCTGGAAAGTGTACGCCCACCTCTCGAGGCCGTAGTGGTAGGGGTTGATCCATCCCCTCAGGCCCCTGCGGTTCAGGGCCTCTTTCTCTGCCGTCAATCCCGGCGCCACCCTCCCCCCAGCCCCTGGCCCCCTCCGGGGTGCCTAATGAGGCTCATCAGTAGTGCCTCTCCGCGGGCTTGAACCTGGTGATCCTGACGGGTGAGTAGTCCAGCCTCACGCCCTTGGGGGTGAGGAACGCCAGCGTGTGCCTCAGCCAGTTGACGTCGTCGCGCCGGGGGTAGTCGAGCCTCGCGTGCGCGCCCCTGGACTCGGTCCTCGCCAGGGCCCCGGCGAGGAAGGCCTCGGCGGCGATCAGGAGGCTCTCGACCTCCAGGACGTTCGTCAGGTTGGTGTTGTACCGCCTGGAGTGGTCGTCGCAGTGGAGGTAGTCCTCCGCCCGGAGCTTCCTCACCGCCCTCAGGGCCACGGCCAGCCCCTCGCCGGTCCTGAAGACGTAGGCGTTCGCGTCCATGGCGCGCTGGAGCTCGTCGCGGACCTCATAGGGGTTCGTCCCGCCTCTTCCGTGGAAGACCTCGTCGAAGATGTGCTTCTCGTCCCTCCGGACCTGCTCGTCGGAGGGCGGGACCTCGGGCCTCCCCACAGCGTAGCTGGCCGCGGCCTCGCCCGTGATCCTGCCCCAGACCAGGCACTCCGAGGTCGAGTTCGCCCCCAGGCGGTTCGCGCCGTTCATGCTGACGCACGCCGCCTCCCCCGCCGCCCAGAGGCCCCTGATCCTGGTGGCGCCGTCTATGTCGACGTCCACCCCGCCCATGGTGTAGTGGCAGACGGGCCGCACGGGGAGCGGCACCTCGATGGGGTCGAGGGCGTTGAACTTCATGGCGATCTCCCTGATGCCGTTCAGCCTCTCCAGGATCTTCTCCGCCCCTATCTGGGTGAGGTCGAGTTGGAGGTACCGCTCCTGCTCCTGCCCCCCGGCGCCGTCGCCGAAGCCCCTCCCCTCGTTGATCTCCGTGATCATCGCCCGGGAGACGACGTCCCTCGAGGCCAGCTCGAGCTTCTGCGGGGCGTACCTGCTCATGAAGCGGTCCCCGTCCCTGTTCAGCAGTATGCCCCCCTCGGCCCTGGCTCCCTCTGTGATCAGTATCCCGGATGGGAGGAGCCCCGTCGGGTGGAACTGGAAGAACTCCATGTCCTT
>Ga0335078_10017770_pt1 | contig 10580 bp, 8 predicted proteins | sample Lox_Sample_32_FD_206711 | JGI IMG/M metagenome (GOLD analysis project Ga0335078, IMG submission 206711) | Soil microbial communities from Loxahatchee National Wildlife Refuge, Florida, United States - Lox_Sample_3.2 | ecosystem: Environmental > Terrestrial > Soil > Wetlands | place: USA: Florida...
ACGATGAACTCGACGTCCCGGAAGAGGACGTTGAGCGAGGCGAGGGCGAGCGCGAGGCCCGACACGAGCGCAACGACGAGGACCGCGAGCGGGATCGCGAGCAGCTCGGTCGCGCGCGCCCGCGGCAGCCAGACGGCGTTGAGGGCGAGCAGGATGACGAGCATCGCCGCGAAGCTCACGAGGTGCGCGCCCACGACCGACAACGGGACGAGCTGCCGCGGGAATCGGATCTTGCGGATGAGGTTCGCGTTGTCGAGCATCGAGCGCGTCGCCGACTGGAGCGCGGCGGCGAAGAACGTCCAGATCGAGAGGCCTGCGAGCAGGAACAGCGGGTAGTGCGAGACGGAGGCGAAGCGCGTGTTCCACATGACGCTGAACACGAGCAGGTAGACGCCCATGAGCATGATCGGGTTCACGATCGTCCACAGGACGCCGAGTGCCGAGCCGCGGTACTTCGCCTGCAGGTCGCGCCGGAACAGGTTCCCGAACAGCTCGCGATACGTCACCAGAGCGCCGTAGACGCTCATGGCTTCCGCGCATAGATCGACACGCCGCAGTAGTGCACCGCGCTCAAGTGCGTGAGCGTCCCGACGGAGAGGCCGACCTTCGGGATCTTCGAGAGCACGCGGCCGTACGGCGATGGGGGCCACCCGTCCGGCCGCTCGAGCCGGCGCACGCGGAGGCCTGCGCGGAGGAACGCGCCGAGATAGGTCCAGACCGTGTGCACGTGCTCGTTGATGCCGACCTCCTTCTCCGCCGCCTGGTCGGGGTTCTCCGGACTTCGCCCGACGCCGCGCGTTCCCTCGTTGAGCCCGGCGACGACCGCGCCCGGCCGCGCAACGCGCGCCATCTCGGCGACCATGCGCTGCAGGTCGAGCGCGTGATGAAGGGTCGCGAGGCAGTAGACGACGTCGAACGTCGCATCCGGGAACGGGAGATGCTCGCCGTCGGCCTGTACCCGGCCGAAGTCGCCGTAGAAGGCGCCGCGCCCGAGCCCGATCTTCTCGTCGACGAGGATGTCCGTGGCGACGTACTCGCAGTCGCGCTCGAGCCAGTACCGCGCCGCCCAGGCCTTCGCAGCTCCGACTTCGAGCACGCGCAGGCCGCGCAGGCCGCCGATGTAGCGATCGAGGAGCACCTGGAACGAGTGGCCGTTCGCGAGCCAGACGAGGTCGTTCCAGCCGAGCTCACGGTTGACGAACGGCAGGACGCGGTCGACCGCATCGTCAGGCTCGTACCAGCCTTCCGAGCGCGCTTTCTCCACCCATCCCACCGTCTCGGCGAGCTTCTCGCGCGCGCCGGGAAGATCCTCGTGGAGCATGAGCGGGATCCCGTTCTCGACCGGGAAGCGCCGTTCGCAACCCTCGCAGCGGAGGGACGAAGACTCGTCTGCGAGAGCGGATCGGCAGACGGGGCAGCGGAGGAGCTCGGAGAGAGGCGTTTCCACGTCGGGTCCGGCGGCCAAACTTACCGAACCGGCCCGCACACACCCCGTTAACAGCCCTTGAGTAGCCTTCTCCCGTGACGGTCACCGCGGCCGCGCTCGCTGCGCTTCCGACCAGCCTGCTCGCGATCTGGGCCCTCCGGCAGACCCCGGCGGCCCGCCACGTCGTCGCGGCGCCGCGCGCCGACCGGTGGCACACCCGCTCGACCCCCCTTCTCGGCGGCAGCGGGATCTTCGCGGGCATGCTCGTCGCAGCCGGGATCGCCGTGGCCGCCGGCGTCGTCCCCGCGACGCGCGAGCTCGGAGGCATCCTCGGCGGCTGCGCGATCCTCTTCGTCGCCGGCCTCGTCGACGACGTCCTCCGGCTCCCTCCGCTGGCGAAGCTCGCGGCACAGGGCGGTGCAGCCGGGCTCGTGATCTGGTCCGGCGATCGCGTGCACATCATCTCGAACGGCATCGCCGGCACGGCGCTCGCAGTCGTCTGGCTGCTGGGGATGACGAACGCGTTCAACCTGCTCGACAACATGGACGGGCTGGCCGCATCGCTCGCGACGGTCGCGTGCGCCTTCTTCGCGATCGACGCGTTCACGATCCACCCGGATCGCATGATCGCGCTCCTCGCGCTCGGGATCTGCTTCGCGTGCCTCGGCTTCCTGCCGTACAACCTGCGGCTGCGCGGCCCTGCCTCCGTCTTCATGGGCGACAGCGGCAGCCAGGTGCTGGGCTTCGCGCTCGGCTCGCTCGGGCTCGCGTCGGCGTGGACCGTGGCCGGCTCGACCGTCGCCACGCTCTTCCTGCCGCTGCTGGTGCTCGCGGTGCCGATCCTCGACACGACGCTCGTAACCGTCGTCCGCCTCCTCGAAGGCCGGCCGGTGACACAGGGCGGGCGCGACCACACGTCGCACCGGCTCGTGTACGAAGGTCTGTCCGACAAGCGGGCCGTCGTCCTTCTCAGCGTCGTCTCCGCGGCGCTCGGGCTCACGAGCCTCGCGTACAAGGTGCTGAACGACACGCGCGTCACGCTCATGGGCGTGCTGATCACGTTCGCGTTCCTGCTCCAGTTCGGAAGCTACTTGGCCGACGTCAACCGCGCGCCGGCCGCCGACCGCGCTCCGAGCTTCCTCGCCTCGCTGCTCGTCCACCGCCGGCGTCTCGTCGAGGTCGTCGTCGACTTCCTGCTCATCTCGGCGTCGTTCACCGCCGCATTCATCATCCGCCTCGAGGGGACCGGCGTGGTGTGGCAGCGCCACGTTTTCGACCGCTCGCTCCCCGCCCTGCTCATCGCGCGGTATCTGTTCTTCATCGCCTTCGGCCTCTACCGCGGCGTGTGGCGATATGCAGGCGCGCGCGACGCCGCGAGCGTCGTCGCCGCCTGCGTGCTCTCCGAGGTCGCGGCCTTCCTCTTCACGTGGGCCACCGTCCCCTTCAACGGCTTCCCGCGGAGCGTCTACCTCATCGACCTCCTCCTCTGCACGTTCCTCATCGGTGCCTCCCGCTTCTGGGAGCGCGCGTTCGCCCGTGGGCTCGCATCGCTCGTCGGACGTGGGGAGCAGCGCCGCGTGCTCGTCGTCGGCGCAGGACGCAGCGGCCGCAGCCTCTTGCGCGAGCTGCGCGAGACACCGGGCCAACGGGTCGTCGGCTTCGTCGACGACAACCCGGAGCTCCAGCGGCGGCGACTTCAGGGCGTTTCGATCGTCGGCGGCCTCGAGGACATCGGCTGGGCCATCGGCCGTCTGAGCCCGGACGAGGTGCTGGTGACCATTCCGGAGGCGCCGCGCGAACGGCTGGACGGCGTGCTGGAGGCCTGTCGCCGAGCTGCGGTACCGTGCGGCTTCGTGCGGCGCGAGATCGAGCTCACGCGGGTCGCTCCTCCACTCGGCGTCGCCGTCGAGTGAGCGTGGCCGCATCGACAGGCGCGGGCGTCCGGTCGACGACGCCGACCGACCGGCTGCTCGCCGCCGTCCCGCTCGCCAGCATCTACATCTGGCTCTCGGGCCTGTACCTCGTCGAGGCCTGGCGTCGCGTGACGCCGTGGCTTTTCACCGACGAGCTCCAGTTCACCCAGCTCGGCCGTTCGATCGCCGCCACCGGCCATCCTGCCCGCCGCGGCGAGTCGTACAGCGCGGGCTCGGTCTACTCCTACGTGACGGCCCCGTTCTGGTTGATCAACGACGTCGCGAAGGCGTACGCCGCGATCAAGTACGTCGACGTCTTCGTCATGACGTCGGTCGTCTTTCCGACCTACTTCTTCGCGCGTCTGCTCGTCGGCCGCAAGGCCGCGCTCCTTGCCGCCGCCGGCGCGGGAGCGATCCCCTCGCTCGCGTACTCGTCGTATCTCGTCGACGAGACGTTCGCATACCCCTGGGCTGCACTCTGCTTCTTCCTCATCGTGAAGGCGCTCGTCGCCCGCAGTCGCTGGTGGTGGGTGGGCGCGATCGCTGCGTCTGCGTTCGCGCCCGCCGTTCGGGGCGAGCTCGCAGTCATCCCCGCCGCGCTCGTGCTCGCGCTGCTCTTCGCCTGGTGGTCGAGCGACGGCGCGCGAGCATGGCGCCGCACCTGGTCGATCGGCGATTGGGTCGGCGCCGTCGTGCTCGTGTTCGGCGCGATCTTCGTCATCACCTCGATCGGCAGCCACCATTCGAACGCGTGGCAGACGGTCACGCGCGCGTACAAGCACCGGCAGATCAACATGGTGGACTGGGCGGCCGGCTCGCTCGCGATCGGCATGGGGGTGCTGCCGTTCGTCGCCGGCCTCGCGGCGCTCGTCCGTGCCCCTGCCGAGCAGCGGACACGCGAGCTGCGGATGTTCCGCTCCGTCTCGCTCGCCGGCATCGTCGTGTTCGGGATCTACACGGCGATGAAGGCCGCGTACCTCTCGACCCAGTTCGCGACCCGCGTCGAGGAGCGCAACCTCATCTACATCGCGCCGCTCCTGCTCGTCGGCACCGCACTCATCGTGTCGCGTCGGAGCGTGAGCCTGGTGGCCCTCGCGGTCGCGGGCGCGTACGCGCTCTACCTGCTCGTGTACGCGATGTACCACGTGACGCAGTACCCGTATCAGATGGGGGTGCAGCTGTACTCGGACGCGCTCGGCTTCGCGATCCTCCAGCAGGGCAACCGGTTCCTCTCGTGGACGCCGCATCTCGTACGCTGGCTGCTGCTCGTCTTCGTCCTCGCCGCCGTCGCGGCCCTTCTCGCACCGCGCTTCCTGCGCCGCCGGCCGCAGCTCGCCGGGGTCGTCGTGGCTGCCGCTGCCATGGCGGCGCTCGGGTGGAGCCTCACCGGAGAGATCGCCGCCGCCGCCGGCACGAGCTCGATCGGGCGACAATTCGCCACCACCCTCAATCCGCCGTACACATGGGTCGACGACGCCACCCATCTGAAGCCGACGCTGTACATGGGCGAAGCCGAGGTCGACCAGAATCCGGAGTGGCTGCTCGAGTTCTGGAACCGGTCGATCGAGCGCGTCAGCAGCCTCGACGGGTCGGTGCTCGGCCCGGGCCCGTCGGGCAGCCCGAACGTCACGCTCAACGGCGTCCTCTACTGGCAAGACGATCCGAATGCGCCGACGCCGGAGTACGCCTACGCGGTGGAGGATCTGCCGTGCATCGAGCTCGCAGGCACGCCGGTCAAGTCGCATCGATATCGCGCCGGCGGGCGCTACCAGACGTGGAGACTCGTGCACCTCACCGTCCCGAATCGCTTCCAGAGCGTGTGCTTCGGCATCTATGCAGACGGGTGGACCGGAGCGGACGACAGCACGTACTACCGCTTCCGCAGCTCACCCGGCTGGCTGCGCATCACCTACTCGCGCGCCGCCTGGGGCTACAAGAGCGGTCCCACGCCCGTGCGCATCGTGCTCCACAGGGTCGTCACGCGAGACCAGGAGCCCGCGCTCGGCGCCAAGGTGAAGACGATGCGGACCTCGATCGACAGCACGCAGACCAAGGTCGCCTGGCTTCGCGTCCCGGCGGGCACGTTCGCCGTCCATGTGGCGGTCGCCAAGAAGGTCATCCCGAACAACTGGAACCACGAGGGCGACCGGCGCCACCTCGGAGTGCTGCTCAGCTTCCGCTTCTTCCGCACCAGGCCGCACAGATGAGCGTGAACCGCACGCGAAGTATCGCCTTCGCGAGCGGACCGCTGCGCTCGAGCAGCTGAAGCCCGCGGAGCGGCGCCCGCGTCTGCGGCACGAAGAACGGCCTCGTCTCGAGCCGATCGAAGCCGGCCGCTTCGAGATCCGCGCGCACGTCCGAGAGCCGGTACTGGCGCGGATTCACGTCGAAGACGAGCTTCCGCGTCGTGTACCCGGCAATGCACCGGAGGAGCGAGCGACGGTCGGTCATGTAATAGAGCGCACGGAAGATGGTCGTCGCCTCCACCGGAAACGGCGGCTCGTACGCATTGAGGTCCGCCTCGACGATCTTCCGCCCCCTCGCCCGTCCGGCCGCGACCATCTCCGCGTTCGCGTCGACGCCGAGGTACCGGAGACCGGGAAGGAAGTCGCCGAAGCCGCCGTCGCCGCAGGCGAGGTCGAGCACCGTGTCGCCTCCCTGCAGCTGCGGGCCGAGCATCCTCACGATCTCGGCTCGCCTCGCGAGGTATGCGGCCGCATCCGCGTACGCGGTCTCCGTCCATTCACCGGCCTTGAGTCCGTACTTGTCCCAGGTCGTCATCGCAGCGCGAGCAGCCGCTCCGGATGCTTGCGCAGGAAGCGGAGCATCGCGCGCGCGTGCCAGAGCGTGTGCCGCGTGAAGAAGCGCTTGTCGATGACCGCCGCGTACTCGTGGCGGACGACGGCGGCGGGGACGTACCACCGCTCCCACCCCGCCTTCGCCGCCCGGTAGTTGAGGTCGATGTCCTCGCAGTACATCCGGTAGCCCGGGTCCCAGCCGCCGATCCCCTCGAGCATCGCGCGCCGCTGGAGCAGGAACGCGCCGAGCATCGTGTCGGCCGGCGCCGGCGCGTCGGGCCGCTCGTCGAGGAGGTAGTGGCGCCGCTGCCAGCGCAGCGGCGGGAACAGCAGCCGCAGCGGCGTGCGCCGGACGAGCGTCGCCCCGACGGTCGGGAAGCCCCGCCGCGATGCCTGCCAGGTGCCGTCGCTGTAGAGCATGCGCGGGCCGGCGACGCCGCAGCGGGGATGGGCCTCCATGAACCCGCGCAGGATCGCGACGGCGTCCGGCTCGGGGATCGCGTCGGGGTTGGCGATGAGCACGAGCTCGTGCGCGGTGTTCGCCGTCCCGACGTTCGCGTTCGCCGAGAACGAGAGCACCCGTTCGTTGCGGAGGATGCGGACGCCGTCGGGGAGCTGCGCCGGGACGCCGTTCGGAACGGGGTTCACGACGAGGAGCAGCTCGTCCACCTGCGGCGCGAGTACCGGCAGCGAGTGCTCGAGCTCGTCGGCGTGGCCGTGCGAGATGACGACCGCCGAGACCTTCACGCGAGCCTTCTGTAGATCTCGGCGGTGCGGCGCGCCGTCTCCTCCCACGTGAAGAGGCGCGCGCGGGCGAGGCCGGCGGTGCGGAGCTCGTGACGGCGCGCGAGCGCCTCGGCCACGCCGGCGCTCAGGTCGTCGGTGAGGATGCCCGCGTCGCCGACGACCTCGCGCACCGCCGCGTCGGGCCGTGCGACGACGGGCGTCCCGCACGCCATCGCCTCCGCGCACGTCAGGCCGAAGCCCTCGTACCGCGAGGGATGGACGAGGCAGGCCGCGCGCTGGTACAGCCGGACGAGCTCGTCCTTGGGCACGTATCCGCGGACGTCCGCACCGCCCGCGCGGAGCGCGCGGACGAGACCCTGGTCTCGCTGCGGGCCGACGACGACGAGCTGCGCGCCGACCGCGCGCGCGGCCTCGAGGGCTGCGAGCGGATCCTTCCGCGGCTCGACCGCGCTCACGAACAGGAGGTAGCCGTCGTCGCCGTCGTCGCCGGGGCGGAACTCGGGGTCGGGGGCGAGGTGCGTGACGGTGATCCGCTCCTCGGGGATGCGGTACAGCTCGACGAGGTCGTCGTGGGTGCGCTCGGAGATGGCGAGCACGTGCGCGGCCCGGCGTGCCGACCACGGGACGACGAGCTTGAAGATCGCGCGCTCGCGCGCGGGCATGACGGTGGGATCGCGCTCGAACGAGAGGTCCTGCACGGTGAGGACGGCCGGACACGGCAACCCCGGAGGAACTGCATGGACGAAGTGCGCGAGTTGGGGACGGAGGCGACGCAGAAGCCGTGGCAGGCTCCAGAGCATCCGCGTCTCCTGGACGCGACCGCGCAGCTCGATCGCCCGGACGCCGTCGGGGACGAGGTCGGGGCGGCGTGTGACAGCGGCGAGGTCGAGATCGCGCGGCAACGCGCGTAACAGCTCTCGGACGTACGTCTCGTCGCCCGTGCGATGCCTGCCGAGATAATCCGCGTCGATCACGATCATGCGGCGGCCGCCTCGTACGCGGCGAGGAGCAGCCGCGCCGACTCGTCCCACGAGTAGTCGCGGGCGCGCCGCAGGCCGGCGGCGCGGAGCTCGTCCGCGCGTGCGACCGCCTCCGTGATCCCGGCCGCGATCGACGCCGCGTCCTCGGGGTCCACGAGCACCGCCGCCCCGCCCGCGACCTCCTCGGTCGCTCCGCCGCGCGAGGTGACGACCGGCGCGCCGCACGCCATCGCCTCGAGCACCGGAATCCCGAAGCCCTCGTAGAGCGAGGGATACACGACGCAGCGCGCGCCCCGGTAGAGCCGTGCGAGCTCGTCGTCGGACGCGAACCCGATCCAGGTCACGCCGGGCCCTCGCGCCTCGATCCCGCCCCACCCCGGGTCGCCGGCGACGCGCAGCTCGAGCCCGAGCCGCCGGGCGGCCTCGATCGCACGAGCGAGGTTCTTCCGCGGCTCGAGCGTCCCGACGGCGAGCACGTAGTCGCCGTCGGCGCGCGGGCCGTCCGGCGAGAACGACGCGTCGGCCGCGTTCGGGACGACGCGGATCCGCTCGCGCGGGAGGCCGAGCAGGCGCTCGACCTCGTCGGCGGTGAACTCGGAGACGGCGGCGACGATGCGCGCCGCGCGAACGACGCGGGGAACGACGAGCCGGCTGTACGTCCGTGTCCACGGAGGGAAAGCCTCCGGCCGCCGGAGGACGGCGAGGTCGTGGACGGTGACGACAACGGGAACGGAGCTGCGCAGCGGCGCCCGGTATGTCGGGCAGTGGAGGACATCGGCGTCGCGCGCGCGATGCGGAAGCACGTGCGGATACCACGCGAGGTCGAGCCAGAGCGTCCCCGCCCTGCCGCGGGCGAACCCGCGGAGCCGCTCGACCGTCACCGTCCGCTCGACCCGCGGAAGCAGGGCGTGAAGGTAGCGGGCGGTGCCGGCGCGCGTCCGCTCGAGCGGCGTGACGTCCACCGCCACCCTCACCGCACGCTCTCCCAGGCTGCAAGGTGGGCACGTCCGTTCGCGAGCCAGGTGAAGCGGCGGGCGTGGGCGAAGCCGCGTTGCGCGAGCCCGTCTCGGTCGGAGAAGGCGCGCTCGATCCCCGCGGCGATCGCGTCGACGTCGTCGGGATCGATGCGGATCGCAGCGTCGCCGCACGACTCGTCGAGTGACGGATGGGATGACACGACGCACGGCGTGCCGCAGGCCATGGCCTCGACCACCGGGATCCCGAATCCCTCGAAGCGAGACGGGTACACGAACGCCGCCGCGCCGCGGTAGAGCTTCGGGAGCTCGGCGTCGCGCGGATAGCCGAGCCACGTCACTCCCTCGCCGCGCGCCTCGACGCCGCCCCAGCCCGGCGCACCCACGACGCGGATCTCGATTCGCGCGCGCCGCGCGGCCTCGATCGCGGCCGCCAGGTTCTTCCGCGGCTCCAGCGTTCCCACCGCGAGAACGTATTCGCCCTCCGCGCGAGGGCCTTCGGGATTGAAGATCCCGTCCACTCCCGGGTACGCGACGTGGATGCGGGTGCCGTCGACGCCGAGCGTCGCGGCGACGTCGTCGCCCGTGAATCTCGAATTGACGATCACGACGTCGCACGACCGTGCGGCGTACCGGTACTTCGCGCCGTGCATCCGCTCCGTGCGCCGGTGCACCCAGTCGGGAAAGTGGAGCGGCACGAGGTCGTGGATCATCGTCGAGCGGATGCCTGTCCTCTGCGGCGGATACATCCAGTCGCTGAAGTGGAGGACGTCGAAGCGGCCGAGGACGCGCTCGGCCGGAAACGCGCCGGTCCGTGACCAGAGCGTGCGCACGGCGTGCGCGGCAGGCAGCACCGGCAGCCGGCACTCGACGTCGACACCGGCGAGCGATGCCTCGATCTGACGGCGGCCGGCCCGAGATGCCGGCGCGAACGCGACGATCTCGTGGCTGCCGCGCGATGCCTCCGCGAGGCCGCGCAGCGAGCCGCGTATGTAGTTGCCGACGCCTGTCCGCTGATGCGACAGCGGGGCGACATCGACCACGATCCTCACGACGAGGTGTAGACGAACGGGGTGAAGTGGAGGCCCAGATGCCGGGGGTCGTTCACGCCGGGCTCGTACTTCTCGGGAACGTGGGTCGGCGAGATCGTGAAGCTCACACGACACACGCCGTCGACCGGCGTGAGGGGCATCGTGATCGGCTTGTCGACGTCCGTCGGCGCGACGCTCACCGTCTGCGCCCGCGTCGTCCCCCCGATGGTGACGGCCGACGGCTTCTGGAAGAGCTTCGTGTCGCTCGAGACCTTCACCATCAGCGTCCCGCCCGTGCAGTCCGTGTGGAACCAGCTGACGCGCGCGCCCGACCACGCTTCGACACCGGGGACGGTCGGATAGAGCCCGCTGACGCGCGTGGTGATGCGCGCCGGCGGGGTAACGCGGTAGAGGACGAGCTGCTTCGCAGAGTCGCGCGCGATCGGAGTTCCGACGAGCTGCAGCGACGCCGGAGCGAGCACGTACCGCTCGGTCACGCCGCGAAGCTCGCCCGTGGACCGGTCGACGCTCGTTGCGAGCTCAGGCATGCCGCCGGGGAGCGGCGCACCGAGGTCGTACACGCGGTCGATGCTCCGGTTCCAGAACTCGTTCTCCCAGACCGAGAGGTCGTTCCCGCCTGCCCAGATCACGCCGACGTTCGCGTTGCGCCCGACCGTCGCGTCGATCCAGCTCTTGTCCTTCACGCCCACT
>Ga0335078_10017771_pt1 | contig 10579 bp, 7 predicted proteins | sample Lox_Sample_32_FD_206711 | JGI IMG/M metagenome (GOLD analysis project Ga0335078, IMG submission 206711) | Soil microbial communities from Loxahatchee National Wildlife Refuge, Florida, United States - Lox_Sample_3.2 | ecosystem: Environmental > Terrestrial > Soil > Wetlands | place: USA: Florida...
TGGCGAGCGCGCGCGCCAGGTCGAGCATCTTCTGCTGCGCGCTGTTGAGCTCGCCGGCGCGGCGGTCGGCGAGCGCGGCGAGGCCCAGCATCTCCAGCAGCGCCTTGCCGTCCACCTCGCCCGCGGGATGGCGGCCGTAGGCGATCGCCACCTCGAGGTTCTCGCGCACCGTCAAGGTGAGGAATGGCTTCGGCACCTGGAAGCTTCTGTTGATGCCGCGATGGACCAGGCGGTGGGAGGCGAGGCCGCCGATCGGCTGTCCGTCGAGGTAGACGGCGCCGCCGTCGGGCGGATAGAGGCCGGAGATCACGTTGATGCAGGTGGTCTTGCCGGAGCCGTTCGGGCCGACCAATCCCAGGATCTCGCCGCGATTGAGGTGGAAGCTGACGCCGTCCAAGGCGCGGAAGCCGCCGAAGCGCTTCACCAGCTTCTCGACGCGGAGCAGCGGCTCAGGGGACATCGAGCCCCCAGCGCCGCAGCAGCGAGGCGAGCCCGTTCGGCAGGAACAGCACCAGCCCCATGATCAGGAGCCCGTAGATGAGCTGGAAGTACTGCGGCGCTGATATGCCGATGGCGTTGTAGAAGCCGTAGAGGAGAACGACGCCGAGCAGCGGCCCCAGCACCGTCGCGGTGCCGCCGAAGAGCGCGAAGACGATGGCGAAGATGGTGAATTCGCCGGAAAACGCGGTGTCGGCGTAGAACACCGAGATGTACCAGGCATAGACGCCGCCGATCAGGCCGGCGATCAGCGCCGAGAGCAGCCAGGCGATGATGCGCTCGCGCACCACGTTGATGCCGGCCATGGCGGCGCTCACCGCGTCCTCGCGGATCGCCTGCAGCGCGAGACCGAAGCGGGAATTGCGGAGATAGATCACCAGCGCCACGGTTCCCGCCAGGACGGCGAGCGCGGTGCCGTAGGCGAAGCCGGGCGCGAAGACGCCCGACAGGGAGACGCCATAGGGACCGCCGGTCACTTTCTCCAGCGCCGGGTTGGAGACCACCTGCAGCACCGCAAGCGCCGCGGCGAGGTTGGCGATCGAGAAATAGGCACCGGAGAGGCGGAAGAGCGGCGTCAGGATCAGGCCCAGCAGCACCGCCGCAAAGCCCGCGGCGGCAAGCGCCAGCAGCGGCGGCGCGTGCAGATGCATCACCATCAGCGAGAAGCCGTAGGCGCCGGTGCCGAAGAAACCCACATAGCCGAAGGGCAGATAGCCGGTAAAGCCGTAGATGACGTTGACGCCCTGGGCCAGCGCCATGAACACCACGAAATTGAACAGCAGCAGGTGATTGCTGTAGACGCCGGGCAGCACCGCCAGCACGACCACCAGCGGCAGCAGGATGAAGAGAAGGTCGCGGGCGAGCTTAGGCACGGCGCACCTGCCGTCCGAGGAGGCCGCTCGGCCGCAGCAGCAGCACCGCGATCAGCACCAGATAGGGCAGCAGATTGGCCCAGGAGCTGAAGAAGGTCTGCATGAACATGTAGGAGATGCCGTAGAGCACGCCGCCGAGCACGGTGCCGAGCGGATTGCCGAGCGAGCCGATGACGATGACCGCGAAGGAGCTGATGGTGACGTCGACGCCCATCGCCGGCGTCACGATGGTCAGCATGAAGGGGGCGAAGACGCCGGCGACGGCGGCGAGCGCGAGCCCGATGCCGAAGGCGATGGCGGAAATGCGATGCACGTCGATGCCGGTGCTGACCGCCTCCTCGCGATGCACCATCACCGCCCGCGTCAGGTAGCCGAGCCGTGTGTGATAGAGATAGAGATAGATGAAGAGCACGGCGGCGAGGCTGACGCCGGCGCTGATCACCCAGGTCTTGGGAAAGCTCTGGCCGAGGATGCTCATCGGGCCCACCGCCAGGGCGCGGCCGGGGATCGAGCGCTCGCTGGTGCCGAAGGCGATGGTGGCGAGCGCCTCCACCACCTGGGAGAAGCCGAAGAACAGGATGATCGACAGCATCTCTGGATCGCGCGCTTTGAGGAGACGCGGCACCAGCAGGTAATAGAGCGGGAAGGTGAGCAGCGCGAAGAGGACGAAGACGAACAGCACCGATACCAGCGGCGAGAAGCCGCCGAGCTGGAAGGCGAAGAAGGCGGCGAAGGCGCCCAGCATCAGGAAATCGCCGTGCGCGAGGTTGACGATGCGCATGACGCCGAAGATCAGGTTGAGGCCGAGGCCGATCAGGCTGAAATAGAGGCCATAGATGAGGCCTCCCACCACTGCATAGGCAATGCCGTTGAGAATGTCGGCCACGGACATTGGGCGCGATCAGCCAGGACTGGAGGAGAAGAGAGCGGGACCGGCGCGAAGGGCGCGCCGGTCCGACTTCGAGTTCACGGAGCGGGATAGACCGGCTTGCCGGTCGCCGTCTCGTGCGGATAGACGCTGACGAACTTGACGCCGTCCTTGCCGTTCGGCACCAGCTGGCCGAGCGGCGTCAGCGCGCCGATCTGCGCGCCGGTGGCGTCGATCTGGAAGAGCCCGTCGAGGGTATGGAACTTGCCGGAGATCTCGGTAAAGGCCTGGCGCAGGTCGAGCTGATCCAGGCTCTTGGTCACCGAGAGCGCCTTCTCGATCGCGAGGCCGGTCGTGTAGCCCGCCACCGAGTTGAAGCCGTACTCGATCTTGCCGTCGGAGTAGCGCTTGTTCCACTCGCCGCGGAACTGCGTGAGGTTCATGCCGAAGTCGGGCTTGTACTCGAGCTCGGAGGAGGGGACGTAGGTGTAGACGTACTCGATCCCCTTGGCGCCGACATTCTTCAGCAGGAGCTCGGTCTCCAGCCCGGGATAGATCGCGAACAGCATCTTGAACTTGACGCCGTTGTCCTGGAGGTTGCGCAGGAAGGCGATGTCGTTCTGGTCGTAGCCCAGATGGATCACCGCGTCCGGCTTCGCCGCCTGGATCTTGTTGATCGCCACCGTGTAGTTCGAGGTCTCGGTCGGGATGCCCTCGTCATAGACGAGCTCGACGCCGCTGTTCGCTTCCTTGATGAATTTCCGCACCGCGTTCGCCTGGGTGCCGGTGAAGTCGTTGGTGGCGTAGAGCATGGCGACGCGCTTGATGCCGAGGCCCGGCCCGTCATGGGTGAGGAAGTCGGCGAGCGGCTTCGGCCAGATGCTGGAGACGGGATCGGCGATCAGCACGATATAGGGGTTGTCCGGCGTGAAGAAATTGGCGCCGGTGCCGGTCTGGTCCACCAGCAGCATCTTGTGGTCGCGCGCCAGCGGCACCGCCACCGAGGTCAGCACCGAGCCGGAATCGGCGACGAGCACGTCCACCTTGTCCTGGGTGATGAGCTGATTGTAGAGCGTGGAGGCGGTCGCGGTGTTGCTCTGGTCGTCGTAGGCGACGAGCTTCACCGGGATCTTCTTGTCGAACGCCTTCACATAGACGCCGCCCGCCGCGTTCACCTGCTCGACCCAGATCTTGAAGCCGGAATGCACCGGCATCGAGATGCCGGCGAAGCGGCCGGAGGAGGCGTAGAGCGTCCCGACCTTGATCTCGGCGGGCGCGTCCGCCGCCCGGACCGGCGCCGCGGCGACCAGCGCCGGCAGCAGGAGAGCGGCGAGATATCTGCGAATCATAGGCGTTTCCCCGTGTTTTCTGCCCCGTGCGTGCCGGCAATCTAGCGGCGCGCTTCCGGGGGGTCAACGCGAGGTGAGCGGGGTGCGCTGCGCGGGGCGTCGTGCGCCCTTCGACGCGCTCCCGTTGGTCGCTTGCTCAGGATGAGGCCGATTGGGTGGTGGCAGAAAGAAATCGCCTCATCCTGAGCAAGCGAAGCGCGTCGAAGGACGCAAAGCCGCCCGTCCAAGGCTCTTGGCCAACCTATCCCAGCGCCGCCTTCACCCTGTCGGGCGAGAGCGGCAGGTCGCGGATGCGGGCGCCGGTGGCGTGCGCCACCGCATTGGCGATGGCGGCGCAGGCAGGCCCGTGCGCCGCCTCGCCGGCGCCGAGCCAGGGCTGGCCGGGCCGATCGATGAGCGTCACGTCGACATCGGGCACTTCCGCGAAAGTAAGGATCGGATAGCTCTGCCAGTCCCGGCTGAGGATGCGCTGCCGGTCGAAGCGCACCGCCTCCTTGAGCGTCCAGCTGGTGGACTGGATGATGCCGCCTTCCATCTGATTCCTGAGGCCGTCGGGGCTGACGATCTGGCCGGCATCCGCGGCCGCGGTTGCCTTCACCACGCGGACGGCGCCGCTGCCACGATCGACTTCCACCTCCGCCACCACGGCGACGTAGGTGGCGTGGTTCTTGTACTTGGCGAAGCCGATGCCGCGGCCGTGGGTGCCGCTGCCCTGGGCGTCCTTCTGCCAGCCGGCGTTCTTCGCCGCCGTCTCGATCACCGCCTTGGCGCGGGGATCGGAGAGATGCGTCAGGCGGAACTCCACGGGATCGGCATTCGCCGCCTTCGCCAGCTCGTCCATGAAGGATTCGATGGCGAAGACGTTGGCGTAGGCGCCGAGGGTGCGCAGCGCCGAGACCCGGATCGGCGCCTCCGGAATGAAATGATGCGTCACCTTCTGACGCGGGAATTCATAGAGCGGGATGGCGTTGCGGTCGCCGCCGCCCGCCGGCTGCGGGATCACCTGCGGCTCCGCCGGCTTCAGCGGCTGCGCCAGGTACCAGGCGGCGAGCAGGTCGACGCCGCCCTTGCCGCCGGGCCGGGTGCTGTGGGTGTTGCTCCAGAGCTCGTAGGTCCACTCGGCGATGCGGCCGTCCTGGTCGAGCTGCGCCCGCGCGCTCATCGACATCGCCGCCCCATAGGGCTCCCAGGCGAACTCGTCGTCGCGCATCCACTGCACCTTGACCGGCTTGCCCGGCACCGCACGGGCAAGCAGCGCCGCGTCGAAGGCGACGTCGTCGGCGCCGTTATGGCCGTAGCAGCCGGAGCCCTGCACGTGGGTGACGGTGATGCGGTCGGCGCCGAGGCCGAGCGCCTGCGAGAGATCGCCGCGCAGCGGAAAGACGCCCTGGCTGTGCGACCAGATGGTGAACTTGCCGTCGCTGACATTCGCCATCGCGCAGGACGGCCCGATCGAGGCATGCGCCTGATAGGGCCGCGTGTAGCGGGCGGCGAGGGTGAGATTGAACCCGCCGGCGGGCGCGTCGGCGGTCTTCTCGGAGATGACGGTATCCTCGCTGGGCAGCGCGCGCAGATACTCGTGGATCTTGTCCGGCGCCGGCAGGGCCGGGCCGCCCTGCCACTTGGCGCTGTCGGCGAGCGCCTTCCTCGCCGCGATGGCCTGCTCCTCGCGCGCCGCCACCACGCCGAGGAAGCTGCCGTTGCGCACCACCGCCAGCACGCCCGGCATGGTCTTGACCTTCTCCAGATCGACCTCGGTCAGCGTCGCGCCGTAGCTCGGCGGCCGCACCACGCGGCCGAAGGCCATGCCGGGAAGCCGCATGTCCTGCACATAGGCGGCGCCGCCGGTGAGCTTCGCGGGGATGTCGAGGCGCGGCACGCTCTGGCCGATGACCTTGTACTGCTCCGGCTTCTTGGTCGGCGCCTTGGCGGTCGCCTCGCGGCGGAGCGCCGCCTCCGGCGACAGCGTCCAGTAGGCGACCGTCTTGCCGCCGGGCGCGCGAACCGTGCCATCCTCGACGGTGAGGCTCCCGGCATCGGCGCCGAGCTTCTCGGCGGCGAGGCCCACGAGGATCTGGCGCACTTCCGCGGCGGCGAAGCGCAGCGCCGTGCCGCCGAATTCCATCGACTGGCTGCCGGAGGTGAAGCCCTCGTCCGGGGTGCGCGCGGTATCGCCCGCGATCATGCGGATGCGCCCGAAGCTCACATCCAGCTCCTCTGCGGCGATCTGCGCCAGCGCGGTCACCGCGCCCTGCCCCAGCTCCACCTTGCCGGTGAAGACGGTGACGGTGCCCTCGGGATCGATGCGGATCCAGGCATCGAGGCCGCGGTTTGTGTTGAGATCGCCCGGCAGCTTCGCCGGCGCCGCGCCCTGGGCGAAGGCATCGCGCAGGCTGAAGGCGACGACGAGAGCGCCGGCGGCGGCGGCGAACTGGCGGCGGGTGAGGGGGGCGGTCACGACGGCATCTCCTTCGCTGCCTTGTCGATCGCGCGGAGGATGCGGCTGTGGGTGCCGCAGCGACAGAGATTGCCGGACAGCGCCTCGCGGATCTCCTGGCTGGAGGGATGCGGCGTGCGGTCGAGGAGCGCCTTCGCCGACATCACCATGCCGTTGATGCAGTAGCCGCATTGCGCCGCCTGCAGCTCGATGAAGGCCTTCTGCAGCGGATGCGGCTTCTCGACCGTGCCGAGCCCCTCGATCGTGGTGACCTGGCGGCCGGCGACGTCGCCCACCGCGGTGATGCAGGAGCGGATCGGCTCGCCGTCCACCAGCACGGTGCAGGCGCCGCATTGGGCAAGCCCGCAACCGAACTTGGCGCCGTTCAGCTCGAGATCGTTCCGGAGGACATAGAGCAGCGGCGTGTCGGGCGCCGCCGGCACCTGGTGCGTGGCGCCGTTGACGCTGATCGTGACCGGATCGGCCATTGGGCGGGCTCCCATGGGAAAGGTTCGCGGGCGCTTCGCCGCGCCTCGTCAACGAACCCTAGCATGGGCAATGCCCGCTGGTTAATCACCGGCTGGTGAAAAGAAAGCGTCAACGCCCGTTCCAGCGGGTGTCCGGATCGACGTGCCGCGGCGGCCGCGGGGTGAATGACTGGCCGGTTGCCTCCATCCGCGCCTCTCTCGCCTCGCCGCGCCATCCTCCACCGGTCCTCATCCCGAGCAAGCGAAGCGCGTCGAAGGACGCGGGATCGCTCCGCAGCGCCCTACCGCTTCTGCAGCGCGCGCCAGATGTTCTCCGGGCTTGCGGGCATGTCGATCTCGGTGATCCCGAGCGGCAGCAGCGCGTCCGCCACCGCGTTCATCACGGCGGGGAGCGCGCCCACCGTGCCGGCCTCGCCGGCGCCCTTGATGCCGAGGGGATTATTGCGGGTCGGCACGTCGTGGCTTCCGACCTCGAACATCGGGAAGTCGTCGGCGCGCGGCATGCCGTAATCCATGAAGGAGCCCGACAGCATCTGGCCGCTCTCGGGATCGTGGACGATGCGCTCCAGCAGCGCCTGGCCGACGCCCTGGGCGATGCCGCCATGGATCTGCCCCTTGAGCAGCAGCGGATTGACCGCGCGGCCGACGTCGTCGACGACGGTGTAGGAAACGAGCTGTGTCATGCCGGTCTCGGGATCGATCTCGACCTCGCAGACATGGCAGCCGTTGGGGAAAGTCGCGCCCTCCGGTGCGGTCACGGCGACGCCCTGCAGGCCCAGCTCCATGCCCTTGGGCATGCGCGCCGGGACGAAGGCGGCCTTCGCCACCTCGGTGATGTCGATGCCGCGGTCGGTGCCGGCGACGCGGAAGCGGCCATCGGCGAACTCGATGTCGAGAGCCGAGGCCTCCAGCAGATGGGCGGCGATCTCCTTGCCGCGCGCGATCACCTTGTTGGCGGCATGGAAGATCGCCGTCCCACCGGTCGCCATGGAGCGCGAGCCGAAGGTGCCGCGGCCATGATAGACCGCGTCGGTGTCGCCGTAGATGATCCGCACCCTGTCCCAGGCGAGTCCCAGGAGCTCGCTGGCGAATTGCCGGAACACCGTCTCGTGGCCCTGCCCGTGATTGTGTGTCCCCATCAGGAAGGTGGCGCTTCCGGTGCCGTCGAAGCGGATCTCCGCCGCTTCCTCCATGGGGACGTCGTGGGGGCCGCCGGCGATCTCGATGACGCAGGCGATGCCGATGCCGCGCAGCCTGCCGCGCGCGCGTGCCTCGCTGCGGCGCGCCTCGAAGCCGGTCCAGTCGGCGGCGGCGAGGCACTTGTCCATCACGGCCTCGAACTCGCCGCTGTCGTAGGTGTAGACGAGGGCGGTCTTGTAGGGGAGCGCGTGGGCCGGGATCATGTTGCGCCGGCGCAGCTCCACCTTGTCGATCCCCGTCTCGCGCGCCGCCACGTCGATGATGCGCTCGATGCAGTAGGAGGCCTCCGGCCGGCCGGCGCCGCGGTAGGGCGAGGTCGGCAGCGTGTTGCTGAAGACGCCGGTGACCGTCACGTCGAAGGCCGGGATCGTGTAGACGCCGGCGAGCCCGCCGAGGTTGTTCACCGGCACCAGCGTGCCGTTGAGGGCGAGATAGGCGCCGAGGTTTGCCGTGGTGCCGACGCGGAGCGCCAGGAACCTGCCGTCCTTGTCGAGGGCGAGTTCCACCGTCGAGAGGTTGTCGCGCGCCTGGTGGTCGGAGATCAGGCCCTCGCTGCGCTCGGCGATCCATTTCACCGGCCGGTCGACGAGGCGCGCGGCCCAGAGGGTCAGGATCATCTCCGGGTAGAGGCTTCCTTTCATGCCGAAGGCCCCGCCCACGTCCGGCGAGATCACCCGGAAGCTGGTGGCCGGCAGCTTGAAGACGCCGGCGATCTCCTGGCGGAGGCCGTGCACCGCCTGCAGCCCGGCATGGAGGGTGTAGCGGTCCTGGCGCCGGTCGTAGGAGCCGAGCGCGGTGCGGCCCTCCATGGAATTGGTGGTGATGCGGGTGATGCGGAAGCGCTCGCGCGCCACATGGTGGGCGCGGGCGAAGGCGGCGTCGCTTGCTGCCTTGTCGCCGGCCTTGTGGACGAAGCAGATGTTGTCCGGCGCCGCGTCCCAGACTGCCGGCGCGCCGGGCCGCAGCGTCGCCTCGGTGTCGGTGACCGCGGGCAGGATCTCGTAATCGACCGCGATGAGCTCGGCGGCGTCCTTCGCCTCGGCGAGGGTCTCGGCGACGACGGCGGCGACGGGATCGCCCACATGCTGCACGCGCTCCACCGCCAGCGGCCGATAGGGCGGCACGAAGCCGGGGCTGCCGTCGGCGCGCTTGCGCGGCACTCGCGAGGCGAAGGTGCCGAAGCCGGCGGCGATCACATCGGCGCCGGTGAGGACGGCGAGCACGCCCGGCGCCGCCAGCGCTCCGGACGTATCGATCCCGCGGATGCGCGCGGCGGCATGCGGCGAGCGCAGCACGTAGAGGCAGGTCTGGCGCGGCAGGCTGATGTCGTCGGTATACTGCCCGAGTCCGCGCAGGAGATAGAGATCCTCCGTCCGCGGCACGGGATTGCCGAGACCCAGTTCACGCATGCGCCGCCTCCGACTGCCGGGAGGGGATCGTGCACCGATGCTCACGATCCTGTCCAGGCGCCCCGAGCGCGGCAACGTGCGTTGACAAGGCGCCGATGCCACCAGGAAGATGCGGCGGGGTCGTGGTGGTCAGCTGATAATCACAGCCATCGCGGGCGATCGGCGGGGAGGAGCGGATGGGAAGGATTTCCCGCATGGGCATGCTGCTGGCGGTCGTCATGGCGATGGCCGCCGGGTCGGCAGCGGCCGAGCCGCTCAAGATCCGGGTCGGCTGGGCGGTGGTGCCGGGACAGCTCACCGCGATCCTCTTCGCCAAGAAGGACATCCTCAAGCACTACGGCACCTCCTACACGGTCGAGACCATCAAGTTCCGCGGCAGCACGCCGCAGATCACCGCGCTCGCCGCCGGCGAGCTCGACCTCGCCGCGCTCGCCTTCTCCTCGGTCGGGCTCGCGATCCAGAACGCGCATATGGACGACATTCGCGTCGTCGCCGATCTCTACCAGGACGGCATCGAGGGCTACTATACGAGCGAGTACATGGTGCTCGCCGACAGCCCGATCAAATCCATCGAGGATCTGAAGGGGAAGGTGCTGGCGTCCAACGGCATCGGCGGCGCCATCGACATGGCGATGCGCAAGATCATGCTTGATCACGGCATGCAGGAGCGACGCGACTACCGCATCGTCGAGGTCGAATTTCCCAACATGGTGCCGGCGCTGAGGGAGAAGAAGGTCGACCTCATCGGCGAGGTGACGCCATTCTCGATCGAGGCGCACCAGGACGGCGCGGTGCGCACTCTCTTCACCCTGAAAGGCGCCATGGGCGCGGCGCAGACCACGCTGCTGGCGGCGCGCGCCGGATACATCGCCGAGCATCGCGCGGCGCTCGTCGATTTCTTCGAGGACTGGATCGCCGCCACCCGTTGGTATCTCGATCCGAAGAACCGCGACGAGGCGGTCGGCATCCTCGCGGATTTCACCAAGCAGCCGCGCTCCGTCTACGAGGACTGGGTCTTCACCAAGAAGGACTATTACCGCGATCCCGACGGCAAGCCGAACCTGCAGGCGCTCGAAAGCAATCTCAGGGTGCAGAAGCAGCTCGGCCTGCTCAACATCGACATCGACATCAACAAGTATACGGATCTGTCGCTGGTCGAGGACGCGGCGAAGCGCCTCCACTAGGATGGCCGGCACCGCGATCGCCTTCGAGGCCGTGAGCCACACCTATCGGCCGGCGCGCGGCCGGACGGTGCTGGCGCTCGACCGCGTCAGCCTGGAGATCCCCGACCGCGAGTTCGTGGCGCTGCTCGGCCCCTCCGGCTGCGGCAAAAGCACGCTGCTCTATCTGCTCGGCGGCTTCCTGCCGGTGGAGCAGGGGCGCATCACCGTCGGCGGCGCGGAGGTCCGCGGCCCGGGTCCCGACCGCGGCATCGTGTTCCAGAATTTCGCGCTCTTT
>Ga0335078_10017772_pt1 | contig 10579 bp, 10 predicted proteins | sample Lox_Sample_32_FD_206711 | JGI IMG/M metagenome (GOLD analysis project Ga0335078, IMG submission 206711) | Soil microbial communities from Loxahatchee National Wildlife Refuge, Florida, United States - Lox_Sample_3.2 | ecosystem: Environmental > Terrestrial > Soil > Wetlands | place: USA...
ATGCACGAATGCGGACACGGCCTGTACGAGGAGGGCGTGGCGCAGTCGCTTCAGCGCACGCCGCTGGGTCACCCCGACTCCCTCGGACTGCACGAGTCGCAGAGCCGGCTGTGGGAGAACATGGTGGGCCGCGGTCGTCCGTTTTGCGGCGTGTTGGCGCCGCGCATCGCCGAGCTGTTTGGCGGGACGGTCCCGGGGATCGATGGCGACGCGCTGTATCGCGCGGTGAACCGTGTGACGCCGTCGCTGATCCGAGTCGAGGCCGACGAAGTCACCTACAGCCTGCACATCGTGGTGCGCTTCGAGCTCGAGCAGGAACTCGTCGAAGGACGTCTGGCGATTCGCGACCTCCCGGAGGCGTGGAACGCGCGTTACCGCGAGTACCTCGGAGTGGACGTTCCCGACGACGCGCACGGCGTGCTCCAGGATGTGCTCTGGGCGGCGGGACTGATCGGTTACTTCCCAACCTACGCGCTTGGGAACCTGATCGCGGGGCAGCTGTTCGAGCGCGCGCACGTCGCGATACCCGATCTCGACGCGCAACTCGCCGCCGGCGAGCTTCACGGCCTGCGCGAGTGGCTGCGCGAGAACGTCCACCGGCACGGCGCGAAGTTCTCGACCACCGAGTTGCTACAGCGCGTGGTGGGCGGTCCGATCGAGGTAGGGCCGTTCGTCGCCCACCTCAAGGCAAAGATCAGCCAGGTCTACGGCCTCGAGCTTGCCTGACCGCCGCGGTCACGCGCGCCGTAGTGGCCGAGCCCCGGCGGCGAGCGGAACGCTACCGTGGCGAAACCAACCGAAAAGGAGATGAACAGCAGTGAGTGATTCGCCAGTACGAGTCGCCGTCACCGGCGCGGCCGGCCAGATCGGTTACGCGATCCTGTTTCGCATCGCGAGCGGTCAGCTCCTCGGTCCCGACACCCCCGTCCATCTGTCTCTGCTCGAGATTCCCGCTGCACTGAAGGCGGTCGAGGGGACCGCGATGGAGTTGGACGACTCCGCGTTCCCGTTGCTCGCCGGCGTGGATATCAGCGATGACCCGAACCAGGCGTTTGACGGCGCCAACGTCGCGCTGCTGATCGGCGCGCGCCCGCGAAGCAAGGGGATGGAGCGCAGTGACCTGCTCGAAGCCAATGGCGGGATCTTCAAGCCCCAGGGCAAGGCGCTGAACGACCACGCCGCGTCGGACATCAAGGTGCTCGTGGTGGGCAACCCCGCCAATACCAACTGTCTGATTGCCCAAAGCAACGCGCCGGACATTCCCCCCGAGCGCTTCACCTCGATGATGCGCCTCGATCACAACCGCGCCCTCGCCCAGCTTGCTGCCAAGGCGGGCGTGCCGGTGGCCGACGTCACCAACATGACCGTCTGGGGGAACCACTCCCCCACGCAATACCCCGACATCTTCCACGCCCAGGTGAAGGGCAAGAACGCGGCGGAGGTCGTGAGCGACCAGGCGTGGTTGGAGAGCGAGTTCATCCCCACGGTGCAGAAGCGCGGCGCCGCGGTGATCGAGGCGCGCGGCGCCTCGAGCGCTGCCTCCGCGGCCAATGCCGCCATCGAGCACGTGCACGACTGGGTGCGCGGCACGCCTGACGGCGACTGGGTCTCGATGGGGATTCCCTCGGACGGCTCCTATGAAATCGAGGAAGGAGTCATCTTCGGATTCCCCGTCACCTGCTCGGACGGCTCGTACGAGATCGTTCAGGGACTCGATATGAACGAGTTCTCGCGGGCACGGCTCGAGGTCACGGTGAACGAGCTGGGGGACGAGCGCGCGACGATCAAGCAGCTCGGGCTGGTGTGAGGTAGAGCCGCCGTTTGTCTGGGAGCCGCCTCGCCGCGCGGTGCGAGGCGGCGTTCCCGGTCCTCCGCTCTACCTCGAGGTCAGGAAGCTGGGTGCCAGCCTTGACCTTCGCGCCTGACCTGTCCGTCGGTGGCCAGCCGGGGCATCACCCGGTACAGGTAGTTGGGCTCGATGCCCATCTTCTCCGCGATCTGCGGAATCGTGATACCCGGCGTGGAGCGCACGAGCTCGAGTGCCTGATTGGCACGCGTGCCACCGCGGCTGCGCCCGCGGGGCCGACCCGGGCGACGACCCGTTGTGCGCCGCGGCGTCCGTGTCGTCGTGGCGCGTGCCGCGCGCGGCCGGCCAGGTCCACGTCGCCCACCGACGAGCGCTGAGCGCGCCGCCTCCAACCGGGAAACCTCCTCCTTGAGCTCGCGGAGGCGGTCATCGATTTCCTTCACGGTGCTATCGACAAAACCAGCCAAATTACTCTCCCTCTGGAGATCGACGATTCGCAAACACGATACATGTAGTCACTGACGTTTTGTCAGCCGCGCTCTAGCAACGCCTTCAATCGCGCCAGTGAATTGTTGGCCTCGCGCTCCGAGGTGGCTCCCACGATGAACCGACTCGCGATGTTCCCGAGCTTTCCTCCAGGCGTCGTGAACTCGTTGGTATAGGCGAATCGAGTGGGACCGTCGCCGTCTCCCGACAGCTCGTAGCGGATGCGCGCGGCCGAGTGTGCGGGACCGTGTCCTTCCCATTCGGCGCGCTTCGGACTGCTCACGTCGGTGAGGGTCCAGTGAACGTGAAACGAGACGCCGCGCATGTGGAGTACCTGGTCCAACGTCGACCCGCGGCGCAGCGGCCGATCGGAGGCGTTGCTCACCGAGCGGTGAATCGTCACCCAGTCCTTCAGGCGCTCGGGATCCATCACCGTGTCCCACACACGTTGCGGCGGTGCGTCGATTTCGATCTCCACATGGACGGTGCTCATGTCGGGCGAGACACTAACGAGCGTGGCTTCATCAGGGGCAAGGCGGGTCGAGCGCCGGCGTGGCGATGCCGGCGACGACCGCGTGCGGCGAGGGCGGCCGCCGGCGGCTCGCGAAAGCCCCGGAAATTGCGCGACGTTTGTCGCCGGCGCGAAAAGTTCCCGCTGTTTGCAGGGATTTCGTCGAATGTGAAGTTCCTGCGATTTCCGGAAATCGTCCTTGCACGAGGGGGGAGAAGTCGGCTTTCATGCTCGTGGACGAGGTCGAGCTTCTTGAGGAGGACCGGGCGTGACGAACCCCCGCACAGGGACGAAGAGGGTGAGCTGTGAGGACTGCTTCTTCCGGCAGCACCTGCTGTGTGCGGTGTCCGATTCGGGTCCGTGCGCGACGTACCGTCCCAACCATCCGGATGGTTTGCGCCCGCCCAGCCAGCTTCAATTCGTGTTCCGGCAGGAGCGCCGCATGCAGGTCGCGTGGGCGTTCCCGTCGCCCAGCGAGCAGGTGGCTCTGCACGCGGGCGTGTAGTGTTCCGAGCCATGTACTGGCCGCTCATCGGGGGATTCATCGGGGTCGTGCTCGTCACGCTGTTGCTTGGTTGGATCATGGACGTCCCGCGCCGCGACGACGCCGACCACCACTGAGTGCTACCCAGTCCCCGGTGCTCCGCCGGGGAACCAGCTGAAGGCGACGTCGGGCACGCGCGCGGGCAGCACGAGCGACTAGATTGCACGGCGTGGAGCGAGTCCCCATCAAACTGCCCGGTCCGGTGCTTTTGCAACCAATCGTGCATGGGGACCAGCGTGGCTTCTTCCTGGAAACCTACCGGCGCAGCACTCTGGCCGATCTGGGCATTGCGGACGATTTCGTCCAGGACAACCATTCGCGCTCGCGCGGCGGGGTGGTGCGGGGGATGCACTTCCAGCCCGGTATGGCGAAGCTGGTCCGCTGCGCCCGCGGTGCCATCTTCGACGTGGTCGTCGACCTGCGGCGCGGCTCGCCGACGTTCGGGCAGTGGGAGGGTGCCGAGCTCAATGACACCACCCACCGACAGCTGTACTGCCCCGACGGGTTCGCCCACGGGTTCTGCGTGCTGAGCGACGTCGCCGACGTGGTCTACATGACCTCGGCGTACTACGACCCGCAGCGCGAAAGCGGATTCGCCTACAACGATCCCGCGGTGGCAATCGAGTGGCCGGTGGAAGTGGAGCTGTCCGCCTCCGAGCGCGACTTAGGCGCTCCGCTGCTGGCGCAGATCGCTGACTCGCTGCCGTTCAGCTACCAGTGAACGGCGCCCTCAGCCTCGTCGAATCGCTCCAGCAGCTCGGGGCCGAGCTTGTGTTCGGACTGCCTGGCGTCCACAACCTTGCGATCTGGAAGGCCCTGTCGGAGTCCGATATCCGCCTGGTGAGTGTCCGCCACGAGCAGACCGCGGTCTACGCGGCGGACGGTTACGCCCGTACGACCGGGCGGCTCGGCGTCGCCGTGGTCACCACAGGGCCGGGTGCGGCCAACACGCTCGGGGCGACGGGCGAGGCGATGGCATCCGGGTCGCCCGTGCTGGTGATCGCGACCGACATCGCATCGTCGCTGCGGCGCGAGGGCGTGTACGGCGGCACGCTGCACGAGACGCGCGACCAGACCGCGATGTTCGGACCGGTCACCAAGGCGGCGCGCCTGGTCGCGAGCGCCGACGAGATCCCGAGCGCCGTGCTCGAGTCCGGCTCCTTGGCGCTGGCCGCGTCGAGCGCGCCGGTGTACCTCGGCGTTCCGACCAACCTTCTGAGGAAGCAGGTCTCATCCGACGTGCCGTCGCTTCCGAGCGCGGCGCCGGTTACACCTGTCCCTCCCGAGCTTCTCGACGAGGCCTGCCGGCGGCTGGCCCAGGCAGAGCGTCCGTTGATCTGGGCCGGCGGCGGCGCGCTGCGCGCCCGCGCGGGACCGGTGATCGGCGATCTCGCCCTGGCGCTGTCCGCGCCCGTCATCACCACGTGGTTGAGCCGGGGCCTGCTCCCGCCCGACCATCCGTGCGCGGTTCCCGGTCCGGTTCACGCCGAGGAGGTCGGAGCGCTCTGGGACGAGGCCGATGTCGTGCTGGCGGTCGGCACGGACTTCGACGGCACGATGACGCAGAACTGGCAGATGCCGTCGCCACCGACGCTGATCGCCGTGAACCTCGACGAGGTGGAAGCGAGCAAGAACTACCGCTCCGATGTCACGCTGCTCGGCGACGCACGTGTGGTGCTCGAACAGCTCGCACCCCGAGTGGAGTACCGGGGCCGCGTCGGTGCGCTCGCCCAGCGTCTCGCCGGGATCGGGGCTCAGGTGTCGGCCTTCGTGGAGGGGGACGACGAGCAGGCCGCGCGCTTGCTCGACGTCGTGCACCGCGCCCTCCCGCCCGAGGCGGTGGTGGTCACCGACATGTGCGTCCCCGGCTATTGGTTGAGCGGCTACTGGCAGGTGCCCCGCCCGCGCAAGCTCGCGTATCCGCTGGGCTGGGGCACGCTCGGGTTCGGGTTCCCGGCCTCGCTCGGCGCGGCGCTCGCGGACGCCGGCCCGACCGTGTGCGTATGCGGTGATGCTGGCTTCATGTATGCGTGCGGTGAGCTGGCCACAGCCGTGCAGGAGCGGATCCCGCTGACACTCGTGCTAGTCGACGACGGCGGCTACGGGATGCTGCGCTTCGACCAGGTGCAGTCCGGCGAGACACCGTTCGGGGTTGACCTCGTCACTCCTGACTTCGTCGCCTTGGCGAGCTCGTTTGGCGTCCCCGCTTGCACCGTCGAGGGGTTCGGGTCTGACTTCGAGCGGGAGTTGCGCGACTCGATCGCCGGTGAGCGGCCGCGCATGATCGTGGTCCACGCCTCCTTGAAACCTCCGCCGACGACGTCGCCGCGCTGGTACCGCAAGCGCTGAGCCGGGCGTCCAGGTTGGCGCCCGAGGGCTCAGGTTCGAGGCCGCCGCACCCGATGCAGCCGCCGTGAGCGCCTCCGTGCCTCCCCCCGGCTACGTCCCGCCTCCGGGCGCAGGCACGCCCGAGCCGAGCTCCCCGGCGCCCGAGCCCATCGCGCGGGCTTCCCGCCGCCGAGTGCCGCGCCGGTTGGTCGCCGGCGGGCTCGCCCTCCTCGCCGCGGTGGCGACGGCGTTCGTCGTCCTGGCCGCGACGAGCAATCAGGCTGTGGATCCGATCGCCCAGGCCGCCAGCGCTTCCTCGAAGCAGTCCGGGTTCCGGATGGACATGAGCTTCATCATCTCCTCGCCGGCGTTCGGCGTCCTTCCGGCGTCAGCCAGCGCGGTGGTCGATCCGCCCGCCCATACCTTTTCGATGTCGGTCGCGCTCGACTATTCGCGGCTTCCGCAGGCCGCCCAGGCGCTCGGCGGCGGGAAGTTCCAGATGGCGATGATCCTGGATCACCGGAACCTGTACCTGAAACTCCCGCCGGCATTGCTGAACAAGGTGCCCAACCTGGGCGGGAAGCCATGGGTCGAGGTGAACGCCGCCACGGCCACCGGTCTGCCCGGTCTTCCATCCCTCGGGAGCGGCTCGAGCACGACCGATCCGATGGCGATGCTGAAACAGCTGAAGGCGAGCGTCGGCAGCGTCACCAACGAGGGACAGCAGCTCGTCGACGGCGTGCCGACGACGCACTACCGAGCCGAGCTGAGCGCCCAGCGGCTGCTCTCGAAGCTCCCGTCGTCCGAGCGGTCGCTCCTGCAGCAGGTCACGAGCAACCTCGGCATACCGGTCGACGTGTGGATCGACGCCCACCACCTCGTCCGGCGAATCACCATGTCGCTGTCGGTGAACTCACCCGCCGGACCCGCGCTGCAGGCGACGTTCACCGCGAACATCAGCCATTACGGCCCGCAGCCCCGGCCGAAGCTCCCGCCGGCCGACCAGGTCACCGACGCGAGCAACCTCGGCGCCGGCCTGCTCAGCTGACGCGTTTCCCGATCGCCGCCACTACAGTGGTATGCGAACCGGAGAGAGGAGCGGCGTGCGGATCACCGTGCTTGGCAAGTCGCCGTCCTGGCAGGACGCCGGCGGCGCGTGCAGCGGGTACCTCGTAGAGGAGGATGGCTTCGCGCTGCTGCTCGACTGCGGCAACGGCGTGTTCTCCAAGCTGCGTCACTACCTCGACTACGTCGACGTCGACGCGGTGCTGATCAGTCACCTCCATGCCGACCACTTCCTGGACCTGGTTCCGTTCAGCTACGCGCTTCAGTACGCCCCGCGCCAGCAGCCGGTGGCGGTCGGCGGGTGGCCGGGGACGAGCCATCCGGCACACCCGCAGCTATACGCCCCGATGGGCGCGGGTGACGTGTTCCGTCACCTCGTGGCGTGCTGGGGTGACGAGGAGTTGGTCGAGCGCGCGTTCTCGCTATCGGAGTACGACGGTCCGGACTCGCTGTCACTCGGGCCATTCAACGTGCGCTTCTGCGAGGTGCCGCACTACACGCGAACGTTTGCAGTTGAGGTGTCGAGCGGCGGCGGACGGCTCACCTACAGCGCCGACTGCTCGCCGAACGACGAGTTGGTGCGGTTCGCGCGCGAGACCGACCTGCTGCTGATCGAAGCCACGCTGCCCCGCCCGGAGCGAACCGGCATGCGCGGCCACCTCACGCCGGCCGAGGCCGGCGAGCACGGCCGCCGCGCCGGCGCCCGCCGCCTCGTGCTCACCCACTTCTCCGACGAGCTCGACCCCGACTGGGCGCGCGCCGAGGCCACCGCCGGTTACGGCGCCCCGGTCGAGCTGGCGCAGGAGGGCGCGGTCTACGAGGTGTGATGGGCCGCCTGCGGCGGCGTCCGTGGGGCCGTGTACCCCGTCCGGACAGTCGTGGCGGCCCCCGCCGGGCAAGGACGCCCGGCGTAACGGCCCCAGGGACGCCGAGCGAAGCGAGGCCCATCATCGGGCTAAGCTCCGTATTCGATGTCCGAGCGCGACCTGTTTGCCAACTTCGAACGGATGCGGCGCGAAATGGACCAGCTGTTCGGCGACGTGATCGGTCGCGCCGGCATGGGGCGCCGGCGCCCCGGGTTCCTGCCGGCGGTCGACGTCGCGTACACGCTCGAGCCGCCGCGGGCGATCGTCACCGCGGAGCTGGCCGGGATCGATCCGGCCGAGATCGAGATCGAGATCGAGGGGCGCAAGCTGCACTTGTCCGGCAACCGCGGCCCGGCGCAGACGCGGACTGACGTCTACCAGCAGGTGGAGATCGAGCGCGGGGAGTTCCGGCGGGTGATCGAGCTGGGGGCCGACGTGCGGGGCGAGGAGGCCAAGGCGACCTACGAGGACGGGATGCTTCGGATCGAGCTGCCGCTCGTGCGTCAATTGGATCCCCGCCCACCCCGGCCCGTGCCGATCAGTGAAACGGGCAGCACGTGATCGAGGTCGGGACCGGCGAGCGCTCCCCGCGCGACGTGGCGGTCGGCGCGACCCGTGAGCTGCCCAGCGAGGTTGGGGTCCTGCCGCTGCGCGACAACGTGACGTTCCCGGACATGCTGGTCCCGCTCAACATCGGGCAGCCCCGGAGCGTCGAGCTGATCAACGAGGTGCTCAGAGGCGACCGCACGATCGCGATGGTCGCGAGCCGCAATCCAGAAGTGGAAACGCCGAGCCCCGACGACCTCTACGACATCGGCGTGCTCGGGGTGGTGGCGCGGATGATCCGCGTGCCGGACGGGACGCTGCGCGTGCTGATCCAGGGCGGCCAGCGGATCCGGATCACGGGATGGGTCAGGACGGAGCCGTACCTGGTGGCGGAGATCGAAGAGCTCCCCGACGTGGTCGACCCGAGTCCCGAGCTGACCGCGCTGATGCGCAACGTCCAGCAGACGTTCACGGACATCATCGAGCAGGTCCCGTATCTGCCCGAGGAGCTCCAGGTGATGGTCGCCAACGTCGATGACCCGAGCGTGCTCGCACACCTGATCGCCGGTGCGTTGCGGATCCCGACCGAGGAGAAGCAGGCGCTGCTCGAGGAGGTCGACGCGGCCAAGCGGCTACGCCGGCTCTCGGAGATCCTCGCCCGCGAGCTCGACCTGGTGGCGATCGGGTCGAAGATCCAGTCCCAGGTCCAGTCCGAGCTCGACAAGGGCCAGCGCGAGTACTTCCTGCGTCAGCAGCTCAAGGCGATCCAGGAGGAGCTCGGTGAGGTCGACGAGGTCCAGGCCGAGATCGCCGAGTTGCGGGCGGAGCTGGACGCGCGCGATCTCCCCGAAATCACGCGTAAGCAGGTCGACCGCGAGCTCAGCCGGCTCGAGCGCCTGCAGCCGGCGATGGCGGAGTACGGCGTGATCCGGGCCTACCTCGAGTGGATCGCGGCGCTGCCGTGGGACAAGGAGACCGAGGACAACCTCGACCTCGCGCACGCGCGCAAGGTCCTCGACGAGGACCATTACGACATCGAGCAGGTCAAGGACCGGATCCTCGAGTTCCTCGCCGTCCGGACGTTGAAGCCGGACGCGAGGGGGTCGATTCTGTGCTTCGTGGGTCCGCCCGGGGTCGGCAAGACGTCGCTGGGACGCTCGATGGCGCGAGCCCTGGGGCGCAACTTCGAGCGGATCAGCGTCGGGGGGCTGCGCGACGAGGCCGAGATCCGCGGCCACCGGCGGACCTACATCGGGGCCCTGCCCGGCGTGATCATCCGCGCGCTGCGCGACGCGGGCGTCCGCAACCCGCTGCTGATGATCGACGAGATCGACAAGATGGGCTCGGACTTCCGCGGCGATCCGTCGAGCGCGATGCTCGAGGTGCTCGATCCCGAGCAGAACAGCACGTTCCGCGACTACTACCTCGACCTGCCGTTCGACCTCTCAGACGTGCTGTTCGTGTGCACGGCGAACACGCTCGACACGATCCCGGGGCCCTTGCGGGATCGCATGGAGGTGATCCCGCTCGCCGGCTATACCGAGGAGGAGAAGCTCCAGATCGCCAGGCGCTACCTGGTCCCGCGCCAGATCGAGCGCAATGGCCTGAGCCCGAGCCGGATCGCGTTCACCGACCCGGCGCTGCGCGTGATCATCTCCGACTACACGCGCGAGGCGGGCGTGCGCCAGCTCGAGCGCGAGATCGGGACGATCTGCCGCAAGGTCGCGCGTCAGGTCGCCGAGGGGACGGTCAAGCGGAAGATCACGATCACCGAGCCGCGGGTGCGCCAGTCGCTCGGCAAGCGCCGGTTCTTCTCCGAGACGCGCCGGCGGACGGCGCGGCCCGGCGTCGCCACCGGGCTGGCCTGGACGCCGGTGGGCGGCGAGGTGCTGTTCATCGAGGCGACCGCTTTCCCGGGCAGCGGCGGGCTGAACATCACCGGTCAGATCGGCGACGTGATGCAGGAGTCAGCCCAGGCTGCCCTGTCCTACATCCGCGCCAACGCCGCCGAGCTCGTCCCCGACCTTCCCGAGGATTGGTTCGCCACGCACGACATCCACATCCATGTCCCGGCGGGGGCGACCCCGAAGGACGGCCCGAGCGCCGGGGTCGCGATGGTCGTCGCGCTGGCTTCGCGGCTGACCGGACGCCCGGTGCGTGCCGACGTGGCGATGACCGGCGAGATCACGCTGACCGGGCAGGTGCTGCCGATCGGCGGGCTGAAGGAAAAGTCGCTGGCCGCCCAGCGCAACGGGATCCGATGCGTGATCGCGCCGGCGCTCAACGAGTCGGACGTCGACGAGATCCCCGAGCACCTGCGCAAGGACCTCGAGTTCCACTTCGTCTCGACCGTCGAAGAGGCGCTCGAGATCGCGCTGCAGCGCCGGCCCGCCCGCCGGCGCGCCCGGGCGCTCCGGGCGGCCTGA
>Ga0335078_10017773_pt1 | contig 10578 bp, 9 predicted proteins | sample Lox_Sample_32_FD_206711 | JGI IMG/M metagenome (GOLD analysis project Ga0335078, IMG submission 206711) | Soil microbial communities from Loxahatchee National Wildlife Refuge, Florida, United States - Lox_Sample_3.2 | ecosystem: Environmental > Terrestrial > Soil > Wetlands | place: USA: Florida...
GGTATCGAGCTGGGACGCGACAACCGATGACTGGATGGCCGTGCCGTTGTCGACGACGGCGGCCGCCGTTTCATCGCACGAACTCTCGATACCCAGAATGCGCATTGCTATCGTGAAAGTTGGACCTATCGCAATTTCATTATGACTTGCCGGATTCGTCGATCGCCCAAGTGCCGTTGGCGGAAAGAGCGGCATCGCGCATGCTCGTGCTGTATCGCCAAGAGCAGCGTTGGGAAGATCGCATGTTTCGCGAGTTTCCCACATTCATCCATCCGGGCGACTGCCTGGTGCTGAACGATTCGAAGGTGTTCCCGTCGCGATTGTATGGCAAGCGCGTTGGTTTTTCCGGCTCCGTGGAAGTGTTGTTGGTGCAGCCTATCAGCGGTGACGCGAAAACGTGGACGGCTTTAGTGCATCCCGGGCGGAAGTTGCGCACCGGTGAGCGGATTGCACTCGATGGCGTGGAGGCCGAAGTGATCGGGCGTGGTACATACGGCGAGCGGACACTGCGGTTTCACTATGGCGGCGATCCTTACGAGCTGTTCCAGAAAATCGGCCACGTGCCACTACCGCCATATATCAAACGCGCGGACACGTCGTCCGACCGGGAGCGCTACCAGACCGTGTTCGCCCGCGAGACGGGTTCGGTGGCGGCGCCAACCGCGGGCCTTCATTTCACGCCGCAGATCCTGGAGGCCTGCCGCCAAGCCGGAGCCGAGATCGCCTACGTAACTCTGCATGTCGGCCTTGGAACTTTCCAACCCGTTCGAGGGGAGACGATTCACGCCGAACGGTTTCATGTCAGCGAGGAAAACGAGACCAAGATTCTCGCCGCAGAGCGTGCCATCTGCGTCGGAACCACCAGCGTGCGCACCGTGGAAAGCCTGTGCCTCGGCAAAAGCGCCGAAACCGACCTGTTCATCCGGCCAGGGTTTCAATTCCAGCGGACGAATGCGATGCTCACTAATTTTCACCTGCCCGAGTCCAGCCTGTTAATGCTGGTATGCGCTCTTGCCGGGCGTGAATTTGTCCTCGCGGCATATGAACACGCGGTAGCAGCTGGGTATCGCTTCTATTCCTACGGCGATTGCATGTTGATTTTATGAGCGGCCCCGTGCGACTCGTTTCCGTCGTTCTCGGACTCGCCGTGTATCTCGGCCTCGCCATCCTCGGCTGGGGCGGGTTTGCGGCGTTCTTCAGCCACCCGGCTCTGATAGCGCTGACAGTCGTTTTCGTCGTGCTGGATGTAGTAGGGCTGTTCGCTGGCGGCAATTTGAGTCCAGGAGTACGGGAGGATCGCCGCAACCGTTGGGTCCTTCCAGTGTTCACCATGCTCGCCCTTGCGGCGGCATATTTTTCGGCCTACACAGATCGCATCGGCTTCTGGATCATCGACGGCGACGCGATTCGGTGGCTGGGTGTCTTCCTCGCGGCGGGCGGCGGCGGGTTGCGCCTCTGGCCTGTCTTCGTGCTCGGCGATCGCTTCAGCGGGCTGGTTGCGATTCAACCCGGCCACACGCTGGTCACCACCGGCGTCTACCGTGTCGTCCGCAATCCCAGCTATCTGGGATTGCTGATTGGTTCGTTCGGTTGGGGGCTGGCGTTTCGTTCGGGAGTGGGCGTGCTTCTCGCGGCGCTTCTGATTCCGCCGCTCGTCGCACGAATGCGTTCCGAAGAGCGCCTGCTGCAATCGCAGTTTGGCAACGAGTACGACGCCTATCGATCCCGCACCTGGCGGCTCATTCCCTGGCTTTACTAGCCCTGGATTTACTAGCCCTGACTTTACTAACTCGCGAAGACGTATGCAGCGAACCGGTGCAGCAGAGCCCAGTAGCCGGGGCCGACTCGGAACTGTCCATTCAGAGCCAGAGGCGTGACGCTGTACAGCAATGCTGAAAGCAAAGCCTGGCACAAGCCCAACACCGGAACGCTTCGGCGGGCCTCAAACAACCGAGTGGAAACGGTGCCCCAAAGAAACGTTGCGGGCATCAGCACAGGATTCGGTATGTGGGCCGCCCCGAACAACACTCCCGCGTACGCCGAAGTGCGCCACGATGCGCCTAAGCCCTCGCGCAGCCGCCGGTACGCCATGTTCTGGAACAGCAGCTGTTGGACGATGCACCAAGCCAGATAGCCGAACCAGCGATAGACCACATGGCGCGGAGTGGCCTGCCACCATGCGAGAAGTACCGGAGGCGTCAGGCACGCGAGCAACCACCACCGCCACGCGATGATTGCGCTCCAGGCGGTCTTCAGGCTCAAGCCCAGCGACGCTGTGGTCTCCGAGTGCCAAACAAAAGATGCCGCCACAAGCGCGAGCGGAATGAGCAGGCTCCAGGACCACCACAACGGACGGAACCAGATGTAGAGGATGACGATAACCGAAAACGCAACGCCTTCGGCGACATGCCAGACCCCATCCCACCTCATTACCCACTATCATATGCACGGATGACACGTTTCGGAAAGGACTCGCCGCGATGAGCGCCGACGCAGCCGCGGTTCGCTCCGGCGAGGAACTAGATCCCGAAGCGCTGGCGCGCTACCTGGGCGGCAAGATCGAAGGCGGCGGCGAGTTGTCCGTCGAACAGTTCCCCGGCGGCCATTCCAACCTCACGTATCTGCTGAAAACGCCGGCGGGCGAATATGTTCTGCGCCGCGCTCCCCTGGGACCGCTAGCGCCCAAAGCGCACGACATGGCCAGGGAATATCGGGTTTTGCACGCGGCACACCCGCTTTTTCCGGCTGCCCCGAGGGTGTTTCATCTCTGCGAGGACATGTCCGTAATCGGTGCGGTGTTCTTCGTCATGGAGCGGCGGCACGGGATCATCGTTCGCAACCGGATTCCCTCGGAGTTGGCGGCGTTTGCGAACTATCCCGAGCGCGTCAGCGCCGCACTAATCGACTGCCTCATTGAACTGCATGCGGTCGATATTCAGCGGCACGGTCTCGTCGCGCTCGGCAAGCCGGAAGGCTTTCTGGAGCGCCAGGTGCGCGGTTGGTTCGAACGCTGGAATCGTGCTAAGACCGAAGATCTTCTTCAAATGGATCGCATTATTCAATGGCTCACGGAGCGGCTACCCACTTCGCAGCCGCCGACGCTGGTACACAACGATTTCAAACTGGACAACGTCATGTTGAATGCATCCGATCCAGGGCAGATCTCGGCCGTCCTGGATTGGGAGATGGCCACTGTTGGCGACCCTTTGGTGGATCTCGGCGTCATGCTTTGCTATTGGGCGCAGCCGAGCGACCCGGGCGGTGCGTCGCCAGCTTTGACCGCGCAGGCGGGCTGGTTCACGCGCGACCAACTCGTCGCGCGCTATGCGCAAAAGACCGGCCGGGATATCTCCGGAATCACTTACTACGAGGTATTCGCGATGTTCAAGCTCGCGGTGGTGTTGCAACAGATCTACGTCCGGTATCACCGCGGCCAGACCCAGGACGAACGCTTCCGCCACTTCGACCAGCGCGTGCACCGCCTCATCGAACAGGCAGCGGCCATCTTATAAACAATGAATTTCGAATTCTCCGACAAAGTCAAGACACTCCAACGCAAGCTCGGCGCTTTTATGGACGAGTACATCTACCCGAACGAGCAGCGCTTCGAACAGGAGATCGAACTGGGCGAACGCTGGCGGCCATCGCCTGTCATCGAGGAGCTGAAGCCGAAGGCGCGGGCGGCGGGGTTGTGGAACCTCTTCCTGCCGGAGAGCGAGGACGGTGCGGGGCTCACCAATCTCGAATATGCGCCGTTGTGCGAAATCATGGGCCGTGCCCACTGGGCGCCCGAAGTGTTCAATTGCTCGGCGCCCGACACCGGAAACATGGAGGTGCTGGCGCGCTACGGTACGCCGGAGCACAAAGAGCGCTGGCTAAGACCGCTTCTGGCCGGCGAGATCCGCTCCTGCTTCGCGATGACGGAACCGGCCGTGGCGTCGTCGGATGCGACGAACATCGAAGCCGGCATCGTGCGCGACGGCGATCATTACGTCATCAACGGGCGCAAATGGTGGTCGTCGGGGGGCGGCGATCCACGCTGCAAGATCGCGATCTTCATGGGCAAGAGCAACCCCAGCGCGCCGCGGCACCAGCAGCACTCGATGATCCTTGTGCCGCTGGACACGCCTGGCGTCGCGATCGAGCGCCTGCTCACAGTCTTCGGTTACGATCACGCTCCGCACGGGCATGCGGAAATCACCTTTCGCGACGTCCGGGTGCCCGCGTCGAACCTGTTGCTCGGCGAGGGGCGCGGCTTCGAGATCGCGCAAGGTCGGCTGGGCCCGGGCCGGATTCACCATTGCATGCGGTTGATCGGCGTCGCCGAACGGGCGCTCGAAACGATGTGCCGGCGAGCGGACTCGCGCGTTGCTTTCGGAAGGAAGCTAGCCGAGCAGGGCGCCCTTCGCAAAGACCTCGCCGATTCGCGCATCGAGATCGAGCAGGCCCGCCTCCTGGTGCTGAAGGCTGCTTACATGATGGACACCGCCGGCAACAAAGCTGCGCGTGCCGAGATCGCCATGATCAAAGTGATCGCTCCCAACGTCGCGTTGCGCGTCTTAGATCGCGCCATTCAGGCACACGGTGCCGCAGGCGTTTCGCAAGACACGTTTCTCGCCGCGGCTTGGGCCAACTCGCGAACGCTGCGCTTGGCCGACGGCCCGGACGAGGTGCACCGCGAGGCCGTCGCCAAACTCGAGCTGCGGCGCGCACAAGCCAAGACGCCTTGCTAAACTAGACCTTTGATCCCATGAAAATCCACGAATATCAGGCCAAGGCGATCCTGGCCAAATACGATGTCCCTGTGCCGAGGGGCGAAGTTGCTTTCACGGTCGACGAAGTGGAGGCTGCGGCGAAGAAGATCGGCGGCAGCGTGGTGGTGAAGGCGCAAATCCACGCGGGCGGGCGCGGCAAAGGCGGCGGCGTGAAAGTCGCCAAGGACGCGGCCGAAGCTGTCGAGATCGCCAAGAAGATGCTGGGCATGAAGCTGGTGACGCATCAGACCGGCCCGGAAGGAAGGATCGTGCAACGCCTTCTGGTCGAAGAAACACTGCCCATCGAGCGTGAACTCTACCTCGGCATCGTTCTCGACCGCGCGCAAGGCAAATCAGTATTCATGGCGTCGGCAGCGGGCGGCATGGAGATCGAAGAGGTCGCGGCCAAGACGCCCGAACTGATCCTGCGCGAAACCTTCGAGCCCGGCTATGGTCTCGCGTCATTCCAAGGCCGCAACCTGGCCTTCGGCATGGGAATTCCCGCCGCTAGCGTGAATGCTGCAGTCTCCGCCATGACCGCCCTCGTCAACGCTTACAGCGATTCCGACGCATCGCTCGCGGAGATTAATCCTTTCATCCTCACCAAAGACGGCAAGGTCTACGCGCTGGACGCCAAGATCACGCTGGATGACAACGCGCTCTACCGTCACAAGAACCTGCTGGAGCTACGCGATCTGAACGAAGAAGATCCGCTCGAAGTGGAAGCCTCGCGATTCAGCCTGAACTACATCAAGCTGGACGGCAATATCGCCTGCATGGTGAACGGCGCGGGCCTGGCGATGGCCACCATGGATATCATCAAGTACGCGGGTGGAAGTCCAGCCAACTTCCTGGACGTCGGCGGCGGTGCTAATGCCGAACAGATCAAGAACGCGTTCCGCATCCTGCTCTCGGACGCGGGCGTCGAAGCCGTGCTCATCAACATTTTCGGCGGCATCCTGCGCTGCGACGTCCTGGCCACCGGCGTGGTGAACGCCGCGCGTGAGCTGAACATCAAAGTGCCGATCGTCGTCCGAATGGAAGGAACCAACGTCGAGAAGGGACAAGAGATTCTGAGAACGTCCGGATTCAATTTCACCGTCGCTGACGGAATGAAAGACGCCGCCGAAAAAGTGGTTCGCGCCGCGAAAATGGGAGCCGCGGCATGAGCGTTCTAGTCGATCAAAACACGCGCGTCGTTTTTCAGGGATTCACGGGCCGGGAAGCCAGCTTCCACGCGCAGGCATCCCTCGATTACGGTACCCAGGTAGTCGGGGGCGTAACGCCCGGCAAAGGCGGCCAGACTCATTTGGACCGTCCGGTGTTCAATACCGTAGCGGAAGCCGTCCAGCGCACTGGCGCGAATGCATCCGTCATCTTTGTCCCGCCGCCGTTTGCCGCCGACGCCATCATGGAGGCCGCCGAAGCCGGTGTCGCGCTCGTGGTTTGCATCACGGAAGGTATTCCAACCGCCGACATGGTTCGCGCCGCTGAGTTCCTGAAGGGCCGGCCCACGCGCCTGATTGGTCCCAACTGCCCGGGTATCATTTCGCCGGGCAAATGCAAGATCGGCATCATGCCGGCGCATATTCACAAGCAGGGCCATGTGGGCGTGGTTTCCCGTTCGGGCACGTTGACGTACGAAGCGGTTGGCCAGCTCAGCAAGCTCGGCATCGGCCAATCCACCTGCATCGGCATCGGTGGCGACCCGATCATCGGCACCACGTTTACGGACGCGATGACGCTCTTCAATGCCGATCCCGATACGCACGCTATCGTGATGATCGGCGAAATCGGCGGCAACGCCGAGGAGACGGCCGCGGCGTACATCCGGGAGCACGTCAAGAAGCCCGTAATTGGTTTCATCGCAGGCCAGACCGCGCCGCCCGGACGACGCATGGGGCACGCCGGCGCCATCATTTCCGGCGGATCCGGTAAAGCGGATGACAAAATGAAGGCGATGGCCGCGGCCGGAATCACAGTCTGCGCCACTCCCGCTGAAATCGGAGAAAAAGTCAAAAGCCGCCTGTAATCTGCACTCGGCGGGAACAACTCGAAATTTCACCATGGCTATCGAACAAACATTTGCAATCATCAAGCCCGACGCAGTGGGAGCCGGCCACGCCGGCCAGATCCTGAGCATGATCGAGCACGCCGGCTTTCGCATTCGCGGCATGAAAATGACGCGACTTTCCAAACAGCACGCCGAAGGTTTCTACGATATCCATCGCGAGAAGCCGTTCTTTGGCGGATTGGTGACCTTCATGACCGAGGGCCCGGTGGTTCTGCTAGTTCTGGAACGCGAAAACGCCATCAAGCATTGGCGGGAAGTGATGGGCGCGACGAATCCGGCCAACGCGGCCGAGGGCACCATCCGCAAGAAGTTCGCCAAGAACATCGAGCGCAATGCGGTTCACGGATCGGATGCGCCGGAGACCGCCGCTGTGGAGATTCCGTTCTTCTTCAGCATGGCCGAGTTGCTGTAGGGCCACGTCAAGCTGAGTCTAGGCCTGCACGGCCGCCGTCGCTTCCGCTTTGCGATCCCGATCGAACATGCGCGACAGGGCTACGCCAACCGCCACCACGACCACACAGCCGATCACGTTAAACCAGAGGAACGAGATCTTCGTAAACAGATCCGCGGCAAAGATCGCCGCCTCGCCCGCCAGTACGCCGTAGAAGGCGCCCGTGGCTCCCACTTTCTTGAAGAAGAACGCCAGAACGAATACGCCCAGCATACTGCCATAAAACAGCGATCCAACTACGTTCACGGCCTGGATCAAAGCTCCGAAGTTCCTACCGAACTGCGCGAACGTCATGGCGTAGCAGCCCCAAAAAACGGTGGCGATTCGCGAAGCCACCAGATAATGCCGGTCTGACGCGTCGCGTTTGATGTGTCTCCGGTAGATATCGATCACAGTCACGGCTGCAAGAGAGTTTATTTCCCCCGAGGTCGACGACATCGCCGCCGAGAAGATCACCGCGATGATCAGCCCCACCACGCCGGCCGGCAAGTAGCGCGTTACAAACGAAAGGAAAATGTAATTGGTATCGTCAAAATCTTTGCCGACCAGCCGCTCGCCCGCCACGTGAGCGTCGTTCAACTGGCGCTGTGCGTTCTGGTATCGCGCCAGACTCGCCTGCCGCGCTGCTGGATCTCCGGCGTGCTCAGCCTGCAGGTAGGCTTGGGCCGCGTTTCTTCGTTCAGAGAATGCCTGCTGATAGCGCTGCTGGACCGCGGGAAAACGCGAGTCCTGGCGGACATGATTCAACTCCACGGGCTCAAACAGCATTGGGGGCCGCTCGAAGATAAAGAAGACGAACACCATGGCTCCGATGAACAGTATGAAGAACTGCATCGGGATCTTTGCCATGGCGTTGAAGATCAAGCTAAGGCGGCTTTGACCGATCGATTTTCCCGTCAGATAGCGCTGCACCTGCGATTGATCGCAGCCAAAATAGGCCAACGCCAGGAACATTCCGCCGATCACCCCGCTCCAGACGTTATAGCGGTCGTTCCAATCGAAATTAAATGTGACCGCGTTTAGCCTGCCGGCGGCTCCCGCCAGCGACACCGCGTCCCGGAAGGATACGTTCGCGGGCAACAGATGGATCGCCAGCAAAAACGCCAGCACCAGGCCGCACATGATGAGAACCATCTGCTGGACATCGGCCCACGTCACCGCCTTAATGCCGCCGAACGAGATATAGGTCATCACCAGTACGCCCATCACGACCGTAGTCACTTGATCGGGCCATCCCAGAATAATCGAGAGCACCACGGCCGGCGCGTAGAGAGAGAAGCCCGCAGCCAACCCGCGTTGGATCAGGAATATCACGCTGACCACGGCCCGAGTCTTGGCATCGAAGCGCTGCTCCAGGTATTCGTACGCCGTGTAGACGTTGGCGCGGTGAAAAATGGGAACGGCTGTGGCCGAGAGAATCACCATCGCCAGGGGCAGTCCGAAATAGAACTGCACGAAGCGCATGCCATCGGTGTAGCTCTGCCCGGTTGTCGAGATGAACGTGATCGCGCTGGCCTGCGTGGCCATGATCGAAAGGCCCATCGCGTACCATGGCATGGTCTTTCCGGCCAGCAGGTATTTGTTCATGGTCGTGCTGCCGCGCCCGCGATACAGGCCGTAGCTGACGATAAACGTCAGCCAGGAAAACATCACCACCCAGTCGAGTGGCCTCATGAATTAAAAGTCCGCGCGAACAGAAAGAAAATCGCGATGAGGAACGCCAAGTAGCAAACCACGAACAGATAAACGTGGCCCCACGTGCCTAGAAATGGAGGTGGCTCCTCCACCGCGGGGCGCTCTGCTGGACCTTCGGTATCGTTCACAACGTCTTCCCGGCGCTCAGCAGATTGGCAAAAATGCGGAACGCTCCCGGCACTCCGGCGGGCAACTCGCGGAACCAGGAGAAGGCCGTGAAGACGTAAGCACCCTTGCCATAGCGCGCGTACAGGGTTCCTCCCGCCAGCGGTTTCTCGCCCGGATCGTGCGTCTCAAAAAGCGGCCGGTAGCGGCCGTCCCACTTGGATGCGAAATACAGGCCGCGCTCCTGAATCCAGCCTTCAAAATCGCGAGCCGTGATCGCATTAGGCCGCTGCAACAGCGGGCTTCGAGGATCCAGCAACTTCACCGGTGCTTCTTCCACCGTGACGCGGTCGCGGCCCGTTGTGATCGGGTAGGGACCGATGTGATCGAGCGCTCCTGTGTTGCCGCCGCCAAAAGCGCCTCCGCCTTCGGCTACGTTGTATTGCACCACCACCGTGCCCCCGTTCTTCACATATTCCAGGAGACGCTCCTGATTGGCGCGCAGGTCCGCCCGCGTGTTGTACGCCCGCACGCCGGTAATGATCGCGTCGAAGCGCTTGAGGTCGCCCGCCACCAGATCCTCTGGACCCAGCAGCACGACATCGGCTCCCAACTGCCGCAGGGCTTCCGGAACATCGTCACCCGCGCCCATGACATAGCCGATGGTCCTTGGCAGTAGCCGAACGTCGGCCCGTACCAATCTGGCGCTGGCTGGCGGGAGCAGAACCTGGGCCGGGATATGTGGATAACTGATAGTCTCCACCCACGCCGCGCTCGTTTGATCGCCGGCCTGTACGCTCGCGCTCAAAGTTCCCAGGGCATCCTGGGCGGGTGGAGTGATCTGATACGACAGCGTGCATTCGTCGCCGGCCGCTGCCAGCTTGAAATCTCCGGAGCCATCGGCAACTCGCCAGCCGCTGGGTGCTTGAATCCGGACGTGGCCGGAGGCGCCCGCCGTATTTGCCTTCACCTGCAGCTCCACTGTCTTCGGCGAACCGTCGGGAAATAGCAAAGCATCCTCGGACCATCGCAGCGCGACTCTCGGCTCCACGACTAGCGCTCGCGTTAACTCGCCCTGCGCGCGCTCGATGTAGCGATACAGCACCGGCCGCGTCACCTCGACATCCTGGGATTCGATTCGCAGGTGAAAATGCGCGTTGAACAATGGGGGATTTTCGGCGAGGCCGATTTCCGGCTGGTTCGGTACGTTATACGTGTCGCCTTGCTTGGGCTCGCTCAGCCAATAAGGCTGCGAGAAAGGCTGGTTGGCCGGCACCGCGACGGTGAACGCAAACGTCGCCGGCTCGTTCCAGGGCAGTACTTTCCCGAACTTGTCCTTCGTGGCGGCTCGCGCGATGCCGTCAATGTCGATCGACTGCACCTGAACCGCCATGTGTTCGCGGTTGATCGCGGTCGCAGTGAACTTGAACGTTCCACCCGGAACGGCCGCGAATTTGTCGGCTGCGGCATCCAGCCACAACCCCGAGCACAGCACGATC
>Ga0335078_10017775_pt1 | contig 10578 bp, 11 predicted proteins | sample Lox_Sample_32_FD_206711 | JGI IMG/M metagenome (GOLD analysis project Ga0335078, IMG submission 206711) | Soil microbial communities from Loxahatchee National Wildlife Refuge, Florida, United States - Lox_Sample_3.2 | ecosystem: Environmental > Terrestrial > Soil > Wetlands | place: USA...
CTCTTGTTGCTGGTCGCCGTGATGTACGTGCGCCCGCGCGGATTGTTGGGGCGGCGATAGATGCGATCGTTTTCAATAGCGCGCGTGTTGCTTGCCGGGCTTTTCGTGGTGGCTGCCGCATCGTTTTTGCCGCTGTGGGTCACCGGCTACATTCTCGGCCTGTTGACCCTCGCCTATTATCTCGGTGTTTTTGCGATGGCCTGGGATCTCTTGTTCGGCTTCGCCGGCGAGGTCAATTTCGGTCCGACTTTTCTGATCGGCACCGGCGCCTACACCGCGGGCATCCTCGACAATCTCTATCAGCCGCCGATCTGGATCTGTATCGCCGCCGGGGCGAGCGCCGCGGTGGTCGGCGGTGTGATACTGGCGCTGCCGGCGTTGCGAGTGCGCGGGCCCTATTTCGGCCTCACCACGCTGGTCGCCGTCCTGATGCTGCAGAATTACGTCGTGGTCGATGCCCACCTGACCGGCGGCGAGATCGGTCTCACCGTCCCGGACGTGATCTCGATCAGCGACGCCACGAATTATGAGATCGCGCTGTGGTTCATGGCGATAAGCGGCGCCATCCTGTTCTCGCTGTCGCGCTCTCCGGTCGGGCTCATTTTGCAGGCGAGCGGACAAGACGCCGTCCAAGCGGGCGCACTCGGCTTCAATGTCACAAAGCACAAGCTCACAGCGTTCATCATCAGCGCCTTCTTCTCCGGTCTCGCCGGCGCACTGATGGTGTTTTATCTCGGCTCGGCTTCGGTCGGCACCTTTGTCGATATCACCGTCGGCGCTCAGATCATCATTGCAGCAGTTCTCGGCGGCCGGCGCACCATTCTCGGAGCCGTGCTGGGCGCCATCTTCCTCATCGCCATGAGCGAGGCACTGCGCCCGCTCGGCGATCTTTCCAATTTCGTTGTCTTCACCATGGCGCTCGTTGTGGTGCTGCTGTTTCCCAACGGCTTATTCGGCCTGCTCACGCGCACCAGAGAGCAAGCCTAAGCATGGACGAGCGCGCCCATCTGGAAGTGAGCCGCCTTACCAAGCGCTTCGGTGGCTTGCTCGCAGTCAAGGAAATGTCGCTCTCTGTCGAGGCCGGCAAAATACTAGGCCTGATCGGCCCTAACGGATCGGGCAAGTCGACGGTAATGAAGCTCATCATGGGCATCGAGCGCCCGGACTCAGGCTCGGTGCGCATCAACGGCGTCGACGTCGCCGGGTGGGCATCGCACAAGATCGCGCGGATGGGCGCCGGTATCGTGTTTCAGCACTCGCGTCCGCTGCACCGGCAGACCGTCCTTGAAAACATCAAGCTCGCGCTGTTGCCTGACAAGCTCACCCGCTTACTTGCCGACCCGCAAACCGACGCCCGCGCCCGAGCCATCGCCACGCGGGTGGGTTTGAGCGACGTGCTCGATCAGCGGCCAGGCACCCTTCCTTTCGCCGATCTGCGCAAGATCGAGATCGCCAAAGCAATCGCGCGCGATCCGCACGTGCTGTTGATTGATGAGCCGTTCGCCGGACTCACGCCCAAAGAGACCGCGGCGTTCTCCGATCTCATCTGCGAACTGCGCGACGACGGCCGCGCCGTCCTCCTGGTCGATCATAACGTCAAAAGCGTCGCCCGCCTCGTCGACCGCGTCATCGCCATGTATGTCGGCGAGCGCATCGCCGAGGGCTCGGCCGAAGAGGTGATGCGCAACGAGACGGTGCGCCGCGTCTATCTCGGCGGCAGCATCGAGACATATGCCCGGCCGGAATCCTCGTTCCGTGATGCCGCGACCCCCTTCCTCGAAGTCGACAAGGTCAGCGTCCAATACGGCAAGGCGCAGGCACTGCAGGACGTCTCGATCCACGTGCATGAGCGCGAGTTCGTCGCGATCGTAGGACTGAACGGCGCCGGCAAGACCACATTCTTCAATACGATCTCGGGTCTACTTCCCTATACGGGCGACATCCGCCGCCAAGGTTCTTCGCTGCGCGGGGGCTCCGCGGCGTCAATCGCCCGTGGCGGCATCGTTCAATGCCCCGAAGGCCGCGAGCTGTTCACCGATATGACCGTGCGTGAAAATCTCGATCTCGGCGGCCAGCACTTGCCGTCCGCCGAAAATGCCGAGCAGATCGAATGGCTGTTCGACCTGTTCCCGATCCTGCGCGAGCGGCAGCGGCAGGCGGCCGGCACGCTGTCGGGCGGCGAGCAGCAAATGCTTACCATTGCACGCGCCCTGATGATGAAGCCGAAACTATTGATGCTCGATGAGCCGACGCTGGGACTCGCCCCTGTCATCCTTGAGCAAATTTCCAAGGCATTGGATAAGCTGCGGCAAACTACCGGCATCACCGTTTTGCTCGCCGAACAGAACGTCACTTTCGCGCTGCCGCACGCCGACCGCGTCTACGTACTGGAACACGCCCGCATCGTCTGGGAAGGCGCGCCTGCGAAATTCGCGGCCGAGATGGGCACCGGGTATTTGTAGCGGTCGCGCCACGCCTTGATCCAGATCAAAGCGGTTTGTTCCCTTGCGGTCATGATGTTCGCAAAAGGGAGCGAGCCATGCCGATTACCGATATCGCCATTGTTTCTGTCATCGTCCTCGCCTTCATCGCCTTTGCCGCGGTCCTCGCATGGGGCGACCATCAGACGCGTGACATCGCCCGGGCGAGCCGGGAGCGTGCCCTGACCGACGCTCGCGTCGCTTCACTTAAGCAGAATGCGCGAGTGGAAAGCGGGAGCGGCGCAATCGCCACCAAAGGCAAAGCGCCGGCGGAAGCCTGATTTCTGAGAATTGGGCGTTGAACCACGCGCCTCAAGTCAGAGCCCGCATTAGAGGTCTTTGCTTAGATCGATCGTGGGCCGGTGGCGCACGCGGAAAACGACGAAGTGCGAGAGCGAGAAATTCACCACGAAGCTCGCCAAGATAGCGACCGCCTTCGCTAACCAGATCGGGAAGAGAAGCATCTGTGCGGCGAACACCAGCGTCGCCGTGTTGGCCAGCCAGCCGATGACACCGGAGGCGAGGAATATTCCGTAAGAGCGCCAGCGCAGCTTGCGGCCTGACTCGGCCGCAAAGGTGATCGACGAGTTCAGCACATAAGAGCCGCTGACGGCGACCGTCCACGATATCATGTTGGCGGCTATCAGACCTATGGTCGTCGGACTTGCGCAACGGCAGGAGATTGCCGCCGACGCGAACAGCGACATCGCCGCCGGAGATCGGGCAAGCACGGCACGGGCGACGAGAAAGATGCTGTAGTCGATGAGCGTATTGACGACGCCGATAAGCGCGAATGAAACGGCTTTCAGGCTGAGCGCGCGGGTGCGCCAAGCGTCCAGAACCCAGAAGCGGAGAGTATGCAACCGTCCGACGAGCCTCATCGGCCTCCGCATATCACGTTCATCGGCCGTCGCCATCCCGGACACCGCCCCCTTTTTGCCATTTCATGATTTTCCTTGCTTCGGCAGACCCTTATGCGCGACAGAACGGGACGGCCGCACTAGGATCGGGCGCGGCAAGGATCGAGCCGATGAATAGTGGAAGCGAGTACGGGCCTTCGGCAGCGCTGCGAGAGGCGGTGCCGATGCGGCATAGCGCACCGGGACCGATCGGCGCCGCGGCAGCAAGCGCGGGCTTGTCGATCGTCGTGCCGCTCTACAACGAAGCCGCCGGTCTTGCCCGGTTGCACACCCGCCTCACTGAGGTCGCGCAGCATCTGCAAAAAAACCGCGCACTGCCCTGCGAGGTGGTCTACGTCGATGACGGCAGCGGCGACGGCACGCTTGCCATCGCCCGCGCTTTACCGGCAAGCGGGTTCGACGTTCAGGTCGTGTCGTTATCGCGTAATTTCGGCAAGGAGGCAGCGCTGCTTGCCGGGCTCGATCATGCCCGCCTCGGCGCCGTAGTGTTCATGGACGGCGACGGCCAGCATCCCCCACAGCTCATTGAGACGCTGGTGGCGCACTGGCTCGATGACGGTTACGACGTGGTCTATACCGCCAAGGCCCATCGCTCAAACGAATCGACGACGCGGCGGGTCGCCGTCAAAATATTCTACCTCCTCCTCAATTGGGGCGTGCGCACGAAGATCCCGGAGGATGCCGGCGATTTCCGGCTGCTGTCGCCGCGCGCGGCGAGCGCGCTCCGTCAACTGCCGGAGCGCAACCGCTTCTTTAAAGGCCTGGCGAGCTGGATCGGCTTTCGCCAAATGCGCATTGACTACGAGCCGGAGGCGCGCACCGGCGGCCGCAGCACCTGGAATATGCGCGCGCTGATCGGGCTGTCGCTCAACGGGCTGACCTCATTCTCGGTGGCGCCGTTGCGCGTTGCCACCCTGCTTGGCCTTCTGCTTGCCGCGGTGGCGCTCCTTTACGGCGCTGAGATCGTCTATCAAACGGTTATCTATGGCGAGGACGTGCCCGGCTATCCATCTGTCTTCGTCGGTGTCATGGTGCTAGGCGGCGTGCAGCTCATCATGCTTGGCGTGCTTGGCGAATATATCGGCAAAATTCTCTACGAGATCAAAGCCCGGCCGGTCTATTTCGTCGCCGAGCATGACGTCAAACACGACGACAATGCACGCGAGCAAGGCGTCGAACCCGCATCCGGCGCCCGCACCGCCGCCGAATGAGCGTTTCGCCGCGCCGGCATATTTTTCTCTGCGCCGACGATTACGGCATCTCGCCGGCAGTCAGTAGCGCGATCCGCGATCTCATAGCGCGACGGCGCATCAACGCCACTTCTGTCATGGTGACGGCACCGACTTTCTCGCACGCGGAAGCCGCGGCCTTGCGGGAAGCCGCCGGCAATCACGCCGCTATCGGCTTGCACGTGACGCTCACCGCGCCCTTTCATCCGCACAGGCATGGCTTCGCGCCGCTGCGCCATGGCGCCTTTCTGCCGCTCGCGGCGATGGCGCACCGCGCCCTTTCGCGAACCCTCAAGCCGGCGCTGCTTGATGCTGAAATAGCAGGGCAGTTCGCCGCCTTCCACGGCGCGTTTGGCCGCGCGCCGGACTACGTCGACGGCCATCAGCACATCCATGTGTTTCCGCAAGTGAGCGAAGCACTGCTGCGCGTCGCCAGGCATGCCGCGCCGCAGGCGTGGCTCCGCCAATGCGGCCGCGCGACGCGCAAGAATCCCGAGCCTAAGGGGCTAATCCTCGATGCTCTGAGCCGCCGATTTCGTCGGCTCGCCACCGTGCATGGGTTTCGCACCAATCCGGCGTTTGCCGGAACCTATGCGTTCCGCGCGCGCGCCAATTACGCAAAACTCTTCCCAGGATTTCTTGACGGCCTGCCGGACCGGAGCGTCATCATGTGCCACCCTGGCAAGATCGACGCCGAACTCGTTCGGCTCGACCCGCTCACCGACCTGCGCGAGCGCGAATACGCGTTTTTTCTGGACGAGTCTTTTCCGCAATTGCTCGCCGAACGCGGCTTCGCGCTAGCCTGAACCTGTCACATCACTACGACCTTGGTGCCGACGTTCACGCGATTGTAGAGATCAATGACGTCGGCGTTGCGCAGCCGGATACAGCCTGATGAGACGTTGTGACCGATGGTCCAGGGCTCGTTGGAGCCGTGGATGCGATAGTCGGTAGAGCCGAGGTACATGGCGCGGGCGCCGAGCGGATTTTGCGGGCCTCCCGCCATGAAGCGCGGCAGTTCCGGCTGACGCTTCAGCATAGCCGCAGGCGGCCGCCAATCCGGCCACTCCCGCTTGGCGGTGATCGTTTTCGAGCCGGCCCAGGTGAAGCCCGGCCGCCCGACACCGATGCCGTAGCGCATCGCCTTGCCGCCATCCTCGACTAGATAAAGAAACTTATGATCGGTATCGATGACGATCGTGCCCGGCTGTTCCTTCCCGTCATAGGCGACGACCTGACGATCGTATTTCGGATCGACCGGCCGATGTCCGTGTTCATCGGCGGCGGCCGACGCCGCATCGGGATCACTAGCGAGCGCGGTGGCCTGCGCCGGGGATGTCGCACTTTCCGGCGACGGACCGGATGCGGCAGGCGTTGCGCCGCCAAACAGAAATTGAATGAAACCACCGCCAAGGTTGGCCTGGGCCGTCGCGACCTGAACTGGCGCAGCAGCAGACGGCGTTGGTTGCGCGGACGCGCTTTGCGCCGGTTCCGCGCTCATCGGACTTGGAGTAATCGACAACGGATCGGCCGAAGCCGGAATACAAAACGCTCCTATAAGGAGCGCCGATATGCAGATACGCCGCATTGCTGAACTCTGTACTCTGTCGCTCGATCGCGGACGATCATTCCGCGCGCCAACGAGTACAGGCGCAAACCTCGACTGTTTGGTAAATTTTTTTCCTCGCCCGCCCCGCGGGTGCTTCTTCGCACATTGTTCATCAAGTTACAGTTTATATTGCGTGAACAGGGGCGCCTTATGGTTAAGCGAATCTTGAGTTCGGCCTTGCTGGCATGAACGGCGTATTAAGCGAGCAAGCCTTAAATTCGTGCGGGGCGTCGGTGGCGAAGCAGTTGGTGATCGTATGGCCGGGCCACGAAAGGTTTTCCGCATCGAACGGACTGCTGCCGCTCGCCTCGAAGAGGTTGCAGCAACCGCGGAAGCCGGGCTGCGCGCCGCGGAGATCCTGCGCGAAATGCGTGCACTGCGCGCGGCGCTCGCGACGCTGACGCCGGGCGGATCGCGCGAACGCGGAGCCGATCGTGGCGAGGTCGCACGCCTGACGTCCGAGCTCAATAAGATTGCAGGCGCGATCTCCGGTGAGGATGCCGGCAGCGTGACCAATCTCCGCAACAGCGAGAACGCGGAGCCGCCGCTGTCGCGCATCGAGCACGAACTGGACGCCATCGTGAGCGGCAGCGAGCAAGCAACCCAAAAGATTCTTGCTGCGGCCGAGGAAATTGATACGGCGGCCAGCAACCTTTCGGCCTCGCTGAACGGCAGGATCGAGCAAGAAGCCGCGCAGGACATCCAGGAACTCGTCATTAAGATCTTTGAGGCTTGCAATTTTCAGGATCTGGTCGGCCAGCGCGTCGCCAAGGTTTCGGCGGCATTGAAGATCGTCGAGGATCATATTGCGCGCGTGCTCGATGAGCTAAAGACCGCCTCGGCAACCGCGCAACGGAGTGATGGCCACGCCCTTTTCGGCCCGCAACTCGATGGTGATCGCGGCCATGCGTCGCAGAACGACATCGACGCCATGTTCGGCGCCCGGCGTTAGATCTCGATCAAGCCGGCCGCCGGATCAGCGCAAAACACAACAAAGCGGCGGCGGCAAACGCGGCGGCCAGCGCCAGCCCTGCGCGGTCCGAGGTGCTCTCGTTGACATACGATATGCACACCGGCGCCACCGCTTGCACCACCAGGAACGGCCCGCCGATGCGGCCCATCAGCCGGCCATAGCCGCTGGCGCCAAACAGCGACAGCGGTAGGGTGCCGCGTGCGATCGTCATCAGCCCATTGGCCATGCCGTACATCAGCGCGAAGCACGCGGCGAGCGGCGCGGAAAAATGTAACAGCATGAGTAGCGCGAAAGCCATGACCAAAAGGCCCACCGAAAATCGCGCTATCCATAGCGGATGGGTATGGCGGGCGAAGGCAAGCTCGCAAATGCGCGCGAACACTTGTGCCGGACCAAACAGCATGCCGATGGCGACGACGGTTTCAGGCTTGAGTCCCAAGCGTTCGAAGATGGCGAGCAGCTGCGCCGAGAGCGCCGAAGGAACGAACGCATAAGCCGAGAACGCGGTGGCCACCAGCACGAAGGTAATGCCGTGCGGCGACAATGAATCCGGTTTAGTTCCGGAAGGTTTCGTTTGTTGTTGTTCGTCCGGTTTCCCGGCTGCATCACCAAGCATGCGTTGGCGCGGCAACGCAAACGCGTGCAATGGCGCCGCGAGCGCTGCCAATAAAGCAGCATAAACCAGATAGGCACCGCGCCAACCCACATGATCGATGAGGATTTGCGTGACCGGCCAGCTCACAGTCGAGGCAAAACCGGCCGCGAGCGTGAGCGTCGTGACCGGTGCCCTCGCCGCTCTGCCGAAAATCCGCCCAAGCGTGGCGAAGGCCGGGTCATACAGAGAAGACGCCATGGCGATGCCGAGCACCATCCACGCGGCATAATAAGCATAGGCACTTTGCGCGAAGACGAGGCCGACAAGCCCAGCGGCGCCGATCAACGACCCGCACGGCATCACCAGGTGGCCGCCAAACCGGTCGATCAGGCCGCCGACGTCGCGGGACGCGAGCCCGCCGACGAACAGGCCCACCGAAAATCCGCCCATCGCGAAGGATTTCGACCAGCCGTGATCGGCGGCGATCAACGGCACGGTGAGCACCGGTGGATAGAACAGCGCGCCCCACGAGAGAATCTCAGTCAAGCCAAGCACGCTGACGGCGCGCCAGGGACCGACGAAAAATTCGCGCGGCGTGGGCATGAGCGTGGTCCGTCACCCTGAGGTCCGAGCGATCAGCGCGTGAATGCGCTGATAGCGCAGCGCCTCAGGATGACGATAACAAGAGAGCGAGGCTTACCCTAATGCTGGCGCGGCGGCGGCGGTGGCGGAGGGGGTGTGCGCCGGTGCGGAGCAACGCGCGCCGTTCCTTCTGGCGCGCAACGCACATAGACGCTGGTGCCATAGCGGCTGTCGACTTCCGGATCCATCCACTTAAGAACCATCGTGCGGCCGTCGAAGGATACGATCTGGCGATCCTCCATCCCGCCGGGGGGCCCAGGCGGCCCGATATAATTCTGCCCGCTCTGGCTGCCCTTGAGCTGCAATTCCTGCAGTTGGGCATTGTCGGCGAGATACATCATGACGCCTCCGTTCGGTCCGCGATCGATCACGACGGGTTCGCTGCACGCGACGCGGGCCGCGGCTTCGGTACGCACCAAGTCCTCTGGACGATGATAGGAGCCATAGCCCCAGCGGCCGACTACTTCCTCCGGCCGGATCGACGACGGGATTCCCGGTGCCATCGCCGGCGCGGGAGGCGCCGCCTCGACCGACGGCTGACTGGTCGTGCAGCTGCCGAGTGCTAGCGCGCACAGGCCTGCCGCTGCTGCAAACAAGCGGAACTCGAGCCGCCATGCGCTCATCAACATTCTCCTCGAAGATGCTTTCGGGCGGCACGCGCTTGCCCAAATTCGACGTCCCAGATCCTTCGCGAGACCCCTCGCTGGCCCATTCTGCTGCCTGATTTGGCCACGACTTTGGCCGCTTCCACTGACGCCCGCAGCACCTGCACTTTTAACTCCTCGTCCTTTCCATTTTGTTAGCCATGAAGGTTCCGCCTTGACAGCGCGTCGCCGAGACCTTATGTCCGCCGCGGGCTTTTGGCACTCCCAAATAGCGAGTGCTAAGTAGCTGGAAAACAAGCTGAAAACGTTTCGTCCAACGCAAGGGCTGCCGCGCGAGGCGGCCACAGAGGGTGATCATGGCAAAATTGAAGTTCCGCCCGTTACATGACCGGGTAGTCGTCAAACGCGTCAACGCCGAGGAAAAGACCAAGGGCGGCATCATCATTCCAGACACGGCCAAGGAGAAGCCGCAGGAAGGCGAAGTCGTCGCCGTCGGCCCTGGCGGCCGCGACGAGAACGGCAAGCTGATCGCCATGGACCTCAAAGCCGGCGACCGCGTGCTGTTCGGCAAGTGGTCGGGAACCGAAGTCAAACTCGACGGCGACGAACTCCTGATCATGAAGGAGTCCGACATCATGGGCGTGATCGCCTGAAGCAGAGAACGGAAGACGGAAAATGCTCGCTCGTTTTGCTGTCGTCCGTCATCTCAACTCCGACATCCGACATTTAGAGGAAATCAAACAATGGCTGCTAAAGACGTAAGATTTTCCACCGAAGCACGCGACCGCATGCTGCACGGCGTGGAAGTGCTGGCGAACGCTGTGAAGGTGACGCTCGGCCCCAAGGGTCGCAACGTCGTGCTCGACAAGAGCTTCGGCGCTCCCCGCATCACCAAGGACGGCGTCACCGTCGCCAAGGAGATCGAGCTTGACGACAAGTTCGAGAACATGGGTGCCCAGATGGTGCGCGAAGTGGCGCAGAAGACCAACGACCAGGCCGGCGACGGCACCACGACTGCGACCGTGCTCGCGGCCGCCATCGTCAAGGAAGGGGTCAAGTCGGTCGCTGCCGGGATGAATCCGATGGACCTCAAGCGCGGCATCGATCTGGCGGTCAAGGCCGTAGTCGATGACATCAGGAAGCGCTCGAAGAAAGTCGGCTCCTCCTCGGAAGTGGCGCAGGTCGGCACGATCTCCGCGAACGGTGACAGCCAGGTCGGCAAGATGATTGCCGACGCCATGCAGAAGGTCGGCAACGAGGGCGTCATCACCGTCGAAGAGGCCAAGGCGCTAGAGACCGATGTCGAGATCGTCGAGGGCATGCAGTTCGACCGCGGCTATCTGTCGCCCTATTTCATCACCAACGCCGAGAAGATGATCGCCGAGCTGGAAGATGCCTATGTGCTCCTCCACGAGAAGAAGCTCTCGCAGCTGCAGGCCATGCTGCCGGTCCTCGAGGCGGTGGTGCAATCGGGCAAGCCGCTGCTCATCGTCGCCGAGGACATCGAGGGCGAGGCGCTCGCCAC
>Ga0335078_10017776_pt1 | contig 10578 bp, 8 predicted proteins | sample Lox_Sample_32_FD_206711 | JGI IMG/M metagenome (GOLD analysis project Ga0335078, IMG submission 206711) | Soil microbial communities from Loxahatchee National Wildlife Refuge, Florida, United States - Lox_Sample_3.2 | ecosystem: Environmental > Terrestrial > Soil > Wetlands | place: USA: Florida...
CAGCGGCCCGCAAGGCCGCATCTTCGACCGGCAATTGCGCGACCGCCTCGCCGCCTTGCCCGGAGTAAAAGATGTGGCGCTTGCGAGCCTGATCCCGCTCTCGCTGGGAAATTTCTTCTCCGCCCCGGTAGAGGTGGAAGGTCATGTGGCCGGCCCCAACGAAGATCGCCTCGCCTCGTTCTTCATGGTTTCGGGCGGCTTCTTTTCCACCATTCGGCAGCCGATTCTCGAGGGCCGCGACTTCACCAGCCTGGATGAACAATTGCCGCTCAACGTCGCCATCGTGAATCAGGCGATGGCGCGGCGATTCTGGCCCGCGGCTTCGCCGGTCGGCCGCAGGTTCCGCATGGCCGTCGGCGTCGCGCCCGTCGATACCTTCACCGTGATCGGCGTGGTGGCGTCCACTAAGTACCGCTCCCTCGCCGATGCGCCGGAGCCCGTCGTGTACCTCAATTATCTCCAGCGGCCCCTGGCCTCGCTGTTCATGAATCTCGTGATCCGCACCGAACCGGAACCGCAATCCGTAGTGGCGGCGCTGCGGCGCGAAGTCCACGCGCTCGATCCTTCCGTGGAGCCTTCCGGGATCGCGACCATGGAGGAATACATCCGCCCCGCCTATGAACCGGCTCGCGTGGCGGCTACCGTGCTCGCAAGTCTCGGTCTTACCGCGCTCCTGCTGGCGTCGGTTGGCCTGTACGGCGTGATGGCCTATTTGGTGAGCATGCGCGCGCGCGAGATCGGCGTCCGCATGGCCCTTGGCGCCTCGCCGGGTGAGGTGTTCCAATTCATACTCGGTCACGGACTGCGGCTCGCGGCCCTCGGCATGCTCGCCGGTTCCGCGGCGGCCCTTGCCCTTACCCACCTCCTGGCGTCTTTTCTCTACGGCGTGAGTGCCACCGACGCGCGCGTGTTTATCGGGGCCGCGGCGCTGATAGCCGTGATGGCCGCTCTCGCCTGCACGCTTCCCGCACGCCGCGCGCTGCGCGTGGATGTGACTGCCACCTTGCGGGAGTACTAAGCGGCGACGGCCGAAAGTTCCTCAATCCAAAAGCCCATCGGCAAATTGGGTTGGTTCCGCCAGCCCCCGCGGCGGCCGTCGCCGTTCGTCCCACCCCGCGACGTCCCGTCCCAGAAGCGGACACTGCGTTTTCCCGCCTATCCTTCCTTACCCCTGAAGCGTCATAATGTTACCGTAGGTACGGATTGGCAGGAGCCGTGCCCCTTCCGATCTGGAAATCATCTATGGACGTACAACGCAAGGGCGTCAAGAAACGCAAGGCTATCGTGACCAGCATCGTCGTCGTGCTCGCCCTCGGCGGGGGCGTGGTGCTCTGGGGATGGGCCAAAAACCTCAAACCAGCGGCCCCCGGAGTCGAACTCTCCACCCTGTGGCCCGACACCGTCAAGCGCGGACCCATGGTCCGCGAAGTCCGCGGCCTGGGCACCCTCGTCCCCGAGGATACCGTCCTTCTCACCGCCACTACGGATTCCACCGTAAAGAAGATCATCGTTAAGCCAGGTCTGCCCGTCAAAGCCGATACCGTCATCATGATCATGACGAGCCCCGAATTGGAGACCGCGCTCTCCTCTGCGCTGTATGCCATGAAGGGCGCCCAGGCTGACTACGAGAATCTGAAGGTCACCCTCCAAAAGGCCCATCTCGATCTCCAATCCACCCTGGCCCAGACCAGCGCCGATTACAATACCGCCAAGCTCGAGTCCGACCGCGACGATGCTCTCGCCAAAGAGAAGCTCCTCGCCGAAACCGATGCCAAGATTTCCCGGGTGAAGGCCGAACAGCTTGCCGAAAAGCTCAAGATCGATCAGCAGCGGTTCGATAGCGACGCTGCCGCCGAGAAGGCGCAGTTGGAAGCCCAGCAGGTCAAGGTCGATACTTGCAAGGCGCAATACGAGCTCACCAAGAGCCAGGTGGATAAACTCAACGTGCGCGCCGGCGTAGACGGCATTCTGCAATCCGTGCCGCCGCCACTCGTCCCGGTCGAAGAAGGCCAGAAGGTCCCCGCCGGAACCGCGCTCGGCAAAGTCGCCCAGCCCGGCCATCTCAAAGCCGAATTGAAGATCGCCGAAACCCAGATCCGCGACGTCGCGCCCAACCAGCCCGCGGTCATCGATACCCGCCTCGCCGGCGGCGGAAACACCGGCCTGGTAAATGGCCGGGTCTCGCGCATCGAGCAATCTATTGTCAACGGAACCGTCACCGTGGACGTCACTTTAACGGGCGCGCTTCCCCCCGGCTCGCGGCCCGATCTCAGCGTGGACGGCACGATTCAATTGGAGAAACTCGACAATGTAGTCTTTGTCGGCCGGCCCGTATTCGGCCAGGAAAACAGCACCGTAACACTTTTTAAGATCGAACCCGAAGGCAAGTACGCCAACAAGGTGAAGGTCACCTTCGGACGCAGTTCGGTGAACACCATCGAAATCAAAGATGGATTGCAGGTGGGAGACCGGGTCATCCTCTCCGACATGTCGCAATACGATCAGTACGACCGCATCAAGCTGAATTGACAAAATATTTTGCGAACGAAAGACACCCGATAAGCGTAAAGAGGTATTGAATACCATGGATAACGGCGCACAACCTTTAATCCGACTTGACAGCGTCAGCAAAGTCTTCGTCACCGACGAAGTGGAGACTCACGCTCTCTCGTCCGTTCATTTCGACGTCAAGAAGGGAGAGTATGTATCGATCTCCGGCCCGTCGGGCTGCGGCAAATCGACCCTGCTAGCGATTCTTGGCTTGTTGGATACGCCTACGGATGGCGTCTACTACCTGAACGGCAAGCCCGTCACCGGGTTGAAGCTTTCCGAGCGGGCACGCATCCGCAACCGCGAGATCGGGTTCATCTTCCAGGCGTTCAACCTGATTGGCGACCTCACCGTTTACGAGAACGTGGAGTTGCCGCTCACCTATCGCGGCATGCCTTCGGCCGAACGCAAGCGGCGCGTGCAGGAAGCCCTGGAACGCGTCGGCATGTCGCACCGCATGAAGCACTATCCGTCGCAGCTCTCCGGCGGTCAGCAGCAGCGCGTCGCCGTGGCCCGCGCTTTGAGCGGCGATCCGCTCATCCTGCTGGCCGACGAGCCCACCGGAAACCTCGATTCGGCCAACGGCGAAGCCGTCATGAACCTGCTGCGCGAGCTGCACGCCGCCGGGTCCACCATCTGCATGGTGACCCACGATCCGCGCTACGCCGAATTCGCCGACCGCACCATCCGGCTTTTCGACGGCCGCGTGGTCGAGGAAAGCACCGAAGCGGCCAAGCATTAGCGGCGGGCTGTCGCGCCGGCCGCGGTCGAGCGGAGTAGTGTATTTAACGGAGGGGCGCTCATGGGTAGACGGCAAAGTATCGGGGCGGTATTGGCGGCCGTGGCCGCAGCCAATGTCCTGTCCGCCAGTGTCATCAGCCGGCCGGCCGGCGAGTTCCGGCAGCTTTACACGCTGCATCCCGACGCTCGCGTGACGGTCGAAAACCTCTACGGCAACGTCAGCATCACCGCCTGGGATCGCAACGCGGTATTGGTGGAGGCCATCAAGCACGCCTCCGATCCCCGGCACCTCGATGACGCCCGCATCGTCGTCGAACCTTCCGCCGATTCGCTCTCCATTCGCACCCAATACGCTGGCTCCGATGCCGAAAACCCCACCAGCGTGGAATACCGCATTACCGTTCCGCGCCGCATTCACCTGGAGAGCGTGGCCCTCACCAACGGCCGCCTCTCGCTCGACGGGCTCGCCGGACCGGTGAAAGCCTCGGCTGTGAACGGCGATATTCACGCCTTGAAACTCGCCGGCCAAGCCGATCTCTCCACCGTGAACGGACGCGTGGAAGCCAGTTTCAACCGCACCAGCCCCGCGAATACCATTTCGTTGAGCTCCATCAATGGAGCCATTAACCTCACGCTGCCCTCCGTTTCCGGCATCAGCCTGGAAGCGCGCAATCGCAGCGGCGGCATCGCCTCCGACATCGGCCACGCCTGCCGCACCGACAGCGGCCACCACCTCGTCGTGAAAGGCACCGGCCCCCACATCCGCCTCCACAACATCAACGGCGGCATCTCCATCCGCTCCACCGAGCACCCGTGCACGTAAGCATTTCACGCCGCGGCACGGAAAACACCAAGAAAACGGATCGCCACCCTGTCTCACGCACTGCCGCAAAGGCGCCGGGGAAAACCGAGATCGGTACGATTTTCTGTGTGTACTCTGTGCCTCCGTGTGAACTGAAAAAAGGCTCAGGCACGGCCACGGAAAGAAGACGTCGGGTGAGAAAAACAATGTATTCCCGCGAAACTGCAAGGCCGTCGGGGAACACAGTCCACACCGCGACTCCAGCCGCCTTACTTTTGTCCTTTTTCCGTCCGGGCAAAAAGAATGTTAACCTGACAAGCCATGCACTCAGTTCGCCGCGACCTGCGGTTCGGCGTTCGTCTGCTGCGCAGCGCGCCCGGGTTTACGCTGCTGGCCCTGGCGGCGCTGGCGCTGGGCCTCGGCGCCACTACCGCGATCTTTAGCGTGGTGGATGCCGTGCTCCTCCAGCCCCCGTACCCGCACGCCAGCCGCTTGCTGGTCGTCTGGGAGAAGAACCCCTCCCAAAATCGGTTCAAGATGTTGGCCGCCGGCGGCAATTTCCTGGCCTGGAGCGAACAGAGCCACACCTTGCAGTCTGTCGCCGGATATCAGGAAGTCCACGTCAATCTCACCGCCGGCCCGCTCGGCCCTTGCGACGCCGAGGAACTCCCCGCCCTGCGGGTTTCCGCGGGACTTTTGCCGCTTTTGGGCGTCCAGCCCATGGTGGGACGCTTTTTCCGGCCCGAGGAAGACCGCCCGGGCCAGCCCGGTTTCGCGCTCGTGAGCTACAATTTCTGGCGCCGCTTCGGCGCCGACCGCGCCATCGCCGGAAAAACCCTCCGCCTCGACGACAAGACCTACACCATCGTCGGCGTGATGCCGCCCGCTTTCCGCGTCATGGCCAGCCCGGCCGATGTCTGGATCCCGCTCGGTATGGACCCCGCCGACTCGCGCGCGACCCACAGCCGCTTCCTCATCGTCCTCGCCGCCATGCGCCCGGGCGTCACCGTTCCGCAGGTGCGCGCCGAACTCGCTGCTCTCGGCGATCGTCTCGCCGCGGCCGATCCCGCTCTCAATCGCGGCTGGGCGCCTTCCGTCTTTCCCCTGCGCGAGGAACTGCTCGGCGATGTCGAAAAGCCGCTCGCGGTGCTCATGGGCGCGGTAGGGCTGCTCCTGCTGATCGCCTGCGTCAACGTCGCCAACCTGCTGCTCGCGCGCGGCAGCACGCGGCGGCGCGAAATCGCCATCCGCATGGCCCTGGGCGCGAACCGCGCGCGCATCGCCGCCCAGTTGCTTTCCGAAAGCCTGCTGCTCTCCGTCGCCGGCGGCGCGCTCGGATCGCTGCTCGCCTGGGGTGCCGTCGCCCTGGTGCGCCATCTCGGCCCCGCCGCCATGCCGCGTCTCGCCGAAGCCGCCCTCGATTGGCGGACCCTTCTGTTTGGCCTCGCCGCCTCGCTCCTCACCGGGCTGCTGTGCGGACTGGCGCCCATCATCCAGGGCTCCGATCGGTCGCTGCACACCGCGTTGGTCGAGGGCGGCCGCGGCCGCACCGCGGCGCGATCCGGCCGCCGGCTGCGCAGCGCGCTGGTGATCGTGGAACTCGCGCTCGCCGTGCTGGTATTGATCGGCGCCGCCCTGCTGATGCGCAGCTTCGCGCGCTTGCGCGGCGTCGATCTCGGTTTCCAGCCGGCCGGAGTTCTCACCCTCCGGCTGCCGCTGGCCGGCGAGCGCAATGCCAGGCCGGAACAGCGCATCGCCTTTATTCGGCAGGTCGAGGACAGCGTGTCCGCGCTGCCCGGCATGCGCGCAGTCGCCGCGGTGGATACTCTGCCGCTGGGCGGCTTCGGATTCGGCGCTGCGTTCGCCGTCGAAGGCCGCCAGATGCCCGCCGATGCCCCCCTCGTGCTGGTGCGCGCCGTCACCCCGGGCTATTTCCGCACCATGGGGATGCCGCTGGTTGAAGGGCGCGATTTCACCGCCGCCGACACCCGTGAATCCCCCTTCGTGATGGTGGCAAGCCGCAATCTGGTCCGCCGTTTTTGGCCGATGGGAGGCGCCATCGGCGGCCATCTGCTGTTCGCCCCCAACAATCGCCGCGCCGAAATCGTCGGCGTGGTGAGCGACGTCAAGCCGGAGACTGTCCAGGGCGACGAATGGCTCACCGTTTACTGCCCCTACGCGCAGAACGCCTTCCGCAGCATGACGCTGGTGCTGCGCAGCGCCATCCCCGGCGACGCCGCGCTCTCCGCCGCCGGCCGCGCCATTCGCCGGCTCGATCCCGAGCAGCCCGTCGCCGATCCGCAGCCCATGGACAAGGTCGTCGACCGCGCCGTCGCCGGCGCGCGCTTCAACACCGTGCTGTTGGCGATTTTCGCCCAGATCGCGTTCGTCCTGGCCGCCGTTGGTGTCTATGGCGTGGTCTCCTACGATATGAGCCGGCGCACCGGCGAAATCGGTCTCCGCCTGGCGCTCGGCGCGCGCCCTGCCGACGTTCTTCGCACGGTTCTGAATCAAGCCGCGGCGCTCGCCGCGCTCGGCATCGCCGCCGGCCTCGCCGCCGCCTGGGGACTGACGCGCTTGATGGCCACCATGCTGTTCGGCGTCAGCCCCACCGATCTTTTTACGTTTGTGGCTATCCCCATGCTATTGGGGACAGTCGTATTGCTGGCTGGATATCTTCCCGCGCGGCGCGCCATGGCCCTTGACCCCGCCGTCGCGTTGCGGCATGAATAAGGATGGAGTCATGATTACACTTCGCAATGTAGAGAAATTTTACGAGGGCGGCTACGGCCGCACGTACGTGTTGCGCCGCGTCAACATCGAGATCAGGGAGGGCGAGTTCGTTACCATCATGGGCCCTTCCGGAGCGGGGAAGTCTACCCTGCTGAGCATTCTCGGAATGCTCGATGGCGCATGGACCGGCGAGTTCGAGTTCTTCAACCACCTGGTCCACCGCATGAAGCCCAAGGATCGCGTGGAGCTGAATAAGAAGTACATCGGATTTGTCTTCCAGAGCTATCACCTGATCGACAATCTCACCGTCTACGAGAATCTCGATATCCCGCTCTCCTACCGCAACGTGAAAAGCTCCGAGCGCGCCGCCATGGTGTGCGACACCCTCGATCGCTTCCACATCGTCGGCAAACGCGATCTCTACCCCAGCCAGCTCTCCGGCGGACAGCAGCAATTAGTCGCCGTGGCGCGCGCCGTGATCGCCAACCCCAAGCTGATTCTCGCCGACGAGCCCACCGGCAATCTCCATTCCAGTCAGGGCAAGGAGATCATGGAGCTTTTCAAGAAGCTCAACGACGAAGGCACCACCATCGTGCAGGTGACCCACTCGGAAACGAACGCCGCTTATGGCCATCGCATCATCAACCTGGCCGATGGCTGGATTGTCAGCGGCGGCTCGGACGGAGTTCAGGGAAAGACGGCGTAGTTGCTTCCGAATCCGTTCCTCGCCTCCGGCCGCTCGATTCCGACTCTTTGCCGGTGACTGCTCACCGCCCGCTGAGAGCTTGAGCGGGGCGGAGGCCGCCGAGCGTCTGGCTCTGGCTCACTCACTCTCTCGTGTCTCCGCGGCACGGTGCGCTACAATGGCGATGATTGCATGCAGGTACTCCAGGCTGGGCCCCACAAACTGATTTACCTGGAACTTCAGCCCGACATGGTGACGAGCATCGCCCGCCAGGCGGGGTTCGACACGCGGGCGAAGGACAGCCAGCGTGTGCTGCAACTCGATCTCACGGCCCGCGAGCGGCAAGCGCCCCTGCTACTGTTCGACGCCGCCGACCCGGCCAACCTGGGGTGGTTTTCGCGCTGCCAGTTCTACGTGGAAGGCCGCTCGGGAGCGGTGATGCAGACTCCCATCTCCCTCGCCAACAAGCATGATCGCGGCGGCCGAGTGCAGCGGCACGGCGTGCGCATCTCCATCGCCAAGGAATTGCCCGCCAGCTTCCGGCTTCCCGGCAAACAGCCGCTCAACGAGCAGGTTTTCTATCACCTGCTGTTCAATTTCCTCAACGCGCTGACGCAGACCGGCGTGGCGCTGTGCGGCAGCGGGGCGGTGAAAGCGCTGGCCGGGCGGACCGAAAGCATCGGCATCCGGCAATAGCGTCCCCACGCCGGCCGCCGCATTCGCTAGAATAGTTCCATTACCGGAAAGTAGAGCGCTCCGTTGCCGCCGAAGCCCCCTTGTGTCACTGCCATCTACCCGGGGTCGTTCGATCCCATTACCAACGGGCATCTGGACCTGGTCCAGCGCGGCTCACGGATGTTCGACACTCTGATCGTTGCCATTTTGCGCAACGATGCCAAGCTTCCGCTCTTCTCCGTCGAAGAGCGCATGGACATGCTGCGCGAAGTGGTGCGGCCTTACGCGAACGTACAGGTGGATAGTTTCGACGGGCTGCTGGTGGATTATGCCGCCGCGCGCGCGGCCACGGTGTTGTTGCGTGGCATCCGGGCGATTTCGGATTACGAGTACGAGTTGCAGATGGCCCTGATGAATCGCCGCCTGCGCCCGGAAATCGAGACCGTGTTCATGATGTCGAACGAAGCTTATTCCTTCATCAGCTCGCGGCTGGTGAAGGAAGTTCACCGGCTGGGAGGGAATATTTCCGGCCTTGTGCCGCCTTCGGTGGAAGCCCGGATGCGCGGCCGGATGCAGCCAGAATAGAGAGAGGTTTTCAAGACCAGATGCAAGCACTCACCAATCCGATCGCCGAACGCATATCTTCCATCAGCGTCTCGTCCACCATGAAGGTGTCGGCCGAAGCCGAGAAGCTTCGCGCGCAAGGTGTAGACGTGGTGGATTTCGGGGCGGGCGAGCCCGATTTTCCCACGCCCGGCAACATCAAGCAGGCAGCCATCCGCGCGCTCGACGAAAACTTCACCAAGTACACCAACGCGTCCGGAACGCTGGAGCTGAAAACGGCCATCTGCGAGCGGCATGCCAGGGATTTCGGCACGTCCTACACGCCCGCCGAATGCATCGTCACGGTGGGCGGCAAGCACGCGATCTTCAATCTCACGCAGGCGCTGGTCAATCCGGGCGACGAAGTGGTGATTCCCGTTCCCTATTGGGTGACGTACAAGGACGTGGTGAACTACGCCGGAGGCCAGTGCGTCTTCGTGGACACCGATGAGCAGAAGGGTTTCACGGTGACGGCGGCGATGGTCGAGCCGCACTTGAACGCGCGCACCCGCATGGTGATCGTCAATTCGCCGTCGAACCCCAGCGGCGCGGTGGTGGATCGCGCCGAGTTCGAGAAAATCTGCCGGCTCACCTGCGATCGCGGCATTTACCTGCTGACGGACGAGTGCTATTCGAAGTTTCTCTATGACAGCGAGCCTTATTCCATCGCCTCGCTCGCCGGCGCGAAGGAAACCGTGCTCGTGGCCGGTTCGCTCTCCAAGACCTATTCCATGACGGGCTGGCGCATCGGATTCGGGCTGGCGCCGGCGCCGGTGGTGACGGCGATGATCAAGTTGCAGAGCCACTCCACCTCGAACCCGACCTCGATCTCGCAGAAGGCGGCGGTGGAAGCGTTGCGCGGCCCGCAGGATTCGGTGGCGGCGATGCTGGCGGAGTACCGCAAGCGGCGCGATTTCGTGGTCCAGCGGCTGCGCGCCATCCCCGGCGTGACCTGCGCGGAGCCGCGCGGCGCCTTCTATATCTATCCCAATCTGGGCGTGGTGATCGGCAAGAACGGCATCCATAATACGACCCAATTGGCCGAGCGCCTGCTGGCTGAAGAGCGCGTGGCGGCCGTGCCGGGCGAGGCTTTCGGCACTCATCACCACCTGCGGATTTCGTATGCCGCATCGATGCGCGAACTGGAGCGCGGGTTGGAGCGGCTCCACCGGTTCGTGGTCAAGAACTCGTAGGGGTTACCGAGCCGCGGGTGTTACCGGGCCGCGGCCGCAAGGGAGCGGTGCTTTTTGAGCGGTGCTTTTGTTGCGGATCCATCGATGAATCAACCCATTCGCCTCGAGCCTTCTCTGCGCGAGAAAGTGTGGGGCAGGACTCATCTGGCGCCGTGGTTTCCCGATTCCGCCGTGAAGATCGGCGAAGCCTGGTATCTCACCGATCGCGAACTGCCGCTGCTGGTGAAGCTGATTTTCACCTCCGAGCGGCTTTCGGTGCAGGTGCATCCCGATGACGGGGAAGACGGTCCGCGGGGCAAAACCGAGATGTGGCACATTCTCGCGGCCGAACCGGGATCCGCGATCGCTCTCGGATTCCGCCAGCCGCTCACGCGCGAACGCCTGCGCGAGGCGACGCTATCGGGCGAGATCGAACACCTGGTGAACTGGATTCCGGTGAAGGCGGGCGAGACCTATTTCACACCCGCCCACACGGTGCACGCCATCGGCGCCGGAATCGTGCTGTGCGAGATCCAGCAGAACTCCGACGTGACGTACCGGCTTTGGGATTACGGCCGGCCGCGGCCGATTCACGTCGAGCAGGCCGTGCCGATTTC
>Ga0335078_10017778_pt1 | contig 10577 bp, 7 predicted proteins | sample Lox_Sample_32_FD_206711 | JGI IMG/M metagenome (GOLD analysis project Ga0335078, IMG submission 206711) | Soil microbial communities from Loxahatchee National Wildlife Refuge, Florida, United States - Lox_Sample_3.2 | ecosystem: Environmental > Terrestrial > Soil > Wetlands | place: USA: Florida...
CTCGGCGTCAACCAGGTCTCCATCGTCGCGGGGGCGGTCGCCGGCCTCGTCCTCGGCGGGGTGATCACCTCGACGATCGGCTGGCGGTGGATCTTCTTCGTCAACGTCCCCATCGGCATCATCGCGACCCTGCGGGCGCACTACGACCTGCGCGAGATCGCCCGGCCGGAGCGGACCGCCCGCATCGACTGGCTCGGGAACATCGTCTTCGCCGGCGGGCTCACGCTCCTGCTCGTCGGGGTGACGCTCGGGGCGCTCGGCCAGCTCTCGGGCACGGGGGCGCTCGCGGCGGCGCTCGCGGGGCTCGCCCTGCTGGCGGCGTTCGTCGTCGTCGAGCTGCGCGAGAGCTCCCCGATGCTCGACCTGAGCCTCTTCCGCAATCGGCAGTTCACGGCGAGCGCGCTCGCGACGCTCCTCAACGCCCTCGCTCGCGGGGCGTTCACGTTCATCCTCGTCTTCTACCTCCAGGGGCCGCCCCGCTTCCTGAGCCCGCTGACCGCCGGCCTGTTCCTGGTACCGGTCTCGGCGTCGCTCGCGGCGTTCGGACCGATCAGCGGCTGGCTGTCGGACCGCTTCGGGCCGAGGCCGTTCCTGCTCACCGGCCTGGTCGTCTCGGCGTCCGGGTTCCTCTGGCTCTCGACGATCGGCGCGGCGGCGACGTTCGCGCAGCTGGCCGGCCCGCTGGTCCTCGTGGGCGCCGGCATGGGCCTGTTCGCCGCACCGAACCGTGCCGCGATGATGACCGCGGTCCCGCCGACGCGGCGCGGGGTCGCCTCGGGGATCGGCGTCACGTTCGTGAACACCGGGGCGACGATCAGCCTCGGGATCACGCTGCTCATCATGACGAGCGTCCTCAGCCGGCCGGAGATCCAGGCGATCTTCCTGGGCACGGCGGCGGGCGGGATGCCGTTCGCCGCGGGGGGCCGGTTCCTCGAGGCGATCCACGGGATCTTCCTCGCGTCGACCGTCCTCGTGCTGTGCGCGCTCGTCCCGTCCGTCCTCCGGGGCGGCACACCGGCGGCCCCGGCGCCCGCGGCGGGCGACGCGGATTAAATCGGTTCGGTTCGTACGCCGGAGCGTTTCCGACGTGCCGGTGGACCCCGAAAAGCGGCCGGCGCGTTTGGCGAATCGCCAAATCATTATGTATGCCGACGAGGATGTTTACGTGCCACCCGGGACCCGGCGGGGGCGGGTCCGCGGCCCACCACGGCCGTGCTCCTGCCGGGGGTGGTACCTCGATCGTTCGGGTCCGAGCCGGCCGGCTCGAGCGGCGGCCGACCCCTCAGCGGGTCGGCAGCTGTTCGAGGAAGGCTCGGAGCCGGTGCGCGAGCTTCCCCTCGAGGTCGTCGTAATCGTAGCGGACGCTGACGATCGGCTGAGGGACGTGCACGAGGCGCGCGAGGTTCACCGGGCTGCCGTCCAGCACGAGCTCGGCCGCGGAGCCGCGGATCGTCGCCTCGAGCTCGGCGACCTGGTGCGGGGAGTAGCCCATCGCCGGCAGCACGTTCGTCAGGTGAGGGTACTGGGCGTAGACCGCGGCGATCGAGCCGGAGGCGCTCCGGCGGGCGTCGACGATCTCGGCGCCCTGGGCTCGGGCGAGCAGCGTCGCCGCCCCGAACGCCATGCCGCCGTGGGTGAGGGTCGGACCGTCCTCGACGACGAGCACCCGCTTGCCCCGGAGCCTCTCCGGTCGCTCGGCGGTGATCCGTAGCGCCCCGCGGACGACCTCCGCCCCGGGGTTGACGGCGCGGGCGTTCGCCTCGACGGTCCGGACCCCCTCGGGGGGGGCGGAGTCGGTCTTGCTGACGACGATCACGTCGGCGCGACGGAAGTTCGCCTCGCCCGGATAGTAGGCGAGCTCGTGGCCCGCCCGGTGGGGGTCGGCGACGACCAGCTCGAGGTCGGAGGCGTAGAACGGCAGGTCGTTGTTGCCCCCGTCCCAGAGGACGACGTCGGCCTCCTGCTCGGCGGCGCGGAGGATCCGCTCGTAGTCGACCCCCGCGTAGACGACGACCCCCTCGGCCAGGTGCGGTTCGTACTCCTCCCGCTCCTCGATCGTGCAATGGGCCCGGTCGAGGTCCTCCGCGGTGGCGAACCGCTGGACCGCCTGGGCCGCCAGGTCACCGTACGGCATGGGGTGACGGACGACCACGACGCGGCGGCCGGCGTCGCGGATCCGGGCCGAGACGTACCGCGTCAGCGGGCTCTTGCCGGCGCCGGTCCGGACCGCGCAGACGCTCACGACCGGCCGGGACGAGCGGAGCATCGTCGCCCGGGGTCCCGCGAGCGAGAAGCTCGCCCCCGCCGCGAGGGCGATCGACGCCTTGTGCATCACCTCGGTGTGGGGGAGGTCGGAGTAGGCGAGCATCACCTCGTCGACCTCCTCCCGCCGAACGAGGTCGGCCAGCTCGGCCTCGGGCACGATCGGGATCCCCGTCGGATAGCCCGGACCGGCGAGCTCGGGGGGGTACGTCCGACCGGCGATGTCGGGGATCTGCGCCGCGGTGAACGCGACGACCCGGACCTCGGGCTTCCCCCGGAACAGGACGTTGAAGTTGTGGAAATCCCGCCCCGCGGCCCCTACGATGACGAGCTTCCTCGGCGCCATGGCGGCCCGGAGCGGAGGGGGGTGTAAAGCCCTGCCCTCGAGCCGGCTTGAGGCGGACGGCCCCCGCGGCCCGGAGAGGCTTATGGCGAGTGCTCCGCATCGCCCGGCGTGGCGCGCGGGGGGCGCGCCGGCCCGGGACGTGCCGGCCGGCTCGCGGTCGTGGTCGGGGCGGCGATCGGGCTCCTCCTCCTGCTCCCGACCGGGCTCCCGGCGACGGCGCCTCGGGCACCGGCCCCGGGACCGGCGGCGGGGATCGGGGCCGCCGGGCCCCGGGTCGCGTCGAGCGGCGTCACGCCACCGGTCACCGGACCGCCGTCGCTCCGCGCGACCGCCGCGGTCGTGCCGGTCGGGCTGCGACCCTCCAACCTGACGTTCGACCCTGCGACCGGCTACGTCTACGTCGCCGATGCGCTGTCGAACAACGTGAGCATCGTCGACGGTCACCGGGTCGTCGGGAGCGTCGCCGTCGGCCACGGCCCCCAGGACATCGTCCTGGACGCCGGCAGCGACGACGTCTACGTCACGAACGCGCGCGCGAGCTCGGTCACAGTCCTCCACGGCACGACGAAGGTCGGGACGATCGCTCTCGGCTCCGCCCCGGGGGCGATCGCCGACGACCCGGCGGCGCACGTCGTCTTTGTCGCCGAGCCCAACGCCGGAACGGTCGCCGTGCTCAACAACGCCTCCGTGCTGTCGTCCTTCGCCGTCGGCACCGACCCCGAAGCCCTCGCCTTCGACCCGGCCGACGGCGCCGTGTACGTCGCGAACGCCGGTTCCGGCACGGTCACCGTGCTGACCCCGACCGGGATCCTCGCGACGGTGCCGGTCGGCAGCGAGCCGGCCGCCGTGGCCTACGACCCGCTCGATTCGCAGGTGTACGTCGCGAACGACGCCTCCGGAACGGTCAGCCTCCTTTCCGGGAGCGCCCTCATCGCTAACGTGACGGTCGGGAACGCTCCCGCCGCGCTCGTCTACGACCCGGCCCACGGCACGATGGACGTGCTCAACGTCCTGAGCGGGAACGTCACCGAACTCAACGGGAGCCGGGTCGCCGGCTCGGCCGACGTCGGCGCCGCGCCGATCGCGGCGGCCTACGACCCTGCGAACGGCTACGTCTACGTCGCCAACTCCGGCTCGGGCAACGTGAGCGTCCTGGACGGCGGAACGGTCGTCGGTGTCCTCGCCGTCGGCACGCGCCCGGCGGCGTTCGCCGTCAACGCGTCCAGCGGGGAGCTGTACGTCGCGAACCAGCTGTCGCTCAACGTCACCGTGCTGAACGCCCCCCAGGTACTCGACACGGCCGGCCTCGCCGCGCCGGCCGCTTCGGAGGCCGTCGACCCGGCGGACGGCCTCCTGTTCGTCGCCGAGGCGTCGATCGACGCCGTCGCCGTGCTCGACAACGGGGTCGTCCTCGGCACGATCCCCGTCGGTTCCGCGCCGTCCGCGGTCGCCTTCGACCCGGCCGACCAGCTCGTCTATGTCGCCAACAACGGCTCCTCCAACGTCTCGCTGCTGAACGCGACCGGCGTGGTCGCCACCGTCGCGGTCGACCCGGGCCCCTCGTCGCTGGCGTACGACGCCACGGACCTGTCGATGTACGTCGTCTCAGGGGCCTCCGGCCGCGCGGATGTCCTGCGCGGGACGAACGTGACGTCCACCGTTGCGGTCGGTGTCCGGCCCGGCGCCCCGGTCTACGACCCGGCGTACGGGACCGTCTACGTGCCGAACGCCGGCTCCGCCAACGTGAGCGTTCTGCGGGACGGGCAGCTCGAGGCGACCGTCCCCGGTGGCCTCGCCCCGTCGGCGGTCGTCGTCGACCCGCGCGGCGGAACGGCGTACGTCCTGGACGGCGGGGCGTCGGAGCTGACGCTTGTCCGGAACGCGACGCCCCTCGGGACGGTCGTCCTCAGCGCGGTCCCCACCGTCGCCGCGTTCGACCCCCCCCTCGGCGCGCTCGCCGTCGCGCTCACGGGTTCTACGGTACTCGACCTGGTCGGGCCGGCCGGCGTCCTGAGGTCGATCCCGCTCGCCCCGCTCGTGCCGAGCGGCCTCGGCTTCGACCTGGCGAACGGGCTGTTGCTGGCGGTCGGCCCCGGCGGACCGGCCGAGCTCGTCGGGATCGCCGGGGTCGTCGGGACGCTCAACCTCTCCGGGAGCCCGAGCTCGCCGCTCTACGATCCGGTGCACGGGGGGTTCGACGTGCCGGATCTCGCGCTCGCCCAGGTGACGATCGTGAGCCCCTCGGCGTTCCCGGTGACGTTCGACGCGGTCGGGCTCGGCCCCGGCCTCCCCTGGGGGGTCGTGATCGGGGGCGCGAACCTGAGCACGACCGCGACCCACCTCACGCAGAACGAACCGCTCGGCAGCGTCGCGTTCTCGGTCTACGGCCCCCAGAACTACTCCGAGAGCGCGTCGCTCGGCTCCCCGGTGACCCTCGCCGCCCGCGGCGTGACGGTGACCGTCACCTTCCAGCTCCTCGTCGCCCACGTCGTGACGTTCCGCGAGCACGGCCTGCTCGCCGCGACCTCCTGGTGCGTACGCCTCGGCGTCACGACGTGCTCCAACACGACGACCGTCGTCTTCCCGACGGTCTACCCGGGACGCCACCCGTACACCGTCAGCCCGGTCGCCGGCTACGCGGTCACGACCCACGGCAACGTGAGCGTCGGCGGCTCCTCGGTCACGAAGGGGGTCCGGTTCGCGCCGGTCGCCTACCTGCTCGAGTTCACCGAGAGCGGACTCCCGCACGGCCACCGGTGGAAGGTGACGGTCGACGGCGCGAGCCACCGGACCGCGAAGCCGCTGCTGCGGGTTCGCGTCGCGAACGGCACCGGCAGCTACGTCGTGCAGTCGAACCGGGGCTGGCACGCCGTCAACAGCAGCGGCACCTACGCGCTCAACGGCAGCGGCGCGACGATCGCCCTGCACTTCGTTCGGGCGAAGTACCTCGTGACGTTCACGGAGACGAGCCTGCCGAACGGGACGAACTGGTCGGTGACGATCGGCTCGGCCGTGCACGCCTCCAACGGCTCGCAGAACGTGACGTTCGACCTCGCGAACGGCTCCTACCACTACCATCTCGGCGCGCTGACCGGATTCCGGGTCCCCCGGTCCTCCCCATCGATCCACGTCCGCGGCGCGCCGCTGACGGTCACCGCCCGCTACCGTCCGGTACCGGTCGCGGCGACGCTGCGGACCGTTCCGCTGCTCGTTCCGCTCGTCGCCCCCGGGCTCCTCGCCGGAGTGGCGCTCGCGACCGGCCGCTCCGCGTCGGCCCGCCGGCCCCCGTCTCGGGCGACGGCGGCCCGGCCTCCCGCCCGCGGGCCGTAGACGGGGCGGCCGGGGCCGGCTCAGGCCGGCTTGACGGGGCGTCTAAGAAGGGTCGAACGCCTTCGAACCTCCGGGAGAGCGACGATGGAGACCCGGAGGCGCGTGAGCGACGTGATGTCGGCGGACGCCCTGACGACGTCCCCCGACACCCGCCTCGAGGAGGCGGCCTGGCTCATGCGGGAGCACCACATCTCCGGACTGCCGGTCGTCGATCCCCTGCACCACGTCGTCGGCATCGTGAGCGAGAGCGACATCGTCCGAGGGCTCGACCGGGCGACGGGGATCGAGAGCCCCCGCGGGCTGCTCGATCTCCTCCTCGCCTCGGCCCCGCCCCGGGGCGAGAGCCTGCTGGAGGTCTGCCGCAGCCACCTCAAGAACGCCCGGGTCCGCGACGTGATGAGCCGACGTGTCGTGACGGTCGACCGCGACGCCCCCCTCGCCGAGGCGGCCCGCCGGATGCGGGTGAACGGGGTCAAGCGCCTGCCGGTCGTCGACACGCGCGGCCGCCTGACAGGGATCCTGACCCGCGCGGACATCGTCCAGGCCGTCTCGGGCGAGGTCCGCGTCCACCGGGGAGCGCTCCACCCGTCGGTCGCGGGGCGTCCGGTCCCCGCCGCCGGCCCGTACGAGGACGTCTAGGGCGCGCCGGTCGTCGTGCGCGGCGTCGCGCCCCCGGGGGAGCCGGCCTCGACCGGGGCGAGCGGGGACGCCGGCGCCGGGGCGGCCGTGGGGGCGGCATGGCCCTCGCGCGTGCCGTCCGCGGTGAACCGGTAGTTCCTCAGCGCGAGGCTCGCGACGAAGCCGACGAGCGACAGCGCGATCACGACGGCGAAGACGACCCGGAACCCCTCGAGGTCGTAGGCCCGGACCGGCACCGGCACGCCGCCGTAGAGCACGGTGTAGGTCGCGAGGAACGAGCCCAGCAGGGCGGTCGTCGCGACCGGGGCGATCGCGGTCCCGAGGTTCCGGAACGTCTGGTTCATCCCGGTCTGGACGCCCAGCTCTCGCCGGTCGACGCTGAGCACGATCATGTTCGACATCGAGATCAGCACCGCCACGTTCCCGACCATCATCGGCACCATGTCGGCCGCGAGCTCGTACGTCGTGCGGTTGAGGCTGAGGAGCATCACCCCGCCGACCGCCATCAGCGCGAAGCCGAGGAGCGTCACCGGCTTCGGGCCCCGGCTCGAGACGGCCCGGCCCAGGAACGGGCCGAACGCGAGCATCGACAGGGCCGACGGGAGCGCGAGCAGGCCGAACGTGAACTCGCTGACGCCGAGGCCGGGGCTGCCCGGAATGCTGAGCTCCGCGAGGATGACGACCGTCGTGAACGAGAAGAACATCAGGGCCCCGACCAAGACGCCGTTGATGTTCGAGACGAGGATGTTGCGGGGACGCATCGACTCGAACCGGATCACGGGGTTCGGGGCCCGGGGCTCCCAGACGGCGAAGATCCCGAAGCCGACGAGCGCGAGCACGAAGAACTCGGGGACCCCCCACGGGAGCGCCCCGTAGTGGACCGCGGAGAAGTTCCCCCAGCCCCACGTCGAGCCCTCGGTCGTCCCGACGAGCAGGGTCGCGAGCCCGAAGCCGAGCGAGCCGACGCCCGGCAGGTCGAGGATCGGGCGGCCGTGCACGGGCGACTCCGTCAGCTTCCAGCCGGCGAGGAGGACGAGGGCGATCGCGACCGGGACGACGGTGTGGTAGGTCAGCTGCCAGCCGTAGTCCTGCGCGATCCAGCCCCCGCCGGCGAGGCCGAGTGCGGCCCCCGCGGCGAACATCGCGCTGATGATCCCCTGGCCCTGGGCGACCCGCGACGCCGGGAACGCCTCGGGGATCATCGCGAACGAGAGTGGGAACATCCCCATCCCGATCCCCTGGACGGCGCGGACGCCGATCAGCAGGTAGATCTGGTTCGGGCGGGAGACCCCGAACGCCGCGCCGATGTTCGGCGTGAACCCGGCGAGGGTGACCGCGACCGCGTAGACGCCCATCGCGATCATGAGCATCCGCTTCTTGCCGAACAGGTCGCCGAGCTTGCCGAAGATCGGCACGATGACGGTCCCGACGAGCAGGTAGGCGGCGAGGATCCAGGCGATCGTGCTGTAGGCCGAGCTCGAGGTCAGCTGGAAGAACGTCTGGAACTGCCGGAACGCCGGCAGCACCATCGTCTCGACGTACGTGACCATGAGCGCCATCACCGCGAAGATCGCGAGCAGCGCCCGGGCCCGGGCGGGGTCGTACGTGAGGCCGGTCGCCGTGAGGAGCGGTCCGTTGCCGGTCATGCGCCCGCCTCCGGCGCCAGGACGACCGCCTCCGCCCCGGAGGCGGCGAGGCGGCCGAGGACCCGCGCGGTCGCCTCGAGGTCGTCCGGGCGGACGCCGACGAGCGAGCGGACGAGCACCTGTCCGAGACGGCGCCAGACGGTCCGGTGGAGCGCGCGGCCGCGGGCCGTCGCCGAGACGACCACCACGCGCCGGTCCCGCGGGCCCGGCTGCCGATCGACCAGGCCGGAGCGCTTCAGCTGCTCGACGGAGGAGCTCACATTCGCCGGGGTGACGACGCACGCCTCCGCGATCTGGCCGACGTTCCTCGGGCCGTCCACGACGAGCTGGTGGAGCGTCCAGAACATCGGGGCGGTGAGCCCCTCGCGCTCCAGCTCCGGACGCAACCGGTGGCGAAAGGCGCGCGTCGCATGGAACAGCGCCTCGACCAGGACCGGTTCGTCGGCGATCGAGGGACGCGCCAGAACGGAGGACGCAGGGGCCGGCATGGGTTATTGGTTATGTTCGTTAATAATGTAGCTACTTAACTATTTTCGGTGCGCGCGCGAGACCGGCTCACGCCCGCTCGAAGAAGACTCGCAGCGTCGACGGCGCGAACGCCTCCTCTCCGACCAGGCGCTGCCCGTCCGCGCGGGCGAGGACCGGCAGGACGTCCTCCGCGGTGACGAACCGGCCGGCGAGGTCGGCGTCGTCGCCCGGGTCGTTGACGTCGACGATCCGCAGCTGCCGATGGAGCTTCGCCGCGGTGTCGATCGCCCGCTGGGCACAGAGGAGCTGAGCGGCCGGGATGCCGAGCCCGTCCGTCGGGTCGGTGCCGGGACGGCGGCGGATCCTGTGGATCGCCACGAGGGGCGGCAGGAAGAGGCGGCCGGCCGCGGACATCGACTCGGGCGCGTTCCTCCGTTGCTCGGCGAGCACCGGGTCGCTCGCGACGAACAGCACGGCGGTCCCCGGCGCGAGCGCGGTCACGAGCGCCTCAGGGTCCCCTCGGGCTTACCCCTATCGGCTCTGGGACCCGCGCACGCGGCCGGGGCGGGCGGCCGAAACGAGAGCCGCCCACACCGCAACCGTTGAAGGCCGGCAGCGGTCCGGGACGCCGTGGCCCTTCCGAGGAGCGTCCGCCTCCGGGACGGTCGCGCGGCGACGATCCGTCCGGCGCGGCCGGAGGATGCGGAGGCCTGGATCCGGAACACCAACGCGATCGGGGCGGAGGGGATCTATCTGATGCTGGACCGGCTGAACCGGACGCTCGAGCAGGTCCGCGTCCAGTTCCGCGACGCGAACCCGTCGAGCGAGCTCTGGCTGGTCGCGGAGATCGACGGGACGGTCGTTGCCGGCGCGAACTGGGCGCGAGGCTCTTCCGCCAAGAACGCCCACACGGCGAGCCTGGGCGTCGCGGTGCGGAGCGAGTACCGACACCTCGGTCTCGGCCGCGCGTTGATGGAGGAGGGGATTGCGTGGGCCCGGTCGGTGGGCATCTCCAAGCTCAAGCTGGGCGTCTTCTCGACCAACGCGGCCGCGATCGCCCTCTACCGAAAGCTGGGGTTCGAGGAGGAGGGGCGGCTGCGCAGCGAGGTGATCATCGCCGGGGCGCCGGTCGACGAGATCCTGATGTCGCTGTTCCTCGAGGGGAGACCATCGGCCCGATGAGGCCGGCTCCTACCCGGGCGCCCGGAGCGGTCGCAGCGGCCCGGCTCGCGCGCTCGTTATGTGACGTTCGGGCGTCGGATAGCGTCTCGACTTCTAGACTGTAAATACGACCGCCGGTTCGGTCGCGTGATGAAGCCGTTCGCCGTAATTTTGAGCGCGACGCTGGTGGTCGTGGTCGGCCTGCTGGTCTCTTCGATCGCGAGCGCGAGCCTCGGGGGATCCGCCGTGCCCGCGGCGGTCCGCCCCGCTACGGCCCCGACCTACAGCGTGACGTTCAACGAGACGGGCCTTCCCGCCGGCACGAACTGGGGGGTCCACTACGCCTACATCGGCTGCTCGTGCAACGGACCCCACAAGACCGTCAAGTCGACGAGCTCGTCGATCACCGTCTCGCTCCCGAACGGGAGCTATCAGTTCCGTGTGCAGCGCGTGGACGGCTACTTCGTGAACGTCTCGGCGTCCGGGATTCTGAATGTCTCCGGCGCCGCCGTCGCTCCGATCACGTTCGTCTTCTACCCCGTCATTCCGTTCCTGGTCGAGTTCACCGAGTCCGGACTGCCGAACGGCACGCTCTGGACCGTGAGCCTCCACGGCAACGGGCACGGACAGGAGGCGGCCCTGCAGCGGGTGACGGAAACCTCCTACGGGACCTCGATGAACTTCTCCCTGCTCAACGGCACCTACCACTACACGGTCGAACCGGT
>Ga0335078_10017780_pt1 | contig 10576 bp, 6 predicted proteins | sample Lox_Sample_32_FD_206711 | JGI IMG/M metagenome (GOLD analysis project Ga0335078, IMG submission 206711) | Soil microbial communities from Loxahatchee National Wildlife Refuge, Florida, United States - Lox_Sample_3.2 | ecosystem: Environmental > Terrestrial > Soil > Wetlands | place: USA: Florida...
GCCAGCCGGATGTCAGCCCGCCCAGCGACCGCGCGGTCAAGGTTGTCTGGGCTCTGGTGGTACCCCGTCCCTGGGGCTGACCGGGGCTGCGGTCAGCCCCGGCCGCGCAGCGCCCGGGCGGCCAGCACCGTGTTCCAGCGCAGCGCGCCGGCCAGATCACGGGCCCGCTCGGCCAGGTTGTAGTCCGGCCGGGCCGCGCTGTCCGCGATGGCCCGGTCCAGGTCGTGACCGCACCGCTCGAGCACGCTGTCGAAGTCGCGCCGCACCGGTTCCATCAGCTGGTAGCCGAACGACCGGTGCAGCCGCGGATAGAGCGGCTTGAACAGCCGGGCCCGCTCATGCAGGCCCGAGGAGTAGGACATCATGTCCTTCGGCCGGTGCCGGATGTAGCCGGGCAGCAGGTCGGCGAACGCTTCCCGGAGGATCCATTTCTCCTGCCCGTTGCGCAGCTTGAGCGCCCGGGGCAGCCGCATGGCCAGCTCCACCAGGGACAGGTCCAGGAACGGGACGCGCAGCTCGCAGCCGTGCCCCATGCTGGCCCGGTCGAGGCGCTGCAGCTCGGTCCGGCCCAGGTTCCTGATCTTGTGCAGGAACAGCTGCCGGGCCTGCTGCTCACTGGCCCGGAAATACATCGGGTAGCCGCCGAACAGCTCGTCGGAGCCGTCGCCGGAGAGCACCACCTTGATCCCGAGCTGGTTGATGCGCCGGAACAGCGGCACCGACACGACCTCGTTGATGATGTCGCCATACTCGGTCAGCTCGCCCAGCCGGATGGCCTCCCGGATATCGGCCAGCCGGATATCCTTCGGGCGCACCTCGATCACCTCGTGCGGCACACTGAGCTCGCCGGTCAGCCTGCGGGCGTAGGCCAGGTCCTCGCTGTGCCGTGCGCCGATGGTGAACGCGACACAGTCCGGGTGCATCTCGCGCACGTGCAGCAGGGTGAGTGAGCTGTCCAGCCCGCCGGACAGGATGACCCCCACCGTCAGCCCGGTGTCCACCCGGACCCGGATGCTGTCTTCCAGTGCGGCCCGGATGAGCTTGGCCGCCTCAGCCGGATCCTCGATCTGCGGCTGGCCCGCCCCGAGGCGAAGCAGATCCAGGTAGGGCCGCAGGCTGGGCCCGGCCGCTGGAGCTGGGCCGCCGCCCTCGGCCCAGCCGTGCTGGCCCGGTGGCACCTCGCGGACCGGCGCGGCAAACTCGGTCAGCGCTTTCACCTCGGAGGCCACCCGCAGGCTGGCCCCGGATCTGGACCAGTACAGCGGCTTCACGCCGAGCGGGTCCCGGGCCAGGTAGACGCGATCGGCCGCGGTGTCGGCCACCGCGAACGCGAACTCGCCGCGCAGCCTGCGGACCGCGTCCGCCCCCCACTCCAGGAAGGCTTCCAGCACCACCTCGGTATCACTGTCCGTGCGCAGCCGGTGACCCCGACTGGTCAGCTCGGCCTGCAGCGCGCGGTAGTTGAAGACCTCGCCGTTGTAGCACAGCACCCAGCGCCCGTCAGCGGACACGAACGGCTGGACCGCGCGCTCACCATCCACGATGCGCAGCCGCTGAGTGCCAGCCAGCAGCCGGCTGGTGAGCAGCACCTCTTCCACTTCGCCGCGCGGGGCCAGCGAGCCGATCATCCGCCGGAAAGCAGCCCGGTCCGGCTCAGGCCCGAGGATCATGGCGATGCCGCACACGACGCTCAGCCGCCCAGCCCGCCCGCGCCACCCGGCCCGCCTGCGCTGGTCAGCCCGGCGGTCCCGGCCCGCCTGGTGCTGCCGGACAGGCCGGTGACGGCGGCCGGGCTGAGGCACACGTGCCAGGCCTGCCCTTCATCGATCACGTTGACCTGGCCGGCCCGCTGCCGGTCGAGCAGCACCGCGGCCAGCACTTCCCGCGCGCCGAACTGCCGCAGCCAGGTCATCTCGATGTCCAGGGCATACCCCGCACAGTGCGCGCTGGGCAGCGAAGCCGTATAGCCCAGCGCGCGCAGCCGGCGCTGCTGCTCGATGCTGCGGGCCAGGCTGGTCACCCAGAGCGGCGGGGCCAGCGGCCCGGCCGCGGCGGCGAAGTCCGCCGCCACCTGGTCGAGCAGGGCCGCCACCTCCCGTCGGGTCCGGGCGAAACGCAGGCCTGCGGTGTGCGGCACCCGGCCTGGCCGCAGCCGCCGGTCGGCCGCCCGGGCCACCCGGGCCGGCAGCGACCGCGCCTGGCGCCGGTACCGGAAGCGCAGCTGGCCAGCGCGGCGCAGCGGCTCCAGGTCAATCAGGTCGGCCGAGCCGAGCAGATCCGCGTCGGTGATAAAGGCCCGGGCGTGGCCCCACCACATGATGTCGATCAGGGCGAACAGATGGACCCGGATATGGCTGGCCAGGTCGGTGGCGGAACTCCGGGTGCTGGGCCGGTAATGACGCACTTCGCGGAGCAGCCGCTGGCCCGCCGCGACGCTGCCCTCCGGGGTGGCGGACAGCACCGCGGTGATCTCCGCGCCGCTGATCCGCTCGGCCAGCACCTGCTCCGCTTTGGCCACGTCACCAGGGCCGGTATGGCCAGCGATGTCCAGCAGCAGGTCGGCGACGGCGGCCCGGTACGCGCCCAGGTCCGGCCCGGCTGGCAGCTCAGCCGGGTGAACCGGCCCGGCCGGTCCATACGGCTCAGCCGGCCGAAACGGCTCGGCCTGGCGATACGGCTCGGCCGGCCGGTGCGGCTCAGCCGACGGCCCGGACCCCGGCCGGGTGGCCGCCCCGGCGGGCGGCTGGCCCCGATGATCGTTCATCGCCATGCGATCTCCCGCTTGAAAACACAAAGAGTAACTATGTGAAGACAACAAGTTACGATAACGCAGCGGGTGCTGGCCAACGGCAGCGGCTGCCAGAATCAGCAGCACGGATTGCCAGGGCGGGCAACGTGACGGAATGGAGCGAACTATGGCAGAGGCGAACGACTGGAACAGCAAGATCATTGCGGAGTTCCGGGCTAACGAGGGCAAAGTAGGCGGCCCGTTCGCCGGGGCTCCGCTGCTCTTGCTGCACACCGTCGGGGCCCGGACCGGCCAGCCGCGGGTCAACCCGGTGATGTACCAGCCGGTCGGCGGCAGCTACGCCGTCTTCGCGTCCAAGGCCGGTGCTCCCACCCACCCAGCCTGGTACCACAACCTGCTGGCTAACCCCCAGGTGAGCGCGGAGATCGGCACCCGGACCGTGCCACTCGTCGCCCGGGTCGCCGAGGGCGCGGAACGGGACCGCATCTGGGCCAGGCAGAAGCAGGACCACCCGGGCTTCGCCGACTACGAGACCAGGACCACCCGGCAGATCCCGGTGATCGTCCTCGACCCGGCGCCCGCCTGATCCCGGCCCGGCCGGTTACCCGGCCGTCAGCCGCGGTCAGCGGCAGCGGGTGGCGCAGCGGGTCAGGGCGTGCCCTAAACCGGCGTCTTGCCCGCCTCGGCCTGCTTCTCGAAGATCTGGACAACCTGCTCGACGGAACGGCCCTTGGTCTCCGGCAGGAACCTGAACACGAATCCGATCGCCACCAGCGACAAGACCGCGAAGGACACCATGACCCAGGCCAGCCCCCAGGAGTTCTGCCAGGCCGGGAACACCTCGATCAGCGCGAAGTTGGCTACCCAGTCCACGGCCGCACCGATCGCCGCGGCCCGGCCGCGGACAGAAGTCGGGAAGACCTCGCCCTGGATCAGCCAGCCCGTCCCGCCGACCCCGATCGCGAACGACGTGATGAAGAACGAGAAGCCGACCATGACCACCACGGTCTTCGGTATGTCGGTGAAGAACGCCACCCCGGCCGCTGCGACCAGCATGAACACCGCCATGCCCAGGTAGCCCCCGATGGCCAGCGGGCGCCGGCCGCGCTTGTCGATCCAGCGGAAAGCGAAATAGGTGGCGACCACGTTGACCGCGCCCAGGATGGCGGTGACCTCGACCCCGGCCACAGCGGCGGCGACGGCGTTGTGCCCGTTCTGGAAGAAGGTGGCCAGGATCTTCGGGCCGTAGTAGAACGGCACGTTGATCCCGGTGATCTGCTGGAAGATGAAGAACACGCAGACCACGATCAGCGCCCGGATCACGCCCCTGGTCCACTGCGTCTTCCGCTGCCGTTCCGCCACCGTGCCCCGGAGCTGGTCCGCGGCCGTGCGGATCTCCTCTTCGGTGGTCTCCATCCCGAGCTGGCCGAACGCCTTCTGGGTATCGGCGTAGCGGTCATGCAGCATGAGCCACCGGGGCGACTCGGGCATCCTGGACCGCAGCGCCACGGCCACTATCGCAGGCAGCGCGCCGATGCCGAGGATGAGCCGCCAGTCGAGGTTGCCCGCGCTCTTCGGCAGCGCCACCAGGACGACCACGGCGACCAGATAGGACACCAGGATGCCGACGGTGATCATCCACTGCTGGATGATGCTCAGCTGGCCCCGCCGGCTGCGCGGCGCGAACTCCGCGATGTAGGCGGTGGCGATCGCCGAGTCGGCCCCGATCGCGAGGCCGATGAGGGTGCGCGACGACAGCAGCATGAAGGCGTTCACGGTGAACGCCGACAGCAGCGCGCCGGCCGCGTAGATGGCGGCGTCGGTGATGAGCAGGGTCTTGCGCCCGAAGTGGTCGGTCAGCGGCCCGGCGATGAGTGCTCCCGCACCGGCCCCTAGGGACGCTCCGGCCACCAGGTAGCCCGTCCAGAAGCTGGACAGGTGGTACGGGATGAAGCCCAGCGCCGAGCCGATGTTGGACGTGTCATAGCCGAAGAGAAACCCGCCGACGCAGGCCAGCACGGCCAGGTACCAGTAGAAGTTCGTCGGGATGCGCGAGTCCAGGTCCTCGAGCACATTGCGTCCTGACGGCCGGGTGGCTCTCGTCTCAGACACCATTTGCAGATCTCCTCAGTCCCGCCCCGGCCACCTTGCGCTCGCCCGGGTCAGCTCATGCTGCGCCCGGCTACCCGCGTGATCCGGCGCCAAACCCGGGCGGCACCTGGCGGCACCGGCCGGCCGCTGGCCAGCCCGCCGCATCCTGGGTCCTGGATGAGTTGCCTAGGATGCCGGTCATGGCCGGGCGGTGGGAGTTCTGGATCGACCGGGGCGGCACGTTCACCGACATCGTCGCGCGGCGCCCGGACGGCACGCTGACCGCCAGCAAGCTGCTGTCCGAGGACCCGGCGCGGCCGGGGGACGCGGTGCTGGCCGGCATCCGGGCGCAGCTCGGGGTGCGGCCTGGGCAGCCGATCCCGGCCGGCCAGATCGCCGCGGTCCGGCTGGGTACCACGGTCGCCACCAACGCGCTGCTGGAACGCCGCGGCGAGCCCACCGTCCTGGTCATCACCCAGGGCTTCGGTGACGCGCTGCGGATCGGCTACCAGAACCGGCCGCGCATCTTCGACCAGAAGATCGTCCTGCCCGAGCTGCTGTACCGCCGGGTGATCGAGGTGGCCGAGCGGGTCAGCGCGCACGGCGAGGTGATCCTGCCGCTCGACGAGGACGGGGCGGCCCGGGGGCTGCGGGCCGCGTACGCCGACGGTTTCCGGGCGGTCGCCGTGGTCTGCCTGCATGGCTACCGCTACCCGGCGCACGAGGCCCGGCTCGGCCAGCTGGCCCGCGGCATCGGGTTCACCCAGGTGTCTGAGTCCCACGCGACCAGCCCGCTGATGAAGCTGGTGTCCCGGGGTGACACCACCGTGGTGGACGCCTACCTGTCGCCGATCCTGGCCCGGTACGTGGACCAGGTGACCCGCGAGCTGGCTGGAGTCCGGGTGCTGTTCATGCAGTCCAACGGCGGGCTGGCCGACGCGCACCGGTTCCGCGGCAAGGACTCCATCCTGTCCGGCCCGGCCGGCGGCATCGTCGGCATGGCCCGCGCCAGCGCGGCGGCCGGCTTCGGCGCCGTCATCGGCTTCGACATGGGCGGCACGTCCACCGACGTGTCGCACTACGCCGGCGAGTTCGAGCGGCAGTACGAGACCGAGGTGGCCGGGGTCCGGATCCGCGCGCCGATGCTCAGCATCCACACGGTGGCCGCGGGCGGCGGATCGGTGCTGCACTTCGACGGCAGCCGCTACCGGGTCGGCCCGGACTCGGCCGGCGCCGACCCTGGCCCGGCCTGCTACCGGCGCGGCGGCCCGCTGACCGTCACCGACGCCAACGTGGTCCTGGGCCGGATCCAGCCGGCCTGCTTCCCGCACGTGTTCGGCCCGCGTGGCGACCAGCCGCTGGACGCCAGCCGGGCCGCTGAGCAGTTCGGCGGGCTCGCGGCCGAGATCACCGCGGCCTCCGGCGACCAGCGCAGCCCGGCGGAGGTGGCGGCCGGGTTCCGCGATATCGCGGTGGCGAACATGGCCAACGCGATCAAGAAGATCTCGGTCCAGCGCGGCTACGACGTGACCAGGTACGTGCTGGCCACGTTCGGCGGCGCGGGCGGGCAGCACGCCTGCGCCGTCGCCGACCAGCTCGGCATGACCCGGGTGCTCATCCACCCGCTGGCCGGGGTGCTGTCCGCGTACGGGATGGGGCTGGCCGGGGTGACCGCGATGCGTGAGTCCGCGGTCGAGGCGGTGCTGTCCGGCGACCTGCTGGCCAGCCTGGACGATGTGCTGGCCGGGCTGGACGCGCAGGCCCGCGCGGAACTGGCCGCCGACGGTGTGCCACCCGCCGCGATCCGCGCCCGGCGCCGCTGCCACCTGCGTTACCAGGGCACCGATACCGCGCTCGTCGTCCCGCTCAGCGATCACGCAGGTCTGGTCCGGGACTTCGAGGCCGCGTACCGGCAGCGGTTCTCGTTCTTGCTGCGCGACAAGCCGATCCTGGTCGAGGCGGTATCGGTAGAACTCACCGGCGGGGCCGCCCTGCCGCCGGACAGCGCGGCGGCGGCCCCGGCCGCCCCGGCGGGCAGCAGCCCGCCCGCTACCCGGTTCCCCCGGGTCCCGATGTTCACCGGCGGCCGCTGGGCCGAGGTCGGCCTGCTGCCCCGGGCGCAGCTGCGCCCGGGCCAGATCCTGGCCGGGCCCGCCATCCTCACCGAGGACTTCGCCACCACGGTGGTCGAGCCCGGCTGGGAGGCCGAGGTGACCGCCCACGGCGACCTGCTGCTCACCCGGCCCGGCGGCCGCGAGGACCACCCGGACCTGGGCACCGCCGCCGACCCGGTACTGCTGGAGATCTTCAACAACCTGTTCATGTCGGTCGCCGAGCAGATGGGTGTCCGGCTGCAGAGCACCGCGCACTCGGTGAACATCAAGGAGCGGGTGGACTTCTCCTGCGCGGTCTTCGACGCGGCCGGGAACCTGATCGCTAACGCCCCGCACATGCCCGTCCACCTGGGGTCGATGGGCGAGAGCATCAAGATGGTCATCAGCCGCAATCCGGGGGCCATCCACCCCGGCGACGTTTTCATCCTTAACGACCCGTACCACGGAGGGACTCACCTCCCCGATATCACCGTGGTCACCCCGGTTTTCGGCACGGGGGAGCGGGCCGCTGACATCCTGTTTTTCGTCGCCGCCCGGGGCCACCACGCCGAGATCGGCGGGATCACCCCCGGCTCGATGCCGGCGTTCAGTACCCGGGTGGACGAGGAAGGCGTGCTCATCGACAACTGGCGCCTGGTGTCCGGCGGCGAGCTGCGCGAGACCGCCACCCGCGACCTGCTCACCACGGCGCAGTACCCGTCCCGCAACCCGGACGCCAACCTGGCCGACCTGCGCGCCCAGGTCGCGGCGAACGAGAAGGGCGCGGCCGAGCTGCGCCAGATGGTCGACCACTTCGGCCTGGACGTGGTCACCGCGTACATGGGCCACGTGCAGGACAACGCGGCCGAAGCGGTGCGCCGGGTCATCGACCAGCTGCACGATGGCCAGTACCGCTACGAGCTGGACAGCGGCGCGGTGATCCAGGTCGCGGTCCGGGTCGACCACGCCCAGCGGACCGCGGAGATCGACTTCACCGGTACCTCGGCCCAGCTGCCCGGGAACTTCAACGCGCCGTCCTCGGTGGCCATGGCCGCCGTGCTGTACGTGCTGCGCAGCCTGGTCGACGACGAGATCCCGCTGAACGCCGGGTGCCTCAAGCCGGTCCGGGTCATCATCCCGCCGGGCAGCCTGCTGGCCCCGGGGTACCCGGCTGCGGTGGTGGCCGGGAACGTGGAGACGTCGCAGGCCATCACGGGCGCGCTGCAGGCGGCCATGGGGGTGATGGCCGAGGGCTCAGGCACGATGAACAACGTCACGTTCGGCAGCGAGACCCATCAGTACTACGAGACCGTGTCCAGCGGCTCCGGCGCCGGCGACGGCTTCGATGGCACGCCGGTGGTGCAGACGCACATGACCAACTCCCGGCTGACCGATCCCGAGGTGCTGGAGTGGCGCTACCCGGTGCGGCTGGAGTCGTATGAGATCCGCCGGGGCAGCGGCGGGGCGGGCCGGTGGCGCGGCGGGGACGGCGGGCGGCGGCGGCTGCGGTTCCTCGCCCCGATGACGCTCAGCCTGCTGAGCAGCCACCGCCGGGTGCCGCCGTACGGGATGGCGGGTGGTCAGCCCGGCGCCCTCGGCCACCAGTGGGTAGCGCACCCCGACGGCTCGGTCACCGAAATGGCCGGCTGCGACACGGTGCGGGTCGCCGAAGGCGACGTCTTCGTCCTGGAAACCCCGGGTGGCGGCGGCTACGGGCCGCCACCATGATCGTGGTCAGTTTGTGCTCACTGGTGGCACTTACTGCCCACGATCATGGTGTCGCGTGGGCTGGCTCGGCGTCCGGGTCGAGGTCCTCGGTTGCTGGCTCGGCGGGCTCGGGGAATCCAGGTTCGCGGAGCGGGCGCAGCGCGCTGGCCAGCCGGGCCAGCTCGTCCAGCATGGCGGCGGCTGCTTCGGTCATCACCTCGTTGGGGTGCAGCCGCCGATCGGAGTCCAGGAACTGCTGGACAAACGGGATGTTCACCGCCTCGAACAGCGGGACCATCTTGAGTGTCGTCATCACCTGCTTGAGCTGCTGCACGGCCCGGGTGCCTGCGGCCACGCCGCCGTAGCTGGCGAACCCGGCCGGCTTGTACCGCCATTCGTGATTCAGGTAGTCGATGGCGTTCTTGGTCGCCGCGTTGAAGCCGTAGTTGTACTCGGGGACGACGAAGACGAACGCGTCCGCCCGGTCGATGACCGCGCTCCAGGCCCTGGTGTGCTGGTGCTCGTACTGGCGCAGCCGGGGATGACGGGGCTCGTCGAACATCGGCAGATTGACTTCGGCCAGGTCCACCACTTCCACATCGAACTGGCCGTGCGCCCGGGCGGTGGCGGCGATCCACTCGGCCACCGACGGGCCAACCCGGCCGGGACGGGTGCTGCCGATGATGATCTGCAACAGGGGCTTGGGCACTGCTGGTCTCCTTGCCGGTAAGGGGGAGCGGCTTCACCGCAGTGATTGAACTATCAACTTGTTGCCGTTAACTATTACCACGCGTACCGGTATTCCGGGCCAGGTGGCTGAGTTTGCCCAGGAGCCGGAGTGGGCTGGGCGGCCCGGTATTCCGGGCGGGGTAGCGGGGCTGCCCGGTGCCCCGGGGGGCCGGGTCTGGCCTGGCCATCGCCTCAGCTGTGTGAGTATCGGGGGTCATGAGCGATCAGCTGGCTACGCCCCGGGCGTCGCCGCCGGCGGCGGACGTGGCCAGCTGGCGGCGGACCCGGCGGATGGTCAACGAGCACCGGCAGGCGCTGGTGGCGGTGGCGGCCGGGCTGTACCCGGGTGCCCCCCGGGTGGCCGGCACCGAGCTGCTGGGCTGGCCAGAGTGGCAGCCGGCCGGCCCGGTCGACCTGGCTGACGTGACGCTGAACTGGTCCAGCCGGGCCCCAGCGCCCGCCGCCGACGCCACCGGGCCGGCCGCCGCGCACGTGCTGCCGGCCAGCCCGGACGGCGGCCGGTTCGCCAGTTACACGGCGGCGGTCGCGGCCCTGGACCGGCCGGCCCTGTTCGAGAACCGGATCTGCTACCGCCTGCTGTCGGCCACGCTCACCGGCCCGGCCCGGCTCACGTTCACCCGGTCCCGCTATTTCGACGCGGTGAACCTGGGCCATGCCGTGGCGCACGAGCTGGCGGCGGCCTGGGCCCAGTCCGGCGGCGGCCTGGTCCGCCTGGCCGGCCTGCCGCTGCGCGCCCAGCTGGGTGATCCATGCGCGCTGCGCCGCCGCTGCGCGATCACCGCCGTCACCACACTCACCCTGCGGCGTGCCCCGGACGGCCAGGCGTCGTTCCTGCTGCACTGGCGGGATCCGGCCCGTGTCCACCACGCGGGGGGCCAGTACCAGGTGATGCCGGCGGGCATCTTCCAGCCGGTGACCGCCGCCCCCGCCGCCCGGCGCCGCGACCTCAGCCTGTGGCAGTGCATGACCCGGGAATTCAGCGAGGAACTGCTGGGCGGGTCAGAGGAGTACCCGACCAGGGGCGGAATGCTCGACTACGGCCAGTGGCCGTTCTACCGCGAACTGGCGGCCGCCCGCCAGGCGGGCACGCTGCGGGTCAGCTGCGTGGGGGTGGGCGTGGACCCGCTGACCCTGGCCACGGACATCCTCACCGTCGCGGTGTTCGACGCGGCCGTCTTCGACCGGC
>Ga0335078_10017781_pt1 | contig 10576 bp, 9 predicted proteins | sample Lox_Sample_32_FD_206711 | JGI IMG/M metagenome (GOLD analysis project Ga0335078, IMG submission 206711) | Soil microbial communities from Loxahatchee National Wildlife Refuge, Florida, United States - Lox_Sample_3.2 | ecosystem: Environmental > Terrestrial > Soil > Wetlands | place: USA: Florida...
CGGCAGGGCACAAAGCTCACGTTCGGCCGCGAAGGCGCGCACAGCCGCAATCGCATTCTGCATGCCCACGGCGATTCCACCGGACGTGAAATTTTGCGCGCCCTTTATGCCAAGTCGCGGACCCTGCCGCACATTTCCGTCTGCGAATTCGAGTTCACCACCAGCCTTCTGATAGCCGAGGGCCGAGCCTGCGGCGTGGAGCTTGAAGGCGGCGGCCATGTCAACGCCTCCGCCGTTCTCCTGGCCACGGGAGGCCTTGGCCAGCTTTATCGCAACACCACTAACCCCGATGTCGCGACCGGCGATGGCGTCGCTATGGCTTTCCGCGCCGGCGCTGAAATCAGCGACATGGAGTTCATTCAGTTTCATCCCACCGCGCTTTATCTCAAGAACGCTCCCCGCTTTCTGCTCTCCGAAGCCCTGCGCGGGGAGGGCGCCTATCTGCGCAACAGCGAAATGGCGCGCTTCATGCCGAAGTATCACCCCATGGCCGAGCTTGCCCCGCGCGACGTGGTGGCGCGCGCCATCGTGCACGAGCTCGAAGTCAGCCGCATGAAAGACGCCGTCGTGTATCTCGATCTCACACATCTCGATGCCAAACACATCGAGCAGCGCTTTCCCCGCATTCACGCCACCTGCCTGCGGCACAACATTGACATCACCACCGACCTGATTCCGGTTCGCCCCGCGGCCCATTACTCCATGGGCGGGGTTCGGACGGATTTGAATGCGAAGACCACCGTCGCCGGCTTGTACGCCGCGGGGGAGGCGGCTTCGACCGGCGTGCACGGCGCCAACCGCCTGGCCAGCAATTCGCTGCTCGAGGGGCTGGTGTTCGGCGCGCGCGCAGGGAAGAAAATGCGCGATGATCTTCGCCAATCAACGGCAAAGGCAAAAGGCAAGCGCGCCGCCTATTCCAACGGCCCGGTGAATGCGGAAATGGAGAGCGTGGTGCGCGAAATTCAGGATTTGATGTGGCAGGATGTGGGCATTGTGCGGACCCGCGCCGGCTTGAAGCATGCCATCGAGCGGCTCGAGCAGATCACCCCGCAAACCGCGCATCCGCAGACCCGGCGCGCCTGGGAAGCGCGAAATCTGTGCCAGGTCGGCCTGCTGGTGGGGCGCGCCGCTCTGGGCCGCGAAGAAAGCCGGGGAGCGCATTACCGCACCGATTTTCCGGCCCACAACGACGCCAAGTTCCGCAAGCATTCCGTGATTCAGGGAGATTCGCTTCGCTTTGCCTGATCAGTGTTCTCGCGGAGGAGCTTCATGGCCCGTGTGATTTTCTTCTTCTGCAGCATCATTCTGGCGCTAAGCCTCGCTCCTGAATGCAGCGCCGTCAGCAACCAATCCTGCAAAACCGCCTTTGCGCTTCAGCCGCTCGACTCCGGCCTGTTGCGGTTGTTGGGAGGGCCGGTCGCGCCGGCCAATCCGGCGCTGTTCGCCGATGCGAACTTCCAGCAGCTCCGCAACTGGAATTTTCCGTCGAAGGTCATGTCCTGGGACGAGCGTCCCAGCGCGGAAGAAATTTCGCGCCGGCAGCAGCAGCTGGTCGCTGCGTCGTCGCAGAAAGCGAAGTCGCACAATTTCTTCGACGCGGTCACGCCGTACGATCTGCAGCCGCTCGCCGCCGCCGACTGGAAGGAACTCGAAAAATGGTTCGCGAAGGATGGCCCGAAAAAAATACCGGGCTTCTGCGCCGATCAGCAAAAGCCGGCCTACGTTCTGGCGGTCGGCCTGATCGGGCTTCCCGGCGCCACCCACGCCGATGATTCCCTGGCGCGGGTGCAATACCAGCAGGCGACCGTTTCCGCTGACACCAGCTTCGGGCCCAACGCCGCCACGCAAACCCCGGGAGGCAACAACCGTCCTTCCGACCAGCTGGAGCAGATAGGAGCGAACGCGGCTTCGGCGCAGAGTGTTTACAGCTGCGCCTATCTTTACCGCGTGAAAGATGGAACGCGCGATGCCAGGCCGAGCTACTACTATTGCCACTCCGGCAGCGCCATGCCGAAGTCTGCCGTCACCACGATGCTGAAGTACTTCTCGAAGGCGGCTTTGCCTTAAGCGATCACGTGCGCAGAGTCGTTGTCATTGGCATTGCGAGTAGCGCAGCGACCAGAGCCTGCCCGGAGCGGAGTCGAAGAAAATCTGCTTTTGACTCACTCCGTCCGCCCATTCGCTGCCCCTCGGCGCCAGACTGAAGCCACAATCGAAACCAGCAGAATTCCCGCCACGGTTGCCAGTGCGACCTCCGTGCGGATCTTGTAATACTCGGAAAGCAGCATCTTTCCGCCGACAAAAATCAGCACCAGCGACAGCCCGTAATGCAGGTATTCGAACATCTCCATCATGCCTGCCAGCGCAAAGTACATGCTGCGCAGGCCCAGAATCGCAAACACATTCGAGGTGTAAACGATGAACGCGTTGAGCGTAATGGCCAGCACTGCCGGAATGGAATCCACGGCGAAAAGCACGTCCGTCGTCTCGACCACCAGCAGCGCAATCAGGAGCGGAGTCGCGCTCAATTGCGGCGTGCGCACGAAGAAGCGCTCGCCCGCGTAATCCGGCGTCACCGGGACCCAGCGGCGAAAAACCCGCAGCACCCAGTTTCGTTCCGGATGGACCGCTTCGTCTTTCTGGCGCAGCAGTTTCACTCCGCTGAAAACCAGCAGCGCGCCGAAGAGATAGATGATCCAGTGCAGTTTGCGGATCAGGCCAATGCCCGCCACAATGAACACGCCGCGCATCAGCAGCGCGCCAAGAATTCCCCAGAACAAAACGCGGTGCTGCTCGCCGGCGGGCACGCGGAAGTAGCGGAAAAGCAGAAGAAAAACGAAAAGATTGTCCACGCTGAGCGCGAGCTCGAGCACATAGCCGGTGACGAATTCCACCGCCGGGACCCGCCCCTGCCAGAAAAACAGCAGGACCGCGAAAGCCGCGGCCAGGGCGATCCACATCACGCTCCACGCCAGCGCTTCGCCAAAGCGAATGACGTGCCCGGGCCGGTGCAGCCAGCCCAAATCAATGGCCAGCATCACCGCGACGAAGACGTTGAAGAAAATCCAGAAGAGAAGATGGTTCAAACGAAGTCTCGTTGAGATTTGCTGGGTGCTCCAGGCCTCATTCCGGGCGGGACTGAAGTCGCTCGGAATGACAAGACGATTGACAGCGCACAATGGTGATGGCAAACCCTGCGCCGCCGCCCTCGCCTACTTTTCCCGCCCGCGCTTGCCGCTCGCCCAATCGCCCGAAACCCCGAAACCCGGCGCCGGCCGCGGTGTGCAGGCTGCCGGCACCCGCGGCTTTGAATGCGGCTGCGCCCCCTTCCACTGCCTTCTCCATGGCGGGCGTCCCGGGCTCGGTTTCTTCACAGCGCCCCAGATTAGAAATGAAAAGCGAAAAAAGGGAAAGACCCGCAGCCGGGCAAAAATGCGGTTACGTTGGTTATCTGCAGGCCCGGCGCAACCCACCCTACAATCACGTCACTGTGGCACTCAAGCGCCTTCTCTTCGCCGTGTTGTCGCTGGTGGCGTTGTCAGGCATTGCGCAAGCAGCGCAGCTGGCGGTGGTTGCAGAGAAAACGAACCCGGCCTCGAACCTCACTTCCGGCGAACTGATCAAGATTTTCAACCTTCGCACGCATAACTGGCCCAACGGCACGCCGATCGTGCTGGTACTGCGCGATCCGTCCTCGCCGGGAATGCAGCTCGTGGTTCGCAAAGTCTTCAACATGAGCGCCGAGCAGGCCAACGCATTCCTGCAATCGCATCGCGGTCAGATCATGCTGGCGGAGTCCGATGATGCCGTGCTTCATTTCGTTTCTTCCACCCACGGCGCCATCGGAATTGTGGACCTCTACTCCATCACCAGCGACGTGAAGGTCCTGAAGATTGACGACAGGCTGCCGGTGCAACCCGGCTATCTGCTGAGGGGAAACTAGCATGAGCGCAAGAGGGAAGACGGCGAAAAACACGAACCTGTGGCAGGTAACAGTCGGAAAGAAGCGCGCATTCTGTTTTGTTTTTGCTTTGCTGCTGGCGGCGTTTGCTTTCGCGCCAGCGCAGAGTTCGCCGGATGCTTCGCCGGTCAACGCGACAAGCGGCGTATTCCCGCTCACCACAAAATCCGCCGAAGCCCGCATTCTGGTGAACCAGGCGCTCGATCTTTACCTCGACCGGGTGGAGCAGGAACAGGCGAACCAGATTCTGCGCAAGGCGATCAAGATGGATCCGAACTTCGCCATGGCGCATGAGTTCCTGGCGCAGATCAGCCTCGATCCCAGCGAGCAGGTGCACGAACAAAAAAAGGCCTACGCCACCAGAAGTTCGGCCAGCGCGCCCGAGCAGGACGTGATCGAGTGGTACCAGGCCGCCAGCGACCACAAGCTGATTGCCGCGATCCCCAAGATGAACGACGTGCTCAACCGCTATCCGCACGACAAGTGCGTGGTATGGATGACGACGTGGTGGCTGATGACGCAGAACCAGTATCAGCGCGCGCTCGATGTCTATGAGCGCTCCGGCATCACCAATTCGCCCGGACTGATGAACAACATGGCGTACAACTACGCCTATGTGCGCCAGTTCGATAAAGCGTTCGCGCTCATGGACCAGTACGTCGCCGCCATGCCCAAAGACCCGAACCCGCTGGATTCCTACGCTGAAATTCTTCGGCTGGCGGGACGTTACGATCAGTCCATCCAGCACTATCGCGCGGCGCTGGCCATCAACCCGAAGTTTTACTCTTCGCAGTTCGGAATTGCCGACACCTATTCGGTGATGGGCAATCAGGCGCGGGCGCGGCAGGAATATGAAATTGGCTTCAGCAGGTTTCAGTTGCCGCAGTTGCATCGCGTTTTGTGGAAGAGCCGGGAAGCGACCACCTACGTTCGCGAGGGCGATTACAAACGCGCCGACCGCGCCTTCGAGGGCATTGTGGACTGGGCGCACACTCGCCGTTTGAGCCAGGTGGAAGCCGACACTTATCGGCAGATGGCGATGTATCAGCCGAACCCGAAGCGGGCGCTGGAAAATCTCGAACGGGCGCAGGTCGCGCTACGAGAGGGCTGGAACGCCACGCCCATCGAGCTCAATCAGGAGCTGGCGCAGCTGTTGCGCGCGCGCGCGGAAATTGAAGTGAAGATGGGCAGCACCGGGCCCGCACACCTCGACGTTCTTCGCCTGGCGGCCCTGGCCGACCGCTCCGGCGACCACATGATTGATCTTGCCTATCACGGCGCGGCGGGCGCCTTTCTCTTTTCCGAGCACAACTACCAGCAGGCGGTGGGCCAGCTGGAAGAGGACATGAATAATCCGTTGTCGTTGAAGCTGCTGGCTGAGGCCTATGAAAAGACCGGCGATCACGCCGCCGCGAGGCGGACGAATGAAATCGTGAGTACCTTCAGCGACCCCACCCTGGAGCAGGCGCTGGTGGCGCCGCAGGTGCGCAAGTGCTATCCGGACTCGGACTCTTCCTGCAACAATAATTTGAAAAACGCCGCCTACCCCATGCACCACACCATGTGACGCAGGCTCGTCGAAGTGGAGGCATCCCTGCCCTGTGCAGAGGTAGGGATTTCTCGTCGCTGCGCTCCCGGAATGACGGGACTCCCACATCCTACCTTGCGTCGAGCATGCGCACGGTTTCAAGCGTCACGTCGCCGACGATCTGCAGGCTTTTCGGGCTCAGCTTGTCCAGCGTGTCTTGCGGGGTGTGGTGAAACACGTTGTTGTAGCCGTAATCGAGGTCAATCAAATCGGCGCAGGGCACGCCGAGCTGCACAAAGGGACGATGGTCGTCATCCACCGCGATGGTGCGGCCGAAAAAGTAAGACTGATAGCCATACCGGGTGGCCGCCTGATACACCAGATCTTCCAGCCAGGGCGCTGAGTTCTGGTCGTGCTCGATGTTCAGGTCGGCGTCGCCGATCATATCTTCCAGCAAAAATGCTTTGATCTTTTTGAGCGTGCCGTCCTTTTGCCACAGGCCGGCGAGATGGCGCGTGCCGTAGTCGCTATCGTTCGCGCTCCAGTCTTTGATCGCTTCTTCCCCGTCGGTCCACAGCAGCCACACGTTGTAGCCGTCACGCTTCTTGCCCCGCAGATGATTGGCAAATTCGAGCAGGATCGCGGTGGAGGTGCCGCCGTCATTGGCGCCGACGTAACCGGTATCGCGCAGCGGATAGTTCGTGTCGTAGTGGCCGGCGATCACGATGATGCCGTCTTTCGTTCCGGGGAACTTGGCGATGATGTTACGGACGGGCAGCTTGCCGGCGGGAGTATCGGCCATGAAGTAATCGTCTTGCACCAGATCGCCCTTCAGATGAGCGTAGATGTATTGCTCGAGCTTGCGGTGATTTTCGCTGCCCACGGGGCGCGCGCCGAATGCCGTGACCTCGCGCGTGTATTGCATGGCGCGGGCCGCGTCAATTCTGGGCAAAGGCCCGGAATCCGCCGCAGGATCAGAAACGGGCGGAGCGCTTGCCGGAACCGCAGCTGCAGTTTCGCTGGCCGCTTCCGCGGAGTTCTCAGCCGGCTTTTGCCGGGCGCAGGCGGCGAGGCTTAACAGAAGAATCCAACACAAGGCCGGCAGGATGTCGCGCTTTCGCGGTCGGGCTGCCAAGTTCATTGCGCCTTGCGCGCCTGGCGGGCGCGGCGCTGCTTGGGGTGGACAAAATAGGCAATGCCAATGCTCAGCAGATACAGCGCCACCATGGGAGCGGCGAAGATGCACATGTTCAGAATGTCGGTCGTTGGCGTGAGGATGGCGGCGATGATGAAAATCACCAGAATCGAATAGCGCACGTTGCGCCACATCCAGCCGGCCGTGACCACGCCCATCAGCGAAAGAAAGAAAACCAGGATGGGCAATTCAAACACCACGCCCAGGCCGATGATCACGGTGAGAAACAGGTCACTGTACTCGCTGATAGTGATCATCGGCTGAAACTGCTTGCCATAGCCGATCAGGAAGTCGAGCGCGGCAGGGAAGACCAGCTTGTAGCCGAAATATCCGCCGGCGAGAAAAAGAAAAATCGTGGACGACATGAAGGGCAGCACGTAGCGCTTTTCATGGCGATAGAGCCCCGGCGAGATGAACATCCAGACCTGATACAGGACGAAGGGCGAGGCCACGAACAGTCCCGCCAGAAAGGCGGTCTTGAGGTAGAGATTGAAAGGCTCGGTAGGATTGAGGAACGTGAGCCGCTCGGCGACGCCATTGTGCTTGAGGGCCTCGATGACCGGCTTCTGAACGATCTCGTAAATCCGCTCGGCGTAGGCCCAGCAGGCGAAAAAGCCCACCGCGACGGCAATGATCGAGTAAATGAGCCGGCGGCGCAGTTCCTCGAGATGATCGAGGAAGCTCATGGAAGTCAGGGCCTCGCGCGATTCCTGGTGCGGTCCGTCGGTGGGAGGAAGCTCTGCGGCCAACTCAGGCATTGGGCGCCTTACTCAGGGAATCAGGCTCCGGAAGCGCCGGCGCGGGGACAGGTTCCGGAAGAATTTCGGTTGCCGGAACGGCGGCGGGCTCGGGCCGCGACCAGGCCGCTACGGACCCTGCCGGCTGCTGCACCGGCGGCAGGATGGTCTGGCTGGGAGTCTCAATTTCCAAATTATTGATCTCATGCTCGATCTGGGAGCGGAATTCGTTCGAGGCGCGCTTGAACTCGTTGAGTGCCTTGCCGATCTGGCGGCCGATTTCGGGCAGCTTCTTGGGCCCGAAGATGATCAGGGCCAGCAGAAAGATGAAAGCCATTTCGGAAAAGCCCAAGTTCATAAGTTCATGATACTGCCGGGGAGAAGCAGTGGCAATGAGCGGTCGGGTGGCGCAGGAGTTCCACATCGGGAAACCGGGGGCCGAATTTCTCCGATTTCAAGACTTCGGCCATACGGAACGCATCCAACTTGATGAAGGCCGCAAATCGCGCGGGCATAGTTACTTCCGGCATGAGGCCGGAAAGAGTGGTTGGGAGAGCGTGCTATACTGCCCGATAGCGGGTTTTGGCGCGTCTTGCACCCCCAGTTGAGGAACCAAACAGATGGTCAGTAGTTCACGCCGCACTCTTTTCGTCATTCTTTTCTTCCTGGCAACCTGCGGTTTCCTGGGCATGCTGTTTGCGCAGAAGAACCCCTCGGTTGCCCCCGGCAGCGACTCGGACGTGCGCGACAGCCTGCATGAGTTTACGCAGGTTTACGACCTGGTGGAGCAGAACTACGCCGAGCCGGTGAACCCCGACAAGGCGATTTACAACGGCGCCATTCCGGGGATGCTGCATGTGCTTGATCCGCACTCGAATTTCTTTGATCCCAAAGCCTATTCGCTTTTGAAGGAAGACCAGCGCGGCAAGTATTACGGCGTGGGCATGACGGTGGGCCCGCGGAACAACAAAGTGATTGTGATTGCGCCGTTTGTGGGCACGCCGGCCTATCGCGCGGGAATTCGGCCGGGCGACGTGATCATCGCGGTGGATGGCAAGCCGACCGACAACATGAGCACGGGCGATGTGGCCGATCTGCTGAAGGGGCCGAAGGGCACGACGGTGCACATCACGATTCTGCGCGAAGGCTCGGACAAGCCGCTCGAGTTCAACGTGGTGCGGGATGAGATTCCGCGCTACAGCGTGGATTTGCACTTCATGATCCGGCCGGGCATCGGCTACATGCACATTTCGGGATTCAACGAGACCACCGAGCACGAAGTGTCCGACGCACTCGATGAGATGGGCGATTTGAAGGGCCTGGTGCTCGACCTGCGGCAAAACCCGGGCGGCCTGCTGAGTGAAGCGGTGGGGGTGGCGGACAAGTTCCTGCGCAAGGGACAGCTGATCGTTTCACACCACGGGCGGGCGTCGTCGGAGAAGCGCTACGTGGCAACGCATGGCAACGGTGGCAAAGAATATCCGATCGTGGTGCTGGTGAATCGCGGGACGGCGTCGGCGGCCGAGATTCTGGCGGGTGCGATTCAGGACCATGACCGGGGGCTGATCGTCGGCGAAACGACTTTCGGCAAGGGGCTGGTGCAGACGGTGTATCCGCTGGCGGAGAACACCGGCCTGGCGCTGACCACCGCGAAATACTACACGCCGAGCGGGCGGTTGATTCAACGCGATTACTCCAACGTGTCGCTGTATGACTACTACTTCAACCGCGATGACGATCCGACGGCGAGCCACGAGGTCAAGCTGACCGATAGCGGGCGGACGGTGTATGGCGGCGGAGGCATCGCGCCTGACATCAAGATTCCACCGCAGAAGAGCAACCACTTCGAGGACGATCTGCTCACTCACTACGCATTCTTCAACTTCGCCAAGCATTACGTGGTGACGCACCATCCGACGACGAGCTTCGAAGTGGATGACGCCACCATGCTGGAGTTCCGCAAGTTCCTGGAGTCGGAGAACATTCCCTACACCGAAGCCGATCTGCTCGAAAACAACGACTGGGTGCGGTCGAACATCAAGAGCGAAATCTTCATTGACGCCTTCGGGCAGGATGAAGGCCTGAAGGTGCGGGCCGAGAGCGACCCCGAGGTGGTGAAGGCGCTCGAGCTGATGCCCCAGGCGAAACAACTGGCAGACAATGCGAGGCGCATCATTGCGCAGCGCGGCGGGGGGCTGCACGGGGTGAACCCGTAATTCCGGGGCTGAGATTCGATGACGATTGACGAACGTCTCGACCGGTTGACGGAACGCCATGAGGCGCTCACGCAATCGGTCGAAATTCTTTACCGAACCACCCCGGGACCAGGGACGGCAGATTAGAGACCAAACTCGACAAACAGGCGATCTCAGTGGCCAGATCGGCGATCCTCGGGATGCCGCGGCGAGCCTGCTGCAAATAGCCCGGATTCACGAGCAGCGGATTTCGGGACGGGGAAGTGGTCAGTGAAGTTTGTTCTGGATTGGACGCCGCCGTACAACATCCAGTGCATCAGGCATTTAGCTTCATATCCTTCGTTCTACCCTGTCCTTCAATCGCATTGACTTGGGTGGAGGACTGTGTGAAAATCCGCCAAGAAGCGGCCCATGGCCGGAAGGCGCATCTATCGGCCAGTCTGGAGCTTGCGGCGTGAACTTTCTCCCCCACATTGAGCAGGTTCCGGCCTGTACATGACGGCTACACAAGCCTGGGCCCTGGCAGCGTTCTACTCTTTGGGCGCAATACGCGCGCGGGCGTGGATGCTGGCGGTTGTACTGGCGCTGGCGGCAGGGTGGACGGACTGGAGATCGCGGCGAATTCCCAACTGGTTCACCGTTTCTGGATTGATTGCGGGATTGGCGGTGAGATCGCTGGCCGGAGGATGGAGCGGCGCGAAGGATTCGCTGCTCGGTGCGGGGCTGGGTTTGGCGGCATTGTTGCCGTTTGTTTTGATCCGCAGCCTGGGCGCGGGCGACTGGAAGCTGGTGGGCGCGCTGGGAGCTTTTCTGGGACCGCAGCGGCTGATTGCGGTGCTGGTTACCGCCATTCTGGTTGCAGGCGCGATGGCGCTGGCCCTGATTATTTGGAAGCGGCGGGTAAAGGAAACGCTGCGCAACATTGGGCGGATCGTGATGTCGCTGGCGCGGCTGCGGATG
>Ga0335078_10017782_pt1 | contig 10576 bp, 10 predicted proteins | sample Lox_Sample_32_FD_206711 | JGI IMG/M metagenome (GOLD analysis project Ga0335078, IMG submission 206711) | Soil microbial communities from Loxahatchee National Wildlife Refuge, Florida, United States - Lox_Sample_3.2 | ecosystem: Environmental > Terrestrial > Soil > Wetlands | place: USA...
GGCCTCGGGCAGGTGATCGAGCTCGCCGGCGCCGACGGCCAGCCGGTGGCGCTGCTCTGCAATTTCGAGCGCGTGCGCAATCCCGCCCGCGGCCGCGACGGCGGCGGCAAGGGCGCGCCGGGCGCGGTGAGCCTCCTCTCCGGCCGCGCCATCCGCCCGAAGGGCCGGCAGACCGTGCCGCCCAAGGACACCATCCGCCTCGAGCTGCCGGGCGGCGGCGGCTTCGGCGATCCGCGCGCGCGCGATCCCGAGCAGGTGCGTGCCGACGTGCTCGACGGCCTCATCACGCGCGCGGAAGCCGCGCGCGACTACGCGGTGGCGCTCACCGCGGACGGCCGGCTCGACGCCGCGCAAACGGCGAAGCTGCGCGCCTCCTGATCGCGCTCCCTGCTGCATTTTTGCGCGCGACGGCCAGGCGGAAGCCGGGCTAGACTTCGCCGCAATCAAAGGGGGCCGTCATCGACAAGACGGCCTGAAACGACAGCAGGGAGATCAGGATGCGCAAGAACAGTCTGGGTTGTTTTGCCGCGGCGGCGCTCGCCGCGATGCTGGCGGCGGGACCGGCGCTCGCCGCCGACGCGGTGAAGATCGGCGTGCTGCAGCCGCTCTCGGGCAATTCCGCCAATGCGGGAAAATCGGCGCTCGATGCCATCAACCTCGCCGCCGAGCTGGTCAACACCGTCCATCCCGAATTCGCCTCGCTGCCCTCCGTCGGCAAGGGCGGGCTCAGCAATCTGGGCGGCGCCAAGATCGAGGTGGTGAGCGCCGACCATCAGGGCAATCCCGCCGAGGGCCAGGCGCAGACGCTCCGCCTCATCACCCAGGAGCACGTGGCGGCGGTGCTGGGCTCCTACCACTCCAACGTCACCTTCACCGCGAGCGCGGTCGCCGAGCGCCAGGGCGTGCCCTTCGTGGTCGGCGATTCCGTCGCCGCCAACATCACCAGCCGCGGCTACAAGTGGCTGTTCCGGGTGACGCCGATCGCCTCGGACTTCGCCGCCAACTACATGGAATTCCTCTCCGACATGAAGAAGGCCGGCCACAAGGTCGACACCGTGGCCGTGGTCAACGAGAACACCGACTACGGCACCTCGGTCGGCGGCACGGTGGTGGAGCAGGCGAAGAAGCACGGCTTCACCGTGGCGGCGCAGATCCCCTACAACGCCAATTCCACCGACGTCTCGGCGCAGGTGCTGCAGCTCAAGGAGAAGAATCCGGACTGCGTGATCTTCGTCTCCTATACGGCGGACGCGATCCTCTACATGAAGACGATGAAGAACCTCGACTACCGGCCGCCGATGATCATCGGCGACGACGCGGGCTTCGCCGATCCCTCCTTCATTCCCGCGGTGGGCGACATCGCCCAGGGAGTGATGAACCGCAGCTCCTGGGACGTCGGCAAGCCCGGCAGCGTCACCGCCAAGATCAACGAGCTCTTCAAGGCGAAGACCGGCCACGAGCTCGACGACACCTCGGCGCGCGACATGCAGGCGATGTTCGTCCTGGCGGACGCCATCAACCGCGCGGGATCCACCGATCCCGGCAAGATCCAGGCGGCGCTCAAGGCGACCGATCTCAAGCCCGAGCAGCTGATGATGGGCTACAAGGGCGTCAAGTTCGACGAGACCGGGCAGAACGTGCTGGCGGCGACCTACCTGATCCAGCTGCAGGGCAAGGACTACGTCTCGGTCTGGCCCGCGAAGTCGGCGACCGCCCAGGTGCAGTGGCCGCTCAAGGGCTGGAAATAGCCGGGCCTCGCCGCCGCGATGATCCTGCTGCAGGTGGTGGTGGGCGGCCTCCTTCTGGGGGCCGTCTACGCCCTGTTCTCGTCCGGGCTCACCCTCATCTGGGGGATGATGAACTTCATCAACTTCGCCCATGGCGAGTTCGTGATGCTCGGCATGTACGTGGCGCTGGTGGTGGTGACGGCGGTGCATGGCGGCCCCGCCGTCTTCGCGCCGGCGGCGGCGGTGGCGCTGTTCCTGCTCGGCGTCCTCGTCTATGGCGCGCTCATCAAGCACGTGACGCGCGGGCCGATGCTGGCGCAGATCCTCTCCACCTTCGGCCTCGCCCTGCTGCTGCGCTATAGCGCCTTCTTCGTCTTCAGCTCGGATTTCCGCACGCTGCCGGAGAGCGCGCTCTCGGGCAGCCTCAATCTCGGCGGCATCTTCGTCGGCAAGCCGCAGCTGCTCGCCGGCGTCGTCGCCGCCGCGCTCACCCTCGGCATGCACATGCTGCTCACCCGCACGGCGCTGGGGAGCCGCCTCCTCGCCGTCGCCGAGGACCGCAACGCCGCGATGCTGATGGGGATAAGGCCCGACCGCATGCAGGCGCTGGCCTGGGGCCTCTCGGCGGCGAGCGCGGGCATCGCCGGCGCGCTGATGGCGGTCGCATATCCCTTCTCGCCCTCGGTCGGCGAGACCTTCGCCCTCACCGCCTTCGTGGTGGTGTCGCTGGGCGGCTTCGGCAGCGTGCCGGGCGCGATGATCGCCGGCTTCATCATCGGCCTCGTCGATCAGCTTGCCGGATTCTATGTCGGGCCGATCTACAAGGACGTGGTGGTCTACGGGCTCTTCGTCGCGGTGCTGTGGGTGCGGCCGCAGGGATTGCTGGGGCGGCTGTGAGATCCGCGTTCTGCACCACCCCCCTCCCTACCCTCCCCCTCAAGGGGGGAGGGGCTAGGCGGCCGGCCGGCGAGCAACCCCCTCCCCCCTTGAGGGGGAGGGTTGGGGTGGGGGGTGATTCTCCGGCTCAAGCAATCAAGAGCGCCTGATGCGCAAGGGTCCGATCGCGCTCTGGATCGCGCTGCTGCTCTATCCGCTGCTGGTCGCCGGCAGCAACGGCGCCGCCTTCCTGCAGGACGTGGGCGCGACGCTGGTGCTGGCGGCGATCGCCGCCTCGGCCTGGAACATCGTCGGCGGCTATGCCGGGCAGGTCTCGGTCGGCCACGCGATCTTCTTCGGCGCCGGCGCCTATATGCCGCTGCTGCTCTACGATCTCTGGGGCGTGCCGCCGCTCGCCGGCGTGCCGCTCGGCATCCTGGTGGCGGTGCTGATCGCGATCGGCATCGGCATTCCCACCTTCCGCCTGCAGGGCCACTATTTCAGCATGGCGACCATCGCCGTCGCCGAGCTCATCCGCCTGGTGGTCGGCAACTGGGACCTGCTCGGCGCCGCCATCGGCATCCAGGGTCCGGCGAGCCCGCGCGGCTGGTACGACCTCATCTTCCGCAGCTCGGTGCCCTACTACTACATCTTCCTGGCGGTGCTCGCCGTCGTGCTCTACGTCACCTGGGCGATGGAGCGCAGCCGCTTCGGCTATTACCTGCGCGCGATCCGCTCCGGCGAGCGCGCGGCGAGAAGCCTCGGCGTTCCCGTCAGGCGCACGAAGCTCAGGGCATTGATGCTGAGCGCCGCCTTCACCGCGGTCGCGGGCTCGCTCTATGCGTTCAAGCTCGGCTTCGTCAATCCCGAGAGCGGCCTCGGCATCCTCGTCTCCGTCCAGATGATCATCACCGCGGCGCTGGGCGGCGCCGGCACGCTCTACGGGCCCCTCATCGGCGCCATCATCCTGATCCCGCTGCAGAGCGCCACCAACACCTGGTTCGGCGGCGGCGGCAGCGGCCTCACCTACATTATCTATGGCGGCATCATCCTGCTGCTGGCGCGCTTCGAGCCCGGCGGCCTGGTCGAGCTCTGGCATCAGATCCGCGGGCGCGTGACGCCGCTGCTGCTCCGGAGGCGCCCCCGTGCTGCTTGAGGCGCAGGATGTCTCCCGCAGCTTCGGCGGCTTCCTCGCGCTCTCCGGCGCGAGCCTCGCCGTCGAGGCCGGCGAGATCGTCGGATTGATCGGCCCCAACGGCGCCGGCAAATCCACCTTCTTCAACTGCATCGCCGGCGATCTGGCGCCGACCGGCGGTCGCATCCTGTTCGACGGCGCCGACCTCACCCGCGCGCCCGCCGAGGCGCATGCCCAGGCCGGCATCGGCCGCACCTTCCAGGTGCCCGCCACCTTCGAGGACATGACGATCCTCGAGAACGTCATGGTGGGCGCCTTCCTGCGCCATCCGCACCGCCGCGACGCCCGCGACAAGGCGATGGAGGTGCTGCGCCTCTGCGGCCTCGAGCCGCAGGCGATGCAGCGCGCCCGCAGCCTCGGCACGCCCGGCCGCAAGCGGCTGGAGATCGCCCGCGTGCTGGCGAGCGAGCCCAAGCTGCTGCTGCTCGACGAGGCGCTCGCAGGCTTGACGCCGAGCGAGGTGCAGCGCGCGATCGACCTGGTGCGGCGCATCCATTCGACCGGCATCACCATCGTCATCGTCGAGCACATCATGGAGGTGATCCTGACCTTGACCGCGCGCGTGCTGGTGTTCAACCAGGGCCGCACCATCGCGCAGGGCAAGCCGCAGGACGTCGTCAACGACCCCAAGGTGATCGAGGCTTATCTCGGCCACAGCCATCACCGGCGCCGCAGGCGGGGCTGAGGGCGATGGCGGAGACACCGATCCTCAGCGTCCAGCATCTCGAGGTCCGCTACGGCGATCTCGTCGGCGTCGCCGACGTGTCGCTCGAGGTGGCGGCGGGCGGCATCGTGGCGCTGCTCGGCTCGAACGGCGCCGGCAAGACCACGACGCTGAACGCGATCGCGGGACTGGTGCCGGCGAGCGGCGGTGCGATCAGCTGGCGCGGCGCGGCGATCACCAACCTGCCCGCCTTCGCGATCGTACCCAAGGGCCTCGCCCTCTCGCCGGAAGGCTGGCGGCTCTTCGTCGGCCAGACCGTGGAGCAGAACCTGCTGCTGGGCGCAACGGCGCTCGGCGACAAGAAGCGCATCCCGGCGCTGCTCGACCGCGTCTTCACCTTCTTCCCGCGCCTCTCCGAGCGGCGGCGCCAGCGGGCGGGCACGCTCTCAGGCGGCGAGCGGCAGATGCTGGCGGTCGGGCGCGCGCTGATGAGCGAGCCCAAGCTGCTGATGCTGGACGAGCCCAGCCTCGGCCTCGCGCCGGCGGTGGTGGAGCAGCTCTACGACAGCCTCGACCGGCTGCACGAGGACGGCCTCACCCTGCTGCTCGCCGAGCAGTCGGTGCAGCTGGCGCTCGAGATTGCCGACTACGCCTACGTGCTGCAGACCGGCCGCACCGTCCTCGACGGCCCCGCCGAGAAGCTGGAGAGCGACCCGCAGGTGCAGCGCATCTATCTCGGCCTCGCCGAGGAGGCGGCGCGATGACGATCACGCTCGGCACGGCGACGCCGGGCGGCGGCTTCCCGCTCTACGGCGCCGCGCTCATCGAGGCGCTGCGCGAGGTCGATCCGAGCCTCGTGATCGAGCCGCGCAACACCAAGGGCAGCACCGAGAACGTGCCGCTGCTCGAGGCCGGCAAGCTCGACATCGCGCTGGTGCAGGGCGAGGTGGCGCAGCCGGCGCTGGCGGGCAACCTCAGGATCCTCGCCGCCATGTATTCGACCGCCGGCCTCTTCGTGCTGCGCGACGACAACCCGGCGCGGCGTATCGGCGATCTCCGCGGCAAGCCGGTGGTCTTCGGCGCGCGCGGCTCCGGCCTGGTGCTGCTGGCGCGCACCGTGCTCGACGGGCTGGGATTGGATCCCGAGCGGGATTTCCAGGCGATCTATCTCGACCGCGCCGGAGACGGTCCCGCCATGGTGCTGGACGGCCGCGCGGCGGCGCTCTGGGGCGGCGGCATCGGCTGGCCCGGCTTCGCCGCGGTGGCGAACGGGCCCACAGGCGCGCGCTTCATCGCGCCCGATGCGGCGGAGATCGCACACATCCTCGGCAGGCACGCGTTCCTCCGGCCGATGACGGTTCCCGCCGGCAGCTATCCCGGCCAGACGGATCCCATCGATTCCGTCGGCTCCTGGAGCTTCATCCTGACGCGGCCGGATCTGCCCGACGAGACCGCCTACCGCCTCGCCCGCGCGCTCCACCAGGGCGAGGCGGCGCTCGCCCGGCGCCTGCCGCAGGCGGCCGAGACCACGGCGGCCAACACGCTTGCCGCCGCGCCGCGGCCCGACCTTGTCCACCCCGGCGTCCTGCGCTACCTCCGCGAGGCGGGTCTGACGCACTGAGCGTTCACGCACCCTGGAGGTCGGGATGATATCGCTGTCGATGAAGGACGGGCCGGTCGGCGCCTGGCTCAGCCAGCACGGCGCGGAGCTGCGCCTCAGCCTGCGCATGACGGCGGCCGCTCTTGCCGCCTTCGCCCTCGCCGAGCTCTTCCATCTCGCGCAGGGCTACTGGGCGGTGCTCACCGCCGTCATCGTGATCCAGTCCAGCATCGGCGGCTCGCTGAAGGCGAGCGTCGACCGCTTCATCGCCACCCTCGGCGGCGCCGTCTTCGGCGCGGTGGTGGCCTTGCTGTTGCCGCCGCACAATCCCGTCATCCTCGGCGTGGCGCTGCTGGTCGCGATAGCGCCGCTGGCGCTGCTCTCGGCGGTGAATGCGAGCTTCCGCATGGCGCCGATCACCGCCATCATCGTCCTGCTGGGGAGCTCGACCCAGCAGGCGGGACCGGTCGCCGCGGCGCTCGATCGCGTGAGCGAGATCGGCATTGGCTGCGCCGTGGGATTCGCCGTCGCGATGCTGGTGCTGCCGGCGTCGGCGCATCACCTCGCGAGCGGGATCGCCGGCCGCGCGCTCGGCCATCTGGAGGAGCTGCTCGCGGCGCTGATCGCCGGCCTGACCACGGAGCCGGACGCCGTCCAGATCGCCGCGCTGCACGAGCGGATGCGCGCGGCCTCCGCCCTCCTCGAAGCGAGTGCCAAGGAGGCGGAGCGCGAGCGGCGCATCCACCTCGCCTCCGGCCCCGATGCGGCGCCGCTGGCGCGGACGGTGCGGCGGCTGCACATGGATCTCGTGATCTTCGGCCGCGCCGCCGTCAGGCCGATCCCGGAGCCGATGCGGACGCGCCTCGCGCCGCGGCTCCAGCAAGTCTCCGACGCGATCGGCGAATTTCTCCGCGGCACCGGCGCCGCGCTCGCCGCCCGCCGGCCACCGCCCGATTTCGCTGCCGTCGCCGCCGCGCTTGACGGCTATGGCGCGGCGATGGCCGAGCTCCGGCGCGAGCATCTCACGCGAGACTTGTCCGACGAGGAGACCGGGCGCATCTTCGCGCTCGGCTTCGGGCTGGAGCAGCTGCGGCGCGATCTCGAGGATCTCCGCAGCCGCGCCGCCGAGTTCGCGCTGCCGGCGCCAGTGGTGCGCGGGCAATCCAATATCGCGTGAAGGCTGACGCCGGCGCGGGATATCGCCATCCGAGGGAGCAGCTCATGTTCGCCGCGCCGCCGGTCATCGAGACCACCGTCTTCGCCCGCATTCCCGAGAATCTCTGGCGCGACCGGCCGTCGCACTGGGTCGAGTTCAATCAGATGGGCCAGAAGACACCGACCTTCCTCGAAGGCCCTTCCTTCGACCGCGACGGCAACCTCTGGGTCACCGACATTCCCTGGGGGCGTCTCTTCAAGATCGCGCCGGACGGAGCGATCACCGTGGCGCTCGAATATGACGGCGAGCCGAACGGGCTCAAGTTCCATCGGGACGGCCGCGCCTTCATCACCGATCACAAGAACGGGATCATGGTGTTCGATCCCAGGACCGGAAAGATCGCGAGCCTCCGCGACCGCGGCGTGGTCGAGCGCTTCAAGGGCGTCAACGATCTCGTCTTCGCCTCGAACGGCGACATCTATTTCACCGATCAGGGCCAGACCGGGCAGCAGGACCGCACCGGTCGCCTCTATCGCCTGCGCGCCGGCGGCGAGCTCGAGTGCATCCTCGATTGCATTCCGAGCCCGAACGGCCTCGTGCTCAACAAGGCGGAAAACGTGGTCTTTCTCTGCGTCACCCGCGAGAACGCGATCTGGCGCGTGCCGCTGCTGCCGGACGGCACCGCCACCAAGGTCGGCGTCTTCATCCAGATGTCAGGCGGCGTCGGTCCCGACGGAATGGCGATCGACGACGAGGAGAATCTCGTCGTCTGCCACATCGGCCTCGGCTCGGTCTGGGTGTTCAGCCCGATCGGCGAGCCGCTCTATCGCATCAAATCCTGCACCGGACTCGCCACCACCAACTGCGCCTTCGGCGGACCGGAGCGGAAGTCGCTCTTCATCACGGAATCGAAGACCGGCACCGTGCTGCGCGCCGAGCTCAAGGTGCCCGGCCGGCGGATGTACTCCCATCTCTGAGAGCCGCCGCCGGCCGGTTCGCATCCGTCACGGCCGCAGCCGCCAGAAGGGCAGGTTCCCCTCGTAGTCCGCGGTGGCGCGCTCGATGCCGATGTCGTGGAGCGCGCGATCGTCCATCGCCAGCAGGGCACGGCGGCTCTTGGCACGATCGTGCCACTCGGCGAGGTGGTCGAAGAGCGCTGCCAGCGTCTCGCTGGCGACCGCGCGCCAGCTCGGCGTCCGTTGCTCGGGCGAGCGCGGCTGCCAGCCCCGCAGGACCACGGACGGGCTCGGGCGCCAGGCAAGATCGACGAAGTCGGCAGGCCGCCGATCACCGCGCCAGCGGAAGAGGAGCCCCGCGCGGCGGAAGACGGGCGCCGCCGAAACGGTGGTGAGAGCGGCGATGTGGGCGGCGGCAATGGCCGGGACGGGGCTCTGGGCGAGGCGTTCCATGATTGAATCTCCTTTGGCCTGGGGTCTCGTTGCCAAGGAGAATGGCCGCTGATTTCGCTGGTCACAAACGACCTGTTCTCATAGTATGACCAAATTAAATTTGGTCTAAAGCCGAATGCAGGGTTCCCTTCCGTTGAACGGGCTCAAGGCCTTCGAGGCCGCTGCCCGGCACCTGAGCTTCACCCGCGCGGCGGCGGAGCTGAACGTGACCCAGGCGGCGGTCAGCCACCAGGTGAAGACGCTGGAGCTGCGCCTCGGCGTGAAGCTGTTCCGCCGGCTGCCGAAGAGCCTGCTGCTGACCGATGAGGGACAGGCGCTGCTGCCGGATCTCCGCGACGCCTTCGACCGCATGGCCCGCGCGCTGGCGCGGGTGAGCGCCGAGCGCGGCGCCGCCACGCTTTCGGTCACCACCCTCACCACCTTCGCCCTCACCTGGCTGGTGTCGCGGCTGCCGCGCTTTCAGGCCGCGCATCCCGAGATCGAGGTGCGTCTCTCGACGACGGCGCGGCTGGTCGATTTCGCCCGCGAGGATGTCGACGTCGCGATCCGCTACGGCGACGGCAAGTGGCCCGGCCTCACGGTGATCAAGCTCTTCGACGACGAGCTGACGCCGCTCTGCGGCCGCGCCCATCGCGATCGCCTGAAACGGCCGGAGGATCTCCGCGACGTGCCGCTCATCGATGCGTCGAGCCCGGAGCCGGCCTCGGTCGGCGACTGGCCGGCCTGGTTCGCGGCGGCCGGACTTCCCGGCCTTCCCTATACGATCGGCGCCCATTTCGATTCGACGAAAATCGCCGTGCAGGCGGCGATCGATGGGCTCGGCGTTGCGATCGGCTCGCCCTATCTCTTCCAGGACGACGTTGCCGCCGGCCGGCTGTTCCAGCCTTTCGCGCTCACCGTCAGCCACGCGAAAGCCTACTGGCTCGTGCACCAGGAAGGCGCCGGCGAGCGGCGGAAGGTGAAGGCGTTCCGCGACTGGATCGTCACCGAGACCGCCGACAAAACCACATAGAATTTTGATGCCCCCGCGGGGCATCTTTTCTCGAGCGCTGTCCTGGCAAGGTCTTTGCACGACAGCCGCCGTGATGTGGCGTCGACACTCCTTCCCGTGGTGTCGGTGCTGCATTTCGCGGCACGCCGCCCCGAAAACGGTCATCAGCTGCGTCCGGGCCGGATCAAGGGCGGCGTGTCGACCAGGGGCGGAGTCCGAGTCTGAGTACCATTCTTGGGGGAGATTGAATTGGTGATGGCTAGAAACTGTACGCTTCTCGGGGCGGCCAGCGTGCTCGCGCTGAGCGCGGCGCTGGCGTCTGCCACGTCCGCGTCCGCGCAGACCGCGCCGGCGGCGCCCGCACCCGCGGCACCCGCCGCCTGGGCCGACACGCTGACCTTCACCGGCCAGGTGGAAGCCGGCTTCACCGCCAATCCGCTGGGGCCGCCCGATCATCGCAATTTCGGCCAGCTCTTCACCGATCACGCCAACCAGCCGGTGCTGAACCAGATCCTGCTGACGGCGACCCGCCCGCTCGATCCCAAGGCCGAGGGCTGGGATTTCGGCTTCAAGCTGCAGGGCATGTACGGCTCCGACGCGCGCTACACGCATTTCACCGGCGAGTTCGACCGCGTCATCCACGACACCAACCAGATCGACCTGGTGGAGGCGAACGCGCTCATCCATTCGCCGTGGCTCGGCTCCGGCGGTACCGACCTCAAGATCGGCCAGTATCCGACGCCGCTCGGCTACGAGGTGATCGATGCCAGCGGCAACCCGCTCTACTCGCACTCCTACATCTTCAACTTCGGCCTGCCCTTCAAGCATACCGGCGGCTATGCGACGGTGCACGCCACCGACCTGATCGACGTCTATGCCGGCGTCGACAGCGGCACCAACACCTGGGTGGGCTCGCACGGCGACAACAACGACGCGGCCGCGGGCCTCGCCGGCTTCA
>Ga0335078_10017783_pt1 | contig 10576 bp, 7 predicted proteins | sample Lox_Sample_32_FD_206711 | JGI IMG/M metagenome (GOLD analysis project Ga0335078, IMG submission 206711) | Soil microbial communities from Loxahatchee National Wildlife Refuge, Florida, United States - Lox_Sample_3.2 | ecosystem: Environmental > Terrestrial > Soil > Wetlands | place: USA: Florida...
CGATAAGCCATCTGATTCAGGTATTCGTACTGGAAGAACAGCAGGTCGTTTTGAATGGAGCTGCGATAAATGCCGCGGACTACCAGCTCCAGAGTCGCGGGGATCACGTCTCCCACGAGGGTCACGCGATCGCCGATCTTCAGGCCCAGGCGGTCGGCCAGCGATTTCCCGACGATGCAGGCGTCCCGCTCGCGCGCGAACGCATTTTTCTCGGCTTCGGTGAGAACGTAATCGGGATGCACGATGTACAGCATCCTCGGCTCCACGGCGAAGCGCGCGAAGTAATTCTTTGTGTCGCGGTTGCTTTTGTATGCGCCGCCGAAATAATCGAAAGTGGTGACCGCCCGCACGCCGGGCAGGGCACGGATGCGGCTCTCATAGAAGATGGGCATCGGTTTGGCGAAGGAGACGCGATTGCGCACAATCAGCCGGCAGGCCTGATCGTTGGAGGCTTTCTGCAGGAAGAACAGGCCGTACATGGCCATCATCACCCCGAGCAGGCAGAACGACGCGGCGATGCTCAGGATGGTCAGAATGCTCCGGCGGCGGTTGCGCACCGCGTTCCGGAACATCAGCACGATGAGAGGCATGATCCTGTTCGCCTCGCCTCAGTCGGCCAGCCGCAGGCACTCGATGATGCCGCGCCGCGCCGCGCCCCACGCCGGCAGCAACGAACTGGCGGTGCCCACCAGCACGGCGAAAACCGCGCCGGACAACGCCAGCGCCGGCGAGATCTGGAGCGAATGCAGGCTGATCAGCGATGCCGCGCGAGTCTCGCGCAGCACTGCGACCACCGCCTCGGCCAGCCCGAATCCCAACCCCCCGCCGATCAGGGCGATCAGGACGGACTCCCCGAGGATCAGAAACAGAATGTTCTCGCGCGTGAAGCCCAGCGTCTTCAGAATCCCCACTTCGGCGACGCGCTCGCGCACGCTCATCGCCATCGTGTTGGCCGATACAAGCAGGACCGTCAGCGTGAGCGCCCCGCAAACCGCCAGCAGGAACAGCTTCACGTTGCCGAGGAACGAGATGATGGACAGCGCGAAATTGGTCTCGCTCTCCGTTTTGGTCTGGGTGTCCGAATTCCTGAACATGTCGTCCACGGCGCGGCTGATGGGGACCACCGAATCGGGGCTGTCCGCCAGAAGCTGGTACATCAGGGCGAAGCTCTGGTTGCCATGGAAGGCCGCCTGGTTCAGGTACTCCCACTGGAAGAACAGGTTCTCGTTATTTCGGTCGCTGGTGTAGATCCCGCGAATTACCAGGTTCAGACTAACCGGGAAGATGTCGCCGACCAGGGTGATGCGCTGGCCCATCTTCAATCCGAGGCGATCGGCCAGCCGCTTGCCGACGATGCAGGCGTCGCGCTCCTGAGCGAACGCCTCTTTTTCCGCGTCGGTCAGGTGGTAATCGGGATGCACGACGTAGAACATCTGCGGCTCGACACCGAAGCGGGCGAACGTGTTGTTGGGGTCTCGCGCGTCCTTGTACGTGCCGCCGAAATAATCGTAGGTGGTCACCGCGCGCACGCCGGGAATGGCGCGAATGCGGTTCTCATACGACAGCGGCATGGGCTGGGTAAATGAAATGCGATTGCGCACGATGAGCCGAAGGGCCCCATCGGGTGTGGCCTGCCGCAGAAAAAACATGCTGTACATGGCCATCAGGACCCCGAGCATGCAGAACGACGCTGCGATGCTGAGGATGGTCAAAAGGCTCCGGCGGCGGTTGCGCACCGCATTCCGGAAGATAAGCAGAATGAGAGCCACTACATAAAGTCTAACGAGTTACGCGCCGAGTAAGTTCCCGGCGGCGGAGTCCGCCCCGTTCAGAATGCCCATTTCATGGCGAGCTGGATCTGCCGCGAAGGAGTGCTGGTGGCAGTGATCTGGCCCGCGGTGGCGACGCGCCGGCCGGTGTTGTCGAACAGCGCCAGACCGCTGGGGATCTGGAAATTGGGGTGGTTGGCAACGTTGAAGACTTCGGCGCGAAGGCGCACGGTGTGGCGCTCGTTTCGCCAGAGGATTTTGTGCAGGGCGGCGTCGACATCCACGGTGGCGGGCCCGACGAGGGTGTTCCTGCCGAGGTTCCCGTAGTAGCCGGCTGCAGGCAGGCCGAAAGCGAGGGGGTTGAAGTACTGCGCGGGATTGCCGGTGATGAGCGAGCCCACGCCTCCCAGGTAATTCGGCCGCTGGCCCAGGTCGTTGGTGCCGCCGCCCAGCCGCGCATCGTCGAATCCGACAGTCGGATTGAAAGGAAACCCGGTGTGAGCCTGAAACAAAGCGAAAACTTCCCACCCGCTCAGCGCTCGCGCCGCGGCACTGCCGCGCCAGACGGGCAGAGCATAGGAGCCGTTTGCGGTGAAGACGTGGCGCGAATCGAAGTCGGAAAGGCCGCGATTTGACCGGTAGTCGAACATTGTCGGTATGAGGCTGCCGTTGGCGAAGTCGTCGAGGACGGTGTTCGAAAAATCGTCAATCGACCGTGAAAAGGCGTAATGGGCTTCCGCCCGGGCGCGGCGCCACTTTCGTTCCAGACTGGCCTGAAAGGCGTTGTAACGAGATTCGAATTGCGTACTGCGCATCCCGATTGTTCCCCATGCTGGATTCACCCTCGGCGTATTCGCGGGGAAGTACAGCACGCCATTGGAGTCAATCGCCGGCGCGGTGGGATTAATGTTGCCCAACTGTCCGGCCAGGTGCACACCCCGAGACCCGACGTAGCCCAGCCGCAGCAGTGTTTCACCCGCGAAGGTGTGTTCCACCGCGAGCTGATACTGCGCCGTATAAGGCTGGTATTCGTGATAGTCCACCGTGTCCAGGGCGATCGGCGCCGTGGACTTCGATACGGCCGACAAGAGGTTGGGGAAGGCGGGGTTACTCGGAAGCAAGCGCACGTAGTATGGGGGCATGCGATTGCCCGTGACGACCAGCTCCGGAACGCCCAGTTGGTCGTAGAAAATGCCGGCTCCGGCCCGTATCACCGTCCGGCCCTTGCCCGCCGGATCCCACGCGATGGCCGCTCGTGGGGCGAGGTTATGCCACGAAGGATTGTTAAACAGCGGCCCGCCCAGCGTCGAGCTCGTGTCATGGACCGGATCGGGGAGCGTGGAGATCAGGCCATTGACCTCGCTGGGAACCGAGTACGGCTCGTATCGCAGGCCCAGTGTCACATTGAGGCGCCGCGTCGCCTGCCATTCGTCCTGAGCGAAGACCTGCATCTGGTTCTGGCGCCAGCCGCGCTCGGTGTTCGAACCCGGCGCCATCAGATCTCCGGTGGCTGGCTGAGCCTGCAGGAAACTTTTCAACGAGTAAAAGGTGTACCCGCCGACCGCGCTCAGATCGGCGAGCTGATTGAACTGGATGCGATCGAAGCCCGCCCCGAATTTCAGGGTGTGCGCGCCGCGAATCATCACCGCGTCGTAGCTGGTCTGATAATCGTTGTCCACAAACCAGCGCGGCAGGCGAGCGCGATAGCCGCCCAACGCGGTCAGGCCGGTCACCGAAATGGCCCCCAGAGGTTGGCCAGGCACAAATGAATCGGATGCCGGAACGCTGGAATTCACCTGATTCACTTCCGCGCTGCGGATGCGGCTGAATCCGGCGTGGAGCGTGTGCACGGTGTTCGGCGATTCCAGAAAGTGCGTCTCGGTGTGGATGAAATGGTATTGGGAGTCGTCAACGAAGCTCCAGATGTGGAACGGATCGGGCGACGCCGTATACCCGTCGTCGAAGGTGTAGCGGACGGCGGTGCGCAGTTTATCGGAAATATCGTAGTCGAGCCTGGCGGAGACGTAGCTTTCGTGCGTGTCGGTCGGGGTGTCGGTGATATATTGCGCGGTGCCGTCCCCATAATCGAGGCCGTTAGCCCGGGGATACAAGCTAATGTAGGGAAGAACCTGCGGCGCAATTGTAACCGTGGCGCTGCCCAGATGTCCCTGCCGCCCCGCATCGCTGATGGTGGTGGCGTTGACCGTCGTGTCCGAGCTCTGGCGAAGCCCTTCGTAATTGAGGAAGTAAAAGAGCCGGTCGTGACGCAGCGGACCGCCCAGAACAGCCCCGAACTGATTTCCGTGTAAGGGCGGAATCGGCGCATTCGCCGTGTCGAAGAAGTTTTTCGCGTCCATGGCGCTGTTGCGGAAATATTCGTACAACTCGCCATGCAAGTCGTTTGAGCCCGATTTCGAAACCGCCGTCACCACGGAACCGGCGGCACGCCCGTACTCGGCACTGAAGGGGCTTGTCAGCAGGCGCAACTCCTGAGTTCCCTCGAGGCCCAGCAGATGGCCGGCGGAACTGGACGGAGCGGCGCCACTCCAGTCGTTGATGTAGATTCCGTCCAGACGAAAGCTGTTCTGATTGGGCCGGGCGCCGTTGAACGAAACATGGATGCCTTCGCCGGAACTGATGGCCGACGTCATCGTGGTTGTGACGATGGCACCGCTCTGCTGAGCGGAGAGGTCGAACATATCGCGGCCATCCAGCGGCATCTGTTCCAGGTTCTCCCGGGGAATCGATCCGCCCCAGTCGGCAGTGGTGGAGCTGAGCAATGGCGCTGCCGCCGTGACTTCCACTATCTGGTGACTTTCTCCCAGAGAGAGGTGAAGATCCAGCCTGGCGTTGCGGCCAGCCTCGAGATCCAGATTACGCCGCACTTCGGTACGGAATCCGTCCGCGCCCACGGTCATGTCGTACACGCCGGGAGTGAGGGCCGGAACCGCATACCAGCCGTGGGCATCGGTTCTCGTCATCCTCTGGTTGCCGGTGGCCAGTTCGCGCAGACCCACCGCCGCGCTGACAATCGCGGAACCGGATGGGTCGTAAATGACTCCCTCCACCGAGGCTGTGGTTTGAGCCACAAGCCCGCCGAGACCGGCAGCCAGCAGGAACAGAATGAGCGCGGAGCTTTTAGCCATTGTTTTGTCTCCTGTGTGGCAGCAGGCGGTGCGCCTCTTCCAGAAAGCGGCCCTCCACGGCATCGGCGCCTTTCAGTCCGGGCTGGCAATAGTTCTTGCTCACGGACCAGTCCACGAAACGGTCGAGGCTGGGGAGGTCGATGTGGCCGCCCGGCGGCACGGTACGCCGGCAGGCCTCGCGAGCGCGATTAACGTCCCAGCCGTTTTCTTTCGCCAGATCATCGAGGAACTTTGGGTTCCGGCCGTGCGCAAAACTCCATACACCGCGCAGATATGCCGCCAGAAAGCGTCCTCCCGTTTCGGCGGGACCATCGAGCAGCTTCTGTCCAAAGAGAACATGGGAAAACTGTGAATTCGGCAGAAGATCCGAAATATGAATGCCGGTCACCAGAGTGGGTTCAATAGCCGCGAAACCGCGATCAAAGAAGAAAGCGCTGGCGAGGGCGTCGATTTTTCCATGGCTGACAGCGGCGACCGATTCGGCGCGATCCAGATATGCGACCTTAACGTCTTTCTCGGTCAGGCCCGCGTGACTGAGCATGGCGTCCAGCCAGTACTCGGCGACCACCGCTTTCCCGCGAATGGCGATGCGCTTGCCTTTGAGTTCCTTCAGATTTGCGAGACCGTGCGGGAAGGAAGGCCTATATCCATAGAGCGTGCAATCGTTGGCGCCGGGAGTGACGATCTCGCGTCCGGCCACGATTCGAATGCGTGCCCCGCGGGCTACGGCGTTAAAGAAGGCCGGGCTGAGAGCGTTAAACGCCACGTCGAGTTTGCCGCCCGAAAGAAGCGGAATTGCCTGGGTGGCGAAGGTATTCTGCTGAATGTCCAGCCGGAAGCCCGCCGCCTCAAAAAAGCCGAGTTCCTGAGCGAGGTAGAATGCCGCGAGCGTCGGGTAAGCGGAGGCGGCGGCGACGCGCAGCGTGCGTAATTCGCGCGGACGCCGCGCACAACTTGACGCCGCCAGACTGGCCGACAAAGCCAGAAACGATCTACGATTCATGGGGCCCATTTGAGTTCTCCCGGTCCTGGCGAAGCAGATGCAAGGGGTGAACCTTGCCGTTAGGCGTGGCGATCGGCTCGCCGGCAATCACTTCGACGGCATCGGCATGCGCCCAGACACGCGCCGCAAGAGAGCCGCCATAGTATTTGCGGATTTCCTGCAGGAAGCACTCTTTCACCCGCAACGGCGAGGGCGAGCCAGCGCGAGCGCTCACGCGCAGAGTCAGCCGGGTCTCTCCGGACGCTTCGCGTTCCACGAGCTGATAGTCGCCCGGGCCGCCGCCGAGGCGCGCCGGCAACACCTCTTCCAGAACGCGGACCATGTCGCCGCCCATCAGCGTCATGCCCTGGCCCGTCAGTTTCCCAAAGCTGCAGATGTCCCGAATCTGCGTGGTAAACCCGGCGGCGGTATAAACGCAATCGCACCGCGCCGGCTCGATTGCGCCACTGTCGTCCATTTCGGCATTGATCAGCAGGCGGGGAGAACTCGGCAACAGCGTGGTGAACAGCAGCGAATCGACCTCAACATCGGAAAGAGGCGCGCGCCGGCGATGGCTGATCGCCGCGACCGAATCGTGGAACAGGTGGACGCAATTGCCGGTTCGCATCTGCCGGCAGGCCGCGCCGATGGGACCGACCTCGCTGATCCAGTAACTCATGGCGACTTCGCAGCCTGCCGATTCAATGGCGCACCGTTTCGCGGGAGTCAGTGCTTCGCCTCCTGTCGACATGAGCGTGCCGCTGATATCCATGCTCCGTTCCCGGGCCGCGGCTGCCACGCGCACGGCCGAGCTCACGAACGCACCGAGCACGCAGCGGTGTCCGCGCGAACATTGCCGGGCGATCCAACGAGCCACCGGAGTGACATCATGGGGCGGAAGCGAGCGAGGGAATGGCACCTTCGCGCCCATCACATTGGCCATGGCCACCAGCGCGGCGGTGATTGCGCGGTAATGGGCCGAATCGCTCCAGGTTCCACTCACCGCGAACCAGCGCGCCGCCGGTTTTCCCGCCCGCGCCGCTCGGACCGTAGTCGAAATGCCAACCGTGGAGGGAAGAACCGGCCACAGCAGGACGTACGAGAGAGTGTCCGTCCGGAACTCGCGCCGGCGCAGCGCATCGTACGCTTCTGCGTAGAGCTGAAACGCCGTGCTGCGGGGAGTGCGCATCGCCGTTCCCCGGCTCCCACTGCTGGATGATTCCATCAGACCGGAAACGAGCGGGTTCAGGAAGCTCCGGTCATCGCTCGGAATGTGCTCCCCGGACCGGACGATTTCCGTCCTGCCTTTCAGCTCGTCATGAGTCAGATAGACGCCGGCACGCTGGATTGCCGTCAAAGCCGCTTCCAGCCCGTCGCGCCGTACGGCCTCCGCAAGGTCTTCGTACGAGCAATCTGCCAGATCGAACATACGGCGATAAGGATGATCGGCGCGGGCGAAGACAACGCGTCGTACGGATTCAAGAAACACCGAATCGCGATTCTCAGACTGCTTCCGGATCAGGCCGTCCGGGTCCGCGACCGGCGGCGCGGAGAGATACTCATAGAGCCCGCGCGCCATTCCCGCGTAATATGAGGCCTCACGAAGCACAGGAGGATCCCCCTACCCCTGCAAGCTGATGGAGATCAAATACTGAAGGGACATTATACCGGGCGACAGCCAGCATCGTCGCGGCCCCCGTGGCATGATGTGAAGCGTGGCTCGAACCGCCGTTTCACCCGGCCAGATCCTGAAAGACACGCCGCTGTTCGCCGCGCTGAACGAAACCGAGCTTGCTTCGCTGGCCTCCCGCTGCGGTGTCCGCTCGTACGCTGGCGGTGAGTTGATCTTCTCCGAGGGCGAGCCGTGCTCCGGCCTTTACATCCTGGTCACGGGACGCGTACGCATCTTCAAAACATCCGCGTCCGGGCGCGAGCAGGTGTTATCCGTTGAAGGGCCCGGCGCCTCTGTCGCCGAACTGCCCGTTTTCGACGGCGGTCCGTACCCGGCCTCCGTTTCGGCGCTCGAACCGACCGAAGCGCTCTTCGTCTCGCGCTCGGACCTCCGTGCTATGTGCCTCGAGAAACCCGAGGTCGCGCTGAAGCTGCTGCAGGTGGTGGGCGCGCGATTGCGACGGCTGGTGGGCATCATCGAGGAGCTTTCCTTCACCACCGTGCGCCACCGGCTCATCTCGTGGATTCTGCGCCAGGCAAAGACCGAGGGCCGGCCCAACGCAGAGGGCGTTGTTTTCACCCTGCAGGCCAGCCATCAGGAGCTGGCTACGCACATCGGGACGGTTCGCGAGCTGGTGACGCGCAATCTGGCCCGGCTCCAGGCGCAACGCTTTATCGAGATCAACGGCCGAGAAATTACCATCCTCGACAGGGAAGGACTGGAAGCCGATCTGGCGTCGATGGTCTGAAGAACGGTCTGCGCCAGGTGACTTAAGTCACTGCCCCAGAATCCAGTTCGCCTTAGTGTTGAATCAGAGGCGAGCCAATGCCAACCATCACAGAAAAAACCGTTCGCGAGATCGCGATCGAGAACCCCTCCAGCGTCCGCGTATTTGAATCCGCCGGCATCGATTATTGCTGCGGCGGGAAACGAACCCTCAGCGATGCCTGCGCTCACGCCGGCGTCGATCCGCTTTATCTGGCCACACTTTTGGATGAGACGTCGCGGGATTCGTCAATCGAGGACGTTACCTGCTGGAGCGAGAAGCCGCTGGCCGATCTCATGGCGTACATCATGGCGCGGCACCACGCCTTTGTGCGGGCCGAGAGCCCACGCATTGTATCTCTGCTTACGAAAGTCACCGCGAAGCACGGCCAGGCGCATCCGGAAGTCGCTCAAATCGAGCAGATCTTCCTCGCGCTCAGTCAGGAGCTCGGCACGCACATGTTCAAGGAAGAGCAGATTCTGTTTCCTTACATCCAGCGGCTCGAAGAGGCCGCGGAGAACGGCGTCGCCGCGCCATCGGCGTGCTTTGCATCGGTGGAGCGGCCCATCGCCAACATGGTTGCCGAACACGACGATGCCGGCGCACTGCTGGCCGACATGCGCCGGCTCTCCGACGGTTACACGCCGCCGCCCGAAGCCTGTCCCACCTTCCGCGCGTTGTACCTGGCGCTTGAGGAGTTCGAGCGCGACCTGCACCGGCACGTGCATCTGGAGAACAACATCCTGTTCCCGCGCGCCATCGCCATGGAGAGAGGTCAGTAGAAAATGCCGGCCGGGGTGGAGCATGAGCGGCGTTTACAGCACGCGGTGATGGCGTGGATCGTCACCGGACTGATCTTCATGCTGCTGCCGGGGACGTTTCTGGGTGTATGGAACCTGGTCTCCATCAGCAGCCGCCGGCAGTTGGAAGGGCTGTCGGCCGCCTGGGTGCAGGCGCACGGGCACGCCCAGATCTACGGCTGGATCGGCACCTTCATTCTCGGCATCGGCTTTTACTCGCTTTCGAAGATGGGGAACCTGCCGCGCTTCGCGGTGCGGCGAGCCTGGCTGTCATGGGCGCTCTGGACCCCTGGTGTGGTGCTTCGCTGGACGGCGAACATTACCGGTTTCGCGTGGCGCATGGCACTGCCGCTCTCCGCGCTGCTGGAGTTGGCGGGTTTCCTGGTATTTTTCGCAACGGTCTCGGGACACAAAGCCGAATCGGGCGCGGTGCGCAAGCCGAGGGAGCCGTGGATGCTGGTGGTGGTCGGCGCCACGTGCGGATTCCTGCTGGCCCTTCTGGCGAATCTGTACGCCGTGTCCCGTGCGGCGTTTGAATCGCAGACACCCGCAATTGCGCATGTTCTGGATCAGCGCCTGCTCGCTCTGCCGGTGTGGGGATTTCTGGTGCCCACCGTATGGGGATTCAACGCGCGGTGGCTTCCCGTTTTTCTCGGTTTGCGTGCACCCAACGGCAGGCAGATCCTTGCCGCCCTCGCGCTCGCCTGGGCGGCCGTGGTGCTCGCATTGAATGGCCTGGCCCTGTTTTCGGCCACGCTGCTGCTGGCGGCCGTCGCGCTCGCCAGCTTCGCGCTGCACATCTTTCACCGGCCGGAGCGGCCGGCGAAGACGACCGGCGTGCACCCATCCTTCCCATGGTTCGTGCGCATTGCCTGGTTCTGGCTGGCCGCCGCTGCCGGGCTTACTCTGTGGGCAGCGGCCGCGGATCGCGCCGGAGGCATCTGGGGCGCATCGCGGCACGCGGTAACGGTTGGTTTCCTCGCGGCGATGGTTTTCGCCGTGGGCCAGCGCGTTCTGCCGGCTTTTTGCGGCGCGCGCGTGCTTTTCAGCCCGCGAGCGATGTTTGCTTCATTGCTGTTGCTGAACCTCGGCTGCGCTCTGCGCGTCGGTTCGGAAATTCCGGCGTATGAAGGGTTCGCTCACGCACAGTTCTTCTGGCACATTCTGCCTGTGTCGGCGGTCACCGAGCTGACCGCGGTGGCGCTGTTCGCCGCGAATCTGCTGGTCACCTTCTGCCGTCCACCGGCTCATCTGGCGCTGCACCGCATCGCGCATTCCGTACGTGAAATGCAAGTCGTGGAGACGAACCAATGAAAAAGCTCTGGACCAGTTTCGCCATCGTATTCGTTTTCTCCTTCGCCGTTCTCGGCTGGATCGGCACTCGCATCTATCAGGAAATGCCGCCCATTCCTGCGCGCGTGATGGCCACCGACGGTGCGGT
>Ga0335078_10017786_pt1 | contig 10574 bp, 9 predicted proteins | sample Lox_Sample_32_FD_206711 | JGI IMG/M metagenome (GOLD analysis project Ga0335078, IMG submission 206711) | Soil microbial communities from Loxahatchee National Wildlife Refuge, Florida, United States - Lox_Sample_3.2 | ecosystem: Environmental > Terrestrial > Soil > Wetlands | place: USA: Florida...
AGGAGCTGATTCAAAACATGAAAATTCTGGTACCCGTGAAGCGGGTGGTTGATTTCAACGTCAAGATCCGCGTCAAACCGGACGGCTCCGGCGTCGAGCTCGCCAATATCAAGATGTCGATGAATCCGTTCGACGAGATTGCCGTCGAAGAGGCGATCCGTCTGAAAGAGGCCGGCAAGGCAACCGAAATTGTCGTGGCCTCGATCGGACCGGCGCAAGCCTCGGAAACCATCCGCACCGCGCTTGCCATGGGCGCCGACCGCGGCCTTCTGGTGAAGGCGGACGGCGCCGTCGAGCCGCTGGCCGTGGCCAAGATCCTCAAAGGCATCATTGACGCCGAGCAGCCCGGTCTCGTGATTTTGGGCAAGCAGGCGATCGACGACGACTGCAATCAAACGGGCCAAATGCTCGCAGCGTTGCTCGGCTGGGCGCAGGGCACCTTCGCCTCCAAGATCGCGCTCGACGGCGACAGCGTGATGGTCACGCGCGAGGTCGACGGCGGGCTGCAAACGGTGAAGCTCAAGGCGCCGGTGATCGTCACCACCGACCTGCGCTTGAACGAGCCGCGCTACGCAAGCTTGCCCAACATCATGAAAGCCAAGAAAAAGCCGATCGCCGACAAGACGCCGGCGGACTATGGCGTCGACATTGCGCCACGCCTGCAGGTGCTCAAGACGACCGAGCCGCCCGGACGTAAATCCGGCGTCAAAGTCGGTTCGGTCGCCGAACTCGTGGCCAAGCTCAAAGACGAAGCGGGGGTGATATGATGACCACGCTTCTCGTCGCCGAACACGATAACAAGCGGCTCAAGGACGCGACCGCCAAGGCGCTCACCGCGGCCAAGGCGCTCAGCACCGACGTGCACGTCCTCGTCGCCGGCAAGGATTGCAAAGCCGTCGCGGAAGCTGCCGCCAAGTTGAACGGCGTTGCCAAGGTGCTGCTGGCGGATGCGCCGCTCTACGAACATGCCGTCGCCGAGCCGCTCGCGGCCCTCATCGTCTCGCTTGCCGGCTCCTACGACGCGATTGTCGCGCCGGCCACCACGAACGGCAAAAACGTAATGCCACGCGTCGCCGCGTTGCTCGATGTCATGCAGATCTCCGAGATTATCAAGGTGGTCGCGCCCGACACCTTCGAGCGGCCGATTTATGCCGGTAATGCGATTCAGACGGTGAAATCGTCCGACGCAAAGAAAGTCATTACCGTGCGCACCGCCGCTTTCCAGGCGGCCGGTGAGGGCGGTTCGGCCAGCGTTGAGACTGTCGCGGCTGCCGCCGATCCCGCGCTATCGAGCTTCGTCGGCGAAGAACTGTCGAAGTCCGACCGGCCCGAACTCACCTCGGCCAAAATCATCATCTCCGGCGGCCGCGCCATGCAGAGCCGCGACAACTTCACCAAATATATCGAGCCGGTGGCAGACAAGCTGGGCGCTGCGATGGGCGCCTCGCGCGCGGCGGTCGATGCCGGCTACGCGCCGAACGACTGGCAGGTGGGGCAGACGGGCAAGGTCGTGGCGCCCGAACTCTACATTGCGGTCGGTATTTCCGGAGCGATCCAGCATCTCGCCGGCATGAAGGATTCAAAGGTGATCGTCGCGATCAACAAGGACGAGGAGGCCCCGATTTTTCAGGTCGCCGACTACGGTCTAGTCGCCGATCTCTATCAGGCGCTGCCGGAAATGGCGGCGGAACTCGATAAGGTTAAACGCTGACCGAGATGTAAATTAGACGTTCCGCCCGTGGCGTCACTGGGCGGTTCGGCGTAAAACTGCGACGGGGCAAGAATATATTGCCGAAACGAAGCCGAGAGCCGGGCCTTCGCATCGATCGGACAAGAACATGGCGGTAAAAATTGAGAGCGTGGGGGTGATTGGCGCCGGGCAAATGGGCAACGGCATCGCCCATGTTTGCGCGCTGGCGGGCTATGACGTGCTGTTGAACGACTTGTCGAGCGACCGCATTAAGGCCGGCATGGCGACCATCAACGGCAATATGACGCGGCAGGTTTCGCGCAAGGCGATCAGCGAGGATGAGCGCAAAGCGGCGCTCGCGCGCATCAAGCCGGCGGAAAAAATCGACGCCATGGCCGGCTGCGACCTTGTCATCGAGTCGGCGGCCGAAAAAGAAGAGCTCAAACGCAAGATATTCGCCGACCTGTGTGCGTCGCTGAAACAGGGCGCGATCATCGCCACCAATACGTCGTCGATCTCGATTACGCGGCTCGCGGCCTCGACCGACCGGCCTGAGCGCTTCATCGGCATTCACTTCATGAATCCGGTGCCGTTGATGGAGCTGGTCGAGGTCATCCGCGGCATCGCCACCGACGATCCGACCTTCGAGGCCAGCAAGGCCTTTGTCAGCAAGCTTGGCAAGACCATCGCGGTGTCGGAGGATTTCCCCGCCTTCATCGTCAACCGCATTCTGCTGCCGATGATCAACGAGGCGATCTACACGCTCTATGAAGGCGTCGGCAATGTCGAGGCGATCGACACCGCGATGCGGCTCGGTGCGCATCATCCGATGGGGCCGCTCGAGCTCGCCGACTTCATCGGTCTCGACACATGTCTCTCGGTCATGCAGGTGCTGCACGAGGGGCTGGCCGATTCGAAATATCGGCCGTGCCCGCTCTTGGTGAAATATGTCGAGGCCGGCTGGCTCGGCCGCAAGACGCAGCGCGGCTTCTACGACTATCGCGGCGAAAAGCCGGTGCCGACGCGCTAGCGGCACCGAGCTGTCACGCTTCGGCGCGCCGGCGCCGATCGCGCTACTCTTTGATGGCCGCCTGGATCAGCTTGACCGCGTCGCCGCTTGCCCAATCGGCCGGGCCGGCAATGGTGCCGAGCTCGCACCCTTGGCGGTTCAGCAGCATGGTCGTCGGCATGCCGAAGGCGCGGCCGATCTCCTTCAAGTCCTGGAACGTGTGCGCAGTCGGATCGGCGTAGTAGGCGAGCTTCTTGATGCCGATGTCCTTCAGGAACGTCTTCGGCTTTTGCGGGTCGCGCGTATCGATATTGATCGCGACGACCTGGAAATCGGGGCCCCCCAGCTTGTCCTCCAATGCATCGAGGGTCGGCATTTCCTTACGGCAGGGCACGCACCAGGTGGCCCAGAGGTTGAGGAGCACGGTGCGCCCGCGGAAGTTTTGCAAGGTTAACGGCTTGCCGCTCGCGTCCTGGAAGGCGAGGTCGGGGACCCGCAGCGGGCTTTTGGCAACGTTAACGGCGGCCACCTCGCCATGGGCCCAGGGCGCCAGTTTCCTCGCCAATTCGACCGCCGGCCGGCAGGCCGTATCGCCGCGTACATTGCCTGTAAGGGTGGAAACCCCGTATACCGCCGCCAGCCCGACGGCTACGCCGGCGCCTGCGCCGGCCAGAACCATGGCCAGGTATCTCTTGTTGGTGCTGGGCTGCGGACTTTCGGGCATGAGCGGCAGGATCGGTGGTTAGGCCAAGAGCACTAACATGAGCAACAAGATGTGGGGCGGGCGCTTCGCGTCGGGCCCCGGCGCCATCATGGAGGAGATCAACGCCTCCATCGATTTCGACAAGGCTCTCTACCGCCAGGATATCGCCGCGTCCAAGGCCCATGCCGACATGCTGGCCAAGCAAGGCATCATTGCGGCGGACGATGCGAAAAAGATCGCGCACGGTCTAGACACGATTTTGTCAGAGATCGCGGCCGGCAAGTTTTCCTTCAAACGGGCGCTGGAGGACATCCATATGAATGTCGAAGGCCGGTTGTCGGAGTTAATCGGGGAGGCGGCCGGGCGGCTGCATACAGCGCGCTCGCGCAACGATCAGGTGGCGACCGATTTCAAACTGTGGGTGCGCGACGAAATCGACGCGATCGATGCCGCGCTTGCGGCATTTCAGCGCGCCTTGGCGGAAAAGGCGATCGAGCACGCCGGCACGGTGATGCCGGGGCTGACCCATCTGCAGAACGCGCAACCGGTGACTTTCGGCCATCACCTGCTCGCCTACGTGGAAATGGCGGCGCGCGACCGCGGCCGCTTTGCCGATGCGCGCAAAAGACTCAACGAGTCGCCGCTCGGCGTCGGCGCACTCGCCGGCACGTCGTTTTCGCTCGACCGCGAGATGACCGCAAAGGCGCTTGGCTTCGATCGGCCGGCGGCCAATTCGCTCGACGCGGTTTCGGATCGCGACTTTGCCATGGAGACGCTTGCCGCCGCTGCGATTACGGCGGTGCATCTGTCGCGGCTCGCCGAGGAGATCGTGATCTGGACGTCGCCGCTCACCGGCCTGGTAAAGCTGTCCGACAAGTTCACCACTGGCTCCTCGATGATGCCGCAGAAGCGCAACCCCGATGCCGCCGAACTGGTGCGCGCCAAGACCGGCCGCGTCATGGGTGCGCTCACTGCGTTGCTGGTCGTCATGAAGGGGCTGCCGCTCGCCTATGCCAAGGACATGCAGGAGGACAAGGAGGGCGCAATGGACGCGCTCGCCGCGCTCTTGCTGTCGCTCGCCGCGATGACCGGCATGATCAACGATCTCGCGCCCGATGTCGCGCGCATGAAGAAGGCGGCGGGCGAAGGCTATGCCACGGCCACCGATCTCGCCGACTGGCTGGTGCGCACGCTGAACATACCGTTCCGCGACGCGCATCACATCACCGGCCGTATTGTCGCCAAAGCCGCGGAAGCGGGCGTACCCCTGCACCGGGTGCCGCTTGCCGCCATGCAGGATATCGAGCCGCGCATAAGCGACGGTGTCTATGGCGTGCTGTCGGTCGACCGCTCGGTGAAGAGCCGGACGAGTTTCGGCGGCACGGCGCCGAAAAACGTGCGGGCGCAGGCGAAGAAATGGCTGCGCCGGCTCGAAAAAGGGCGGTCCTGAACTTATCCAGCCAGGTTTGGCCTTGAATGCCGGGTTTGCTATGCTGCCGTTCAGCCAAGGAGCGCGTTGCTTGAGCCGCCTTCACGACCGTCCATTGCTTCGTCTCGCCGTGACCGGGGCGCTCGTTGCCCTCGGGCTGGCCGCGTGCGGCCGCAAGGGCCCGCTCGATCCGCCGCCGAGTGCCTCGCTCGTCGGCGAACAGCAGACTGCGAACGCGCCAGTCAATCCTCTTGTCTCGCCGCTCGGTAATCAGCCGAAAAGCGCGAGCCCGAGCGAGCAGGCTGCCAAGGGCCCGAAGAAACATATCTTCCTCGACGACCTGTTGAACTGAGCCCGTCCGATGCATCACTTCGCGTATCGCGACGGCCTCATGCATGCCGAGGCGGTCAGCCTCGACACGCTCGCGGCAGCGGTCGGCACCCCCTTCTATTGCTATTCGACCGCGACGCTCGAGCGGCACTACAAGGTTTTCGCCGGCGCCTTTGCCGACGTCGACGCGCTCGTCTGCTACGCGATGAAGGCGAATTCAAACCAGGCGGTGATCGCCACGCTCGCCCAGCTCGGTGCCGGCGCCGATGTGGTGTCGGAAGGCGAGCTGATGCGGGCCCGGCTTGCCGGCGTGCCGGCCGACAAGATCATGTTTTCCGGTATCGGCAAGACCGAGCGCGAGCTGGCGCTCGCCGTCGACGAAGGCATTCTCTGCATCAACGTCGAATCCGAGCCGGAGCTTGAGCGCTTGTCCTCGATCGCGTCGGCGAAGCAGCGCACGGTCAGGATATCGGTGCGCGTCAATCCCGATATTGACGCCAAGACACACCACAAGATCGCCACCGGCAAGGCGGAGAACAAATTCGGCATCCCGATCAGCCGCGCACGCGAGGTCTACGCGCGGGCGGCGAAGCTGTCCGGTATCAAGGTAACCGGCGTCGACATTCATATCGGCAGCCAGATCACCGATCTCGATCCATTCGCCAACGCGTTCGCGCTGCTCGCCGAATTCGTACGCACGCTGCGCGGCGACGGCCACACGATTTCCCATGTCGATCTCGGCGGCGGGTTGGGCATTCCCTATCTTGACGATAACGAGCCGCCGCCGCATCCCGACGCCTATGCCAAGATGGTCAAGCGCGCCACGCACGACCTCGACTGCCGGCTGATCTTCGAGCCGGGCCGTCTCATCGTCGGCAATGCCGGCATCCTGGCGACGCGGGTATTGTTCGTGAAGCGCGGCGAGGCCAAGAATTTCGTGGTGGTCGATGCCGCCATGAACGATCTCATCCGCCCGACCTTGTATGACGCCCGCCACGAAATCCGGCCGGTGGTCGAGCCTTCGGCCTCCGCGCGCCGCATCCGCGCCGACGTCGTCGGGCCGGTTTGCGAAAGCGGCGATTTCCTCGCGCTCGACCGCGAATTGGCCGAACCGGCGCCCGGTGCCTTGCTGGCGGTCATGTCGGCAGGCGCCTACGGCGCAGTCCAGGCCGGCACTTACAATACCCGCCCGCTAGTGCCGGAAGTGCTGGTTAAGGGCGCGCAGTGGGCCGTTATTCGCCCCCGCCTTGAAGTTGACCAATTGATTGCGCTCGATCGCATGCCGGATTGGCTGTAGCCGCAGGGAACCCGCGCATGGCCCGGGATTTGCCTGCGTGCTAACTTAGCCTTGGTGAATCGCCTGAGCCCGGGCGACGGAGTGGCTTTTGGACGATTTGGACCTGCAGCCAAAGCAGCTCAACGCTACACGGCTCCTGCTTGCGCGGGCGCTCAAACGCGCACGCGGTAGCCTGCTGTGGGAGCGGCTGTGGCCGGCCGCTGCCGTCTTGGCGACCGCTCTCGGCCTTTTCCTTGCTGTCTCCTGGGCCGGCCTGTGGCTGGTATTGCCGCCGCTCGGACGCGCCATCGGCGTTGCGCTGTTCGCGCTTGTCAGCGCCGTTGCGGCGGTGCCGCTGGCAATGCTGCGGCTGCCGAGTATCGCCGACGGTTTGCGTCGGCTCGACCGCAATAGCGGCGAGTCGCATCGGCCGGCCACCGCGGTTGCCGATGAAATCGCCGCCAACCAACACGATCCGGTCGCCCAGGCGCTCTGGCGCGCGCATGTGGAGCGCGCGCTCATGTCGGCACGCAAGCTCAAGGCCGGCTGGCCGAGGCCCCGACTCGCTCGGCGCGATCCGATCGCGTTGCGTGCGCTCGTCGTTATTCTGGTGGTTGTCACCTTTTTCGCCGCGGGCGGCGAGCACTTCAAACGCGTCGCCGCCGCATTCGATTGGCACGGCGTGGTTTCGCCCGCCAATTACCGCATCGATGCCTGGGTGACGCCGCCGAATTACACCGGCAAGCCGCCGGTGATGCTCGCGGGTCTGCGCCCCGGCGAAAGCGCGCAAGCGAGCGCGCCCGTCGCCGTGCCGGTCGGCAGCGAGCTCGTGGTCCGCTCAAGCGGCAATGTGCATTTTGACGTCGTCCGCACTGGCGGCTTGGAAGCCGTGCCGCCGGATGCGCATACGATTCTGCCCGCGGGCAGCGAGGAGCGCCGCTTTGTAATCAAGCGCGACGGTTCGGCGACGCTGCACGGGATCGGCGGTGGCGAGTTGGCGTGGTCATTCACCGCGATCCCCGACCGCGCGCCGACGATCGAGTTTCTGCACGATCCGGAACGGCAGGCGCGCGGCTCGCTGCGGCTCGACTATCGGATGGAGGACGACTACGGCGTCGTTCAGGCGCATGCCGATTTCGCGCTCAAGGACGATGACGCCCCGGCCGGCGCCCATCCTCTGTTCAAGGCGCCGGAATTTCCGCTCACGCTGCCGCAGGCGCGTACTCGCGCCGGCGCGGCGCAGACCACGCGCGATCTCACCGCGCACCCTTGGGCCGGCGCCAAGGTCGAGATTACGTTGGTTGCACGCGACGAGGCGGGCAACGAAGGCCGCAGCGAGCCGACAGAATACGAGCTTCCCGAGCGCATATTTGTCAAACCGATTGCACGCGCCTTGATCGAGCAGCGGCGCATTCTCGCCCTCGATGCCAATGCCAAGCCTTTGGTGCTCACGGCGCTCGACGCGCTGACGCTTGCGCCGGACAAGTTCACGCCAGAGGCGGGCGTCTATCTCGGCCTGCGTTCGATCTATCACGATCTCGATCATGCCAAGAGCGACGAGCAGTTGCGCGAAGTGGTGGCGCGCATGTGGGACATGGCGACGCAGCTTGAAGACGGAAACGTCTCGCAGGCGGAGCTCGCGCTGCGTCAGGCGCAGGACGCATTGCGGCAGGCGCTTGAGCGCGGCGCCAGCGACGAAGAACTCAAGAAGCTGATGGACCAACTGCGCGCCGCCATGGACAAATATCTGCAGGCGCTGGCGCAAGAGATGCGCAAGAATCCCCAGCAGCTATCGCGCCCGCTCGATCGCAACACGCGCATGCTCACCGAGCGCGACTTCAAGAACATGATGGACCGGCTGGAAAACCTGGCGCGCTCCGGAAACCGGGACGCCGCGCGCCGCATGCTCGATGAAATGCAGGCGATGCTCGATAACCTGCAGATGGCGCGGCCTGGGGCGCAAGGTGACGACGGCGATGACGACATGATGTCGGCCCTCGACGAACTTGGCGACATGATCCGCAAACAGCAGCAATTGCGCGATAAGACGTTCAAGCAGGGGCAAGACGCGCGTCGCGACCGGCAGCGCCAGGGCGGCCAAGGTCAGCAGCAATTCGGCGATTTGCGCCAGGACCAGCAGGGCTTGCGCGACCGGCTCAACAAGCTGCTCGATCAGTTGCGGCAGCACGGCTTGGGCAAACCGGGGCAAAATCAGAAAGGCCAGAACGAAAACGGCCAGGGCGATAATCAGATGGATCAACTCGGCAGCGCCGGCGAGGCCATGGGCGAGGCCGAGGGCGAGCTCGGTCAGGGCGATGCCGAGAGCGCGGTCGACAGCCAAGGCCGGGCGCTGGAGGCGATGCGCAAGGGCGCGCAGGGGCTCGCGCAAGCGATGCAGCAAAACGGCATGGGCCCCGGTCCCAATGGGCAGCCCGGCCGCTACGGCCGCGCCCGCGCCCAGCAAGACACCGATCCGCTCGGACGGCCGATGCGCGGGCGCGAATATGGCGACGACGTTACCGTCAAGGTGCCGGGCGAGATCGATGCCCAACGCGCACGCCGCATTCTGGAAGAGCTGCGCAAGCGCTACGGCGAGAACTATCGCCCGCAGATGGAGCTCGATTATATCGAGCGGCTGCTCAAGGATTTCTGACGATCGGGTTGGCGCCCGCAGGCGTCAGTGCCGCGGCACCAGTGCCTCGCGCACCGCGCCCTTGATCTGATCGACCGTGAACGGCTTGGCGATCACATCGTGCACCAGCGCGTCCAGCCCGTGCGCCCGCTCGCGTTGATCGGCGAATCCGGTCATCAGCACGATCGCGACATCCGGATGGTCGCGTCCGGCGGCGAGTGCGAGCGCGATGCCGTCCATGACCGGCATTTTCACGTCGGTCAGCAGCAGGTCGAAATCGCCGCCCCGTCGGTTCAACGCGTCAAGCGCGGCCGCGCCGTCGCTGGCGGCCGTCAACAGATGGCCGTCGTCACTGAGAGCACGGACGACCATGTCGCGGATTACATCGTCGTCCTCGGCGACCAGGATTTTCGCCATCGCTTTACTTTGCTCCGGTCTCTCGCGCGGTGAGAAAACGAACCATGACGTCGCTTGCATCGACTTGCGGCGTTGGAATCTGACTGTGGAATGTTAACCGACCGCCGGGGTCGAGGATGCTGCGCGGCGGCGCCATGGTCCAGCTATAGACCTCCTGCCCCGTCGCATTGCGCAAGCCGAAATGCAGGCGCGGCACCGCGACCGGCTTGTCGGCTTCGCTTACGATCTCGCCTTGCACCGTGAGCATGTCGACGCCGCCTTTGCTCTCCGAGGCAAGCTTGACATGCTCGAATTTGAGGTCGCGCAGGTTCACCGGCAGGCCGATGACCGCGAACAATGACGCGGTTTGCGGCAGGTAACGCACCACTTCGTTGCGCGCGCCGACGAGCGCGACATTGAAGGCGAGCAGTACAAGAATGATCGCGGACCAGCCCGAGGCGCGGCGCGATTGTTTGCGGCGCGCCTGTAGCCAGCGACGGCGGGCGTCAAATCCGTCAGCCTCGTCGGAATCCTCGGCTTCGGCAGATTCGGGCAGTGACTCGTACTCGAGCTGCGGTACGAGCGACGGGGCATCGGCAATGATCGCGGGCTCCGGCGCGGCGGGTTCGGGCGGTCGATCGATGGGCGCCTCGATCGAGGTCGGTGGAGTTGCGCGATCAGCCGCTGGCTCGGCCGGGAGCGACTTCATTTCCGTCGGTGCGACCGATTCTGACGGCTCGGCACGATCGTCGCGATCAGCCGCGACGATGCGCGAGGCTGGCGCCGGCTCGGCCGGTGGCGGTGTTTGGCTGCGAGCAGGGTGCGTAGCTTGCGGCACCGCCGCTGTGACCGTCGATTCTGCGGGACTTTTAAGTTCGGACTGAGGCTCGGGACCGCCGGCGAACCATGAGGACTTGCAACGGGTGCATCGAACGGTACGCCCGGCCGCGCCAAGGGCGGTCTGTTCGATCATGTATGATGTGCCGCAATTCGGGCAGATGATCAGCATGCGGTCGAGGGCCGGTTATGGCAGGGACCCTAGCAGGCGTCCGTTAATGGATTGGAAACCATGCCAAGCCCGGCGGAACCGGGGATAGGGCCGTTTTCCC
>Ga0335078_10017789_pt1 | contig 10574 bp, 12 predicted proteins | sample Lox_Sample_32_FD_206711 | JGI IMG/M metagenome (GOLD analysis project Ga0335078, IMG submission 206711) | Soil microbial communities from Loxahatchee National Wildlife Refuge, Florida, United States - Lox_Sample_3.2 | ecosystem: Environmental > Terrestrial > Soil > Wetlands | place: USA...
CAGCCTTCGCGGTGACCAGCCCGCCTCTGCAGTTGGCGTATGTGGGTCCATAGCTGGTGCCCGAATTACAGCTCGGAAGCTGCGCGATTGGTTGCCAAAAAGCCCTGATGAGGCTCATTGACCGCTTGCGATATTAGCGTCGGTCGAGATTAATTCCGAAGAACTTCTGCAGGATGCCGGGGCGGTCCTTGTCCGAAATTGGTCTTTCCTCGCGGGCGCCGCCGCGGGTGACAATTAACTTCGATCCTGACAACGTGATGCGACCGTCGGGGGTCGCCCGCGAGCAGATGCTGCTTTGTGTGAAGGACGACTGGGGCGAGGTCTGGTGGTAGTGACACATGCCGGCGAAATCGCTGATTTGGCGCGGCTCGAGAGTGAATGAATACTGCGGCTTCCAGGAGCCGTCGGGTTGAGCGCGCTCCAGTTGCAAGCGATCTTCAAGTTCGGATGGAAGCTGGGCCAGACGAAATCGGCCGGCAGGATCGATCTGCTCTTTCGCGGCCTCGAGTTCGAGGGGTTCCAGAAACGAATCGCCAAAGCCGACATCGGAGAGCCACGGCCTTTCCAGATCGACGCGCAGGGTCAGATGATCGAACTCCGGTCCTTCGCCGCCTTTCTCTCGCGCCACTCGCGCCGAAAGCAACGTGACGCGGAATCCCAGCGCTTCAAGCAGCGTGGCGAATGCGCCGTTCAGTTCGTAGCAGAATCCGCCGCGGCGCTGCTCCACCACTTTGCGCACGCACACGTCCTGATCGACGACGATCTTGCGCCCGAGGGCGATGTCGAGATTCTCGAAGGGCACGGTGAGCATGTGCGCGCGGTGGAGGGCGCGGAGGGTCTCGGCGTTGGGCTCGGTCGACCCGGAGTAGGCGATGCGAGCGAGATAGGCGGGAACATGAACCATGGCAGGAGTCTAGCCGCAGCCTTCACTCAATTCTGTCGTGCTTCTGCAAGTTGTGCTTCGAGCAGAGGATTTGAATGTTCTCGGCATCCTTAGAAGACCCGCCCTGAGAATATGGGATGATGTGATCGAAATGAAGATTCTCCTTGCTCCCGCACGTCACGCAACTTCCTCTATCCCGTTTCCATACCTCAAGCTTGACCGCGGATGGAATTACACGATCGTGATCCACATTCTGGGCCTGCCCCTTAGGATTCGCAGTCGGCTGATCAACAATCTCGAGTTTCAATTTGAACGCCTGACGTCGACCAGACGTTTCCTGCCAGCCGTCGACAAGTCTGAAGAGCCCGTTGTAGACCCAAATGCCGTCGCGGATCTTCTCGAATACACGAACTAGCTCGGCGTCGGTCCGTCCCAGTTTGTAGCGCCGAACCGCATCGAGAAACAGGCCATTCTGGGTCAGGCGCCCTCCTGGTGAGAATTCGGGCTGATCCGCATCCTTGGGATCAGGTCCCCCCTGAACTCGCGGGACATCGTGACCTTCGTAGATGATGACTCGGCCGCCTTCCTCGAATCGGTCTGCGTACGGGGCACCCTGCCGAAGACTCATCAGAATGACGCTCTGATCGCCCTTCAGGCGAAAATTCATCCCGCGCTGGAGATTAACTCCAAAATCTGCACACATCTCCAGGTACGAGACCACATCTCCTTGGGCAATCATCACTTTAGGGTGGGGCCTCCGGGCCGGAGTATATCGCACCTCCGGGAGGTGAGCTTCTTTGGGTCTTGAAAGCTAACGGCTGACAGCTGCGGGCTGCGTTTCCTACACCGGCAACTGGTCCTGCATCCAGCCCGGCGCTTCGAGCTTGGGCTTGGAGGTCAGGTCCATCACCAGGCGCTCCAGCACCATGCGCTTGCTCACGGGATTGGAGCGCAGGGCGAGATCGGCTTTCGCCACCAGGCGGATGGCGCGCGTGAGTTCGCGGCGCGATTTGTAGCGGCGGGCCTGCTTGATGATGTCGTCGGCGGCGAACGGAGGCACGCGGAATCCCTGCCAGAGCGCGGCCCAGAGCATGCGCTGGTCGCGGACGTTGCGCTCCAAAATCACCAGCATCTGGCGGAAGGTTTTCGCCAGCATGTAGATGTGGCCGATGGCGGCTTCTTCGCCCTCGCCTGCGGACAGAATCGCGTCCAGAATTTCGAGCGCGCGCACGCGGTCTTTGCCGGAAATCGCGTCGGTCAGTTCGTAGAGCGAGCGCTGCTTGGCGGCGAGGACCATGGTCTCGACGTCGCCGAGCGTGATGCGCTTTTTCTCGCCGACGTACAGAATCAGTTTCTCAAGTTCGTTCGAGACCATCATCATGTCGCCGCCGAGAGCGTCGACGAGCTCGCGAGCGCCGTCGGGTTCGATCTTCACGCCGCGGCTGGAGCAGTAGTCGGCGATCCAGCGCACGGCCTCGCCTTCCTCCACGCGCGCCAATTCGACAATGCCGCAGTAGTGGCCCATGGTTTCGCGGATGCGCTGATAGCGGTCTTTGTCCTGCATCTCCATGCGGCGGACGTCGGCAGGAATGCTGATGTGGTCGGCGACGAAAATCAGCAGCGCGTCGGGATTGGGATTTTTGCAGTACTCCTCGATGGCGGCGAGCTTTTCTTCGTTGGATCCCCGGCCGAAAAGATTTTTCACCCCGCGCACGAAGAAAACCTGGAACGGCGCCATCAGCGAGGGAGTGCGGGCGCGGTCGAGAATTTCGGCCAGGTCGGTTTCGGCGAGATCGAACTCGAACAGACTGAAGTCGCGCAGGTCGGCGGGAACGAGGTGCTCGAGGATCGCGTCGCGAAAACGCTTGCGGAAAAAAGCTTCATCGCCCACGAACACATAGGCCGGGCGCAGCTTGCGCGACTCCAGTTCGCTGACAAAGCGTTCGGCTTGGGCGAAGGCGCGCATGAAAAGGCAGTGGCTAGTGATTAGGGGCTAGCGGTCAGCAAGCAGGTGTTACTGGCCACTAACCACCAATCACTAGCAACTCTACCATCAGAACCCTTCGAGAATGTTAGAGACCAATGTGCGGGCGAAATCCTGTGAGAGGCGCCGGAAAGCCGGAGAGTCCTCCTCGAAAAGACTCTGCAGGTCCTGCGAAACCTCGTACTGCTCACGAAACAGATAAGCGGGATTCTGGTACAGCACTTTGCCATTGCGGTCAGTGAGCGAAACTCTCATGCTTACGACGATCAGGATGCTGGCGGCGCGTCCCGACGACGTATCGTAGGCCAGCGGAGACGCTGAGGTGGAGAGTACGGTGCCGGTCAAGACCGCGTCGGCATCATGGCTTGGGTTGTTGAGGATGTGGTAGTGCGTGCGCGTGGTGAATTCACGGACGACAGAGGCCGTAAGCATCTGCTCGATGCGGTAGGTGGAAGTCTCGTTCTTGAACGGCGGTACGGCGATGGTCTTCACGTTTTCAGGAAGGTTCACCATGTGGCCGACCGTGTGGTAGCCGCAACTGGACGATAACAGCAGCGCGAGCAGCGCCAACAGCATCCCGGCGAGTCGCTGACCGCGCCGCGGAGCTTCGCTCCGCCGGACAGCCGAGGGCGGCTGTCCCCACATGATCTGTGCTGCTTCCCTCATTGGATCTTCCCCGTAGGCCTCGTGGCCGTCATGCTTTCCGCGCATTCGACTGCAGTCAAGGCTGAGATGCGGAGATTGTCGGCGGCGGCCCACACCCAGACTCCATTGGGTTGCGCCGGATCGGGCTTCACCGTCACGAGAATGTTAGCCTGCCCGGCTGAGCTCACGTTGCTGGGCGCCTCTTCGGCGGAGGGGACGGTCACATGATCTCCGGCCAGCGCCTGCGACAAAGTGGCTGCTTCGACTGCGTTCTCCATTTCCACGAAGATGGCGAGTGCATGCCCGTGGAAAATGGGAGCCTGCAGGAGCATCACCGAAGTACGCGGAGCATCGTTCCCCGCGATCTTCTGATAGTGCCGGAGAACGCGCGCCTCGATGGAATCCAGCGCGGACTGCGAATTGCGCCCGTAACGAGCCACCATGTTGAAGGCGACCTGCACGTCGAACACTTCTTTTGGCAGGGGCTGAAACGAAAGGAGATTGACGGTCTGCTGATGCAATTCGTCCATGCCGCGCTGTCCGTGCTCGGAAGCCGGCTCGAAGACCGTGGCCACGGCACGACGGATGACGCCCGCCTTCGAAGCACGCAGCAGCAGCAATGCCAGCATCACGGCAACCGGGTGTGCGGTGACGCATGGTCCCGGCTGCAGTTCAGGAGGCGCAACCTGCCCGCGCTCGCGCTCGACCCAAAGAGAGCGCACGCTGGAGCCGGCTTCGTCCTCGAGCGCGCCGGAAAGATCGATGATGGCGCTGCCCGCATCCCGGACGCGCTTCCAATTCTTGCGCGTGCAATCCGCGTCCGAGGCAAAGAAAGTGAAATCCACGTGTTCGAACTGCTCAGCCCTTACGCTTTGGATAAAGCTGATTTCGTCGCCCATGGCCTCGAGCTGGCCGAGAGATTCGTCGTCGTCGAGCAGGCGAACGTCCACCGCGGGAAATCCGCGCTCGTTCAACATCTCGGCGACTTCTTTGCCTTTGAGCGAGGCTGCGCCCACGATGGCCGCGCGGTAGATGTTTCCGCGAGCGGTCGCGGCGTGGGACGAAGACCCGGATTTCACGGCCTCACTCATTGCGCGTGGGAAGCCTCGTGATGAGGCGGTGGAGGCGAGCCGGGGCGGCGGCGGAACATCCACTGCAGCCGCCAGAATACGCCCGAAACCATATACGACAGGGCCAAGACGAAAAGTACCGGGCGCGAGAAAAACCACAGGGCAGCAATCAGCACTCCCAGGAACACGACGAGCCGGAAGGGACGGCGCGCGCTCAGGTCAACGTCCTTGAAACTGTAAAAGCGCCAGGTGCTCACCATCAGGTAGCTCAGGGTGATGACCATCATGGCCCAGGTCAGGGCCACGTACCAGGATTCGATGGGCTCGCCGGCCTTAAAGTGCACGACAGCCGAAATCACCACCGCCCCGACCGGGATCGGCAGGCCCACGAAATACTTTTTGCCCGGTCGGCCAGGATTCGACGGCTGCGGATTGGTAGTGATATTGAAACGTGCCAGGCGGCTGGCGCCAGCCATCAGGAAAATGAAGCAGGCGATCGCGCCGAGCTGGGTCAGTTTGACGTGCCACTGCCCCTGCGTAAACAGCACCGGCGGCATGAGTTGAAAACCCCATTTCCAGGCGAGTACGGCAGGCGCGATGCCAAAGGCGATCACGTCCGAGAGCGAATCGAGTTCCTTGCCGAAGTCGCTCTCGGTGCCGGTCATACGCGCGATGCGGCCATCCAACCCGTCGAACAGGAATGCAAACCCAATCGCTTTGGCCGCGTTGTCCAGATGCCAGAATTCGGTGAGACTGGCGTGCAGGACCTCCAAAACGGCGTAGAAACCCGCCGCCATGCCCCCGATGGTGAATATCGAGGGCAGGATATACATGCCCTTGCTCAGCCGGCGCCTGCGTTTTGGGGGCGGTGCATCCATCAGCGTACCCTCTGGACAACGGCATCGCTGCCTACCGAGACCAGTTCCCGCTGCGGTTGCAGGTGGGCCAGCACGCTTGCTCCGCCCTTCACGCGGTCGCCGACCTTCACACCGATCTGGGCGGAGGCGTCCATCAACACATCCACCCGGGACCCGAATTTGATCAGGCCGACGCGCTGGCCGCGCTCGAGGCGGTCTCCGACTTTGGGATGGAAGACGATCCGGCGCGCGAGGATGCCGGCGATCTGCTTGAACACTACGGTCTGGCCATCATCGCCTTCGACGGTGACGATGTTCTGCTCGTTCTGCTCGGCCGACATCTTGCTCATGGCGTTCATAAACTGCCCACGCCGGTAGCGGATGTCACGCACCACCCCCGCGATGGGCGAGCGGTTGACGTGGACGTTAAACACGCTCAGGAAAATGCTGATGCGGACCTGGCTGCGGTTTCCAAGCGAGACGGTCGAGACATCGGTGACGGTGCCGTCTCCCGCAGAAACGACCGCTCCGGCCTCCGGCGGGATAGCGCGTTCCGGATCGCGAAAGAACCAGAGAAAGAAAAATGCCAGCACGGCGGGTGCGATTCCCCACGCGGGAGTAAGAAGCCAGCCGAGCAGGATGCCGGCGGCAATCAGTGGCGCGGCGTAGAAATAGCCATCTCGAACCATGGGAGTTGTGGCAATTATAGCCCCAGGCCAGTCGGGAGGCGCGCTTCATCGTTCCCTGGACTCGTAAATACAAATAAAAAAAGGCGCTTCACCGCGCCCTGTCGCAGAAACAACCCGACTCCGGCGGCCGAAACCGCGTGGAGTTGGCCAGGATTTACGCTACGTTGACGCCGTACTGCTGACGGAACTGGCGCTCGATGGACTCCATCTGGTCCTTCAGGCGCAACTTCAGCTTCTTCAGCCGGACCTCTTCCAGCTTTTCGTCTTCGCTTAGATATCTTTTTTGGGTGAGTACATCAAGACGTTGTGAGTATTGGGAGTGCTCCTGAGCCAGCCGGCGGAACTCTTCATGGCTGGTCAGGAGTTGGTCTCTCGGAGTCAGCATCCAGCAGACCTCCAAACCGGGATTATTTAGCGAAGTTAGCACAGCCCAAAAACGGCGGCAATGCCAAAAAAGTGGTGCATGTCTCAATATGAGAATCCGCAGAGGCCTGCGGGAAAACGTAGGCGGCTCTCGGCACAGGATCGGTTTCGTCAGTGCGGCTGGATTTGCAGGTGGTATAGGATGGCGTCTTCGGAGGGATCGGAGTAATACGCCTTCCGGCGACCGGTCTGCGCAAATCCTGCTGTTTCATAGAGCTTGCGGGCAGCGAAGTTCGATTCGCGAACCTCGAGGAAGACTGACTGGCTGCCCGTCTTGTGGGCCGCGACTAGAAGAGCATGCAGAAGCTGCCTTCCAAGCCCCTTGCCGCGCGCAGCCGGGGCAACGACGATGTTCTCCAGTTCCCACTCACGAGCCAGATGGAGAGCGACGAGGAAGCCAAGGATTCCGGAGGCGGACTGCAGCTCTTCGGAAGCAGCTGGCGACGGGCTTTCTGCCACCAGGACCAGCCTCTCGGGATCGCCCCCGCCGGGCTGAATCGCCCGGCGGTACTGGGCCTCGGTCCAGTGCGGGGCGGTCGAAGAGGCGCGCTCCAGGGCCACGAGGAGTGGGACATCGGCGGCGGTGGCAGGTCGAAGGTCCACGGGGTCCGGATCGCGGTAAAGTTACTGAGCCCAAACGGGCGGTCCAGCGTCCAACTGAGACAACTCGCTCAGACGGAGGAAGGCCTCATGGGCAACTTTATCCAAATCACGCCGTTCATGCACGTTCCCGACATTGAACGCGCTGTGACGTTCTTCACCGAGACGCTCGGCTTCAAGGTGTTGTTCCGAATGGCTAACTATGCCTACGTTCATCGCGAGACCGTCGGATTTCGGCTGTTCGAGGAAGAAGGATCCGCCGGAGCGCGTCCCGGCAACCGCCGTTTCGAATGTTACATTGACGTGCATGACGTGGATCGGCTCTACGAGGAACTCAAACCGAAGCTCGATCTGCTGCCCGCGGGCGACGTCCACGGCCCGGCCGACAAGCACTACGGCCAGCGGGAATTGCTCGTGGTCGCGCCCGATGGGAACCTGATCGCGTTTGGACAGGCGATTGAGAAGGAGAAGGAGCAGAAGGCGGTTTGAAGCGTTGACCACGTTCGATGGCGTCATCCCGGGCGCAGCCGCTCTTCAGGTGGACGAGGGATCCCGCGCGGAGTAGCTTGAAGATGAAGCAAAATCCGTCAGCCTGAATCACCCGCGAGGACTGGCCAAGATTTCCGCATCCGAGCGGCGGATGTAGTTGGCTTCCAGTTGCTCTGGGGTGACCGTTTCGCCAGTTTGCAACTTGCGCCAGCCAAGCTGTGCCACGGCCGTCGCAATGACGGGAACCAGCACCGACCTGCCCGGAGGCCAAGATTCCGCTAGAGCTTTATCCGAGGTAACCACAGTCTGGCGTTCAGTCGCCGGCGGCAGGTCTTTCCGCAGCATCCGCTCGCCCAGAAACTGCGCATGGGCGCCTGCAACCTCGTATTCTCCGGCATAGACCTCGCCACGGCCGGCGTCCAGCACCGCCAGCACCCGGCCCGATCTCTGGCTGGCTACGGCAACGACCTCCAGCAGCGACAGGGGGACGATGGGCTTGTGGAGAATCTCGGCCAGCGCCTTGATCGCCGCCAGCCCGACGCGCAGGCCGGTGAACGATCCCGGACCGGAGACCACGATGAACGCGCCGATATCCGTCTTGCGAACGGAGTGCTTGGCAAGCAACGCCGAGATTTGCGGCACGAGTTGAGCGGAAAATGTGCCGCCGACGAGAGAAACTTCTTCGATGACGTTCACTTCGTTCGCTCGGGGATTCTCGCCGGCGCGCGCCAGCGCCACGAAGCCGTGCTTGCCCGAAGTGTCGGTGACGAGAAGAAGCATTTCTGGTTTATCCGTGGCGATCCGTGAAATCCGTGGCGCGGTTTAAGCCTGTACCAACTCCAGCAGCACGCCGCCGGTACTCGCGGGATGCACGAACACATATTGGTGTCCGCCGGCGCCGGTCTTGATCTCCTCCGACACCAGCCGCACGCCGTCTTTCTTCAGCCGCTCCACCACGGAGGGCAGATCAGGAACTTTCAGGCAAACGTGGTGCAGTCCCTCGCCCCGCTTGGCGATGAATTTTGCGATCGGCGAGTTCTCCGACGTAGCTTCGAGCAGCTCCAGCCGGCTCTCGCCCACCGGAACCATCACCAGGCGCACCTGCTCCTGCTCGACGGTTTCCTCCGGCGAGACGGCGAGGCCGAGTTTTTCGTAAATCGCCCGGGCCGCCGTCAGCGACTTCACCGCGATGCCGAGATGATCAATCTGGAACATTGTTTTTCCTCTTCTCAGACTTCACGCCGACTTGCTCTCAGCCGCTTCCTAAAAGCCACGACCCATAGCACCACACCGCCGAGGAACCCGGAGCCATACGATGCATTGTGCGCCCACCAATCCGCCAAGAAGCGCCGATAGAGGTCGGGCGGCAGCAGCGTTGTCATCGAGCTCGGCATGATGCCCCGAAAGTAGCCGACAACTCCTGCGACAAGAGCGCAGACCGCCATGACAATCAACAGAGTTCGTATCATCGGTGCCAGATCACAAGCCGTGAGCCGAGGCCAGGATCCCGCCCGCGCCACGAGCGCCAACGAAACACCGAGCAGTACCCCCACCCACCAGGTGGCAATTACACCCCAACCGAGAGCAAGCACGGCCGGCGACTGAGTCCCGCCTAGTATCGGCGGATGAAATACCGTGAAGTATTCCACGCATATTCGCGCAGTGATCTGATCATGGAGAATGCCATAAACAACCGCAGCCAAAACGCACAGCCCGACAATTTTCAGGGATTCCATAGCTGAGGATCAGCCCTTGCTTATTCCTGCTGCAATCTCTTGCACCAACGTATACGGGTCGCGCTTGTGCTCGGCAACTTCGGCGGCCAACTGCGCTACGTTGCCGTCACCCAGTTGCTCTCGCGCTTTTTCGAGCATGGCGTCGCGCAGCATCTCGACCAGCCGTGCTTGCCAGTTCTCTGTGCTCTTCTTCAGAGCGCGATCTTCCTTCTGCAGATAACTTTCATACTCGGCGATCGTCGCGGCCAGTTCCGTGATGCCCTTCCCTTCGCTGGCCACCGTCTTCACGATTGGAGGCGTCCAGCCATCATGGCGCGTGTCCAGCGATTGCAGGGCACGAATCTCGCGCTCCACGCGCTCGGCGCCCTCGCGGTCGGCTTTATTGATCACGAAAATGTCGGCGATCTCCATGATGCCGGCCTTGATGGTTTGCACGTCGTCGCCCATGCCGGGAACGAGAATCACGACCGTGATGTCGGCCAGGCGCACGATGTCCACTTCATCCTGGCCGACGCCGACGGTCTCGATCAGGATGATGTCGCGGCCGGATGCGTCGAGCACGGTAGCAACGTCGGCCGTGGTACGGGCGAGGCCGCCGAGCGAACCGCGCGTGGCCATGCTGCGAATGTAAATGCCCGGGTCGGAGAAGTGCTGCTGCATGCGGATGCGGTCGCCCAGAATCGCTCCGCCGCTGTAAGGGCTGGTCGGGTCGACAGCGATGATGCCGACCGTGCAATTCCCGGGTGGCCCATTCAAGCCGCGTTCTTTGCGGCTTGAATGGGGATTTGTTTTCTGTCGATACAGCCGCGCCAAATGGTCGACCAACGTGCTCTTGCCCGCTCCGGGCGCGCCAGTCAAACCGATGACACGGGCATGGCCAGTGTGCGGGAATAAGACCTTTAGCAGGTCGGACCATCCAGGGGCACGGTTTTCGACCGTGGAGATGGCGCGGGCCAGGGCGCGCGCATCGCCCTCGCGCAGCGAGCAAATCCAGGACTGGAGGTCGGGATTCAAACGAACAGTGTAAAGCAGGACTGGAACCGGGGAAACCAACTTGTCCGGGCCGGAGGATCCGGTAATGGTTAGTACCGTGCCGCCCCGCACGCGGGACAAGACCACCTGCCGGTCGTAGCCGCCAGCAGCGGCGTCGCGCAAAACGGGCAAACTGAATCCGCTGCGGGCTCGATCCTCTGCAGCC
>Ga0335078_10017790_pt1 | contig 10574 bp, 8 predicted proteins | sample Lox_Sample_32_FD_206711 | JGI IMG/M metagenome (GOLD analysis project Ga0335078, IMG submission 206711) | Soil microbial communities from Loxahatchee National Wildlife Refuge, Florida, United States - Lox_Sample_3.2 | ecosystem: Environmental > Terrestrial > Soil > Wetlands | place: USA: Florida...
GCGCTCGTCGTCGAACGACGCCATGTAGTCGCGCATGAGGTCGGCGTCGAATTCGCCTCGAATGTCGACGATCCGCCCGCTCTCGATGGTCACCTCGATCGGCGTCCGCGTGTAGGTCTTGAACGGATAGATGATGTCTCCGGGGGAGATGACCACCCGGCCGTTGACGCCGTCGTCGGTCCCGCCCGTGAACAGGAAGCCCGAGGGCCAGTGGTCCCAGCGCCCTGGTTCATCGGTGAAGCCGTACTCGGTGATGACCGGGAACGTCCCGAGCTTGTAGGTCACGTCGGTGCCGAGTGGGTTGGTGAAACGGAGCTCCTGGGCCCTGCCCAACAGCTCACCGCCGAATTCCACCCGCTCGCGGAGATCCTGGGTTGGGAACAGCTGAACCAGGTGCTCGATCGGCTCCATACACAACAGAACGCGGGTGCCGGCCGCCTGAATCTCGAGTTGCTCCTTGGAGAACAGCAGGAACATGGTGTCGATCATCAGGTCGGCGCCCTTGAGCGCTTCGATCGCGGGCCGGTTCGCGCCGAGCGGGGTGGTGCCGACCGTCCACTGGCCGGCCTCTCCGCCCAAAGAATGCGAGGCGCGCGGCAGGCGCACGTGAAATGCCGTCGCCCCGAGTTGCTCCGCTGCGCCCAGAAACGCGTCGGCGTAGTCGAGCCGCTCGTCGCCCTGCGTGAGGACGGCTACGACCTCTCCTTCCTTGAGCCCGCACAGCATGAGCTCCCTGACGCAGAGCTCCTTGAAACCGTCATCGCCGGCCATCGCTCTCCTCCTGATCGTTTGGGGAGTCGATATACGATATTTCTAGGGTTGTCAAGGCCCGCGCGAGCGCGCGAGGATCGCTTGACCCGCCCGATATTTTCTATACGATACGCGCCGAGAGCGTCAGGCGGCCGAGGAGGGTCCGGGGTGGAACATCAGATTGGAGTTCACGCGCCGACGTCGGTGGGCGATGAGTCAGCCGACGAGATCGGTCGGGTCGAGAGCCGGGGCATCGACTTCGTGCCCGAGAGCGAGCGTCATTCGAATCCACGCAACCTGGCGTGGGCGATGTTCGGTCCGCAGTTCGGGTTCGGAAATATGGTGTTCGGCTCCCTCGGCATCGCGTTCGGGCTGAGCTGGTGGAGCACGTTCACGGCGATCACGGTCGGGGTGCTGCTTGGGTCGCTGATCTTCGCCGGAGTCTCGATCCAGTCGCCCAAGACCGGCACGAACAACTCGGTCTCGAGCGGAGCGTTCTTCGGGGTCACGGGCCGTTATCTCGGCTCGCTGATCAGCCTGTTCATCGCGCTGGCCTTCTTCGCGATCCTGGTCTGGACCGCGGGTCAAACCGCGATCGAGGTGTTTCACCGGATCTTCGGGAGCGGCACCGGCAACGTGGCGCTCTCGATCGCGATGGCGGTCGTATGCGCGATCGCTTTCGGCCTTGCCATCTACGGCCACGCCACGCTCGTGGCCAGCTTCCGATTCATTGCCATCGGGAGCGCGGCGGTGTCGCTGCTGGCACTGATCGTCCTCTCGAACAAGTTCCATGCAGTACATGGCGGGGAATATCTCCTGGGCAAGTACTGGCCGACGTGGGTGCTGACGATGGTGCTCGCCGCGTCGCTCCCGGTCTCCTGGGGGCCGTTCATCGGCGATTACGGCCGCTATGTCCCATCTAAGACGAGCTCCGCCGCGTGCGCGCTCTACGCTGGGATCGGGATTTTCGCGGGCTGCTGGCTGGCCGAGATCGTCGGCGCGTACGCCGCGTCGTGTTTCAGCCCCACCGAGGCGTTCGCGGTGGGGTTCCCCGCGGTGTCGCCGCTGTGGTTCGCGATCCTCCTGCTCATCTTCCCCGGCGGTCTGGCCAACATCGAGAGCGCCGCGATGTGCATCTACAACGCCGCGCTCGACGTGCACGCGGTGTTCTACGGCGTGACCCGGACCTGGCTCGCGCTCGCCATGAGCGTGGCCGGTCTGGCCACCGCCTACATCGCGCTGATCGCGTTCAACGCGATCTCGTCGCTGGAGGCGTTCGCGACGCTCATGCTGGTGACCTGCACCCCCTGGATGGTGATCATGACCGTGGGCCACTTCGTGCGTCATGGGCGCTACGTGCCAATGGATCTGCAGCCCCTGAACGCACGCGTCAAGGAGGGGGTGTACTGGTTCACCGGCGGGCTGAACTACCGCGCGCTGGTGGCCTGGGCGGTCGCCACCGGCGTCGGGTTGCTGTTCGCGTCGACGAGCATCCTCACCGGTCCGCTGACCAAGCACGTCAGCGGGGTCGACCTGAGCTTCATCAGCGCCGCCATCGTCGGCGGTGGCCTGTACTACATTTTCCTCAAGGTGTTCCCGGAGCCGCAGCGAGTCGAAGCACAGGGCGACCTGACGTTGCCTCGAGATGTCACGCTGGCGGAGTGAATGAGGACGGCGCGCCGCCGGTGAGCGACGCGCACGTTGTCTGGCTCGACGACGTCGAGCGGGCCTCTCCCGAAGTGCTCGGCGGAAAGCTGAGCAACTTGGCTGAGATCACCCGCCGGGGATTTGCGGTTCCGCCTGCGTTCGGTGTCACCACCCTGGCGTACCGCCGGTTCCTCACCGCCGGCGGCCTGGAGGCGGCCGCCGCGGAGACATCGTCGGTCGATCCGGGCGATCTCGAGGCGGTCCAGGCCGCCAGCGCTCGGATGGTGGCGGCGATCCTCGAGGCCGAGCTTCCCGCCGACGTCGAGGCGGCGATCCGCGGGGCGTATGCGCGCTTCGAGGACGTCGCCGGGGAGGAGCAAGTGCCGGTCGCCGTGCGCTCGAGTGCCGTGGCGGAGGACCTCGCGGGCGCGAGCTTCGCGGGTCAGTACGAGACCTTCCTGTGGATCACGGGCGCCGAGGAGGTCCTGCAACATGTGCGCAAGTGCTGGACCGGGCCGTTCACGGTGCCCGCCCTAACCTATCGCCACGAGGATGCACCCGCCGTGGCGCCGGAGATGGCTGTTGGCGTCCAGCTGATGGTCACCGCCCGCGCGGCCGGCGTGATGTTCACTCTGGACCCGCTCAACGGCGATCGGTCCAAGGTGGTGATCGAAGGCGCATGGGGGCTCGGTGAGTCTGTCGTCGGGGGCGAGGTCAATCCCGATCGGCACCGGGTCGACAAGGTCACGCTCGAGCTGCTCGGGCAGGACATCGCCAGCAAGGACGTCGAGACGCGTTTCGACGCATCCTCCGGGCGGGTGCAGACCGTTCCTGTGCCCGAGGACCGTCGACTGGAGTCCTGCCTCGAGCCGGATCAGGTGATCGCGCTGGCCCGACTCGCCAAGCGAATCGAGGCAGATCGGGACGGACCGGTGGACATCGAGTGGGCGATCGACGGGCGGGGCCGCGTGCACGTGCTCCAGGTGCGCCCGGAGACCGTGTGGAGCCGAAAGCCACGAGCGTCGCTCGGCGCGTCCCGCGGCGGCGGCGTGAACCGCGTCCTGGCCACACTGATGGCGCGGACCGCGCACACACCAGCCGCCGGCGAGCAGGACCGGGAATGAAGGCGGCGCCGTTCAGTTACCTCCGCCCTGAATCCGTCGCCGAGGCCCTGCAGCTGCTAGACCGCCACGACGGCGCGGCGCGGGTCCTGGCCGGCGGTCAGAGCCTGATGCCGATGCTGCAGATGCGCTTGATGCAGCCGGCCGCCCTCATCGACATCAACCGCCTGCCCGAGCTCGCGACGATCCGCGCCGAGGGGCCGGTGACGGTGATCGGCGCGCTCACCCGCTACGCCGAGCTCGAACGCTCGCCGATCGTCGCCGAGCGGCTCCCGCTGCTGGCGTGCGCGGTCGCCTACGTCGGCGACCTGCAGGTTCGCAACCGCGGCACGCTCGGTGGAAGCCTGGCTCAGGCCGATCCGACCGGTGAGATGCCACTCGCCTGCCTGGTCCTAGGCGCCACAGTCGTGGCCGCAAGCGCTTCGGGCACCCGCGAGATCTCGATGGAAGACTTTCTCGTGGGCTCGTACGCCACCGCGCTGGAGCCGGAAGAGATGATCACCGAGGTGCGTTTCCCGGTCTCGCCCGATCGGTTCGCCTTCCTGGAACGCAACCGCAAGCACAACGACTTCGCGATCATCACCGTGGCCGTGGCCGGCCGACGTGACGACGACTCGGATGGCTGGTCGGACGTGCGGATCGGCCTCGGCGGGGTCCATGATCACCCCCTGCTTGCGCACGACGCCCAGCGGTTGCTCGACGGCAGCGCGCTCGAAGATGAGCTCATCGCCGAGGCGGCGCGGCGCGCGGCTGACGGGGTCGACCCGCCGAGCGACATACGCGCGACGGCCGAGTATCGGCGCCACCTGGTCCGCGTCTACGTCCGCCGCGCGCTCACCTCGCTGCGCGACGACAATGGAGGCGCTTGTGCCTGAGCGAGTGCTGATCACGGTGAACGTCAACGGCCGTGATTACCGGCGCGAGGTGGAGCCACGGACGCACCTTGCCGACTTCCTGCGCCATGAGCTCGGCCTGACCGGGACGCACCTCGGCTGCGAGCAGGGCGTGTGCGGCAATTGCACCGTGCTCGTCGACGGCCAGGCGATCAAGTCGTGCCTGATGCTGGCGGCGCAGGTCGACGGGCAGCGGGTCACCACGGTCGAGTCGCTGGCGCATGGCGAGGAGCTTCATCCGCTCCAGCGCGCGTTCAAGGAGGCGCACGCGCTGCAGTGCGGTTATTGCACGCCGGGCTTCCTGATGACGGCAACGGCGATCGCCGCGGGTGGCGGCCGGCCAAGCGGCGATGAGCTCCGCGAGCTGCTCGCCGGCGTCGTGTGCCGATGCACCGGGTACGCGAACGTGATCGCGGCGGTCGAACGCTATCTCGAGGACCGAGATGGGGTCGAGGTCGCCGATGGCTGAGACCTTTGAGGCCACCCGCCCGGTCATCCACGAGAAGGGGATCGGAGCGAGTGTCGAGCGTAAGGAGGACGATCGGCTGCTGCGGGGAGAGGGGCGCTTCGCCGACGACGTCGATCCGGGCCACTGCCTGCATATGGCGGTCGGGCGGTGCCCGTTCCCGCACGCGCAGATCGTATCGATCGACGTATCGGCGGCGATGAGTCTGGAGGGGGTCGAGGATGTCCTGGTCGGCGCGGACGTCATCGCGCGCAGCGACCCGATCAGCGTGCTCCGACCGGTCCCGGACGCCCCGTCACTGAATTTCTATGCGATGGCGACCGACGTGGCCGTGTTCGAGGGTCATCCGGTGGTCAGCGTCGCGGCGGTGAGCCGAGCGGTTGCCGAGGACGCGCTCGCCGTGATCGACGTCGATTACGAGCCGCTCCCACACGTGGTCGACGTCGATTCGGCGATGGACCCTCGCGCACCGGTGCTGCACCCGCGCATCCTGAGCTCGAACCTGCTGGCCACCAACCCGACCGGCGCCGGCGAACCGGAGGCCAAGCTTGCCGAGGCCGCCGTGGTGGTCGAGGACACCTTCGCGGTCAACCGGGTTACGGGGCTGCCGATGGAGACGCGGGCGATCGTGGCCGAATGGCAGGCCGGCGCACGAGAGCTGACGGTCCGCCACTCCACCCAGACCCCGCACCTCATCCGCAAGCAGCTGGCCGAGTCGCTCCGCCTCGAGGACGGGGCGGTGCGGGTTCTCGCTGACGACGTGGGCGGTGGCTTCGGTCTGAAGATCGGGATCTACCCCGAGGACGTCCTCGCGTGCCTGCACGCCATGGGGACGGGGCGGCCGGTCAAGTGGGTCGAGGATCGCGTCGAGTTCTTCCGCGCGACGACCCACGCCCGCGAGTCGGTGCACCACGTGCGGATCGGAGCTCGGGCGGACGGTGAGATCATCGGGATGACCGACCACTATGCGGTCGACCTCGGTGGTTACAACTCACCGACCGGTTCGCCCCAGCTGTCGAGCGTCATGTTCACCGGTCCCTACCGGGTCAACGACGCTCGCACCGAGCGCCGGGTGATCCTGACCAACAAGGCTCCGGTTGGCGCATATCGCGGCTACGGTCAGCCGGAATCCTGCTTCGTGCGCGAGCTGCTGATCGATCGTCTCGCCCGCCGGCTCGGCCGCGACCGCGTCGAGCTGCGCATCCAGAACATGGTCAGGCCAGAGGACATGCCGTGGACGAGCACGTCGGGCGCGGTCTACGACAGCGGCGACTATGCCGCTGCCCTGAGGAGAGCGGCGCAGGAGATCGGCTATGAGGAGCACGTCGCTCGCGGCCGGGGGCCCGACGCGGACGGGCGCTACGTCGGCGTCGGCATCGCCTCGTTCGTGGAGCGCACCGGCTATGCGAGCTCGAAATTCCTCGCCGGCCGTGGCTCGCGGTTCGGTGCCCACGAGAGCGTGATCCTGCGCGCCAATCGCTCAGGCGGGGTCGACCTGTACAGCGGTGTGTCCACCTTCGGGGTGGGGAGCGAGACCTCGTTCGCACAGATCGTCGCCGAGGTGACCGGGATCGAGTTCGACGCCGTTCGTGTCCACCTCGGGGACACGTCCGCCTCGCCGCTGAACACCGGCGGGTTCGCCTCCCGAACGCTGATCGCCGCGGCCGGCGCGATCAGGCAGGCGAGTGAGGAACTACGAGCGAAGACCCTTCGGATCGCGGCGTTCATGCTCGAAATCGAGGACCCCGCGGACCTCGCGATCCGCGGCCGAGTGGCGTGCCGGCGCGACGACCCCGAGGTGGCGGTCGGCCTGGCCGACGTGCACGACCGGGCGATCATCAACCAGGGAATGCCACCTGGCGAGCAGCCGGGTCTCGAGGCGACGGCGCAATTCGAGCCCGAGGCCGCCGCGTTTGCGTTCGGCACGGCCGCGGCGCGCGTGTTGGTCGATCCCGAGACCGGGGAGTTCGAGATCGAGCGCTTTGTGGTCGCGCACGACTGCGGAACGCCCGTGAATCCCAAGATCGTGGACGGCCAGCTGATGGGTGGGCTTGCGCAGGGATTCGGCCAGGCGGTCATGGAGGAGTTGCAGTACGACGCGGACACCGGGCAACTGGTGAACGGAACGATGATGGACTACTTCATGCCCACCTCGGCGGACCTGCCCGCGTTCGAGTTGCACCACAGCCACACCAAGTCTCCGGGCACGCCGTTCGGCGTTCGTGGCGTGGGCGAGACCGGGACCATCCCGGGCGGCGCCACGATCGCCAACGCCATCTGCGACGCGCTCGAGGAGTTCGGAGTGCAGATCAACCGGCTGCCGTTGACGCCCGAGGCGGTGTGGCACGCCGTCCGGGTAGCCCGAGGGAGTGAGGCCCGCACATGAAGATGAGCGAGGAGTTCACGGTGGCGGAGTCGTCCGTCGCGCTGTGGGAGTTCTTCGAGCAGGTCGACCGCGTCGCGTGGTGCGTGCCGGGCGTGGAGCAGGTCACGGTCCTCGACGCCGACAATTCACGCCTGCGTGTGACGCAGTCCGTCGGGCCGATGGTCGCCACGTTCGACGTGAAGATGCGGATCACCGCGCGTGACCCGGGGCGCTCGATGGAGTTCACCGTCGTGGGGCGCAGTGTCAGCGGCGCGGCCGGCAACGTCCGGGCGACCAACACGGTGCGACTCGACGACGCCGGCGAGGGGACCCGCGTTCGGATCGATGGCGATGTGGCGCTCGGCGGCATGCTCGGATCGGTGGGCCAGAAAGTGGTGGCCAAGCAGGCCGGTAAGGTCGCGCAGTCGTTCGCCGAAGCGCTCCAGCGCGAGCTCTCCGGCGGGGCCGCGGCGCCGGCGGGGGCTTCGGTGGACGTCGAGGCTCCGGCGGTTGCCGGCGTGGGGCCGGAGATCGCGCAGGTTCCCGAGGGCGTGCTCGAGCGAGCCGCGGGCGCGCGCACCGTAGCCATCGCCGCGCTGGTTGGTCTTGCGCTCGGCGCCTTACTGATAATCGCCCGCCGCTCGCGCGCCTCATCACGGTGAGTGCTCCGGGCCAGATCGTCCCGCGGCATTCCGCTCCGCTCGCACTCGACCTCGACACCCGGTCGGCTCCGCTGCGGAGGCTGTGGCCGCGCGCGCTGCGATGGATCGAGCCTTATTACGACCGCGTTCATCTCGAGCAGGCCGTCGTCTGGCTGCTGCGGATCGATCCGGACGCTTCCGAGCCGCTGCTGGTGGCGGCGCTGACGCACGACATGGAGCGCCAGTTTCCCGGTGGGCCAAGGCTGGACAAGCGCACGGGGGCGTGGGACGACCTCGACTACAACTCCCGCCACGCCGAGCGCTCGGCGAGGATCGTCGGCGCCTGGCTCCGCGATCAGCAGACGGACGACGCGTTCGCCGCCAGGGTGGCGGCACTGATCCTCGAGCACGAATTCGGGGGATCGGAGCAGGGAAACAAGCTTCAGGCGGCCGACTCGCTGTCGTTCCTGGACGTCAACGGCGTTCTGGCGGCGCGGTGGATCGAGAACGGCGAGACGTCGCTCGAACACGCCCTGCGCAAGCTCGACTGGATGTACGAGCGCATCGCGCTGCCGGACGCGCAGGAGCTGGCGCGCCCGTTGTACGAGGATTCCCGGGAGTTGGTGATCCGCGTCGCCGCAGAGCGCGCGACTGCCCGCGAAAGCGGTTTTCCCGTTCCCGGCCAGGGGTAGACCTCGCCGGGCGGCCGGGCTGCGCGAGGGGCCGCGCCTCGGAACAGGAGCGGCATGGATCTTCCCAAGGAGTTGCAGGGGCGGGCGCTCAGCCGGCGGGAGCTGCTGCGGTTCTTCGGCATGCTCGGAGCCGGCGCGGTCGTCAGCAACTCCGCTGCTGCGTGGGCGGCGGGACCGAATGGCGCTCGCCTGGTCGGGCGGGCGGCTGCGACCAAGGCGGCGGGCTCGGATCTCGGCGCGATCGATCACGTCGTGTTCCTGATGATGGAGAACCGCTCCTACGACCACTACTTCGGCGACTACCCCCGCGGTCGCGGCTTCGACGACCATCCGGCGCGCTCGCTAGGTGTGTTCGCGCAGGATTACCCGGGCGCGACCGATCTGGTGCCTCCGAACGTGCTCCTGCCATTTCACCTGGACAGCACGCAGGGGATGGAGTGCACCGACGATCTGACCCACGACTGGGGTCCGATGCACCTGTGCTGGAACGACGGGACGATGGACTCTTGGGTGAAGGTTCACACGTCGTCGAGCTACGAGGGGGCCCACGGCGCGATGACCATGGGCTATTACAAGCGGGAGGACCTTCCGTTCTATTACGCGCTCGCGGACGCGTTCACTCTGTGCGACGCGTATCACTGCTCGATCCTCGGGCCGACCCATCCGAACCGGCTGATGGCCAACAGTGGCACGATCGACCCGGCCGGCCGGCAGGGTGGCCCGGTCACCGACACCAACGCCACGCCGGACCTCGTCTGGAACTGCACCTGGACGACGGTCCAGGAGTTGCTCGAGGACGCCGGCGTCTCCTGGAAGGTCTACAGCCCGAGTAACGCCGGCGTGAGCGGCAAGTACGTCGCGCTCAGCCAGTACCCAACCTGGAGTCCCGCGTTGTACAACCCGATCGCGAACCCCGAGGTCATGGGCGCGAGCGACCACGTCCTGCCGTATTTCACAGCGTTCCGAAACCCGCTTTCGGCGCTGTACCAGAAGGCGTTCACGCCGACGTTCCCCAATGATTTCGTCGCCGACGTCCGGTCGGGTTCGCTGCCGAGTGTGTCGTGGATCATCCCGCCGCTCGGGTTCGACGAGCACCCGTCGTCGGCGCCGGCCAACGGCATGTGGTTCACGTCGCTCGTCCTCGACGCGCTGACGGCAAACCCGGCGGTGTGGTCCAAGACCGCGTTCTTCCTCATGTACGACGAGAACGACGGCTGGTTCGATCACGTGTCTCCGCCCACGCCCCCGCCCGGGACGGCCGGCGAGTACCTGACGGCGTCGCCCCCCTCGATCGGCGACCCGAGCCCCGGCACCCTTGACATCGCCGGCCCACTCGGCCTGGGAGTCAGGGTCCCGATGCTCGTCATCTCGCCGTTCAGCCGCGGCGGTCACATCGCATCCGAGGTGTTCGATCACACCTCGCAACTCAAGCTGGTGAGTGAACGGTTCGGCGTCGAGGTGCCGAACGTCTCGGCCTGGCGGCGCGCGACGGTGGGGGACCTCACCTCGACGCTGTTCCAGAGCCCCGCCAACGCCTCGGTGCCGAACCTACCGGCCACATCGGTGCTGATGCCGTTGACCGGAACCTGCTCGGAGTTCAGCCAGGACACGGAGTCCGGCGGTGCGGCGCCGAGCGTGCCGACCAAGCAGACGATGCCGACCCAGGGCGGCGGCAGCCGGCCGGCCGGTTACTACTTTCCGGGCACGAGCAAGCAGGCGAGCGCGGTTCCCGAGGGTCACCGCACGACGGTCGGCGTCGCGGGTGCGAGCCTCGCGACCACGAAATCCGCGTACAACAGTCTCGCCGCCGACGATCGACGGGCGAAGGCGCGCTAGTCGATCGCGGAGGCATGCAGTCCGGTCGTCGGGCGGTCGCGCTCGTCCCACCATTGGTTCACGACCGCGAGCGCACCCCCCATGATGCCCTCCTTGAACGCCGCCATGTCGTTCGTGTTGGGCAGCGGTTCGTCCGGCACCGCGACCTCCAGGAAGTCGCACA
>Ga0335078_10017791_pt1 | contig 10573 bp, 9 predicted proteins | sample Lox_Sample_32_FD_206711 | JGI IMG/M metagenome (GOLD analysis project Ga0335078, IMG submission 206711) | Soil microbial communities from Loxahatchee National Wildlife Refuge, Florida, United States - Lox_Sample_3.2 | ecosystem: Environmental > Terrestrial > Soil > Wetlands | place: USA: Florida...
CTATTCACCGGCGCTTGCTACGGCGCTGAAGCCGGCGATTGAAGCCCAGACGACGCTCGCCGATCTGAATAACAAGATCGATGAGATCACCGAGAAGCAAAAGACGCTGGCCGACGATGAGAACCGCTATCGCGAAAACCTGAAGGCGCTGAAGGACACTGCCACGGCCAAGCGCTTTGTGGATGAGTTGAACCAGGCCGAGGATGCAATTGAAGCGGCGCGCAAGGAACAGGCCGATCTCGAAAAGCAGCGCGACCGGGCGCAGACGCATCTCGACATCGTGATCTTGCAACTCTCGTTCGATACGGATCTGGACGTGGTGCTGTCGAAGACGCCGTAAGAGACGAGTGTGAGTGTGAAGTGTGAGTGTGAGAGACAGCATCACCCATACTCACACTCGCACTCACACTAGCCGTTCCGTCGTACACTGTTGCCGTGTGTGCAGCGCGTGAGACGCGCGGCCGCTCGACGGAGGCCCGGCGCATGAAGAAAATCGGCATCCTGTTCGGCGTGGAGAACAGTTTTCCCAGCGCATTGGTCGAGAAAATCAACGCCCTGAATCCCGACGGCATTCGCGCGGAATTCGTCTTGACCGGCGCCGTCGCGCTCAATCAGGCTCCGCGCTACGCGGTCATCATCGATCGCATCTCGCACGATGTGCCGTTTTATCGCGCCTACCTCAAGCATGCGGCGCTCCATGGCGCAGTCGTGATCAACAATCCCTTCTGGGCGTCGGCCGACGACAAGTTTTTCAACTACGCGGTGGCGCGGCTGCTGGGCGTGGCCGTGCCGCCGACCGTGCTGCTTCCGCACAAGGAACTGCCCAACGAAACCTCAGAGAAATCGATGCGCAACCTGGAGTTTCCTCTCGATTGGGAAGCGGTGTTTGCCGCAATCGGCGAGCACGGATTTTTGAAGCCCATCGACGGCGGAGGCTGGCGCGATGTGCGCGAGGTGTGCGGACGCGACGAGTTTTTCCGTGCCTTCGACCAGTCGCGCGACCTGTGCATGGTGTTTCAGAAGGCGGTCGAATACACTGAGTACTTTCGCTGCTACGTGGTGGGGGAGAAGAAGGTCCGCATCATGGCGTACGATCCGCGGAGACCGCACGCAGAGCGTTACCTGAAAGATGCCGCGCGGCCCAGAACCCTTCATGCGCGGCTGCTCTGGAGAAAGATGGAGGAAGATGCCATCAAGCTCTGCCGTGCGCTCGGCTACGAGATGAATACCGTGGAGTTTGCAGTGAAGGAGGGAGTTCCTTATGCGATCGACTTCATGAATCCGGCGCCGGATGCGGATGTGCACTCGGTTGGGGAGGCGAATTTCGCGTGGATTGTGGATCAGACTGCAGAACTGGCGATTGCGCGCGCGCGATCGGAGCCGCGGAGTGTGAAACAACACTGGTCGGCCTATCTGGGCGCCGCGTTCGGCAAAGGCGCCTCCCACAAGCGCCCCAGGCGATGAGCCAGCCCGCGTCAATGGGCAGGTGCCCCACCCAAGCCACTTTACAATTCCGTCCACACCACAAAGATTGGTATCCCATCCAAGCCGCGCTTGATGCGGCTTGGGTGGGAAGCGCAATCGTTCGCGTTCCTTCCATCGCGCTCCATTCCTCCCGCTCATCGCAAACAACGCGATGAACGGGGCACAGCCGCTGTGGCGCTGTGACGCTGTTTTGCGAACCTCATTTGCCGCCGGCGGCAGCCATGGCGTTGCGCAAGCGGTCTTCGGCATCGGCGGGCCAGTAGGCGCAGCCCAGCTCGAAGAAGACGGTGGTGTAGGGAATGGTCATCTCCGTCTTGATGAGGAACACGCGGAAGACCTGGGAGACCTGGTCGAGTTTGGCGATGATCTCCTCGTGTGGCAACTCCTTTGCGGAGGCGCCGAACATCTGATCAAGCTGCTTGCGGTACGCGGTGACCCCGGGCGCGTCTTTCTCGGGCACGAAAGCGAGCTCGCGATCGAGATAAATATTGGCGCGCACGTGCGGGCTGGCATTGATCGCGTCGAGGACCTTGCGCGCGACTTCAAGCTGGCCCATGCCGGAGACGATGGTCTCAATGCCGGGTTTGGATTGCGCAGGATAGGCGGAATCGGCCACCACGATCCAGTTGCGGTGCCCGAAGAGCGGCAGGAGAGTGTGCAGTTCGCGTTCCCACTGGGGTTTTGTCAGTCTTGGTGCGTCGGCCATGGTGTCCTCGCATGGTTAGAACAGCGGTGTTGGCGGAGTGAGTCTCCGACCGTATGAGTTCGTTCCTTCGAGTTCGTGCTTTCCCGGGTCCCAAAATCGGGGCGCGGGGCACCCCAAGATGCTGCAAAATGGGGGCGCGATTTACTTCAGTTCTTCGTCGGCGCAGACGGCCACTTTGCCGCATCTGCCTGAAGCCATCAGGGCGTAGGCGTCGCCGGCGCGCGCGAGTGGAAGACGGTGGGTGATGATGTCGGCCGGATGCAGGTTCCAGCGTACCAGCCGCTCGACCAGCTCTTCCATGAGCCATGTGGACGTGACCCACGAACCGAACACGGTTTTCTGGTCGTGAATGATGTCGGGCGAGGGATTGAATTCGACGCGGCCGCCTTCGCCGAGGAAAACGATGCGGCCCCACTTGCGCGTGGCGCGAATGGCCGTGGCGCGGGCGGCATCGTTGGCCGAGCAGTCGACGGCGCGCTCGACACCCATGCCGGCAGTGAGCCGCTTGACCTCGACGACATTATCCGGGCCCGAGGCGAGCACCTGGTCGCAGAGGCCGAGGTCGTGGGCGATCTTCATGCGCTCGGGCACCACGTCGATGCCGATGATCTTTTGCGCGCCGAGCTTGCGGCAGAGCGCTGCCGTGGCCAGGCCGACCGGACCGAGGCCGGTAATGAGCACGGCATGGTTGCCGTTGATGCCGATTTTTTCCAGGCCTTCGTAGACGGTGCCGAATCCGCAGGCTACCTGCGCGCCGTCGGCGTAGGAAAGCTCGCCGGGGAGCGCGATCAGATCTTTTTCTTCGGCGATCATGTATTCGGCCATGCCGCCGTCGCGCTGCCAGCCGTAGGCGCGGCGATATTTCTCGCTGGTGCAGGAGATCATGTAGCCGCGGCGGCAATCGTTGCACAGGCCGCAGCCGGAGATGTGGTAGACGATGACGCGGTCGCCGACCTGGAAGCGGCGGCAACCGGGGCCGGCGGCGACGATCTGGCCGCAGGGCTCGTGGCCGGCGATGACGCCCTGATAGCCTTCGGGGCCTTTGCCAAGATGTTCGTGATAGATGCAGCGAATGTCGGAGCCGCAGATGGTTGACGCTTTCACGCGCAGAAGCACTTCGCCGTGGCCCGGCTGGGGCACGGGCACGGTGCGCATTTCGACGGTCGAGTTGCCGGGGAGGTAGGCGGCAGTCATGGTGGATGGGATCATTTCGTGCTCCAGCGTTTCAGCTTTTAGCTGTTAGCTCTTAGCTTTTAGCTATTTCCTGCGACTGCCAATTTCATCATGTCCGGCCCGAGAAAGCGAACGTAGTGAATCCGAAGTTCGTCGAAAAACAACCGCAGATCCTTCGACTCCCTACCCCTTCGACTTCGCTCAGGGTCCGGTCGCTCAGGATGACAGCGGTGTGGGTGTGTCTCGAGCTTCACTGATCCCTGACACCTGAAACCTGACCCCTGATTCTCACGGCGGCGTGATCTCTCCGCTCAGGTCCCAGAGATCTTCCCAGCTCTGGCCATCACGCCACAAAAAGACCTGGCCTTTGATCAAGCGGCAGTTGCGGTCGATGGCGGCGATGGCGCGCATTTCGTCGCCGGTCAACGGGTCGCCTGCTGCAGCGGCGAGGTTCTCGCGGTAGTGATGGACGGAGAAGGGGATGGGCGTTTGCCCGCGCTGGATTGCCCACTTGATGCAGACAGCGGCGGGATGCGTTCGGTGACGCCGGGCGATTTCAACGATCACCGGATCTTCGGTGGGCGAGGTGTCTTCGGAAGTGCGGTCGCGCGCGGGACGGCCCGGCGAGCCGATGGGACAGTAGCCGACGGGCTGAATGCCGTTAGCGACAACAAAATCGAACAGCTCCGGCTGCTGGAAGTGCGGATGCAGCTCCATTTCGTTGACGGCCGGCTTGATGCGCGCGTCGGCGAGCAGCAGCTGGAGCTTAGGGATGGTCATGTTCGAGGTGCCGATGTGGCGGACGAGCCCCATAGCCGCGAGTTTTTCCATCTGGCGCCAGGTCTTCATGAAGTTTGCGTGGATATAAGGACGGGCGACGGCGGAACGTGAGGTGACGTCGCAGCCGGGGGGATGGAAGTTGGGGAAGGGCCAGTGCACCAGGTAGAGGTCGAGGTAGTCGAGGCGCAGGTCGGCGAGCGATTTGCGGCATGAGGAGATCACATCGTCTTCGCCGTGTTTGTCGTTCCACAGCTTGGAGGTGATCCAGAGTTCTTCGCGACGGATGCCGTCGCGCAGAATGGTCTCGAACGAAACGCCGATTTCAGCTTCGTTGCCGTAGACCGAGGCGCAATCGAAATGGCGGTAGCCAACGGCGGCAGCGCCTTTAACGGCTGCAGCAATTTCATGCGGCGAAACATGGTCGGAGCCGAAGGTGCCGAGCCCGATCGCGGGCATGGCGGCGCCTGTCGCGAGCTTACGTTGCGGGATGGCCGCGGGGTCAACAAAAGCGGCTGCGCCGGGATGTGCCATGTCCGATCTGCCTTGCATGCACAAAGTTAACGCTAACTTCACGGAGAATACCTTTTCAATGAGTCCGTGTCAACACTGATCTTGCAAACCGCAAAAAGTTTTCCTTAAAAAACCGCGGGAGGCCTCACGCGCCCACGGTTTCGCGAAGGCATTTCTCCTCCAGGTCTGGCTCTTGTGAGGATTGAAGAAGGTGGCGATTTCTTGAAAAAATCGCCTCTTGGCGCTGGAGGCTCCGGCCTGAATCGGAACAACCTGTTGAGCCTCCACATCTAGCGTTTCCGGCGCTGCGCATGAAACTCTTCGCCGGTACAGTAAACTGACACATGAGCACAAGCAGCAATCGAGCGCAGACAGGCGCCGTTGCGCGCGCCGAATGGCGGCCCTCGGTGAATCCGTGGATGGTGGCGCTCTCCGTGATGCTGGCCACGTTCATGGTGGTGCTCGACTCCTCGATTGCCAACGTGGCGCTGCCGCATATCGCCGGCAGTTTGTCGGCATCCACCGACGAATCGACCTGGGTTCTCACCAGCTATCTCGTCTCCAACGCCATCCTGTTGCCGGCTTCGGGATGGATCGCGCGGCGCATCGGCCGCAAGCGCCTGTTGATGATCTCGATTCTGGCTTTTACCGGCGCATCGATTCTCTGCGGCATGTCGTTGAACATGCCCATGCTGATTGTGGCGCGCGTGTTGCAGGGTGCGGGCGGCGGGGGCATGCAGCCGCTGGCGCAATCCATCCTGCTCGAGAGTTTTCCGCCGGATCAACACGGCAAGGCCATGGCTGCGTACGGAGTGGGCATTGTCGTGGCGCCGGTGATCGGTCCCACACTGGGAGGATGGATTACCGACAGCTATTCCTGGCGCTGGATTTTTTACATCAATCTTCCCGTCGGGCTGCTGGCGCTGTTCATGGCCAACCTGTTCATCGAAGATCCGCCGTATCTGCGCCACACGCGGCGCGTGGCCATCGATGCGCTGGGCTTTGCGATAAAGGCCAGGAGGCGGACTGGTTCGAGGCCGACTGGATTCGCTGGGTCACCGCGGTGTCGGTGGCAACGTTTCTGGGGTTTGTGGCGCGCGAACTTCTGTGCCGCGATCCCATCGTGCAACTGCATACTCTGCTCGACCGCAACTTCCGCACGGGAACGATCATCACCGGTCTGTTCGGCGTGCTGCTCTACGGAGTTACGGCGTTCATGCCTTTGTTTCTGCAGACGCTGCTGGGGTATTCGGCGATGGACAGCGGCCTGGCGGTGAGCCCGCGCGGGCTTGGCTCCATGCTGGCGATGGTCGTCGTGGGGGTGCTCATCAACCGTTTCGATCCACGGATTTTGCTGGCTTTGGGCATGGGAATCTTCGCGGTTACCACGCTGGTGCTGAGCGGCATGAACCTGGGCATCGCCATGAGGGACGTAGCGTGGCCGAATTTTTGGAATGGCTTTGGCGGAGGGTTTGTTTTTGTGCCGTTGACCACGCTCGCCATGGGCCGGCTGCGCAAGCAGGAGATGGGCAACGCGGCGGGCATCTACAACCTCATCCGCAATATCGGCGGCAGCATCGGTATCGCCGCGCTCACTGCGAACCTGGTGCGTGGGACGCAGATCCACCAGAGCTACATGGGCGCCAACCTGACCCCGAACAACCCTGTTGTCATGCATGCCGTGCAGGGACTGGCTGCCAGGCTCCAAGCCGGCGGCGACAACGCGGTCCTGGCGCAGCATCGCGCGCTGGGCGCGGTCTACGGCAGCCTGCAGCAGCAGGCCGCGGTGCTCTCCTATGCGGACAACTTCCGCCTGCTCGGGTATCTTGCGCTGGGCTGCATTCCGCTGGTGCTGCTGATGGGAAGGCCACGGCATGGAGCACAGGGCGGGCAGGAAGTGGTGGGTGAGTAGCGGCGCGGTGCGCCGCAGTCTTACGCCTCGGCGCGCACCAGCATGCAGGTGATGTTGTCGTTGCCGCCGGCATCGTTGGCGGCGTCGACCAGGCGCGCGCACATGTCTTCGAGGGGCAGATCGAGCTTCAGTATCCACTCGATGGTGGGATCGGAAAGTTCGCGGGTGAGGCCGTCGGAACAGAGCAGAAAGAGGTCGCCGGGCTCAGTCTCGAGCTCGAATACATCCGGAGTGATCGCGATTTGCGTGCCCAGGGCGCGGGTGATGACGTTTTTGAAGGGCGAGCGCTGCGCTTCCAGCCGGTCCATGCGGCCCAGGCGCACCTGCTCTTCGACCAGCGAGTGATCGAGAGTGATCTGCTCAAGACAGGAGTTGCGCATGCGGTAGCCGCGGCTGTCGCCCACGTTGATCATCCAGGCGCGGCGGTCTTCGGCGAGCAGCGCGACCAGCGTGGTGCCCATGCCGTTGAGGTTGTGGCTATCCTGCGCGCGCGAGTAGATGGCGGCATTGGCTTGGCCGACGGCGGCTTCGGCATCGTCGATCAGAGGCTGGGCCGCGTCACGGCCGGTGAGCCGCCGCATCACCTCATCGACGGCAAGAGAACTGGCAACTTCGCCGGCGGCCGCGCCGCCCATGCCGTCGCAAACGATATACACGCCGTGCTCCACGGAGTAGCCGAAGGCATCCTCATTCGAAGCGCGCTTGCGGCCACGATCGGTGACCGCCGCGGCCGCATAGTGCGCAACAGCCGTGGCCAAGAATAACCCCCGTCGCCCAGTGTACTAGAGGCAGGGAGCAGGGGATAGGGACGGAGGGACGGCGGGACTAAGGGACTGAGGGAACAGAGAACCGCAACAAGCTCTCAGCGGTTGGCTTTCAGCGGTCAGCGGGAACGAGCCGCGGAGGATGATTGCCGGGAGCCAAGGGCTGAAAGCCGGCATCTGAGCGCTGAGAGCCGAGAGCTGAAAGCCGTCCCCCCTCACCGGGGGAACGAGGTGGGCAGCGGAGGCGGCGGAGGCAGATCGAAGACCTGGATGGCGCCGTCGTTGAGCAAGGCCACGCGGCGGCCGGAGGGCGAGATGGCCACGTTGCCGCCGGCATCGAGGATGGGGCTGAGGGGCGAGACGAAGGGGATCGTGCCGTTGGCCGCATCGAAGATCGTGACCGACTGCTCCTTCACGTCTTCAGTGTCCATGGGGGCAAAGGTGCTGACCGTGCGGCTGGTATCGAGCGTGGTCCATGCCAGGCGCGAGCCGTTGGAGGCCACGGTGAGTTGCGGCCACACCTGGGTGTCCGGCGCCTGCGTGATCCAGAGTGTGCGGCCCTCGGTGGTCATGGCCACCAGCTTACGCGCGCCTTCGGAGTTGCAGCCAGTGATGAGAATCTCATTCTCCGAAAGAAAGTCGTCGTCGGGGTCGCAGGCAGTCTGCACACTGCCCAGCGTCCTGCTGCCGCCGATAAAGTAACTCAGGTTCAGAATCCAGTCCGCACCCTGACCGCGCAGGTTTTCGAGATACCCGCTGCTATTGATGGGCAGGTGCACGGCGGAACGGACGCGGCTGACCAGCATCACCTGGCCGGTCTCGCGCTTGAGGATGCGGACGACCAGCTCGGGGCGGCCCTCCTCGGCCGCTTCGGAGTCTTGGTCTGTGGTCACGGTAGCCGAGGCGGTCGCAGGACTCGCTACCTGGCCAGGTTTCGCGACCGCAGCCGCGGGCTCGCGCGAGTTCGTGACCAGGAACTGCTGCGCCGGATCGAGTTCGAGCTCGAGCAGGGAGCCAGGGAAGTCGAGGAACGGCTTGAGCTTGAGCGTGGCGTCGCCTTCGAGGAGATTGTTGCGGTCGCGCAGGTAGAAATGGCCGTTTTGGAGCGGCCAAAGATAGCGCAGGCGGTCGTGGACGGTCCACAACGCCTCGGCCTCAATTCGAGTGTCGGTCCGAGCCTCGTCCGCGCCCTGCGGCAGCGCGAGCACGACGGCGCGAATCTGGCGCTCATCGCTTTCTTCGCCGCTTTTGGGATCGCGATGCATGAGCCCGGGCACGCGGAAGGTAAACAGCAGCCGGTTCTCGTCGAGGAAATCGAGGGAGACGAAGGTGTTGCGCGCGCCCAGATAGTTGCTGCTCGGCGCGGTGAAGCCGAGAGGGTCGAGAGGAATGCTCGCGGCGGGCGGAAGCGAGGGCTGGTCGGGAAAATGACTGGTGAGAAAGCGCACTTTAACAGGCGCAGACGGGACCTTTTTTTCGCTTTGCGCCGGGAGGGTGCGAGAGAAGAGGGTCAGTGCAAGAGCCAGGGCCGAAGCAGTGGCGATTCCCCGCAGATGATTTGCCGCGCCGATTTCCCGCCGGTACGCCATCGAAGAGTATTCTCGCCGATTCCGCCGCGGCGCTCAAAAGCAGGGCCTGATCGCGGAACCGGACCACGGTGGTGTGTGCGACCCTAGAGAAGAAATGCGAGTGCAAGGTTCGGCAAGCGGGCGGTTCAGGATGTTGGGTTACGGCGCGTGCGCGCTGGCGGGAACCCTGTGGGGCACGGGTTTCTACTGGGGAAGGCTGGCGCTCAACGAGATGAACGTGGACCACATGGTGCTCTACCGGTTACTGTTTGGCTGCGTGGGCATGACGCCCGTGATGCTGCTGAAGCGCGTGCGCCTGACCGCCAGAGAAACCAGAATCATGCTGCTGGCCGCGGCCTTCGGCATTCCCATTCAGTTCCTGCTGCAGTTTCACGGCCTGGCGCTGACCACGGTGAGTCACGCCGCGCTCATGGTGGGCGCCATGCCGGTGCTGCTGGCCGCGGCGGCCGCATTGTTTGCCGGCGAGCGGCTCGACTGGATCGGCTGGGCGGCGCTGTTTGCCTCCACGGCCGGCGCCGCCATGGTGGTTCTGGGCGGCGACCGCGCGAAGACCGGCCGCGAAACCCCCACGCTCGCGGGCGACCTGCTGGTGATTGCGTCGCTCTTCGTGGCCCTGGCCTGGATTCTGCTCAGCAAGAAACTCCTGCAGACCCACAGCGCGCCCGTGGTCACCGCGTACACGATTTATTCAGGAACGGCGATGCTGGTGGTGTGGAATCTGGGCTCGTGGCTGCTCAAGCCATGGACGCACGAGCGGGTTGAGGCAATGCCATTCGCCCACATCAGTCTGATGGCGTGGGTTGCGCTGGCGATCAGCGGCGTGTTCTGCACCGCCACTACGACCCTCCTGTGGAACTGGGGCATTCATCAGGTGCCGGCTTCGCGCGCCGGGGTGTTTCTCAATATCGAGCCCGCGCTCGGTTCGGTGCTGGGCGTGGAGCTGCTGGGCGAGCGGCTGGGGCCCTTCGCGTGGCTGGGCGGCGCGCTCATCCTGGGCGCGGCCATTACGCTCACCACGCGCGGGCATGAGCCGGAGCCGGCGGTGATACTGGAGTAGAGATCAGAGAGAACAGAGAACAGCTTCCGCGGCCGGAAGCTGCTGACGGCTGAAAGCTGAAGGCTTCTTGCTTCCTGTTCTCTGCGGTGCGTTAGCATCTGGGCATGGAAGCGTCCACAGATTCGCCGCATGCGCATGAGCAGTCCATGGCGGGGCGTAGCAAACGGCGCGACGCCCTCGAGATTGCAGTTGCCTACGCGCTGATCCTGGCGGTGGAGTGGACACCGCGGCCGCTGCAAAGCGTGCTGTGGGTTGTGGCCGCCGCGGGCGTCCTTCTGATCACCGCGATCTCCTTCGACGGTTGGAAGACCATGGGCTTTCGCGCAGGGAACTTCGGGCGTTCGCTGTGGATCGCCGGAGCCGCACTGGTACTGTCTGTCGTGGCGATTGTGGTTGCTGCAGGGATGCACACGCTCCTCGTGCCGGATGGCCCCGCCGCCTTTGTTGCCACGTATTGCGCGTATGCCACCTGGGCGGGCGTGCAGCAGTTCCTGTTGCAGGACTTTTTTCTGCTGCGGTTTCTGCGTCTGTTTCCCGGGCCCGCAACTGCGGTGCCGGTGGCGACCGCACTGTTCGCGGCAGCGCACCTGCCTAACC
>Ga0335078_10017793_pt1 | contig 10571 bp, 8 predicted proteins | sample Lox_Sample_32_FD_206711 | JGI IMG/M metagenome (GOLD analysis project Ga0335078, IMG submission 206711) | Soil microbial communities from Loxahatchee National Wildlife Refuge, Florida, United States - Lox_Sample_3.2 | ecosystem: Environmental > Terrestrial > Soil > Wetlands | place: USA: Florida...
CGCACCGGGACCCGATCCGATCGGCATTCCCGACGCCATCCTGGTGCGCCCACGGCTGGTTGTGGTGTTCGATGCCGTCGAAAATACCATCACCTTGGTGACGCCGGTGCGGCCCCAGCCGGGAGTGAGTGCGAAGGCCGCACTGGCGCGCGCCGCGGAGCGCCTATCGACCATCATCGATGCGCTCGATCAACCGCTCGATAAATCGGCTCACGGCGCCGACAACGGTCCGCTTGGCGCAAGCCCGCGCTCGAACACCACGCCGGAAGAATTCAAGCGCATGGTGTTGCGGGCGAAGGAATACATCCTCGGCGGCGATATCTTTCAGGTGGTGTTATCGCAGCGCTTCGAGATGCCGTTTTCGCTGCCGGCCTTTGCGCTCTATCGCGCGCTACGCCGGGTCAATCCTTCGCCCTATCTGTTTTTCCTCGACTTCGGCGGCTTTGCCGTCGCGGGATCAAGCCCCGAAATCCTCGTCAAGACCGGTGGCGGTACGGTCACCGTCCGGCCGATTGCCGGCACCCGGCCGCGCGGCGCCACGCCGCACGAGGATAAGCAGCTCGAGGCCGAACTCCTCTCGGACGCTAAGGAGCGCGCCGAGCATTTGATGCTGCTCGACCTCGGCCGCAATGACGTCGGGCGCGTCGCACAGATCGGCAGCGTCGAGGTCACCGACCAGTTCTTCGTCGAGCGCTACAGCCACGTGATGCACATCGTATCCAACGTGCAAGGCAGACTGCGCCGAGACTGCGAGCCGCTTGATGCGTTGGCGGCGGGCTTTCCCGCCGGCACCGTATCGGGCGCGCCAAAAGTCAGGGCGATGCAAATCATCGACGAGCTGGAGAAAGAAAAACGTTCGCTCTACGCCGGTTGCGTCGGCTATTTTTCGGCCGACTCGGACATGGATACCTGCATCGTGTTGCGCACCGCCCTGATCAAGGATGGGATGATGTACGTTCAAGCCGGCGCCGGCATCGTCGCCGATTCCGATCCGGAGTTCGAACAGCAAGAGTGCGTCAACAAAGCGAAAGCGCTATTTCGCGCCGCCGAAGAGGCCAAGCGGTTCGCCAGCGCCGGCGGCCGCGGACAGTAACGAGCTTAGGACAATGGGCGACTTTACTGCAGCCGAGGTCGTCGCGTTTTGGCGCGACGCGGGGCCCGACAAGTGGTGGGAGAAGGACGACGCTTTCGATCACCTCGTCAGATCGACATTCCTGCCCGCGCACGAGACCGCCGCGCGCGGCGAGCTCACCGCGTGGCAAGATAGCGCCGAGGGCGCGCTGGCGTTGGTGATCTTGCTCGATCAGTTTCCGCGCAACATGTTTCGCGGCAGTCCGCACGCTTTCGCGACCGATCCGCTGGCGCGGTCTGTGGCGGAGGCGGCGATCGCACGTGGACTCGACACGGCGACAGATGAGGAAATGCGCATCTTTTTCTACATGCCGTATATGCACTCCGAAATTCTCACCCATCAGGACCGCTGTGTTGAGCTTATGGCGGCTTTGGCGGATGCCGGCTCGGGAAAATACGCGGCCATCCATCGCGACATCATCGCAAAATTCGGGCGCTTCCCGCATCGCAACCGCGCGCTCGGCCGCCTGACCACTCCGGCGGAAAAGGAATTCTTAGACGCCGGCGGGTTTGCGGGCTAAACCAAGTCGCACCTGGCGGGACGCGTTTCTATGACTGTGCGCGAAGATTCTTCCCGTTCTGCTGCGGAAATCCCTGTTCTGATTGTCGGCGGCGGCTTGGTCGGGTTGTCGGCGGCCATGTTTCTGGCACAGCATGGCGTTGTTTCCGTGGTGGCCGAGCGGCTACGCGGCGTTTCGGCGCTGCCGCGCGCCGCGCATTTTCACTTGCGCACGTTGGAACTGTTCCGTGCCGCTGGGATAGAAGACGACGTCCGCCGCCAGTCGGAGCGCGAGTTCACCCCCGAGGGAGCAATCGTCGCACTTGAATCGCTGGCCGGCGAACAGATCGCCGCTTTCATCCCAAGCCTCAACGAGGGCGTCGAAGCGCTAAGTCCGTCGCGGCGCCTTTTCATAACCCAGCCCGGCCTCGAACCGATCCTGCGGGCGCGCGCCGAACGAGCGGGCGCGAAAGTGATGGACGGCACCGAGCTCGTCGCGCTCGCGCAGGACGAGGACGGCGTGACCGCAACCGTCCGAGACGTCGACAGCAACGTCGAGCGGCAGCTGCGCGCCCAGTATGTGATCGGAGCGGACGGTCCGCACAGCAAAACCCGCGAACTACTGGGAATTCCATTCGACGGGCGCGGCGTATTCTCCAACAGCATCACCATCTATTTCCACGCCGACGTCGCGAAGCTAATGAGCGGGCGCAATTTCAGCGTCATGTACATCATCAATCCGACCTTGAGCGGATTCATCCGTCTCGATAAAGACAATCAAACGGGCTTTCTCGTAGTCAACACCGTCGGCGATACCAGTCTGGCAGAAACGGCCAACGCTGCCGCCGACACCAGCGAGAAGCGTCTTATCGAATTGGTGCGTGCCGGTATTGGCGCGTCAAATATTCCGATCAAGATCGACGGCGTCGCCCGCTGGCGCGCGGTGTCCGATGTTGCCCGCCGCTTCGGCGACGGACGCGTTTTCATTGCCGGCGACGCCGCCCACGTGATGCCGCCGAACGGCGGTTTCGGCGGCAATACCGGAATCCACGACGCGCACAATCTCGCCTGGAAACTTGCCTTCGTGCTCAAGGATCACGCCGGACCCGATTTGCTCGCAAGCTATGACCTCGAACGCCGGCCGATCGGCAAGTTCACGGTGGAGCAGGCCTATACCCGCTACGTCACGCGTACGGCTCCCTATCTCGGCGCAAGGGATTACGAGCCGCAGGCCGACGATTTGAATATCGAGCTCGGTTACCTTTACCGATCGCCCGCCATTCTTGCGGAAGACGCATCCGCCATGATGCATGAAGACCCGCGTGCATCGGCGGGGCGTCCGGGCTCGCGCGCATCGCATCTTTGGCTGGAAAAGGCCGGACTCCGGCTGTCAACGCTCGACTTGTTCGGCACGGGTTTCGTGCTGCTGGCGCCGGCGGAAGGCGCCGACTGGATTGGCGCAGCACGGCGCGCCGCCAGTCATTTCACCGGCCTTCCTTTCGCGGCCTATCGTTGCGATGGCGACTTTGCTGATCCCGAAGGCTGGTTCGCCGCCGCTTTTGGCTTGACCGCGATGGGGGCGGCATTGATCCGGCCCGACGGGTTTATCGGTTGGCGAGCACAAACGTTGCCCGCCGATCCGACATCGGCGCTGCGCGGCGCCCTGAGCGCACTCTTGGCCAAAGCCTCAGGCTGAGCGAGCGCCGAACGCACTATGAAGCGCGGTGCGCCGGCAAGGTGGCGGGTTGCGGCGCCTACTCGGCGCCCCCGTTCTCCTCATTCTCCTCGGTGAGCCGCTCGACCGAGGCGACGCGCTCGCCTTCGGCGGTGGAGAACACGATGACCCCCTGGGTGGCGCGGCCGGCAATGCGGATGTCCTCGACCGGACATCTGATGAGTTGTCCGCCGTCGGTAACCAGCATGATCTGATCGCTTTCCTCGACCGGGAATGAGGCGACGATGCGGCCGTTCTTTTCGGTAATCGCCATGGCGACGATGCCTTTACCGCCGCGCCCGGTGGTGCGGTACTCGTAGGACGAGGTGCGTTTGCCAAAGCCCCTTTCCGAGATTGTCAGCACGAATTGCTCGGCCGCCGACAATTCGGCGTAGCGCGTCTGGCCGAGCTCTATCGCGCCGCTTGCTTCCTCGGCATCGGCGCCGTTCTCCTCCGCCTCGCTGTCGTCGTTCCCCCCGCGCCGCACCGCATTGGCGCGCTTAAGGTAGGCCGCACGCTCTTCGGCGGTCACCTCGACGTGACGCAAGATCGATTGCGAAATCAGTTTGTCGCCTTCGGCGAGATTAATGCCGCGCACGCCCATCGAGGTGCGGCCCTGGAAAACCCGCACGTCGTTGACGGCAAAGCGGATGCACTGCCCCACCGCAGACGTCAGCAGCACGTCATCGTTCTCGGTGCAGATCTGCACGTCGATGATGCCGTCGCCCTCGTCGAGCTTCATGGCGATGATGCCGGAGCGGCGCACGTCGGAAAAATCGGAGAGCTTGTTGCGGCGCACGGTGCCGCGGGTCGTGGCGAACATTACGTCGAGCTGATCCCAGCTCGACTCGTCCTCCGGCAACGGCATGATGGTGGTGATGGTTTCGCCCTGCTCGAGCGGCAAAATGTTGATCAAAGCCTTGCCGCGCGCTTGCGGCGCCGCTTGCGGCAAGCGCCAGACCTTTTCTTTGTAAACCTTGCCGCGCGAGGAGAAGAACAATACCGGCGTATGCGTCGAGGCGACAAACAGCCGGGTGACGAAATCTTCCTCGCGCGTCTGCATGCCGGCCCGGCCTTTGCCGCCGCGCTTTTGCGCCCGGTAGGTCGATAGCGGCACGCGCTTGACGTAGCCGGCGTGGGAGACAGTGACCACCATGTCCTCGCGCTGGATTAAATCCTCGTCTTCCATCTCGCCTTCTTGATCGACGATCAGCGTACGCCGTGGCGTCGCGAAATCGCGCTTGATGGCGGCGAGCTCTTCCTTGACGATTCTCTGAATGTGCGCGCGCGAGCGCAGGATCTCGAGATATTCGGCGATTTCGGCCGCGAGCTTGTCGAGTTCGGCCTTGATCTCGTCGCGGCCGAGCGCGGTAAGCCGTTGCAGCCGTAAATCGAGAATGGCCTTGGCCTGTTCCGCGGAAAGTTTGGTGGTACCCGCCGGCGATACGCTGTGGCGCGGATCGTCGATCAGCGTGACCATGGCGGCGACGTCGCGCGCCGGCCAGTCGCGCTGCATTAATCGCTCGCGCGCCTCGTTGGCGTCCTTGGCGGCGCGAATGAGCTTGATCATTTCGTCGATATTGGCGACCGCAATGGCGAGCCCGACCAGCACGTGGGCGCGGTCGCGCGCCTTGCCGAGAAGATGTTTGGTCCGCCGGTAGATCACCTCCTCGCGGAAGGCGTTGAACGAGGTGATGAGATCTTTGAGCGTCATCACCTGCGGGCGGCCGCCTTCCAGCGCCACCATGTTGGCGCCGAAGGTCGATTGCAGCGCGGTGAAGCGATAAAGCTGATTGAGCACCACGTCGGGCATGGCGTCGCGCCGCAGTTCGACCACCACGCGGTATCCGTCGCGATCGGATTCATCGCGAAGCGCGGAAATGCCATCAATCTTCTTCTCGCGCACCAATTCGCCGATGCGCTCGACCATCTGCGCCTTGTTCACCTGATAGGGAATTTCGGAAATGACAATGGCTTCGCGGTCGCCGCGCAGCGTCTCGAACTCCACCTTGCCGCGCATCACAATGGAGCCGCGGCCGAGATGGTAGGCGGCGCGGATGCCCTGCCGGCCCAAAATGATACCGCCGGTCGGAAAATCCGGACCCGGCACAATGGCGATGAGATCGTCGATCGACAGCCCCGGATCGTCGATCAGCGCGACGCAGGCATCGATCACCTCGCCGAGATTGTGCGGCGGGATGTTGGTCGCCATGCCGACCGCGATCCCGCCGGCGCCGTTGACCAGCAGGTTCGGAAACTTCGCCGGCAATACTTCCGGCTCTTGTTCGCGGCCGTCGTAGTTAGGCTGGAAATTGACGGTGTCCTTGTCGAGATCGTCGAGCAGCGCCAGCGCCGGCCGCGCCAACCGCACTTCGGTGTAGCGTTCCGCCGCCGGCGGGTCGCCGTCGACCGAGCCGAAATTGCCCTGCCCGTCGATCAGCGGCAGGCGCATGGAGAAATCCTGCGCCAGGCGGACCAACGCATCGTAGATCGCCTGGTTGCCGTGCGGGTGATACTTGCCCATGGTGTCGCCGGTCACGCGCGCCGATTTGTTGTACGGTCGGTCCGGCGTGTAATTGTTCTCGCCCATCGAATAGAGGATGCGCCGGTGCACCGGCTTGAGCCCGTCGCGGGCGTCAGGCAGCGCACGCGCCACGATTACGCTCATGGCGTAATCGAGGTAGCTCTTTTTCATCTCCTCGGTGATCGATACCGGGCGAATGTCGGAGGGGCCGCCATCTGTCGGCGGCGTGATATTTTCGTCGGTCACGCGATTAATCCTGGCAGGAACGCAAGCGCGAATCCGCGCTTAATTTTCATAGCCGATCGGGCGTTCTGACGCCACTTGTTTCGGCCTTAAGGATGTAAGGTTTTCCGCTGAAATTTCAACGACCTACGCAAGCCGATAGACCCGGGCATCCAGCCCCGTTTTAGGTCGCCATTTGCGCCGCCGGCGTCGAGCGCGAAATGGCAAGTTCCGCCTCGTTCATTTCCGGCGGAATATCCGCGAAAAGCGGGGTGCTCAGATAACGCTCCCCGGTGTCCGGGAGCATGCAAAGCACCGTCGCACCGCTTGCCGCTTCCGCACAAACATGGAGCGCTCCGGCGAAAGTTCCGCCCGCGGTAATGCCGACGAAAATGCCCTCCTTCTGCGCCAAATCACGGCTGCAGCGCAGCGCGTCGGCATTGGCAATGGGAATGATTTTGCTAATAACGTGCATATCCACCGCATCCGACGTCAGTTTCGGAATGAAGTCGGGGGTCCAGCCCTGCATCGGATGGGGTTTGAACGCGGCGTGCGCGGCAGCCGGCGATCCGTCTTCATTGCGCGGCTGGGCGATGCCGCTCTCCAGTAACGGAGCGTCCTGCGGCTCGCAGACGATGATCTTGGTTTCGGGGCGCTCTTTCGCCAGGACGCGGGCGACGCCTTTGAGCGTGCCGCCGGTGCCGTAACCGGTCACCCAGTAATCGAGCCGCTCACCGGCAAAGTCGGCAATAATTTCACGTGCCGTGGTCCGCGAATGCATGTCCGGATTGGCTTCGTTTTCGAATTGCCTTGTCAGGAACCAGCCGTGCGTTTTGGCGAGTTCGATTGCTTTGACCACCATGCCCATGCCGCGCATTGCCGCGGGCGTCAGCACGACCTTCGCACCCAGGAAACGCATCAGCCGCCGACGCTCGACGCTGAAGGTTTCCGCCATGGTGACTACGAGCGGATAGCCTTTCTGCGCGCAAACCATCGCCAGCCCGATACCGGTATTGCCGCTCGTCGCTTCGATGACCGTTTGTCCGGGCTTGAGCTCGCCTGAGCGCTCGGCGGCTTCGATGACGCCGAGCGCGAGCCGGTCCTTGACCGAACCGAGCGGATTGAAGGCTTCGATCTTGACGTAAAGATTGACGTGCGGCGGGGCGAGCCGACTGATCTTGACGACCGGCGTATTGCCGACAGTCCCCAAAATATTTTGATACTTGGCCATGCCCCTCTCCTCTTGCGCATGCTGCCGCTGGTCTTAACGTCTCACCATGACACGCCTCGGGCGTGCCGGAAATGGCCGCTCGCGCCAGCGCGGCCGCGTTATTCAGCTTGACGCTCCGCCAAACCGATCACATCGTCGCGCTCACCGCGCGGCATAACCGCCCACCGCCGCAACCTGGCTCGTATGCCGCTCGACTTCGCCATTTCCGCGTTCTTGACCTTGTTCGTCGTGGTCGATCCGATCGGCCTGACGCCGACTTTCTTGGCCGTGACGCACGGGCTCCCGCGCAAAGCCCGGCGCAACGTAGCGCTGCGCGCCGCCATCATCGCCGGCGCGATCCTGATCGGCACCGCGCTGATCGGCGACTGGCTGTTCCGAACCCTCGGCATCTCGCTTTCTGCTTTTCGCATTGCTGGCGGTTTGCTCCTGTTCGCCATCGCTTTCGAAATGCTGTTCGGCGTGCGCATGCGCCGCGAGAGCCAGGCGGCCGAGGAGGCGGTCGAAGAGCACGTGCGCAATCTCGCCGCCTTTCCCCTAGCCATTCCGCTGATGGCCGGCCCTGGTGCGATCACCGCAACTGTTTTGCTCGCCGGCCGCGCCGACGGCCACCTGCTGCTCGTCGGCATCCTGATCGCAGTGGTGGTGTTGGTCGCCTCCGCCTGCTTCGTGGCCTTCATCTTCGCCGGGCAAATCAGCCGGCTCCTCGGCAACACCGGCAACATCGTGCTGTCGCGCCTTCTCGGCGTGCTGCTTGCCGCGCTCGCGGTGCAATTCGTCGTCGACGGAATTCACGCGCTTATTTCGCCTTAAGCCGGGCCCTCCCCCTAAAGTTTCTCGTCTTTCTGCAATAAGCGGGTCGCAAATGTTTCATGGTGGCCTGTGATGCTGCGCGACCCTAGCCGAGGAGAGGATCATGGATCACGGCATTCACGAGCACCATGAAAAAGCCGCGCACCACCACGAGGAGGCGGCGAAACACCATCGCGAGGCGGCCAAGCATCACAAATCCGGACATCACGAAAAAGCCGCGCACCACTCCAAAGTCGCTCACGGTCATTCGCTGCACGCGACCGAGCATCATCACCACGCTTCGAAAATGCACGCGGAGCATCACGGCTAGTCGGCGGGTGCGCCGGTTAGTGCAATCCAGTTCCGCTGCAGCGAGCGTCATAACGCGCCGTCACCGGCGGCGCTTCGCTTGAGCGTCACCGCGCCTCAGCGAAGATGGTGCCGCGCCGCTCGAGGCTTTCGGGCGGCCAAAGTTTGCGCGAGTCGTAGTACGCCTCGAAGGCGGGAACATTGTCCGGCAAGGTCACCCAGGGAAGCTTCGAGCGGACGAAAATGTGCACGTCCGGCTTGAGCGCCGCCGGATTGTCGAGCGTGCCGATGCGCACGAAGCGCAGCTTCTGCACGCCGCCATAGGTGCTCCACAGCGCCACCCGGCAAGACGGACAGCGATAGATCTCCTGCGGTTTGCCGCTTGGGGTCGGGACCGCGATCGGTTCGGGATTGCCGGAAAGCAACACGACCCGGTCGGCCTCGATGAGCGCGTTAAGCACAAAAGCGCTGCCGGTTTGCCGCTGGCAGTCCCGGCAATGACAGCAATGCACGAACATCGGCGGCGTGGCGAGCCGATAGCGCACCGCTGCGCACGTACACCCGCCTTCCAGATCAGCGGCCATCGCCTTCTCCGTTTTTAGCCCACTCATCTCAGCAATTCTTGCGCGTCATCCCACAACGAGCGAACGACGTCCGCCGCCGGCAGTGCTTTTGCCAAACCGGCCGACTGCCCCGCCCACGCCTGCAGGCGCGCGATGTCGTCCTCTTTCGCGGCTGCGTTGCGCATGGCTTGAGTGAAACCGCGCTGCACCGGATATGGCGCCGGCGGCGGAGCATCGGGCGCCGCCGCCGCGCGCACGTACGCCGTGGCGATGCTGCGGCCGGGACGGCCGGAGAATGCGCGGGTGACCGCGGTGTCTTCCGGCGCCGTTCGCCCGATCGCATCGGCCCAGGCCGGCGCGATGTTCGCTTCGGGACAGCGCAGAAATGCGGTGCCGAGCTGAACGGCGGAAGCGCCGAGCAAGAGCGCCGCGGCAACTCCGCGGCCGTCGGCAATGCCGCCGGTCGCGACCACCGGCACCTTCACCGCATCGGCCACGGCCGGCAGCAGGCTGAACAAACCGACCATGCGCGCCTCGGCGTGGACCGCATCGAAAGCGCCGCGATGTCCCCCCGCCTCCATTCCTTGCGCAATGATGACGTCGGCACCGGCGCTTTCCGCCGCCTTTGCTTCGGCGACCGTCGTCGCATTGGCAAACCAGCGGATGCCGTTGCGCTTCATCCTGGCGACGAAGGCGTCTGGATAGAGTCCCATAATGGAGGAGATGATCGGCGGCCCCGCTTCCAGCATGGCCTCGCATTGCGCCGCGAAGTCGGGCAGCGTGACGTCACAGGCCTCGCGCGCTACTTCCGGTCCCCAGTCGCTGAGAAACTTGCGCACCGCAGCTTCAGCAGCCGCGTCACGCTGCGCCGGCGCATCGGGAATCCACAAATTAAGCTGAAAGCCGCCGTTGGTCTTTGCGCGCACGTCGCCGGCCCATTGCCGGATGGCGTCCGGCTCCATGAGCAGCGCGCCGCAGCCGCCGAGACCGCCGGCATTGGCGACGGCAATGGCCAGCGAGGCCGGGCACGCGCCCGCCATCGGCGCCATCAAAATCGGCGCCCGCAGATTGTATGACTCGCAAAAGCTGGCGGCTCGGGCGACAGCGTCGTGCGCTGGCATGGCGAAATCCTAATCGAATTGTCGAAGCGGGGCGAGGCGGATGATTTACCGCCGCGATTTAATAATTACGAGGCTCGCCCCAACAGAAGGGCCATATATTCAACCGACGGGCCTGCGGCCCTTGCCTCGTCCGCTTTTAAATCCAGAAAGCGCCATTCGCCCACCGGGATAATGATCTCCTCGGCACCGGCAGCATGAGGACTTAAAAATCCCTTGGCTATTACGCGGCCCGCTTTTAATTCCTCATCAAGAAAAAGCAAAAGTTCCTGCCAACACGTCTTTTGCTCTTCTTTCAATCGCTCAAGTTCTGTTTGTTTCGAAGACTTTTCCAAGGCAACAGCCGCTGCCTTGTCCCGATAAGTATCTTGCGTGGCATCGTCAGTCTCTCCCAAGCTCGCATAATGAAAACGGTCATGCTGAGTACTTAGGCTCTGAATATTTTCCGAGAGGGAGCGCACTGCGCCATCC
>Ga0335078_10017794_pt1 | contig 10571 bp, 10 predicted proteins | sample Lox_Sample_32_FD_206711 | JGI IMG/M metagenome (GOLD analysis project Ga0335078, IMG submission 206711) | Soil microbial communities from Loxahatchee National Wildlife Refuge, Florida, United States - Lox_Sample_3.2 | ecosystem: Environmental > Terrestrial > Soil > Wetlands | place: USA...
AAAATACACAACGCCCGGTGAAGTGCTAATCGAAGGCGACACCATCACGGCCGTTGGATCAGCGGTGCCCCATCCGGCTGGCGCCGAGGTCATCGATCTCGGCGATCGCACGCTCCTGCCCGGCTTAATCGACGCTCACGTACATCTGTTCCTGCATCCGGGCGCCGAGGATTTGCAGACGGTGGAGGAATCGGTGCCGCAGCGAACCATCATGGCCGTTCTCGCGGCGCGGGCGGATCTGATGGCCGGCTTTACCGCCGAGCGCGACATGGGAACGGAAGGCGCCGGAAATGCCGATACCGCGGTGCGTGACGCCATCGACCAGGGGCTGGTCCCGGGTCCGCGGATGCGCATCAGCGGCAACGCCATCGATATTCTGGGCGGCCACGAGGACGCCATCGGTTTCAACCCCGAGCAGCACGTACTGCCGAATGCCACATGGGCGAACAACATCACGCAACTGGTAACCGCCATTCGCGGCGAACTCAAACTGGGCGCGGATTTCGTCAAGATCTACGAAACCGGCAAGGATGCGATCGACAACGGTCAGTTCACGACACCCTACCAGTTCAGCGAGCCGGAGCTCGCCGCGGCGGTGCATGAGACTGCGCGCGTGGGCACTACCGTCGCTGTGCATGCCACGGGCGAACCGGGCGCTCTTTATGCCGCGCGAGCCGGGGTGGCGTCCATCGAGCATGCCTTCCAGTTGAGCGAGCTGACCATGCGCATCATGCGCGACAAGGGCATATTCGCGGTGCCGACGTTCACCATAACCGAGTACTTCGCCGATCACGCGGCAACGCCCGAAGCAGCGGCCCGCCAGCGCGCACTCCTCGAGTACCATGCCGCCGAGTTCCGCAAACAGCTGGCCGCGGGAGTGTCGTTCGCCGCGGGGTCCGACGTCGGTCCGTTCCCGCACGGTACCCAGGCGCGCGAATTCGTGCTGATGGTGAAATACGGGATGACGCCGCTGGCGGCGCTGCAGGCCGGCACCGTCAACGGCGCGAAGCTTCTTGGGTGGCAGGGGAAGATCGGCGAGTTGAAGCAGGGTTATCGAGCCGATATTGTCGCCGTTTCCGGCGACCCGCTGGCCGACATATCGGTGCTCCAGAAAGTGGAGTTCGTGATGAAGGCCGGCGTGGTGTACAAGCGGTAGGCTTCGAGACCGAGGGAGTCCGCCTCCGCTACTTCTTCCTCGGCCTGTAATCGACGAACAGGTTGGGGAACTGGTCCTTTAGCGCCGCAATCTTCGGCCGGTCACAAACCTCGATGTACGGGTTGTCCGGATTGTAGTACGCGTAATCCTGATGGTATTTCTCCGCTGGATAGAAAGCCTTGAGCGGCACGACCTGAGTCACAATCGGCCCCGAAAATACTTTGGCGCTGTCGAGTTGCGCGATGTAGGCGTCAGCCAGCCGCTTCTGCTCGGGATTCGTGTAGAAGATGGCAGAGCGGTATGAGGTTCCGACATCAGGTCCCTGCCGATTGAGTTGCGTCGGATCGTGTGCGACCGAGAAAAACACGCGCAGGAGTGTTCCGTAAGTGATCTGTGACGGATCGAAGACCACCTGGACCGACTCGGCGTGGCCGGTGGTCTCGCTGGACACCTGCTCGTAAGTGGCGGTCTGCACCGAGCCGCCCGAATAGCCGGCTGTGGTGGCGAGAACGCCTTGGACCCGTTCGAAGACCGACTGCACACCCCAGAAGCAACCCCCGGCAAACACGGTTGTTTGTTTTCCCGGGGCGGAGGCCAGTGGGACGTCGGTGGTGGGAGGAGGAATCTTCGGATTTGCGTAGACGAGGGAGGCGAACAGGAATCCGGCGACAGCGGTGTGCACAAGCGGTTCTCCACTTCCAGGATAACGCTCGGCTCGGGTGCACGTGCCATAATGAAGGAAAAAGCGCTCCCGGGCGCCCGTCCGCACGCACGTCGCGCAGAGGCGCTGCCGTAAGTGGGCAGCAACTCAGGTTCAGCGGTCCGGGTTCGGGAAGGTAAAGCATGTTTGAAGGAATTCTCCAGCCACAGCACCTGCTCATCATTCTGGTGGCCGCTCTGTTTCTCTTCGGTCCGTCGAAGCTGCCTGAACTTGGCAAGGGATTGGCCGACGGCATCCGGAACTTCAAGAAGGCGGTAAGCGAACCCTCCGAGCCGGCAAGTCCGCAAACGCCCCCCTCGGACCAGCCGCCCGCGGCCTGATCACGCCGCCCTAACGTCCCCGAGGGTTCCAGCCGATGGTACGGGCATGAAACGGGTCCTGTGTGGGGTTCTGCTGCTGATGCTGGGCTTGGCCCCCTCCATGGAAGCGCGCCGGGTCAAGCTGCACTACTCAAAACGCGAGCAGCGCCAGCGCTACGTCGCGCACCCGTACGCAAAGCACAAGAAGGTTGCGAAACAGAAGGCGCCCAAAGCGAAGTGGGGCCAGCAGCAGCGGCACTAAGAGTAAAATGGCCGGATGGGCCTTCGCGCCGGTCGCGCTGTCGCACTCTTCCTCGCCGTCTCCTCCGTATTCGCCGCCACTCTTCCCAACGGCATCGAGACGCTTAATCGCGCGTTCCGCGAAGCCACTCTTCGCATGGACAATGCCGCGCTAATGGCCTTGTGGGACGACGATGGGGTGACTTTACTTCCTGGCCTGGAACCAATTCAGGGGAAGGGGACCATCGCCAAATGGCTGGATGATGTTGTCTCGCGGATGCCCGGCTACCGTGTCGTGACCCAGGATAACGATTTCCATGACGTGCAGGTCTCCGGTGACTGGGCCTCTGAGTGGGGCATCACGCACCAGGTTGTTCAGCCTCCTGAGGGCAAGCCGCCGATCGATACCTGGGGGAAGATCCTGCTGGTATTACGTCGCGGAGCGGACGGTAAATGGAGAATCCGCGAAGAGATGTGGACGCCGGGCACCAAACCATGACGCGCCTGGCGTGTTAGCATCGCCGAATGAACCCTTACGCGTCATTTCTGGGAGAGCGCGAGCCGATTGCAGTCATTGCCGGAACGGCCAATCGCCTGAACGAACTGGCGGCCCGGTTGGGCGCCGCCGGGGTAGAGCGAAAGCCGGCGGCGGGAAAGTGGAGCGCCCATGAGGTGATCTGCCATCTGGCAGACACCGAGACGGTATTCGCGTTTCGCCTTCGTCAGGCCCTGGCAGAAGACAATCACGTCATTCAGCCTTTCGATCAGGAGAAGTGGCACGATCATTACGCGGCCTACACCCTTGAGGCGGCCCTGACCACTTTCGCCACGGTTCGAGCCTGGAACCTGGCTCTGATCCGCGCGCTTCCCGCGGAGGCGTTTTCACGCGAGCTTTCGCACCCTGAGCGCGGCCGCATGACCTTTCGGGTGCTGGTGGAGACCATGGCTGGCCACGACCTGAACCACATCCGGCAGATCGAGGCTGTGGGCAGCGCGGCCGCAGCAGTGGTCTGAAGCGTTTTTTGTTGCCGCATCCCGCGCGCGTGGGGCATCATGGTCTTGCCGGGATGCTGGACTTTCTCTACCTTACCGAGCTTTTTGGCCTTACGGTCCATGACATCAGGGGCCGACGGCTTGGCGTGATCCGCGATGCCGCCATCGTGCCTCTGGTAGATCCGGTGCGCGTGGACCGCTATCTGGTGGGCGGAGGCTGGTCGTGGCTTACAGTGCGGCACGATCAGGTTGAGCGCATCGGACTGGACGGCATCTGGCTCAAGGACGAGCAGCTCACGCCGTACCATTCCGACGAATACCTGCTGCGTCTCATGCGTGACCTGCTTGACCAGCAGATCATCGATTCTCACGGCCGCAAAGTCGTGCGTGTCACCGACGTTACCTTCGAGATCCTGCACAGACCCGACGGCGATCTCCTGCAGGTGCTGGAGGTGGACATCGGACTGCGCAGCATGTTGCGGCGCCTGCTGCAGGGGATGGTGCCGCGTCCGTGGATCCGCCGGCTACAGAGGCGCATCCCGCCAAACTCCATCCGCTGGGAGTTCGTCAACATTGTTGAGTCCGATCCCCAGCGTCGTCTGCGCCTGAACATCAGCACCCGGCGGCTGGAGAACATGCATCCGGCGGATCTGGCCGACATCGTCGAGGAACTCAGTCCAGAGGATCGCGAGGCGATCATCGCCTCCATGGACAGCGAGGCGGCTGCCGAGACCCTGACCGAAGTGGACCCCGACATCCAGACCAGCATCCTCGAATCGCTGGACACCGAGAAGGCTGCGGACATCATCGAGGAGATGGAACCGCACGAAGCCGCGGACGCCCTCGGCGAACTGGAAGAGGAGACCTCGGAAGAGATTCTGGAGGAGATGGAGCCGGAGCCGAAGACAGAGGTGGAGGAACTTCTCGAGTACGACGAGGATGAAGCGGGTGGAATGATGGCTGTCAACTACGTCGCTCTGCCGGAAACGGCCACCGTGAGCGATGCAATGGTCGCCCTGGCGCAAAACGAAGAACTGATGGAAAACCTGAACACCATCTTTCTGGTGGATAGCGGGGAGCGGCTTTCGGCCACCGTACCGCTGGCTCGCCTGTTTCGGGCCGCGGGCACGACCCCGCTGAAGGAGCTGGCCACCGAAACGCTCATCAGGGTGCACGACGGCGAAGATCAGGAACGAATTACCGAGCTGTTCGACAAGTACAACCTGATCACTCTGCCGGTTGTGGACGAGGAAGGAAAACTGTCGGGTGTGATCACCGCCGACGAGATCATTTCCGTGCTGCGGAATCAGTGAGGCTTGAACATGAGAGACCCGGAGGCCCATGAAGCGGTTTCGAAATCAGATCCTGATCTTCCTGGCAGTCCTTGGCCCGGGACTCATTACCGCCAACGTCGATAACGATGCCGGCGGCATCCTCACCTATTCACAGGCGGGCGCGCGCTGGGGCTATCTTCCGCTCTGGACGCTGATCCCGATTACCGTCCTGCTCATCGTGACGCAGGAGATGTGCTCGCGGATGGGCGCCGTTACCGGCAAGGGCCTGTCCGATCTCATCCGCGAGGAGTTTGGGCTCCGCACCACGTTCTTTATGATGGCCGCCCTCGTGGTCGCGAACTTCACCAACATCATTGCGGAGTTTTCAGGCATTGCAATTTCGCTGGAGCTGTTCCACATTTCGAGATACGTTTCGGTGCCCGTATGCGCGGTCGCTGTTTGGTGGCTGGTGGTGCGGGGGAATTACCGCAGCGTGGAGAAAGTGTTTCTGGTGGCCTGCGGCCTGTACATCACCTATATCATTTCCGGCGTGCTGGTGCGTCCCGACTGGAAGCAGGCGCTCATCTACAGCGTCAAACCGAGTCTGGCGTTCGATACGGCGTATTTGTACATGTTGATCGGCATGGTGGGCACCTCCATCGCGCCATGGATGCAGTTCTATCTGCAGTCGGCCGTGGTGGAGAAGGGAATCACCGCGAAAGAGTACGTTCAGTCCCGGGTGGAAGTGATCGTTGGCTGCATCATGACCGACGTGGTTGCGTTCTTCATAATTGTGGCCTGCGCGGGAACGATTTGGAAGATTCAGCCGCGGGACATCGAGTCGTCCGCCGATGCAGCACTGGCCCTCAAGCCGTTTGGACAATATGCGTGGCTGTTGTTCAGCGCCGGACTCTTCAACGCTTCGTTCTTCGCCGCCTGTATTCTTCCGCTGTCAACGGTCTATACGGTTTGCGAGGGCATGGGATTCGAATCGGGCCTCGACCGGCGCTTCAATGAGGCGAAGGTTTTTTACTGGCTGTACACGTTCCTGCTTGTAGCCGGCGCGTTGATCATCCTGATCCCGAGTTTCCCGCTGATCTGGATGACAATTTTCTCGCAGGCCATAAACGGAGCACTGCTGCCGTTCGTGCTCATTTACATGATGCGCCTGGTAAACAACAAACGCCTGATGAAGGAGTGGACGAACTCCACTCTGTACAACGCCATCACGTGGATATCGGTGGTTCTGATGATCGGCCTGACGGTAGCGCTGATTGCAATCTCTTTCAAGGACCTCTGGAGCTGAGAGCCGGGCGTACACACGCGCACTAACAGTGTGTGAAGGACCCGCTGATTCCGCCGCTTCTGGCCGTGGCCGCGGGAATCGGCTTGTCGCACCTGGTCTGGTTCGATTTGCGGCAGACGCTCCTGGCCGGCGCCGTCCTGGCTCTGCTGGCGTTAATCGCCCTGCACCGTTCGCCATGGCTGGCGCTGACAGCTTGCCTGCTCGCGCTCATCCTGGGTGGCATCGCCACCGATGCGTTTCACCGGCCCGGAGCGCCGCCGGTTATTGAAACGGCGCCGGATGAGACGGTTGTCCTGGGCGGCTGCGTCGTCGAGCCAACTGTCTTTTATCAGGATCGCGATCAGTTCACGCTTGAGCTCGCTCGCGGCGCCGACGCTCGCGTCAGCCTCACACTGCGCGATGGGGAGACGCCGTCCGAACTCGGTTATGGCCAGCGCGTCGAGCTTGAAGCGCGGATACACAAGATACGCGGATTTCATAATCCGGGCTCGTTCGATTTCGCGATCTGGTCCGCGCGGCGCAATCTTTACTGGAATGCGATTATGCATGCCGGTACGCGCCCCCGCGTGTTGCCGGGCCGATGCGGCACGATGTTCTACTCGCTCGTATACCGGCTGCGCGCCATGGTGCTGGAGCGAATCGAGCGCCTCTACCGCGGCAACGAACAAGACCGTGGGATGATGCAGGGCATCCTGATTGGTGACTACACAAAGATACAGAAGATGTGGACCGACGATTTTCGGCGCACGGGCACCTATCACACGCTGGTGATTTCCGGGTTGCACGTAACCGTGCTGGCGGCGGTGTTCCTGTTCCTGCTTCGTCTTTGCTTCCTGCCCACGCTCCCGGCACTACTCGTGACTTCGCTGACTACCTGGCTCTACGCGTTCGCCTCCGGATTTGGCGCGCCGGCGGTCCGAGCCGCGAGCGGCCTGACGCTGTTCCTGATTGCGCGTTACTTTCACCGGCGCGGGCGCGTTCTCAATCTGATGGCGGCCATTGCGCTCGTCTGGTTGATTGCCGATCCTGGGGAGATGTTCGAGGCCAGTTTCGAATTGACCTTTCTCGCCGTGGCCGCCATCGCCATCCTGGCGACGCCGCTGCTGGATCGTACGAGTACGCCGTTTGCGCGCGGCATGCGCGGTATCAACGATACGGGCCGCGATCTGCACATGCCGCCGCTTGTGGCGCAATTTCGCGTGGAACTGCGCCTGATCGCCGAGATGCTGGCCTGTTATACACGGGTCGCTCAGCGTTACATACAACTGGCGCTTGCCGGTTTCATGCGCCTCGCGTGCTTTGCCTGGGAGATGGCTGTCATCTCAACCGTGGTGCAGGTGGGAGTGGCGCTGCCCATGGCGATCTGTTTCCATCGAATCTCCTTCTCGGGTTTCTCGGCGAACATACTGCTGGTGCCACTTCTCGCTGCCGTCGTTCCCATCGGGTTTGTCGCCGTGTTCACCGGATGGCATTTTCCGGCGGCCATTACCGCATGGCTACTGGCGGCGGCCCGGGCCGCCGCGGCATGGCACGCGCGATGGGAACCGAACTGGCGTGTCCCCGATCCCCCGATATGGCTGGACGTTGCATTCGTTCTCGGGTTGCTGGCTTTGTCCGCGGCCATCCGGCGCGGCCGGCTTTGGCTCTGGCCCTCGGCCGGCATCGTGGGCCTGCTGTTCGCTCTTGTCGTGATCCATCCCTTTCCGCCCGAGCTCGCGTCAGGCCAGCTCGAGCTGAGCGCTATCGATGTCGGCCAGGGCGACAGCCTTTTTGTCGCATTCCCCGACGGCCACACCATGCTGGTGGATGGCGGTGGATTTCCGCCGATGGGCCGCAAGCATCAGTCCAGGATCGACACTGGCGAAGACGTGATCTCGCCGTGGCTGTGGAGCCGGTCGATTCGCCGCCTCGACGTGATTGTGTCCACGCACGGACATGAGGATCACGTACAAGGTTTGCACGCGATCATCGACAACTTCCATCCGCGCGAGCTTTGGACGGGCGCAACACCCTCTTCGCCGGTGGAGGACGCTCTGCTCGACCACGCACGGCGTGCAGGTTTGCGAATACGAGCGATGCACGAAGGAGACGGATTTCAGTTCGGCGAGACCTTCGGGACCGTGCTCGCGCCGGTGAAAGGCTACACTCCGGGGGATGCACCGGGTAACAACGACTCACTCGTGCTGCGTCTTCAGTTTCGTCGTCGGTCCTTCCTGCTGGCCGGCGATATGGAGAGCCCCATCGAGCAACGGCTTGTTGAGGAAGGCGTGCTCTTGCGCACAGACGTCCTCAAGGCAGGTCATCACGGAAGCAGGACCTCCAGCACCGATCCTTTCCTCGATGCATTACGGCCCGATTTTGCTCTTATATCCGATGGTGTTGACAACCTCTTTCATCATCCGCACCGTCAGGTTCTCGATCGTTTCGCCATGCATCACACCGAAGTATTTCGCACCGATGAAAAAGGTTTGATTTCGGTTTTCACCGACGGACAACATGTTTTTGTCCGCACCTGGGAAGACGATCTGAAACCGCGTCTGGCCGGAACGCCGCCGGTTCGCCGTTCCCCGCCAGACATGCGCAGGAATCCGAAATGAGTTCTGGAAGTACTGGGTCCCCTGGATTTTTGCTATTGTTCTGATAATGGACCAGTACTGGCGGATGAACCCCGGACGTAAACTGTCGCGGGTACGGCGGTCCACGCAGCGGCCAATGTGTGAAAAGCGCCGGGAAGCAACTGGCGCGGGAATCGTGATTCGAATCCGATGAACAGACTGCATTCGGTAATCAGAAGCAAAGCCGGCAACCCGGGGGATTCGGGTTCCGCCGGAAGTGCGCCCGGCGAGGCGTTTCTTGATCTTTCTGTTGCCCTTGATCGCGTCGGCGGCGACGCCGAGCTTCTGAAGGAGCTGACTGCTCTCTTCATCGACGACTATCCCCGCCAATTGCGCCTGATAGAAGCGGCGGTCTCCGCCAACGATTGCAGGACTGCTGAACGGGAAGCCCACGGTCTTAAGGGTGCGGTGGCCAACTTCGGCGCCAACGGAGCAATGGAAGCGGCTCGGCTGCTGGAGATGGCTGCGCGTGAAGGCCGCCAGAGCGACCTGCCGGCTCTTCTGACGGAGGTCGTCAGGCAGATGGCTGGTGTTCGAAGCGAACTGGACCGGTTTGCCGCTTCCTGAGCGTCACGCTGCTGTAACGTGGCGCTGAAGGCGCGAAAAGTCCGTCTGATATAGTTGGAAGGCCGGACACATGACTTCCACCACGGCAACAGAAATTGTATGCGCGCACAGTCCTGATTCCGACGACGCGTTTATGTTCTACGCGTTAGCGACCATGAAGGTGCGCTCGCGCCTGGTGAGCTTCAAACACGTCCTTTCCGACATCGAGAGCCTGAACCGGAAAGCTCGCGAGGGTGTTTATGAGCTCACCGCGATCTCGTATCATGCCTGGCCTTACGTTGCCGACAAGTACCTGCTGATGGCCAGCGGCTCCAGCGTGGGCGATGGTTATGGGCCCCTGGTGATCAGCGCCCGGCCGATGGAACCGGGCGAGTTGAAAGGGAAGCGAATCGCCATACCGGGCATGATGACCACGGCCTGGCTCGCCCTGAAGATCTTCGAGCCTGATTTCGAGGCCGTCGTAATTCCCTTCGATCAGATTATGTCCGCGGTGGCGGAGCACGCCGTGGATGCCGGATTGGTTATTCATGAAGGCCAGCTGACCTACGGGCGCGGCGGGTTTCAGCCCGTGGTGGACCTCGGCCGCTGGTGGAAGAAGACGTACGATCTTCCGCTTCCGCTCGGCGCCAACGCCCTGCTGCGGAGCCTTCCCGATGAGATCAAAACCGAATGCTGCCGAATGATGCGTGAAAGCATCCAGCATGCCCTCGACCATCGCGAGGAATCGCTGAATTACGCTTTGCAGTTCGCGCGCGACATGGAACCCGCGCTGGCCGAGAAGTTCATCGGCATGTACGTGAATCATTACACCGTCGATGCCGGCGAGGTGATACCCCGAGCCGCGCAAAAGCTGCTGGATGTTGGATATGATCGAGGACTCATCCCCCACAACGTTCAGGTGGAGTTTATTGGCTGACTTCCGCCTGGTCATCGTGGCTCTGGCCGCGCTGACTTTCGTGCCCGCTGGTCTCGCTCAGGACACCCCGGCTGACGCCCACGCCCGCGCAAAGGCCGTTCGCGAATATGGCAAGCAGGGCGGATCCGATATCATTCCGAAGCTCGCCACCTATTTGGCCGACCCGGATGTCGATGTACGCATCGAGGCCGTCAAGGCGATCGTCGCCATTGGCACGCAATACAGCATCGATCCCCTGGTCCGCGCTCTCAGCGACATCGATCCGGAGATTCAGATTCGAGCTACCGACGGCCTGGTCAATTTCTATGTTCCGGGATACATCACCACCGGCGGCGGCCTCACCTCTTCCCTGCGGCGCGCCGGGAACGCCATCAAAAGCCATTTCACGGACACCGGCGACAGTGTCATCGACCCGTGGATTCAGGTCCGCCCGGAGGTGATTTTGGGTCTCGGCAAGGTGGCAAGCGGAGGTGCGAGCATCGAT
>Ga0335078_10017795_pt1 | contig 10571 bp, 5 predicted proteins | sample Lox_Sample_32_FD_206711 | JGI IMG/M metagenome (GOLD analysis project Ga0335078, IMG submission 206711) | Soil microbial communities from Loxahatchee National Wildlife Refuge, Florida, United States - Lox_Sample_3.2 | ecosystem: Environmental > Terrestrial > Soil > Wetlands | place: USA: Florida...
CTCCTGCATCCGCGAGCATTCGGGGAGAGATCTCCCCCGTATGCGCTCCCTCCAGCTCGGAGGCCGCATTCTGTGCTCCCAGCAGGATCTGCGTGCCTTCAAGAACGTCGCGCACGGCGTGCAGCGCGGTGAACGGCGGGGCGATCATGATCTTCTTGTTCTTTTCTCCGGAGAGCTCAGTAGCCAATATGGTGGCTACGGAGATTGCCTCCGCCACAGTCTTGTACATCTTCCAGTTTCCGGCGATGAATGGCGTCCGCATCTCATCACCTATCCTTGAGTGCAACAACGCCGGGCAGCTGCTTGCCTTCAAGCAACTCCAGGGAAGCGCCTCCACCGGTGGAAACGTGCGTTATCTTGTTCGCGAGCCCGAACTGGTTGACGGCAGCAACAGAGTCCCCGCCGCCGACAACCGTCGTTCCCTTGCATTCTGCAACGGCTTTCGCTATCTCCTGAGTCCCCGTGCTGAACTCGGGGAACTCGAAGACGCCCATGGGCCCATTCCAAACCACGGTCTTGGCCTTGACGATCTTGTCCCGGAACAAGGACACAGACTTCGGTCCGATGTCCATTGCAACTTTCCCTTCGGGGACATCAACGCTGTTGACGATCTCGGCCTTCGCGGTCTCTGCGAACTCAGAGCCGACTCGATGATCCACCGGCAAGAGCACTTCCGCTCCGGCCTTTTTGGCCTTGTCGAGGAACGAGGTTGCCGTGGAGAGGAACTCGTCTTCAACGAGGGATTTGCCCACGGAATGTCCCTGGACCTTGAGGAATGTGTATGCCATGCCGCCGCCAATGATCATCGTGCTGACTCTTGGCAGGAGGGATTCCAGGACGGCTATCTTGGTGGACACCTTGGCCCCGCCGATCACAGCGACAAATGGCTTGGCAGGGTTTTCGAACACTCCACCGAGGAACTTGATTTCCTTTTCCATCAGGAAGCCCGCAACGCCCGGCAGGATCCGGGCCACCCCTTCGGTTGAGGCGTGCGCTCGATGTGCGGTTCCGAATGCGTCGTTCACATACACGTCGCCAAGCGACGCAAGCTGTTTCGCAAAGGCCGGATCGTTCTTTTCCTCCTCCGGATGGAATCGGACATTCTCCAGAAGAACGACATCACCCGGCTTCATTGCTTTGACAGCCTCCTCCGCGGCCGGACCGACGCAATCGGGAGCAAGCGTGACCTTCTTGCCCAGCAGCTCTGAGAGCTTTTGAGCAACTGGGGCAAGGCTGTTCTCCTTGTCCGGCTTCTTTGGCCGTCCCAGATGGCTCATGAGCACCACCGATGCACCCTTCTGGTCGAGGATGTACGTGATCGTGGGAAGCGCAGCAGTGATCCTCGTGTCATCCGTGATCTTTCCCTCTTTCAGGGGGACGTTGAAATCGACACGAACGAGAACCTTCTTGTTCCGCAGATCGATGTCCCGTACAGTTTTCTTCGCCATGAATGTTCTCCTTGGGCTTCAGTCCTCAAAGAAAGCGGGATTCGGCAGAGGTACTATAGGAAAAAGCGTTTGGAGTGTCAACGGGAAGAGAGCGCCGGACCTACCCGCCTGCGATGCGGAGGAGGCGCGTCAGGATGTTCCCGCTTCTCTGCGCGGGCTGAACTTGCGGCCGTGGAGCCGGCTTCGGTGCGAAGACCACCTGATCGCCGGGATTGATGTAATCGAAGTACCCGCGGATTTTCACAGTTCCCTCGGAGACCCCCTCATCGACTCCGGTGACGAGGAAATCCCCGAGCGAATCCTTGGCCTCGAACGACAAACCCGGCGTATCGGGATTCAGCCTGACCCCACCCTTTCGCACAATCACGAGCTTGTCGTCCTTCTTGAGTCCCTGAAAGGTGCCCAGGTCGATCAAACCCTGATCGAACTTGCGAACCAGAAGCGTGCCCTGTGGCTGCAGGATCGAGGCAACCTGAGCTCCCAGCTTCAGGAAAGAATCGCGGACCCGATCGTTGCCGGTGCGAAAAGCCGCAAAGCTTCCGATGAGAGCCGCCGTGCGCGAGAGGTACATGTCAGCTGTGGCGGAGAAGCTCCGATCCGCTTCGTCAACGCTCAGAATGACAAAGTAGTCACTTGGGGCCGAGCGCGCCCTGCGGAACGCATCGTCGAGCCCGGCCGCAAGCGTGGATCCGTCGGGGACGGTTATCGACGTATACCCACCGAGCTGCGCAGCGAAGTATCGCGCCAGATCCTCGCTTGCCAGCGTGTGCCGGAGCCGGTTCCTCGAAGAAATCGTGAACACTGGAATCACGTAGCGCTTGCGGTCCAGGTTGTGCTGGTCGTACCCCCACGCGCGGGAAATGGAGTCGGCAAGGGCGCTCGAAAGGCTCTCAATCTCGTCCTGAACGAAAGTATCTTTCGTGCCGAGCTTGGCCAGGACCGACAGCTCGCTCAAGTATTTGTCCGGGAACCCTTCTATGCGAAATATCCGGGCGTAGGCGACGCGAGCGTCCCGCGACGTCGGGTCCAGGATGAGTGCCCTTCTGTACTCTGCAAGGGCCCGATCGAGGAAGCTTCGATCTTCTTGCGCCTGGCCCTCCTTCAAATGAAACGCGGCCATTGTCTTGCGCTGCTGATCCTCCATTGGGAGCGCGTCGATGGCAGTGTTTTCCATTGCGATGCGCGCGACCTCGTCCTCAGGTCGTGCGGCGAGCCCCGAGCCGAAGCTCGACAGGGCCTTTGTGATATCGTCGGCCTTGCGATACGCGAGGCCGAGCGAGTACCACGCTGAGCTGTCGTCCCGGTTGTGCGCCACCACGTCTCGAAGGACAGTCGTTGCGTCATTCGCTCGATTCGTCTGCAAGTAGATCTCACCGAGGAGGCTTCGGGCCTGGTCCATCCCCGGCGAAAGAGAAAGCGCGATCTGCGCATGCTTTTCCGCAGTGGAGAAATCCCCAGTTCGGGCAAACCAGCGTGCCGCGGCCAGCTGCACGTGAGGATCAGAGGAGTGGTTCCTCAGGGCCAGCTCGTAGTAGCGAGCTGCGCTCGCGGAATCCCCGAGCTCGTCAGACAATTGTGCAAGAGAGAGAACGGCTCGCGTGCTCTCGGGGGCGAGCTTGAGGCTCTGGACGTACGCGGCAAGTGCCGTGCGCATCCTCCCGTCAGCGATGTCCGCCTCGGCAAGACCCATGCGAGCCTCGGAATTGTTGGGTTGGTCTTGGAGAACGGAATTGAACAAGGAGCGCGCCGTGGCCGTATCGCCCTGTCCGATCTTGATCCTCCCTTCGAGGACTGCCAGATCGCGATTGGTGCGGTCGTTCACACGGGCCATGGCCACGTACTTGTATGCCTCGTCGTATTCACCCATGGTCAGGAATGACTGCGCCAGGCCGACCATGGGCTCGACATACGCAGGGTTGGCTACGAGCGCCTCTTTGAACTTCTCCACGGCAAGCTCATAGTCTTCGGTATTCTGCGCGCGAAGCCCATCTTCATACGCCGCCCGGGCGTCCTGCGCAAAAGCGGATGTCGCAGCCGCCAGGAGAATGACGAAGAACGCGCGCACGCTCATGCGTCTCACTTTTCGATGATCCTCTCTTTTTTCAGCGCTCTCAGGAGGCTTTCCTGAAAGGATAGCATTCGCCCCCTCCCGGTGGTTCCGTGGTCCATTCCGGCGCAGTGAAGTATCCCGTGAACGAGGAGCCGTTTCAACTCCTCATCCTCGGTGACGCCATACTCTCCTGCGTTTCGCCTCACCATGTCCATGGAAATCGCGATGTCCCCAGTCACAACAGCCCCGTCCAGCAGCCGGGTCCGGGGCAGGCGCGCCGCCTCCCGCGGGAAGGACAGCACGTCGGTGGTGCTATCCTTGCCACGATACTGCCTGTTGAGAGCTCGCATTTTCTCGTCGTCGCAGAGGAGGAGTGAAAGCTCCCACTGTGAGGCTCCTGCCGCGTGGAGCACGCGGGCACAAAAGCGCTGTACCTTTCCGCGCCAGCGCGGAATCGGCTTTCCTTCGACCCCAACCTCGACGACGTGAACAGCAGAGGCGCCACGAGCCCGCTTCGGAAGCCCCGCCGGTTTCATTTCGACGCGACGCTCCGCGTCTGCACGACCTTCGGATACTCGATCCGCGTGTGGAAGTGTCCCTCGAGGATGTGCACGAAGCTCTTTCTGATCGACTCCAAGTCTCGCAGCGTCAGATTCGAGTCCCCGAGCTCCCCGGAGGAGAGCTTGTCCATGATCATGTCCTGCACGAGCCTCTCCAGTTTTGCCTCTGTGGGCTTCTTCAACGTGCGGGAGGCAGCTTCCACACCGTCAGCGAGCATGAGCACTGCGGCTTCCCGCGTCTTCGGTCGGACCCCGGGATAGGAATAGTCGTCCCTCGAAACTCTGGGATTCTTCCCTTCCTTGACCGCCCGGTTATAGAAGTAGGTGATCAAGCCGCGACCGTGGTGCTGCGCGATGATGTCCACGATGGCCTGGGGAAGCTTCAGCTCCCGGGCCTTCTCGATGCCGATTCTCACGTGGCTCTTGATGACTGCCGCGGAAAGGCTTGGCTTCATCTCGTCGTGCTTGTTGTGGGCCTTCTGGTTTTCGATGAAATAGTCCGCCTGGTCGACTTTCCCGATGTCATGGTAGTACGCGCCGACCCGGGCGAGGAGCGAGTTGGCCCCGATCGCTTCGCATGCGGTCTCTGCAAGGTTGGCGACGCTAATGGAGTGCGTGTAGGTCCCCGGCGCTTTTGACAGCATCTTCTTGAAGATCGGAGAGTTCAGGTCCGACAGCTCCATGAGCTTGAACCGTGTGGGCGCGTTGAGGAGATACTCGAGGACCGGAAGGAACGCGAGGGCCAGGATGCCGCACAGGAATCCGTTTGCGACGCCCCACGCAGCAAGCGACAGGTACCGGTCGGGCTCTTCATTGGCGAGCACACCAATGACAGCGAGAATCGCAGCAGAGAGAAGCGACAACAAGAGGCCCGCACGGATGAGATCGAGACGTCTCTCGGCATCCAGGACGACCGCCGTAGCGGCAACCCCGCTGAGAAAAGCGAAAAGGAAGCTTGGCACGCTCAGTCCGGTGAGCAGGAGAAGCGCCAGGGAAACCACAAGCGAGAAGAATACCCCGACAGGAGTCGAGACAAGGATTGCGATGAGCATCGCCATGGCAGCGGTTGGAATCGCCGCGGAAACAGGCGTCCAGTCGGGGAGATTGACGAAGCGTACAACGAGCGCGCTCACCAGCACGTGCGTGAAGCCCAGGCTGAGGAGGAGAAACGCGTTGCCCCGGCGGACGCTAGCCCCTGTTCCCCGCATCCGCAGCAAGTAGAATGCCAGAGAGAAGGTCACCAGGAGAAACAGGATACTCCCCATGATGCCGTAGACGTCGAGCTTCCTCATGTGATTGCTGAGCGCCTGGATCTTGAGGGCAACGGGTTCCGTTACGATGTCTCCGCGTCTGATAATGACCTGGCCTCGAGCCAGGTTCTCCACCACCGGGTCAACATCCGCCCTGGCCTCACTGCGCCTCTCCTGTGTCACCTCTGCGTCATAAAAGCAATTCACCACGGCAAATGATGCAAGGAGCGCCACAACGGCGTGTTTCTCCTCGAGGTTCTTTGTTCCCTCGGCTGCGCGAGCGTCCATCTGGTCCGCGATGTTCGCCGAGGTGAGGACCTGGTCGACGGGGATTTCCTCGGACTGCGCCAGACCATCCTGCGTTTTTCGAAGCTCGATCGCCCCGGCCGCCACGGCCTCATCGTGATACGAGGCAAGGTCGACGGTGCCGCGGGAAAGGGCTACCTCGACAAGGCTTCGCGCGTCATCGAGGAGCCGCGAGGGATCTTGGGAGCGCGCGAGGGTCGCAACGTCCCCCCGGCCGACCCTGCCGGGGAAATCGGCTTGCGCCTTCTCGTAGACGGTCGCCGCGGAGAGCCCCAAAGCTCGCCACTGAAGGAGCGCACGCGAAAACCGGTCAAAAGAGAGGAGCGCGTCCCGGGTCACGAAGTCGTTCATGGTAAAAACCGGAGGGACGAGCTTCTCCCGTGCGTCACGCTTGATCTCGGTCGCTCGCGCGTCCACGTAGGGGAAGTCCCTCTCTACGACATAATCTCGCGGCGCCGGCTCCCCAATCGTAACAGTGGGAAAACGGTCCTGCCTGAAGATGCTGCCGGACTGGGTCGCGGCAAGGATAATGGCCACTGCGAGGACGAACGTCGAGATCACTGCCACGGTCGTCCATTTTTCCCTGCCCAGGCGGCGCGCAAAGTCCGCGGCCCGTACACGCGCGAGCCGATTACTCTTCATGTGCGGTTTCGTATGCGTGGACGATCTTCCGAACGAGCGGGTTTCGAACCACGTCGCGCTCTTCGAAGAACGATTTCCCGGATTGTCTTGAGAATTGGTATCACCGTGAGCAGACCTGAGTCGGATTTTCGCGGGAGGTCAATCTGCGTGATGTCACCCGTGATCACTGTTCTGGAGTTCTCACCGATCCTCGTCAGGAACATCTTCATCTGCTCGCGCGTGGTGTTCTGTGCCTCGTCCAGAATGATGAATGCTTCTGAGAGAGTCCGTCCCCTCATGTAGGCAAGGGGAGCGATCTCGATCACGCCGTTTTCTTCCATGCGGCGAAAGGACTCCATGGGGATGAGAGACTCGATGGCGTCATACAAGGGACGCAGGTAGGGATGTATCTTCTGGGTCAAGTCTCCTGGCAGGAAGCCGAGACTCTCTCCTGCCTCCACAACGGGCCGGGTGATGATGAGCTTGCGACGGGCCTGCCCCAACACCTGCTTCAGGGCCTGGGCCACGGCGAGGTAGGTCTTTCCGGTGCCAGCAGGACCGACTCCGAAGACCAGCTCGTTGCTCTCGATCGCCTCCAGGTAGAGGGCCTGGTTGTATGTTCGCGGGTACACCTTGCGGTGGCCGTTCGGGATGACCACCAGGTTGCGCTTCAGGAAATCCGCCTTCTGCGATTCGCCGTTTGCGAGGGAGCTGTGCAAGGACCGAATCAAATCGGGACCGGGGAGCTGTCCCAGGCGCACGTGCTCTTCCAGCTGCTGGAGAAGGAGCTTGAAGGTCTTTTCGATTGTATCGTCCGCCGTGTCGAGAAGTATCTCGTTGCCGCGGGAAAAGACCGGCACGCCGAGAAGCTCTTCCATGACCTTGAGATTGCTGTCGTTCGCTCCGCAGATTTCGGGCAGGATGGTCTGGTCGCTCACCACAACGGCCAGCGGCTTGTCCATTGAACTCACTGACTGTATCGTAGTCGAATTCCTCCTCACTCGTCAATTGAGAACAGTGACCCCGGTCTGGTCGCCCTGGATCGTGCTCTGGAGGAAGGGGACGGCGAGCCATTTGACACGGAAGGTGAAGGCAGGCGTCCACTCGATCGCGTTGGTCGCGGAGTTCAACTGCGGCGATCCCGAGTACTCGAAGGACAGATCCCAATCCCTCAGGTGGTGGACGAGCTTGACCGACAGAGAGCGGATCTTGAAGTTCGACTGGTAGCGGTCCTGAACGTTGAAGAAGTTGAACGACTTGAGAAGGTCTGTGAGAGGGTTCACGTTATACGGAGCGAAGTAGAGATAGGTCTGGTTGTTGTAGGACACAGACGAGAACGTGATATCCAGGAATTTGTAGATGGAGAAATTGAGATTGAACGTGAAGTCCAGCTCGTTCACCAACTTGTTCTGCAGGTTGATGTTGTACGAGGACTGCACTGACGCGTCCACTTTGATCCTGTCCTTCCAGAACCACATGGGGTTGCTCCCTGTGTTGAGACCGAGGTTCAGGGTTGATGGGGTCAGCGTCGTGCCGTCCGCCGGGGCCTGAGCGACGTAGGATCCCGTGAGCCAGAAAAACTTCCACTGCAAGGTCGAGGTTTGGACGGACGAGCTTGCGGAAAAAAACTGCAAGGCCTCGGAAATCTCGATGAAGGTCCAGAAGTCCAGAATGCTCGTGAAAACCAGGGGCTGGGGAGGACCGATTGTCGGAAGTGACCCTTGCGCTTGAACCTTTCCCGAGACCGCGGGGATCCCGGCCTGCTCGGATGCGGTGTAGAGGGAGCTTGCCGGAAGGATCTGCGTTGACAGGCTGAGGTTGTCCGTGAAAGGTCCGTTCTGATACAGCAGGGTCGATTGCACGGTGTTGTCCGTCAGAGCGTCGGGAGTCAGCGGTCCCTGAGGCGTGAGAGTCGGAGTGACCCCTGTGTAACTGAGCTGATAGACCCTCAACCCCAGGCGGTGCTGCAGCGTTGAGTCCGAAAAATGCGGTACGGTCAGAAGAGGCCGTACGGTTGTCTGGAGGTTCCCCGTGAGGGTCAGGCGGTCCTGGAAAAGATCGCTCTGGAGCAGGCTCTGCCATGGCTGCGTTGTGCTGTTCAGCGCATTCTGGTCGGGGTTGAACCGCTGCCTGTATTGACCATCAACATTGAAGCTCGTCGTCACGTCGGTCAGCCTGTCCCACAGGGACGCGCTGCCCGTGAGCTGACCCGAGCCTCCCGTATCGAGAGTCTGATACAGGATCCCGTAGTCGATGTTCTGCTGCGTCGTCCAGTTCGTGCTGTCGAACGTGTGCTGAAGAGTTGCTCGCGGCTGTACCTGGTAAGTCACGTCAAGGCTCGACCCCAACCCCGGCGCAACGGCGTTGGCATCAGGCCACAGCTTGGGTTCCCGGTACACTGAGCGACCGGCCTTTTTTTCCTCCGCGGGGCCTGGTTTCGGCGACAGAGGAGTGCGCAATCCCTTCCCCGGGTCTTGGATCTCCGGAGCAGCCGGTGGCGCCGGAGTCGATCCCTTTGCGCTGGACTGCGCTGAGGCGCCCGCGGCGCTTCCCTGAGCAGGGGCCGCCGCTTGGCCAGAAGGTTGTGCCGAGGCCTGGCTTTGGGCGGGTTGCGTGGATTGAGCGGATTGAGGCGACACGCTGGGCTGAGGCACCGGTGGATTGGAAGCCGATGTTGAAGTCGATGCGGACGTCGCTGGGGCCTGGCTCTGGCCCGACTGGCCGGGCGTCGATGCTATTCCCTGGTTGGTCCCGAGCTTGAGGATTTCCCCCGAAACAGCAAAGGACACGTTCGGAAAGGTGATGCTGGAGGGATAGTAGAACGTGTGGCCAGGATCCGAGAACAGAGGATCGTTTGTAGCGCCCGGCACATCCCTGCTCTGCCACGTTACGTTCATGTTGAGGGTCGGAAAGGAGATGGACTGGATCAGCGGAGACTTGATGGTCTTGGTCAGATCGAGCTTGCTCACGTAGTCCCAGGAGAGGTTTGGCTGCGTTGCCGTGGCTGCAGTCTGAACGGGGTTCAGCGTGGTGGACTGCAGGAGTGCGGAAAAGCTCAGCCCTTCGCTCCGGTTGTAGAAGTCAGAAAGGAACGTGGGATCCGAGTAATACGCGAACTTCCAGCTCAGGGAGTAGATGTCGGAATTGTTCTGGATGCTTCCATCAAGTCCGAAGCGAAACGGCAGCAGCGTTCCGAGGAACGACGAAGTGTTCCAGTACATGAGCCCTGTATCTTTGAAGAAGGGAGTATAGTGTTGGATCCCCGAGGTGTCGGTGTACAGGAAAAGGCTTCTGCTGAACCCTGCTCCGACGCGGAAGGTAGTGAGGGGCGGAAAGTCTCCGCTGACGCCGGTGAAGACTCCCAACCGAGAATAGCCGTCAAGAAGGAGCTTCAGGGTCCCGTTGTCCGGGGGCGGACTTTCTCCGGGAATCTTGCGGAGGAACAAACCTCTCCACTCTTCCTTGTATACTGGGCCTTCTGTGCCCGCGAGCTGAAGAAAAGAGAAAGGGTTGTCCTCCGTCTTCTTTTGTCCTACGAGATACGTCGTGGTCTGTATGTAGACGCCCAGCCGGTTGTCATATCCGGGGTTGGGGTGGAAGAAAAGGTCGTCTCCTGGCCAAAAAAAGGCCGGGATATACAGCAGAGGTACTCTGCCCACCATGAGCCAGGCGTTGTCGACAGCCCATTCGCTGGGAGCCAGAATCCACACGTCGCTCGCTCTGATTTGCCAAAAAGGATCCACAGGCTGGCTCGTTGTGAAGCTCCCGTCCTTGAGAATGACTGTGTTGTTGGACAGCCGCGATATGGTCTTTCCTTCGAATGTGTAGGTCAGCTTCGTGTCCCCCTGAGTCGTCTCCTTTGTCGTGGTGCCGTCGTAGAAGACGCCCTCCGAGGAGTCGAGGTCAACGGAGAAGCTCTTGCCGGTATAGTTTTGTGTCTCTTTTGCCTTGGTGATCGTGTAGGAGACGTCTCCCTGCGCGGTCATGGTATGTCGGGTCTGGTTGTAGGTGACGCTGTCGGCTTTGATCTCCTCCACCGATGCGTGGTTCTCATCTCTGATCTCGATCACCACGCCTCCTCGCAGCACGACGTATTTCTCGTTCACATCGGCCAGAGTGAAGTACTGAGATTCCCGGGCGGATTTCACAGTGATGACCCGCTTCCCCCTGATTGCCTCGAGCGGGAGCGTCACTTTGTAGTGGTCAGCGAGCCTGTTTTGCAGGTCCTTTCGCGAGCCGGAATCATCGAGCCCGAGCCTGCGACACCAGCTGACAAGCTCGTAGTAGCTTGCCGATGCGATGTCTGCGCCCAAGGTTTCCGCCTCCAGGCTTTCCG
>Ga0335078_10017796_pt1 | contig 10571 bp, 10 predicted proteins | sample Lox_Sample_32_FD_206711 | JGI IMG/M metagenome (GOLD analysis project Ga0335078, IMG submission 206711) | Soil microbial communities from Loxahatchee National Wildlife Refuge, Florida, United States - Lox_Sample_3.2 | ecosystem: Environmental > Terrestrial > Soil > Wetlands | place: USA...
AAGGTCCAGCCGATCTCGACTTCGTGCTTGAGCCATTCCGGCATCTCGCGGCGCGGCACGTCCGAGCCGCGCCGATATCTCACCAAAAAGACCACGATCAGCACGGTCACCAAGCCGACGATCAGCCCGGAAATCAGAACCAGCAGCCAGAACAGATGATCGATGCTGTGCGCATAATCGGATGCGGCGGTGGTGAACTCGCGAAGCTTCATGACGGCGCCTTCCGCCATTCTCTGGCGTGCATCGCAAGAACGCCGCCGGCCAGGATCGCCACGGACAAGCCGGCCGCCAATTCGAGAATGAAAGTAATCCGCTCGGTATAGACCCCGCGCACCGGATCGTAGCCGTAGCAGAGCAAGCGGATTTGATCGCCGAGCGTGCCGATGGCGCCGCGTCCGGCATCGACCAGGGCCAGGCGCAGGTCGGCGCTGTCCAATCCCAGCCCGGACAAAACCCGCCTGACGCGGCCTTGGGCGTCGGTGACGTAAGCCGCCGCCGGGTGCGCGAACTGATCGTGCTCGGGATCGTATCGATAATGGTAGCCGAGCGCGGCGGTGGCGGCGCCGACGGCCGATTGGGTTCCGGTGAGGAATATCGCGGTCTGCCCGATCGGATCGGCGGCGTCGAAGTGCGCGGCTTTCATCGCACGCGCGGCGTCGAGACCGTCCTTCGGATCGAGGCCGATGACGATCACATGGAAGTCCGCTCCCGGCCGCAAGCCGGTTTTGCTCAAGCCGGCTGCCGCGAACTCGAGAATCGGTCCGCACAGGGTGTGGCAGGTGTAGTCGGCGAAGATGACCACGTCGGGCGCCCCGGCGAGCGCGGCTGCGAGCGTCAACGCACGGCCGTTTTGGTCGGTGAAGCCGAGCGTCGGCGGCAATGCGGCGCCCGGGGCCGGATCGGCCGAAATGGCGCCGAGCTGGGCGGAGCTGAAACCGGCGCGCGCCGGGAACGCCGCGGCGATAACGACGAGCGCCAACACGATGGCGGAGAAACGTCGCGTCATGGCCGGGTCTCCGGTTTCGCGCCGGCCGCCGCCGAACCCGGCTCCCCGCTCGGCGTCGCCGCCGGGGTGACGGCGCGCTCGGCGCCGGCCTCCGGCGATGACGACGCGGCGGCGGAAGCGGCGATCGGATCGTAGGCATGCGCACCCTTCGCCGCGATGAGCTTCATCGCTCGCTCGATCGGAATTTGAACGCGCGTGTGATCGGCGTCGGCCCAGCCGACGGCCTCGAGCCGCCGGCGTTGCGCGGCTACCACTTTTTCCAATTCGGCGCGCTCGCCGGTTTGGACTCGGGGTTGCGGAAAGCTTTGCGGCGGCGGCATCGTTTTGACCGGCACCTCATCGCGGTAGATCGTGCCGAGAACCGCAATGGCGCCGCCGAGAAGCGCCAGCGCCGCGCCGCCAAGCCAGAGCAAATGCCGCGCATCGACGCCGGAAGATTCCGGCAAGGCATGGCCGTGCTGCCCGACCGATTGGGTTTCGATGGCCGTTTGGGATTCAATCGACACTTGGGTTTCAATGGACATGGGATAGCCTCGTTCGGCCAAGCAGCGCCGCGCCGCCGCCCAGCATCCAGCCCGTCAACGCCAGGCCGATTGCGATGAGAGCGAGCAGCGCTGGGATGAGCGCCGCGATCCCGAACGGCGGCGCGATCAAATAAACGTCATACAAGGCGAGGCCGATCAGCACGCCCGCGCCCAATACGCGCAACGCCGTGCGGCTTGCCCGCACCGACGACACCATCAAAAGAGAAATCGGCAGGACCGAGCTTAGAATGAACGCGGCGGCCGCCAGCACGGCCCACGGCCATGCGTCGCGCTCGACGAACCAAATCTCCTCGCGCGGCAAATCGCCGTACCAAATCACCAGTACGGCCATGAAATCGATGTAGGTGATGCCGAGCACGAAGGCGAGGAGGAGAGCGCCGAGATCGCCGACGTTCTGGTCACTCTCCGCTTCGGGCGCGAGCACGACGGCCCAGGCCATCGCGGCGATAAGCTGAGTGGTTGCGACGCTGGCTCCAAACGACGACGACGTGAACGGGGCTTCGAGCGAAAGATACCAATCGAGCGAGGTTACGGAGATCATGAGGCCGTGAAAAGCCAGGCCGAGGCCGGCGACAAGCTGGCCGAAAGCACCCGTCGCGCGCGGCACCAGGATTGCAAGCGCGCTCCAGCCCGCAAGCGCGACCACCGAGCGAACGACGAAAAACGGCGAATTGAGATAATACGACAGCACGTCCGGCTTGATCCGCGCCGCGTGCTCGCGCCACGGATAGAGCGCCGGAATCGCCGCGACGAGCGGAATCGCGAGAATAAGCAGCCATGGAATTGCGGCGGCCGCCGGAATCAGCGCGGGTGCGATGATTTCGCCCCACCGGCCGGCGGTTAGCCGGTGAATCATGAGGAGCGCCAGACTGCCGATCATGACCTGGCTCCAAAACGTGAAGCCGACCAGCCAGCCCGCGGCGGCGGCCCGCGGATCGAGCCAAGCCGCGATCGCCAGGACACAGGCGACGGCGGCGGCCGCGCCGAACAGCGAAAGCGCGCGCCCTTGCGAGAGCGCAATCATCGCAGCACCGCGTTGGCGTCGGGCACTTGGGCGAGCGTCGCGCGGCGCGACAATTGCAGCGCCCGGATGTAGGCCGCGATCGCCCAGCGATCCTGCGGATCGAGGCGGTCGGCGTAGGAATACATCACGCCGTAGCCTTTGGTGATGACATCGTAGAAATGCTGCGCCGGCGCGGCGACCAGCCGGTCGATATGATACGAAGGCGGCGCCGGAAATCCGTGGGCGACGATGATGCCATCGCCATCGCCGGCAAGCCCGTGACAGGGCGAGCAATAGATGTCGAAGCGCTCGCGGCCGCGGCCCAGCAAAGCCTCCGACGCGGCCGGCGGATTGGCTTCCGCGGCGGCGCGCTCAACGTCGCCCTGCGCGACGACATCGGACGGCAAGGGCCGCGCCGACGTCCCATCCGGCCACAATGTCGTCGGCGCGTAGGTTTTGAGCTTGCGCTGCTCGGTCATGCTCAAGCCGCAGCCGGACAGGGCGAGCGCGGCAATGGCGATGGTCAATCCGCGCCTCACAATTCCAGCTCCGACACAAGCTGCGCACCGGAATCTCGCAACCACGCCATCATCTCGCGCTGGTCGCCGGCGGAAACCGGGCGGATCAAAGCGAGCGCGAAACAATCCTGGCTGACCCGATCGAAGCCATCGACGTCGAACAGCGGATGATGCAGGCGCGGCAGGCTGGTCTCGGCGAGAAAGGCGATGACGCCGCAAATTGACGCAAGCAGAATTCCGGTCGCGAACGGCACCAGCATGAAGGCAGGCCACGCATCCAATGGCCGGCCGCCGGAATTGTACGGGTAGTCGACGACGGCGGAGAAATATTCGAGGCCATAGGCCAAGGCCGCCATCGCGACGCCGCCGGCCAGCATGGCGAATCTGATCCGGCTCGGCGGCAATTCGAGACATTCGATGACATCCTCGACCGGAAACGGCGTGAACGCGTCGAGCACGCGATAGTCTTTCCGCCGGGCCGCGCGCGCCGCGTTTGCGAGGCGTATCGCATCCGAGAATTGCGCAATCACGACGTCGGTCATGACGCCGCTTCCTCGGCGACGAGATGGCGGACCTCGTGCATCGACACGATCGGAATTACCCGCACGAAGACGAGAAACATCAGCGCAAACAGCCCGAGCGAACCAAACAGCAACAGCCAATCCCAGACCGTGGGAAGAAACAGCCGCCACATGCTCGGCAGGTAATCGTGCGACAGCGTGTTCCAGACGATGAGAATGCGCTCGAGCCACATCCCGATATTGATGAGGACGGCGATGACGAACACGGCCGGGATGCTGCGCCGCACGGCGCCGAGCCAGAACGCCTGCGGCAGAACCACGTTGCAGAAAAGAAGGCCGGCAAACATCGGCCAATAGGCGCCGGTGAATTCGAAGACGACGAGGTTGCGGTCGGCGCGCTCGCCGCCGTACCACGCCATGAACCACTCGGTCGCGTAGGACAGCCCCATGATAATCGAGGCCGCGAGCATGACCTTCGCCATCACCTCGAAATGCTTTTGCGTAATCAAGGCCTGCAGGTTGAAGCCCCAGCGGACCAAAGCGGCGAGACAAACCACCATGGCAAAGCCGGAATACATGGCGCCGACGACGAAGTAGGGCGGGAAAATCGTTTCCTGCCAGCCGGGCATCAGGCTGGCGGCAAAGTCCATCCCGACGACGCTGTGGAGGGAGACGACGAGCGGCACGCCGAGGCAGGCGAGCGTCAGGTGCAGGATTTCATAGGCGCGCCAACCTCGCGCCGAGCCGCGCCAGCCAAGCGCCAGGGCGCCGTAGAAGGTTCGCTTCGCGGGAGTTTTGGCGCGATCCCGGATCGTCGCCAAATCGGGAATGAGCCCGACGTACCAGAAAATGATCGAGAACAGGATGTAGCTTAAAATCGCCCAGAAATCCCAGATCAGCGCGCTCCGCCATTGCGGCCAGACATGCATCGTATTGGGATAGGGCGTGAGCCAATAAAAATAGAGCGGCCGGCCGAGATGCAGAATCGGAAACAGGCCGGCGATCGTCGCCGCGAACAAGGTCATCGCCTCGGCGAAGCGATTGGTCGAGGCGCGCCACTTCTGCCGCATCAACAGCAGCATCGACGATATAAGCGTGCCGGCATTGCCGATGCCGATCCACCAGACGTAATTGGCGATGGCGAATCCCCAGACGATGGTGGAATTGACCCCCCAAACGCCGATGCCCTTGATGAACAGCCAAACGATGCACACCGCCATGGTTGCGGTGAGCGCGAGACTGATGAGAAAGCCGATCCACCAGGCGCGCCATGACCACGCTCCGCTTTCGAGGAGCGGCGCGCTGACCAGCCGGTTGACCGTTTCGAGATTGCGACCCTCCGGCAGCGTCCAGTCCTCGGCCGCCGCGGTATCGCGGTAATGGATCGCCGCCGCGCTCATGAGGTGAGTTCCGGGTTGGGATTGGACACCCGCGCCAGGTAGCTCGTGCGCGGACGGGTGCCCAATTCGCCGAGCAGCGCGTAAGCGTGCGGCTGCCGCCGGAGCGCCGTCACGCCGGCGTCGGGATTATTGAGATCGCCGAAGCTGATCGCGCGCGTCGGGCACGCCGCCTGGCAGGCGGTGACGACTTCGCCCTCGCCGATCCGGCGATTTTCCTTTTCGGCCGCGCGGCGCGCGCCACTGATGCGCTGGACGCAGTAGGTGCACTTCTCCATGACGCCGCGGCCGCGCACCGTGACGTTCGGATTGAACACCGCCTTGACGATATCGGCGCCGAGATCGCCGTACTCCTCGCCGTCGGCATAACCGAAGAAATTGAAGCGGCGGACCTTGTAGGGACAATTGGATTCGCAAAATCGCGTGCCGACGCAGCGGTTATAGACCTGCAGGTTCAGCCCTTCGCTGTCGTGGACCGAAGCCGCGACCGGACAGACCGGCTCGCACGGCGCGTGCTCGCAATGCATGCAGGGCACCGGCGAGAAGCCGGGGCGGCCATCGACCAGATAATCGTCGATGCGCAGCCAATGCATGTCGCGGCCCATGGCGATCTCCTCGGGCCCGACGACGGGAACGTTGTTCTCGGCCTGGCAGGCGATTACGCAGGCATTGCAGCCGATGCAGGCCGAATTATCGACCACCATCGCCCATTTGTAGGTGTCGTAATCGTGCGGCGGATAAAGCGTCGCGGGATTGGCGTCGAGCGGAGGAAACAGCGGGTTTCCCTTCGCCAGCTCGGCGAGATCGACGCGCGGTTGCAGGTCCTTCGCTTCGCCTTCGAGGGCGAAGAAATGCTGGGTGCGCAGAAGATTCTCATTGCCGCCGAGATGCGTCACCTCGATCGTCGCGATCGTCCACGGCGCGTTGGCGCTGCGCAAGCGGGACGCATCGAAGCCGATGCCGTTGCCGATGCTGCCGGCGCGGGTCCGGCCGTAGCCGAGCGTCGTCGCGATCGTTCCGCCGGCCTGACCGTCAATGACGATGACCGGCGCTTCGATGGCGGCCTGCGCCGACTTGATCCGCACCCGATCGCCGTCGGAGAGCCCCAGCCGCTCGGCGTCCGCCGCCGCCAGATGGAGCGCATTGCCCCACACCTGCTTGGTGAACGGCTTGGGACATTCCTGCAGCCAGGCATTGTTCGCCATCCGGCCGTCCCAAATTCCGGGATCGGGAGCGAGCGTCAGGGTAAAGCCGCTGGCGGCTCGCGCGGGAGCGAGCTGCGGCAGCTTTGCCGTCGGCGGAGTGATTTTCGTCGCCGTGCTGCCCGCGACCACGCCGTCCTCCAAGGTTTGACGCCACCAGGCGGCGAAATCATTCGCCGCCGCGTGCGACTGCCAAGTCTCGCGCACGATGTCGTGCGCGGACGGCGAGACCGTGCCGACAAGCGTTGCGAGCACGTCATGCGCCGTTCGCGTATCGTAAAGCGGCTGGATCAGCGGCTGGACGATGCTCGCGGTGCCCTCGAACGCGCGCAGATCCGACCAGCTCTCCAGCGGATGCGACAGCGGCAGATGCCAGGTGCAGCGCGCCGCGGTCTCGTCGTCATAAAGGCCGAGATGCGCGGTGAAGGGCACCGCGCCGATGAGTTCGGCAAGTTCCAGATCGCCGGGCGCCTCGTAGATCGGATTGCAATCGATGACGATGAGCGTCCGGATCGTTCCCGAACGGATGTCGCCGCCGAGCGCGCGCAGCGAATCGATGTGGCCGGCCTCCACCGGATCGACCGGCGCGATGTAATCGATCGGGGCGTGAAGCGCCGCGTTCATCCAATGACACAGCGCGTGCAGCTCGGGATCCTGCCGTGGGCCGGCGAGCACCAAAGCGCGGCCGGGGCGCGATTGCAGATCGGCCGCCGCCGCAGCCGCAAAGCCCCGTGCGGCCTCGGGCAAATCCACGTCGGCGACGCTCGCCCCAAGCGCGCGCGCCACGGCCAGCCCGACATTGCGGATGAGCTCGTGCCGCAGTGGCAGATGATGATCGGCAAGGGCGCTCGTCAGCGTCCACGAGCCCCCGGCGCTGTAAAGCCGCAAGAACTCACCGGCGGCGCGGGATTGCCGCGCGCCGGAAATATCGCGGGCGAAGCGGATTTGCTCCGGTCCCGGACCGAGCGGATCGGCATCGAGCATCAGCGCGACCCGTGCATCGCCGAACCGCGGCACGATGTTCAGAGGCCGGCCGAACGCCTGCACCGAGCCGGCGCGCGCCGCGTCGTCGTCAACGGGCTCGGCGCGATACCATTTGGCTTGCGGAAAGGTCTTTTGCAGCGCGCCGATTTGCCGGAGGAGAGTCGGAGAGGTCACTCGCGAGCTCAGAATTGCAAGCCCGCCGCCTTGGCGCGATCGCGCTTCCTCGATGCGGGGAAGGAGCGCGGCCTCGAAGGCGCTCCATGATGTTATGGCCGTGCCGGTACGCACCGCCTTCGACCGATCGGGATCGTAGAGCGACAGAATGCTCGCTTCGGCAAATACGTCCGTGGCGCCGAGACTTGCCGGATGCCGCGGGTTGCCGTCGATTTTGATCGGCCGGCCCTCCATCGAGGTCACGATGGCGCCGCGGCCGTAGCCGGCGAGCGGCAGCGCCGTCGCGAAGCGGAGCGGAATACCCGGTATCAGCCGTTCGGGGACTTCGACATAAGGCACCACCTCCTCGGCGGGGCGGCTGCACGAGGCGAGCGCCGCGGCGGCGCCGGTTACGAACATTTTCAGCGCCGCACGGCGATCCGGCGCGAAGCCCGCGGCGTGCCGCGATCGCACGGCCAATTGATTATCGCGCCCAGCTCTCTTCATCGGTGGCACACCGAGCAATCCGTCAAATGATCGACGTCGATCTTCTCGTGAGCGAGCAACAGCCGGCCCTGCTGCGCCTGATCCTTCGGCGCCGTCCAGTCGGGATCGAACACGGATGCCGCCGGCCGCAGATACGGCGCCGGATCGCGATGGCAGTCGAGGCACCAGCCCATGGTCAACGGCGCCGCCTGGCGCATCAGCGGCATCTCGCCGACGGCGCCGTGACAGGTCGTGCAACCAACGCCCTTGGCGATGTGGATCGAGTGATCGAAATAGACGTAATCGGGGAGCTTGTTGACCTTGTTCCAATGGATCGACCTGTTATCGGCAAGACTCTCCCGCACCGGCGCGAGCATCGCGGTCTGGGTGTAGAGCTGCGAATGACATGTCATGCAGGTGTGGGTCGGCGGGACCCCGGCAATCGGCGACGTCTCGACCCCGCTATGGCAGTAGCGGCAGTCCAGACCGAGACCGCCGACATGATGCTGGTGGCTGAATGGGATTGGCTGATCGAGCGTGATCGACTGATCGGTGACGTATTCCGAGGCGGTCACCCAATAGCCGACACCGATGGCGAGGAATGGCACGATGACGATCGCCAGCAAGAGGGCGCGAGCGACCGTGTCGGCATACGGCCGAAAAATCTGAGGCATCGGCCGCCTTTCCTATCAATACTTATGCCTTGGCCACGCGTCGCACCGACCAATACTTCGCCACCCCGCTTCTAGAGGAACCGCCGGATGCCGGTTTGGTTCCCACCGCTCCAATCGCCGCGGCGGTCGAGAGCCGCCGGCGATCAGGTTACCGCGATGCCGAAGGCACCAGACGCTGCCGGGAAAAATCGTCGCGCAATTCGCCGCCGAGCATTCCACCGAGCGTCGCGCACACCGCGCCGAATAATAGCGACATGAAGGTCCAGAATGAGAGATAGGCCGCGGCCTTTCGCGCCTGTTCCGCCGCTTGGCTCACCCCTTTTCGCGCCTCGCCGATCACGGTGTCGACCCGCTGCTGCGCATCGCTTGCACTCGCGCCGGTTCGGGCGCTCACGATCTGGGCGAGATAGCTTCGATCGTCGCTTGAAAGACCATTCGGCTTGATCGCCCCGACGAGTATCCTGCCCACTTCCGCTCGCGTTGCCTGATCGCCGGAAGCCGAGGCGCCGGACGGAGCCGCCGCCGCCGCATCGGACGAATTATTATTCGCCGCGGTTGGATTGGTTCGCAGCAAGGCGTCGGTATAGTAATCGAGACTCGCGGACGGGCTCCCGGCAATGCCGGCCGCGGCGATGCCGGCAACGCCGGTCGATGTCGCGCCGGCGCCGAGTCTGGCGGCCGCAACGGTCAGAACGAGCGAACTCGCCACGACGGCGACGGCCCAGACCGTCAGCCCCGCGGCGCCGTCGCGAAAAGTGACTTCGCCATTATGCGCCGGAGCCGGATCGCGGCGCAGCCGGCCGGCAACGTAACCGCCGGTCGCAAAGCCAACGGCTTGCGCGAAGACGAGCCATACCGCGCCGATGATCGTCATCGTCCCGGCCGACGGCGAAGAATAGGAGTATGGCGAGATCAGCGAGAATCCGATTCCGGAGCCGAGCGCGATCAGGATTATTGAAACCGCGATGGCGGTGAAAACGCCCGCGATCACCCCACCCCAGGATAGTCCGCTCCACGAAGCCGCGCTCCATCCGGGCCTGGTTTGGACGACTTCGACGTTCTCGCTCACAATGGTGGTATCGTCCATGATCTTTGCTCCGCTGGTCGGTGGTTTCGTTTCGCCGTCGCGGCAAGCGTTTCGCGGCAAGCGGCGAACGGCTTGCCACACGATTGCCGTTCTTCGCGTTGTGAACCGTTAAGCGGGGCTGCGGTTCCCTCGCTGCGCTCCGAAGGGGCTTTGCAAGAGCCTCGTTGCAATGCGGCATAGAGGCCGACGGAACTTTTTCAGCTCCGGACATTTTATTTTGGCGATCCGGTCGAGCGCCCGGAATGCGGGCCACGCCGGTTTGCGAGGATAATCATGCTCAATCTCATTGTGACGCTTCTGATCGTCGCTCTGGTCGCCGCGGTCCTTGGCTTTGGCGGGATCGCGTCGGCGGCCGTTGGCATCGCCAAAATCGTCTGTCTGGTCGCGCTGGTTCTGATTTTGATTGCCGCCGTTGCCGGTACGGTTCGTCGCCCGGTGCTGTAGCGCCGGACAGCGCGGGGACGCAGCGGCGGTTGCTGTTTACGCCGTCGGAACCAAGGCTCGCTTCGCGCATTTGAAATAACGGCGCCGGGGGCGACCGGGACCTAAGCCGTGAATCGGATGAACCGGCGACAGCTGCTCGGGACCAGCGCAATCGTCTTGCTGCTCGGTTCCGGGCCGGCACGCGCCGTTCTCATCGGCGGCGGTCTGCCGTGGAAGCCCGGCTCCGCCGATCCGCCCGAGGCGGTGACGCCCGGCGGTTGGCATTTTTTCACCGCGCAAGAGGCCGCGACCGTCGAAGCCTTCGTCGATCGCCTCATTCCGCCGGACCAAAATTCGCTCGGCGGCAAGGAATCCGGCTGCGCCGTGTTCATCGACCGCCAGCTTGCCGGGCCCTACGGCCGGTTCGAAGGCCATTACATGAGCGGCCCGTTCCAGAGCGGCACCAAGCAACAGGGGCCGCAATCGCCCGTCACGCCGGCGGCGCACTATCGCAAGGCCCTGGCGGCGCTCGACGGCGCCTGCCGCGCCGGATTCGGCAAATCGTTCGCGGA
>Ga0335078_10017798_pt1 | contig 10570 bp, 6 predicted proteins | sample Lox_Sample_32_FD_206711 | JGI IMG/M metagenome (GOLD analysis project Ga0335078, IMG submission 206711) | Soil microbial communities from Loxahatchee National Wildlife Refuge, Florida, United States - Lox_Sample_3.2 | ecosystem: Environmental > Terrestrial > Soil > Wetlands | place: USA: Florida...
GACCAGCGTGTTGTGGATCAGGCACCCCTTCACCGCACGCAGCACGCCGGCTTCATGCTTCTCCTCGAGCGCCGGCGTAATCACTTCAATCCGGAAGCTTGCCAGCCGCGCCGGCTGCGCCGCCTTCTCGGCGCTGACCTTTATCTCGAGGCCCTCGGCGGACAGCGACCGAGTCCTCAGATACTCCGCCGCATAGAACCCCGCGCAGGTCCCCAGCGAAGCCAGCAGAAGCTCTGGCGGAGTCATGCCTTCGTCGGCGCCGCCGTTGTTGGCCGGCTGATCGCAAATCACACGGTGGCCCCGTGCGTTCGCTTCGAATTTCACCTTGCCCAGATGACGAATAAGAACTTCCATAGGATGCCTTCACTCTCGATGATGCAGCTTTTTGCGAAGCGTGACAAATGTCACCTTTGCGCCAAACCTGCATCACCGCAAGTGAAGACCGATGCACAGATTCATCCCGCTACTTCTCGCGGCGGCGGCATGGGCCCAGGAGCCGCTTTCGCTTCACGACGCCGTGCGCCTGGCGCTGCGTGAAAACAAGTCGCTGGCCGCGGCGGACGCCGATGATCGCGCCTCTCAACAGAAGATCGTCCAGGCGCGCAGCGGCATGCTTCCGAAGGTGAATTACGCCGAAAGCTGGGCGCGCAGCGATAACCCGGTGTTCGTCTTCAGCTCGCTGCTCACCCAGCACCAGTTCACCACGGACAATTTCCAGGTCGGTCCGCTGAATCGCCCCGATTTTCTCAACGATTTCCAGTCGCAGGTCACCGTTGATCAACCGCTTTACGACGCCGGGATGACGCGCAACGCCGTCAAAACCGCCCGTCTTTCGCAGAAGATGACTGGCGAAGAGCTGCGGCGCGCACAGATGGATGTCATGGCCGATGTCGTCCGCGCCTACTACGGAGCCGTGCTTGCCGCAGCGAGCCTCAAAACGTCGGAACAGTCGGTGCAATCGGCCGAGGCGGATCTGAAGCAGGCCGAATCGGTGCACGAGGCGGGCATGTCCACCGACGCCGACGTGCTCTCCATTCGCGTACATCTCGCCGCCGTCAACGAGCAGCGCATTCAGCGGGCAGCGGATCTGGACGTGGCCCGCGCCGCGCTCAACGACGCGCTCGGCCTTCCGCTGGACACGCCGCACACGCTCACCAGCGCTCTGGAGCCGATGAAGACGCAGGCCGCAGCGCCGACCGATCTGGAGCCCGGCGCGGTGGAGCAGCGTCCCGAAGTCCGCGAATCGCGCCTCGCCCTGGCCATCGCCCAGACGCTGGCGGACACCGCGCGCGACGTCTTCAAACCCACGGTTGGTTTTCGCGCGGCCTTCGAAGCCGACCGCCAGCGCTTCGTTGACCGCGGTGGGGCCAACTGGCTCGCGGCGGTTTCGGTTCGCTGGAACCTCTTCGACGGTTTCGCGGACAAAAGCCGCGTGGCCGAATCGACCGACTGGATCGCGCACGCGCGCGCCAACAAAGAGCGCACGGACTCCGCGGTGCGTCTGCAACTGCGCCGCGCGCACGCCGACCTTGAATCGGCCGAGCAACGCATTGAGGTGGCAAAGGCCGCCGTCGCCGCAGCCGAAGAAAGCCTGCGCATCACGCGCAATCGCTATGAAGCGGGCATGAGCAACGTCACCGACCTGTTGCGGAACGAGACCGCCCTGCTCGAAAGCCGAACCCGCTATCTTGCGGCGGTTCACGACCAGCACATCGCCGCCACCATGCTGGAGCTGGCCGCCGGGCGCCTGACGCCCGATTCGGAGGTTTTGAAATAAATGACTCGTTATGGACGTTCTCCGAGAGCTGGAATTGCCAGCCTGTGGGGCAGGTTTGCAACCTGCGGCCGATTTTCAATCGGCCCTGCCCTTGCGCTCTTCATGGCCGCCTGCGGAACCAATCCGCCGAGCCCATCGCCGAATCCGGCCTCGCCCATTCCGGTGCACACCGTGACCGTGGCCTTGCAGGACTGGCCGTCCACCTACGAAGCCACCGGCACGGTGCGCGCCCGCACCTCCGCCAGCATTGCCAGCCGGGTCACCGGATACGTGCAGCAGGTCACCGTGCAACAGGGCGATCGCGTCACCGCGGGCCAGACGCTCGTGGTGCTGGACACCCGCGACCTCGACGCCAACGTCCGCCGCGCCGATGCCGGCGTTAACGAGGTCAACAGCGCCATTCCCGAAGTCGACAGCGCCGTGGCCGCCGCTAAAGCGAATCTCGATCTGGCGCGCGTCACCGCGAAGCGCATTGACGAACTGGCCGCGAAAAAATCGGTCTCGAACCAGGAAGTGGACGAATCGAACGCACGGTTGCAGTCGGCCCTGGCCAACTACGACATGGCCCGCGCAAAGCGCACGCAGTTGCAATCGCGTCTGGAACAGGCCACGGAGGAGCGCCACGCTGCCGCCATCATGCGCGACTACGGCCGCATCACCTCGCCGTTCGCGGGCATTGTCACCGCGAAAACCGTGAATCCTGGCGATCTTGCCACCACCGGCGCCCCCCTGCTCACCATCGAGCGCCAGGATGGCTTCCGGCTGGAGGCCGCCGTCGACGAATCGAAGCTCGCCTCCGTGCGCACCGGCCAGGGCGTCCGCTACGCGCTGGAACTCCCGGAATGCATAGGTCAGGGCCGTGTTTCCGAGGTGGTCCCGGCGGTGGATCCGGCCTCTCGCTCGTACATCGCAAAAATTGATCTGCTCGCATGCACCGGTCTGCGGTCCGGCATGTTCGGGCGCGCGTTCTTCCAGCTTGGCTCGCGTAAAGCCATCGCCGTGGCCTCCGCGGCGGTCACCGAGCGCGGCCAGTTGCAATCGGTCTTCGTGGCCGAAGGCGATTTCGCGCACGCGCGCCTGGTCACTGCCGGGGAGCGCTCCGGCAACGTCATCGAGATCCTCTCCGGGCTCAACGCCGGCGAAAACCTGATCGCACCAGCGCCGCCCGGGCTCGCCGACGGCGCGAAGATCGAGGTCGACCAATGAGCGAGCCCCGCAAACTCGGCCCCGCCGGCCGGTTCGCACACGTCTGGATCAATTCGAAGCTCACGCCGCTGCTCATCGTGACCGCTCTCCTCATCGGTGCTTTCGCCGTGTGGAAGCTCCCGCGCGAGGAAGAGCCGCAGATCGTCGTGCCCATGATCGACGTGTTCGTCCAGATGCCCGGCGCGTCGGCGCGGGAAGTGGAAGAGCGCGTCACCAAACCGATGGAGAAGCTGCTCTGGGAGATCCCGGGAGTCGAGTACATCTACTCCACATCGAGCCCCGGCATGTCGCTGGCCATCGTGCGTTTCTACGTCGGCCAGGACGAAGAAAAGAGCATCGTCCGGCTCAACCAGAAACTACTGGCGAACTTCGATCTCATCCCGCCCGGCGCTTCTCAGCCGCTGGTGAAGCCGCGCTCCATCGACGATGTGCCCATACTCGCGCTCACGCTCTCGAGCCGTCGCTACGGCGATTTCGAGCTGCGCCGCATCGCCGCCCAGTTGGACGACACCATCAAGCAGGCGCCCGACGTTGCCGCTGTCACCCTGATCGGCGGCGAGCGCCGCGAGATCCGCCTCACTTTGGATGCCGCGAAGCTGGCTGCTTACAATCTCTCGCCCATGCAGGTGGCCGGCGTGCTCGGCCTCGCCAACCGGCGCCTGCCATCGGGCACGTTCGCCTCGAATAATCGCGAATATCAGCTCGAAGCCGGCGAATTCCTGCGCACTGCCGACGACGTGCGCAACGTGGTGGCGGGTGTTGCCAATGGCCGCCCCGTGTTTGTGCGCGACGTGGCCACCGTGACCGACGACGGCGAAGAGCCTACCCAGTACGTACGCATGATGCACGTGGGGTCCACCGCCTTCGATCCCGCCGTGACCATCGCCATCGCCAAGCGCAAAGGCGCCAACGCCATCGATGTCGCCGATCGCGTGCTGTCGCGCATTGAGCCGCTCAAAGGCACTGTTATCCCCGGCGACGTGCGCGTGGACATCACCCGGAATTACGGCGAAACCTCGGCCGAAAAGTCCAACGAACTGCTGTGGCATATGCTCATCGCCGTGGTTTCGGTGAGCTTCCTGGTCGCTCTGACGCTCGGCCTTCGCGAATCCCTGATCGTCTTCATCGCCATCCCAGTCACGCTCGCGCTGACGCTCGCCGTCTTCTATCTCTACGGCTACACGCTGAATCGCATCACCCTGTTCGCGCTGATTTTCTCCATCGGCATCCTCGTGGACGACGCCATTGTTGTTGTCGAGAACATCGTGCGGCACTGGCGCATGCCCGCCAATCGCCAGCGGCCGGCGCACGAAGTCGCCGTCGAGGCGGTCAACGAGGTCGGCAACCCGACCATCCTCGCAACGCTTGCCGTGGTCGCGGCGATCCTCCCCATGGCTTTCGTCGGTGGGCTGATGGGGCCATACATGCGGCCCATCCCCGTGGGCGCTACCGCGGCCATGATCTTCTCGCTGATTGTGGCATTCATGGTGACGCCGTGGGCCGCCGTGCGCATTCTCAAGCGCCTTCCCGCCGAACACCACCAAGCCGAGAGCGCCCTTACGCGCTACTATCGCCGAGTGATGGGCGCCGTTCTGCACCGGCCGGCGTTGCGCTGGGGCTTCCTCGGCGGCGTGGTCGTCCTCCTTCTTGCCTCCTGCTCGCTGGTCTACTTCCGGTTCGTAAAAGTGAAGATGCTTCCCTTCGACAACAAGAGTGAGTTCCAGGTGATTGTGGACATGCCCAACCCCACGACCCTGGAAGAGACCGCTCGCGCTACCGACGCCCTCGCACGCGCCGCCGCAGCGCAGCCGGAAGTGGTCAACATCGAAACCTACGTGGGCACGGCCTCGCCGTTCAACTTCAACGGACTCGTGCGCCATTACTATCTCCGCCGCGGCTCGAACGTCGCCGACATTCAGGTGAATCTCGTCAATAAAAGCAACCGTTCCCTGCAGAGCCACGATATCGCCAAGCAGGTTCGCCAGCGCCTGCTGCCCGTCGCGGCGATGTACGGCGCGCGCATCAAAGTGGCCGAAGTCCCGCCCGGACCGCCGGTGCTCGAAACGCTGGTGGCCGAAGTCTACGGCCCGGCGCAGGATGGCCGCATCGACATCGCTCGGCGCATTCGCGATCTGTGGAAGCGCACCGACGGCGTGGTCGATGTCGATTGGTACGTCGAGGACGATCAGCCGAAGTACCGCCTCGTCGTTGACAAAGAGAAGGCCGCGCTCAACGGCGTCTCCGCCGACGACATTGCGAGCACACTGAGCCTCGCCTCCGCCGGATACGAAGCCGGCCTCCTGCACGTCGATTCCGAAAAGGAAGATGTCCCCCTGATGCTGCGGCTCGACCGCGCCACGCGCTCCGATCTCGACCGCATTCAGAGCCTGAAAGTGGCCGGCCGCACCGGTAACCTGGTGGCTCTCAGCGAGCTGGTCCACGCTGTGCCCGAGATCGCCGACAAGAGCATTTACCACAAAAACCTGATGCCCGTCACCTACGTCACCGGCGACGTAGCAGGCGCAATGGAAAGCCCCGTCTATGCCATCCTCAAACTCGGCCCGGAGATGGAAAATATTAGGCCGGCCGAAGGCTACGCTATCGAGCAGCACATGGCCAGCCTGCCCACCGACGCGAGCCGCTACGCGATGAAGTGGGACGGCGAGTGGCACATCACCTACGAAGTCTTCCGCGATCTGGGCATCGCCTTCGCGGCCGTGCTGGTACTGATCTACGCGCTGGTGGTCGGCTGGTTCGAATCGTTCGTGACGCCGCTGGTGATCATGGCGGCCATCCCGTTCTCGCTGGTGGGCATCCTGCCCGCGCACGGCCTTATGCACGCCTTCTTTACCGCGACGTCCATGATCGGCTTTATCGCCGGCGCCGGCATCGTGGTGCGCAACTCCATCATCCTTGTCGATTTCGTCGAGCTGCGCCTGAAGGAGGGCATGCCGCTCGACGAAGCCGTGATCGACGCCGGCGCGGTGCGCTTCCGCCCGATGATGCTGACGGCCTGTGCGGTGGTGGTGGGCTCGGTGGTGATCCTGTTCGACCCCATCTTCCAGGGCCTCGCCATTGCACTGATGGCCGGCGAAATCGCCTCGCTCGCGCTGTCGCGCATGACCGTTCCGGTTGTCTACTTCCTGATCAATCGAAGGAGAAAAGCCTGATGACTGTCGATCGTTATCCCCGCCTGATCGCCGGCTTCTTTGTGATGTTGTCGGCGGCCCTCGGCTACTGGGTCCACCCCGCGTGGTTTCTGTTCACCGCGTTCGTGGGCCTGAACCTTTTCCAGTCGGCCTTCACCAACTGGTGCCCTGCGATGACCATCCTGCGCCGGCTGGGCGTGCGCGGCTGAACGGGGAGTTGTGGCGCACGCTTCAGCGTGCCGCGTCGCCATTCCTGGCGACGCCTTGCCGCCCCGATTGTCGCCTTACACGTGAATTTCGAACACGCAGCGCTTGCCGCCCCGCAGCACGCTGTCTTTCAGCTCCACCCGCACTTTCCTTTGCAGCAGCGTCTCCCACGTGTGCTGCTGCCATCCCAGTGAGCAGTTGCACACCACCGGCGGCGTGTTCTGATGGACGCTGATCAGCGGGCAGAAGCAGTCGTTCCGCTCCGGCGAGCTCATCGTAATGACGCCCTTGTCGCGATCCCACGTGATGTCGTCCCCGGATACTCCCTGCCTGACCAGCTTGCAAAATCCCTCGAAGTCGTCGCGATGCGCGATCGTCGTCTGGTCTCCCAGGCTGGAGCAATAGGTTCCGACATCGTGCAGCAGCTCGTTCATGCTCTTCTCGTCCATTCGTTCGGAAAGGATCTGCATCAGCTTCGCGTAGCGTTCTTTCACAAATCGCAGACGCCAGTCCTCCGCGGGCTTCGTCTCGCCGGCAGCGAGACTCGAGGCCGGAATCAGACTTCCGGCGACACAGGCGCACGCGCCGGCCGCGCATGCCCCGAAGAATTCTTTCCTGTTCATCAGTCCCACTCCTTCAACATCGGCCACATCTGCGCCAGCGTGTGTTTCGGATCGCGGCAGTGATACACGGTGAAATGCTCGTGCGGCATCGAGTACGGATGAAAGACAACGCCGGCGTCCTCGACTGAACGGAAATATCGCTCCAATTGTGCCCGCGAAAAGCCCATCGTAAGCGCGCTCTCTCCCGAATATCCGCCCGGCCCCCAAAGATAGTAATTCTGGTGACCGCTGATGGCGTGCGGTAATCCATATTTCCTTCCCAGCAGGTCGATCGCGGCGGCTTCGCCATAATCGGCGGCCAGTATCGCGGTCCTGCTTCGCTCTTCCGCAGGAAGCGCGCGCCACGCTCGCGCCACCACCTCGGTCATCTCCTCCCATCCAAACTGATCGGCGAAGAACGGCGGCATCGGGCCGAGATCGCCGCGCACCATCGACGTCGGAGTGAAATGCATGAACGCGGAATATCGCAGGTACGCCTCCGGCGAAAGCACCGGCAGCGAGAACGGCACGCCACTTGCGCCGAAGACCAGGAGTATCGCGGCGGCTGCGGCTCTCGCCCATTGCAGCGCGGGACGCGCCGACCACCGTTCGAATGCCACCGTCCCCGCAGCCAGCAGCATGGGATAGACGGGCAGAAGATAGTAAGGCTTGCCGTTCGGCAGAAACATGATGGCCAGTACCACGAGATATGCGCAACCGAGTACCCGATACCGTCTGCCTTCCCGCCCGAACAAATACCAGCAAAGCCCGCCCAGCCACACCGGCAGGTTCGCCGGCTGGGCGAATTGAACCTGCAAGCCCAGAAACTCCAGCGGCGTGAACACCGGGTTCCTGCCGACGCGCCGTATGTTCGCCATCAGTTCGAGAAACGGAAAATGATGCTGAACATTCCAGATCAGGTTCGGCAACACCAGCACAAACGTAATCGCGCCTGCCAGCCAGATCCATGGCTTCAGAAAAGCTCTGCGTTCCGGTGTGAGCAACAGCCCCACCACGATGCCCGCGCAAAGAAAAGCCATCGAATATTTGTTGTTCAGACCGATACCGGCAATCAGCCCTGCCCACAGCCACAGCTTCTGATCGCCGGTATTCACGATTCGAACCACCACCAGCGCCAGGGCCGTCCACAACAACGGCTCGAACGAGTTCATGGAAATGTAGTGGCACATCGACAGGCACGCCGATGCCACAAGCAGCGTGAGTGCGGCGAACCCCTGTGCGAACCGGCCACCCCCCAGTTCACGCGCCAGCCGCCCGGTGAGCACGATGCTCCCTGCGCCGGCCACGGCGGCGAAGAACCGAATCGACGAAAGGGAATCGCCGAACAGCACGCGGGCCGTCTTCACGACAACCGCAATGAGCGGCGGCATGTCCACATAACCCCACGCCAAATGGTCGCCGCACGCCGCGAAATACAGCTCATCGACGAAGAAACCGTACCGGCGTCCGGCGTAGAGGTGAAGTGCCAGCTTGACTGCGGCGATCAGCGCGACGATAGCCGATCCGCTCAGAGCTTTTCTGGAAGGCAGGATGTTCGCGTCTCCGCGTCATGAGCGGAGGCAACCGCTGGAATCGGCGCGGAGAAGGCAACCGTCCGCCGTCATCCCGAGTATACGTCTGCGCTGGCTACCTCGTTCCGCTCACTCGTGGCGCAGCGCTTCCATCGGATCCACTCGTGCCGCACGCCACGCCGGCCCGATCGCCGCCGCAACCACCACCGCGAGCAGCACCAGGGGAGCGATAACGAACGTCACCGCGTCGAGTGCGCTCACCCCGTAGAGCATCGACTTGACGTAGCGCGTCAGCGCCCATGCGCCGGCCAGCCCGTTCAGCGCCGCCAGAGCAGCCAGCGCGACGCTCTCGCCGACCACTCGCCTCGCCACCACGCCCGGCCGCGCGCCCATGGCCACGCGAATCCCAATCTCCCGCGTTCGCCACGTGACCAGATACGACATCACTCCGTAGACTCCGATGGCCGCCAGCGCAATCGCAATGAATGCGAAGACGCCGATCAGTAGCAGATGAAACCGCTCCGGTGCCAGAGATTCGTCCAGAAGCTCCTCCATCGTCTTCACCGCGAAAACCGGCTGATTCCGATCCACCGCGTAAACCTGGTCCTCGACAGGTCGAATCGCTGCCCGCGGATCGCCGCTCGTCCGCACCACGACGGCCATACCGTTCAGGAAGTTGGGCTGCGAAGTGCAATCGCAGTGGTATATGCGTGGCGACGAGCGGCTGAGCGGCCCGCTGCCGATATTGTTGCGCGCCACCGGCGCATTCCCAGCCAGGCTGTCGCCGCGAGCAGAGCCCACCACGCCAACAATGCTGAATGGATCGCCGGCCCCTTTTACTTGCCGTCCGACGGGATCTTCTCCCGGGAATATCGTACGCGCGAAGTTCTCGTCCACGACAATCGTCTCCGGCGTGTCGTGGGCGTCGAACAGGCGCCCTCGGCGAAGCGGAATCCCGAGCGTGCGGAAGAACTCCGGACTCACCGTGGATATTTCCGCCTGGGGCCGCTGCGACCTGGGCACCGGTGGATGGCCGATGACGTCGAATGCCATGCCGCTCCAGGGCGACAGCCCATCCAGCGGAACGTCGGTCGTGGCCGCCGCATCGCGCACTCCGGAGAGGCGCCGTACTCGTTCCAGCACGTCGTCATAAAAGCGTACCTGTTTGGCGCCCGTTGGATACTGTGAGGGCACCAGATTCACCCGCAGCGTCAGCAGATGCTCCGGTGGGAACCCCAGATCCGTCCGCGCCAGCATAATGAAGCTGTGCGCCAGCAGCCCCGCGCCGATCAGCAGCACCAGCGACACCGCGAGCTGCACGGTCACCAGCAGCTTTCGTATGCGTGCCGCCGGGATCGCGCTTCCCTCGCCTTTCAACGCGTCCTGTATGCCGATCCGTGCCGCCGCAAACGCCGGAGCCATCCCAAACGCCACGCCTGTCAGGACCGTCAGCCCCAGCGTCACCGCAAGCGTTCGGAAATCCAGCGCAATGGCGGGATGGTTGATGAGCACCAGCGGCTTCCAGGCGTTCAGCCCGGCCACCGCCAGAAATGCCAGGGCTGCGCCCGCGATGCCGCCTGGCAACGCCAGGGCCACGCTCTCGGTCAGCATCTGTCGTATGATTCTGGTGCGCGAGGAGCCCAGCGCCAGACGCACCGCCAGTTCACGCTGATGTGCCGCCGCGCGCGCCAGCATGAGACTGGCGAGATTCACGCAGGCAATCAGCAACACTAACCCGACCGCGCCGGTCAGGACCAGCAGCGCCGGGCGCAAATCTCCGGTCATGCGCCGCTGCAGCGGCGCGGCCATGATCTTCATGCCCTTCAGAAATCCGCCCGTGTTGTACTCTTTGGGATACTCAGCGCGGATCGCATGCGTCAGCCGGCCCATCTCCGTGTCAAGCTGCGCCTCGTTCACCCCCGGCTTCAGTCGTCCCACGATGCTCACCAGGCGCATGCGCATTCTCTGCTTCTGTTCCGCCTCGTCTAAATCGAACGGCTTCCACATCTGCATGTTCTTCGGATAGTCGAAACCCTGCGGCATCACGCCGATCACCGTGCACGGCTGCTGATCGAGCACCAGAGTCCTTCCCACCAC
>Ga0335078_10017799_pt1 | contig 10569 bp, 9 predicted proteins | sample Lox_Sample_32_FD_206711 | JGI IMG/M metagenome (GOLD analysis project Ga0335078, IMG submission 206711) | Soil microbial communities from Loxahatchee National Wildlife Refuge, Florida, United States - Lox_Sample_3.2 | ecosystem: Environmental > Terrestrial > Soil > Wetlands | place: USA: Florida...
ATTCCAGGCGCGGAGCAATCGCGCGCACTGGCGGCGCTGCTGCGCACCATCGATCCGAAAACGCTTACGCTTCCCGAGAGCGTGCTGGCGTTGATCCCGCCGAGAGCAGAAGGGTATCCGCGCACGCGGGAAGACTTTCGGAATCGGACAGGACTGACATTCGACCCTGTGGGTGCGGCGGAATCGGCGGCAAGTTTGACGGTAGGACTGATTCTCAATCCGCAACGGGCGGCGCGGCTGGTCGAACATCACGCGGAGGACGCCAGCGTTCCCGGTCTGAACGATGTGATTGACAAGCTGGTGACAGCAACCTGGAAGGCCGTGCCCGCGACCGGACTGGGATCGCAAGTACAGCGCGCAGTCAATGGAGTCGTTCTGTACGATCTGATGTCGCTGGCGGCGAACGAGTCCGCGCCGGCTCAGGTGCGGGCGATCGCTTTCGCGGAGCTCGCTTCGCTTAGGGAGTGGGTGGCGCGTCAAACTCCAACCGACGTGACGTTGCGTGATTTGTATACGTACGCTTCCGTGCAGATCAAACGGTTCGAAGACAATCCGAAGGAAATCGGTGTTCCGAAGCCCTCGGAACCGCCTCCTGGACAACCGATTGGTTGAGCAGTCGCTACGTGGATCGCAGACGCGTCGTTACAACCTTCATGCAGCGTTAATCCCGGTATCCAGCGAATTTTAATCCTGTATTCCGGATGAATTCATCTTCAATGCTTAGCATGGAAGCATGAACAAACTTCTTTCGTTCGCTTTCGCGGCCGCGCTGGGAACCGCTCTGACGTTCGCACAGAGCACTCCCGCGCCTGCAACCAACAACACCAAATCGACGAGTTCAGCAGCCAAGCCCACTTCCAAAGCAAAGAAGCATCACAAAACGAGCGGCAAATCGGCCAGCAAGAGTACTCCGGCCAGCACCGGCGCATCCACGCCCGCAAAGTAAATTGGATAGCCGGCTCGCGGGTTCGACTTGGTAGGATGGCTATTCATGCCACTCTACCAAGCCGTAGTTCTTGCGATGATTCAGGCGCTTACGGAATTTCTGCCCATCAGCAGCCAGGCGCATTTGTGGTTTGTGCCGTGGGTTTTCGGCTGGAAGGATCCTGGCCTGACTTTCGACGTTGCGCTGCATGCGGGTACGCTAGTCGCAGTTTTGATCTATTTTTTCCGCGATTGGGTTCAGATCATTGCGCATGGCTTCGGTATCAACGCAGGCAGCGACGACGAACTGCGAAGAAATCAAGGTTTGCTGTGGCTTTTAGCTATCGCCTCGATCCCGGCCGCGCTCGCCGGATTTTTCCTCGACAAACGAGCCGAGACTTCGTGGCGCAGTCCGTATTTGATCGGTGGGATGCTGATCGGGATCGGGGTGCTCATGTGGATCGCCGAGAAAACCGGACGCGAGAAAAAATCGATCGATCAGGTAGGTTGGTCCGACGGGATCGCGATCGGTCTGTCGCAGGCGCTGGCCCTGGTTCCAGGAACCTCGCGCAGCGGTATTACCATCACGACGGGCCTGTTCCGCGGCCTGACGCGCGCCACCGCTGCGCGCTTTTCATTTCTTCTCTCCACGCCAATCATCGCCGGCGCGGTGCTGAAGAAAATGTGGGACGTCCACAAAGAGGGCGGCATCGCGCATGACATGCAGCTGCCATTTACCGCCGGGGTTGCGATCAGCGGCGTGGCGGGCGCTCTGGTCATCGCGGTGTTCATGCGGTACCTCAAACGCAATAGCTTGATGCCCTTCGTTTACTACCGGATCATTTTTGGCATAATAGTAATCGCTCTTGCTGCTTTTTTCCGCGCTGGCGCGGAATGAAAATTTTAGGACCGACTCGCTTCGAGCGCTTGAATGAAGCCGCGGGAGTAGTGTTTCTCTTCGCGGGACTTTTCTTTACTCTCTCTCTAATCTCGTATCACGCTCAGGATCCGTCCTGGAATACCGCGGCAGGAGTGGTTCGCGCGCACAATCTGACCGGCGTGGCGGGCGCGTACCTTTCGGATCTGTTCCTGCAGTTGCTCGGCTTCGGCGCGTTTACGATTCCCGTGTTGTTGTGGATGCTCTCCTGGAAATGGCTTCGTTCCGAAGAAATCGACGGAGCCACGGTGCGGGTTTTCGGCGCGATGCTGCTATTCCTCAGCTTGTCGACCGCGCTATCGTTGGGCGGCCCCTGGAGGCCCTGGTCGGGAACATTTTCAGCGGGCGGAATGCTGGGACTGGTGCTTGCGGAAATGCTACGGGCTTCGCTGAACCTGGTTGGATCGGCGATTCTCACGCTGGTGTGTTTGATCCTGTCGCTATATTTGGTCTCGACCTTCTCGATGTCCTTGGCCGCGCGATTGTTCCGTGGACCGCTGAACTATCTGGTGGTGTTGCGCGTGCGCTGGGATGAATGGCGCGAGCAGCGGCGCGAAGCGTCTTTCGAGCGCGCCCGGGCGCGGGCAGAGCGTAGAACGTTCGCGGAGCAAGCAGCGCAGGAGGCAGCCGCGCGCGAGGAAGCTGAGAAGGCGGAAACTGCGATCCCGATCGGCGAGCCCGAGGCGACGCCCTCCGTGTACACCACGAGCGAAGTGCCTACAGCACAGGCTGAAGAGGAAATCCCGATTCACGAAATTGAAGAGCCGGCGCTGTCGGATGAGCCCGCATTTGCCACCATGGCCATCCAGCAGATCACGCCGGTCGAGACCGTTCCGGCAGCAGAAACGCGGCGCGAGCGTCACCCCAGGCTGAAGGCGCCCGAAATGACGGAGCATCCCGACTACCGGCTGCCGTCGACCGCGCTGCTCAACGACGTGCCCGCACGCAATCCTTACGATTCGGCGGAGCTCAAGGACATCGCCGCGCGCATCAAGTCGAAGTTCGAAGAATTCAACGTCCGTGGCAGCGTGGTCCAGATCAATCCAGGTCCGGTGGTGACCACGTTCGAGTTCAAGCCGGAAGCGGGCATCAAGTACTCGCGCATAACGACGCTAAGCGAGGATTTGTGCCTCGGCCTGCAGGCCGAATCGATTTTGATCGAGCGCATTCCTGGCAAGCCGACCATCGGAATCGAAGTGCCGAACACGCGACGCGAAGTGATCAGCCTGCGCCAGATTCTGGAATCGGATGAATTTCGCGAGTCGCATTCCCGCTTGACCATCTGCCTTGGGAAGGACATCAGCGGCAGGATCAAGGTTGCAGCTCTGGAATCGATGCCGCACCTGCTGATCGCCGGATCGACTGGTGCGGGCAAGAGCGTCATGCTCAACTCGCTGATCATGTCGATTCTGTGTAAGGCCACGCCGGAAGAAGTGCGGATGATTCTGGTGGATCCGAAACGGCTCGAAATGGGCCTCTACGAGGGGGTCCCGCATCTGCTTACGCCCGTGATCACGGACGCGAAAAAGGCTACGAACGCGCTGCGCAATGCTGTTCTCGAGATGGAACGGCGCTTGAAATTGCTGGCCGCGCAAGGCGTGCGCAACATCGATCAGTACAACAAGAAAGTGCGCCAGTTAATGAACGAGCCGCGCAGTCTGTTCGAAGACGAGGATGAGATGGCGTCTGAAGATCTGCGGCCGCTGCCCTATATTCTGATTCTCATCGACGAGCTGGCGGACCTAATGATGTTGGAGCGGAACAACGTCGAAGAAGCGGTCACCCGCCTGGCGCAGATGGCGCGCGCCGTGGGCATGCATCTGGTGTTGGCGACACAGCGCCCCAGCGTCGATGTGATTACTGGATTGATCAAGGCGAATTTTCCATCGCGCATCAGTTTTCGCGTGGCCACTCGCGTGGACTCGAGAACCGTTCTCGACGTTATGGGAGCTGAGCATCTGCTGGGCAAGGGGGACATGTTGTTCCTGCCGCCGGGTTCGTCGCGGCTGATTCGAGTGCATGGCGCGTTTGTGACGGAGGCGGAGATCAACCGGGTGGTCGATTTCTGGAAGGATCAGGCGCGGCCGGATTACGATCAAAGCTTCTTGATCGCGCCGCCGGCGGAGGACGGCGCCGAGTCGGAGGGCGGCGAGTTCGAGGGCGGAGATGATCCGGCGTACACCGACGCTGTGCGCGTGGTCCTCGAAATGGGGAAGGCTTCCACGTCCACATTGCAGCGTCGATTGCGATTGGGCTATGGCCGGGCTGCCAGGATTCTCGACATGATGCAGCACGAAGGAATCATCGGACCGCCCGACGGAAGCAAGCCGCGCGAAGTGTTAAAGCGGCCGGATTGGCTGGAGGAAGTCGAGAGCCAGTTGCGCTAGCCGTATTACGACAGCGCCGCGGCAGCTTCCTTCACGGTGTTGCAGTGGATCGCGACCGTGTCCGCGGTATCGCGCGCGTAGCCCCCCGCTAACGTCACTGCTATCGGGACCTTTTTTCGCAGAGCTTGATCGAACACGAGACGATCGCGACGTCTTAGACCTTCCATGGTCAGCTTTAAGCCGCCGAGCTGATCCTCGCAATACGGATCCGCGCCGGCGATGTACATGATCAGGTGCGGCGCAAACCCCATCGCGACATCCAAAGCGCCACACAGACGATCCAGATATTCGTCGTCGCCGATTCCGTCGGGGAGGTGAACGTCGATGGTGGAAGCCGGCTTCGCGCTCGGATAGTTGTTGAATTGATGCAGGGACAGCGTGAGTACGGAGCTATCCCCGGCGAAGATTGCCGCGGTTCCATTGCCGTGGTGGACGTCGCAATCCACTACCATTGCGCGCTGGATCTTTTCTTCGTGCTGCAAAACGCGAATCGCCACGGCGACATCGTTGATTGCGCAAAAGCCTTCGCCATGGCCTGGGAACGCATGATGAAAACCTCCGCCGAGGTTGAAGCCGATGCGATCGCGCAGCGCGTTCCGCGAGGCGAGGATCGTGCCGCCAGTCGCCAGCCAGAATCCATCAACCATCGCTTGCGAGTATGGAATTTCCAGGCGCATCATTTCCGCATCGGTCATCGTTCCGGTCTTGAGCCGATGCACCCAGCCCGAGTCGTGCACACGTAAAATATCTTCATCCGATGACGTCGCGGGCTCGACGAAGTCGACCGGGTGGGCGGCGCCTATGTCGATCAGATGATCGCGAATGAGCCGGTACTTGCGAGAAGGAAAAACGTGCGCGCCGAGGTTCAAGTCATAGCCGGAATGGTAAACCAACCGAAGCGGGAGCATTCGCGAGTTGACTTGGGCTACGCGTGCCGCGCGTGGTGAGCGGGTTGCGGCGGATCTGCTTTGCGCGTTCCGCGCCGGTAGTTTTCGACTGCGTGGTTGTGTTCGTCGATTGTTCTTGAGAATTGATGGCTGCCCGAACCGTTGGCCTTGGCGACGAAGTAGAGGTAGTCCGTCGCCGCTGGTGCAATCGCGGCTTTGAGCGAAGCGACGCCCGGATTCGCGATCGGTCCTGGCGGCAGGCCAACGTGCTGATAGGTGTTGTACGCGTTTGGATTCGCGAGATCGGAACGGTAGATCGTGCCGCGATAGCGCTCATCGAGCATGGCCGCATAAATCGTAGTCGGGTCGCAATCGAGAGGCATTCCCAGTCGCAAGCGATTCGAGAACACAGACGCAATCAGCGGACGTTCCTCCGGTACCGCCGTTTCTTTTTCCACTAACGACGCCAGGGTCACGATCCGGATTGGATCCGGATCCGATGATTGGCCCGAGCCCCGGGGGAGCTGTCGCCATTGCTTGCGGAATAGATCGGTCATCATGCGGCACAGCTCGGAGGCTGTAGTTCGGCGCGTGAGTCGGTACGTGGAAGGGAATAAAAACCCTTCGAGCGTGGGGGCATGCGGCGCGAGATCGCGAATCAGCGCGGGATCCCGGGCAGCTTTCAGAAAATCCGCGCCAGTCAAGAAATCGAACTGCTTGAGGCTGGCCGCGATGTCGAACATGTTGCTGCCTTCGGGAACCGTGAGCTCGTAAAAGAAGACGTCACCGCGCATGATACGGTTGAAAACATTCCATGTCGTGTCGGAACGGACGAACTGATACTCACCGGCCTGGAGCCGTGCGGCGGGATGCAGCAGACGGGCGAGCTTGAATTGCCACGGATAGCGAACCACACCCGCGTCTGCGAGTTGCGCGGCCATCGCGGACGTGCTGGTTCCTTTGGGAAAATCTAGAATGACGGAACTGGGAAATCCCTGGTATGCCATCGCCAGCGTAGACGCTAGCAGCAGCACCACTCCACCGCCGATCAGTACCAGCAGCACGATCAAACGCAGGATGATTCCACCACGGAGGGTGTCGCGATGGATCATAATCGCCGCGAATCCAGATAACTTTCGAGCAGAATCACTGCGGCGAGCCGATCCACCGCGCTGGCGCGCTTCTCAATGCTGATACCGCTCTGGCGCAACACGCGCTGTGCTTCAACCGTAGTGAGGCGTTCGTCCCAATACTCCACCGGCAAGCCGACTGCGGCTTGAAGACGCGCCCCGAACTCGTGCGCGTGGCCGGATTGACGGCCTTCGTGGCCGTTCATGTGAATCGGATTGCCAATCACGATGCGGGCGACATTGTTCTGCGACGCAATCTCGCCTAGCCGAGCCAGATCGGCACGAATATTCGTCCGCTGCAGCGTCTCGATACCCTGAGCTGTGAGGCCTAATTCGTCGCTCAAAGCGAGTCCGATGCGCCGCTTGCCGAGATCGAGAGCCATTACTCTACTTGGATTCATCCCTTTATTCCAGAACCATGCCACGGGCGCGGTTTGCGCGCGTACCAGTTTCATTTCATCATAGAAGCAGCCCCCGGGCCCCCATGTCCACAATCCTGCCACCTTCCGTGACGCCGCCGCCCTTGGCGACCCAGACGGCCGAGTCGAAGGCGGGACATACGAGCATCGCGATTCTGGCGACGGCCGCGGGTATCGCGCTGCTTTATTTTGGGCGCGTGTTCTTCATCACCGTGGCCATCGCAACCATCATCGCGTTTCTTCTCGATCCGGTGGTGACGGTTTTCGTACGGCTGCGCCTGCCTCGAGCCGTGGCGAGTTTCATCGTGTGCGCCATCACGCTGCTCGTTCTGTATTTGCTGGGCCTAGGCGCATACACAGAGATTTCTTCACTGATGGAGGATCTGCCCACGTACAGCCAGCGCATGAACGAAATCGTGGACAACGTTGCGACGCGGGCCGACCAGGTGGAGAAGCGAACTTATCAATTTTTGGTGCCGAAGCGCTTTCAACAGGCCCAGCCCGCCGCACCGGCACCGCCAGTCGAGAACAAGAACCGGCGAAGAGCGACCAAAGGGCAGCCGGCGCCATTCGAAGCGATCGTTCCTCCAGCGATCCCCGAAGTCCGGATACACACCGAGCCGACGCCGCTGCTCACCTACGTTTACGGATATGTGCGGTCGTTCTACGACGTGCTGCTGATGGCGAGCTTCGTGCCGTTCCTGGTGTACTTCATGTTGAGCTGGCGCGATCACATGCGGCGCAGCTTTTTCTATTTGTTCAACGACCCGGACCGCCACATCGTGGGAAAAAGCTGGGATGGCGTAGCGGACATGGTGCGCGCGTACACGATCGGAAATTTTGTTCTGGGATTGACGTTGTCGATCCTGAGCTCGCTGTTCTTTTTTTCGATCCACTTGCCGTACTGGCCCGTGATCGGCCCGCTAAGCGGTTTCCTCAGTCTGGTGCCTTATGTCGGGCTTCCGTTAGCCGCGGGGCCGCCGCTGTTGGCTGGCCTGATCCGCTACAACGAACCGGCCATTTATCTCATGATTGTCATCGTCGTCGCCTTGCTCCATTTGACCGCTCTAAACTTGCTTTATCCCAAAGTAGTGGGCTCTCGCGTTCACCTGAACCCGCTGGTGGTGACCGTGGCGTTGATGTTTTGGGGAACATTGTGGGGTGGTGTCGGACTGGTGCTCGGAATTCCGATCACAGCCGCGGTGAAAGCCTTCTGCGATAATGTCAGCAGCCTGCGGGGGTACGGGAAGCTGCTGGGAGATTAACGCGGAAATGAGTAAGCAATTCCTGATCTTCTTTGGCGTCGGTGTGGTCGCGGTGGCTCTCGCTGTGGTCGCAATTCTCCAACACACCAAAGGCGCGCACTTAGTCCTGCAAGGAAAAATCTTGAAGGTTCGCACCGGCGCACTAAGCGATTCCGACAGCATCGCCGTTTTGGATTTCCGCGTCGAGAATCCGTCAGATGTTCCTTTTCTGGTGCGCGAGGTGGACGTTACTTTGGAACAGCCGAACGGGAACATGGTGGATGGCCAGACCATCGCCAAAGGCGACTTGAAACAGATCTTCCAGTACAATCGCTTTCTGGGCGAGCAGTACAACGAGGGGCTCACGATCAAGGACAAAATTCCCCCGCATACCTCCGTAGATCGCATGGTTGCGGTGCGTTTTGAAGTAAATAATCACGATTTGGAAACGGCCAAGGCGATTCACATGAGCATCCAGGATATGGACGGCCCTATGTTTGAAACCAGCCGTAGCATGCAGTAACGCTTGCGGCGCTTAGTGATTCGTCCCGGCGGAATCGGCGACACGATTCTGGCATTTCCAGCGATCGAACATCTGAAGGCGGACTACACGGAAGTATGGGTCCGAGGCGATGTGGTTCCGCTCGTGCGGTTCGCGGATCGCGTTTGCTCTCTCGCGTCGACGGGTCTCGATCAACTCGAACTGCCGGACACAGAGCCGCCCCGCGAGCTGATTGAACATTTGCGGACGTTCGATTCGATCGTCTCCTGGTACGGATCGAACCGTCTCGAATTTCGCGAGCGCGCTCGCTCCCTCGGGCTGCCTCTTCAGTCTTTCAACGCTCTCCCCGGAATTAATGAGGGAGCCCATGCAGCCGACTTTTTCTTCCAGCAGGCCGGCGGCGTAGGACGTGCAATTCCCAGGATTCGATGCGACATCGAACGCCGCGAGTTCGCCGCGATTCACCCTTTCTCCGGGAGTCCGCGCAAGAACTGGCCACTGGATCGATTCCGCAAGCTGGCGCAGACGCTTGAGATTTCCGTGAAGTGGTGCGCAGGCCCAGAGGAGACATTGAATGATGCCGTGCGGTTCGAGAATCTGTGGGACTTGGCATGCTGGCTCGCGAGCGCGCGTGTTTACATTGGCAACGATTCCGGCATCACACACCTGGCAGCCGCGGTTGGGACCCCGGTAGTGGCGGTTTTCGGCCCATCGGATCCGCAAATCTGGCGACCGCTGGGAGAGCGAGTCCGAATCGTGAGTGGCGCACTCGACGCGATCCCTGTGGAGCAAGTTCGAAGCGCGGTTCGAGATCTGCTCTAAACGGGATTACCATCGGAGAAGGAGTCGATCCAATGTTTCGAGCCCCACTCGTCTTTTCCGCGGCCTGTGCTATCGTTTGCGCCGCCGATATCCCGCAAGGCACGCATGTGCTGCTTCGGATGGAAAATTCCATCAATTCCCGAACCGCGCACGAAGGCGACTACGTGTATCTGCGGACTGCGAGCCCGGTGGCCGTGGGCGGGCAGATCGCGCTTCCTGAGGGAAGCTACGTGCAGGGAGTGGTGGTGCAATCGAAACGTAGCGGACGCGTTGCCGGGCGCGCAGAACTGGCAATTCGCCTGGAGACACTCACACTCGCGACAGGAAAAGTCCTGAAATTCTCGCCGCACGTGAGTTCGGTCGAAGACCAGGAGAACGGTCAAAAAGTTACCGGGAAAGAAAATACGATTGAAGCTGCGCCGAACACTGGCAAAGACGCCGAGCGCATAGCGATTCTCGCGGGAAGCGGTGCGGCCATCGGTGGCCTGGCGGATCGAAGCTGGCAAGGCGCGGGAATCGGCAGCGGAATCGGCGCAGGCGTTGGAATCGCAACGGTCTTGCTGAGCCGTGGCAAAGAGGTAGAGTTACGCCGCGGCGCAACGCTCGATGTAGTTTTCGATCGGCCAGTGTCGCTCGACTAGTCGCCGGCTGTCGCGAGCTCTGGCTTGGGGCCAGGCCCAGTAGTGTTTAATTTGCTGTGGCCCCGGCCGTACAAGAAGTAGACCACGAATCCAATCAGCATCCAACCAAGCGCGGTCATCTGCGTGTACGAATCGAGCGAGACGATCATGATGGAACATACGATGGCGCCCAGGATCGGGACCAACGGCACCAGCGGCGTACGGAAGGGCCGCGGGCGATCCGGATCGGCGCGCCGGAGTATCCAAGTGCCGATGGAAACCAGCACGAAGGCGAACAAAGTGCCGATCGAAGTCAGGTCGCCGAGCAGCGAACCAGGCAGAATCGCCGCGAGCCCCCCCACGAAAAAGAACAGCGTGATATTGCATTTGTACGGCGTGCGAAATGTTTTGTGGACCTGGCAGAACAGGTTCGGCAACAGGCCGTCGTGCGCCATCGAGTAGAACACCCGGCTTTGGCCCAGGAGCATCACCAGGATCACGGATGAAAACCCAAACAAGATCGCGACCGTTACGGCGGTTGCGAGCCATCCGAAACCCGCCATGTGGGTTGTGATCGCATACGCGACGGAGGCCTCTTTGCCGGCCTTCAGGAACTCGGACCAGTTTGCGACGCCCGTCAACACGTAGCCGAACAGAATGTATAGCACCGTGCAGATCGCCAGCGATCCGAGGATGC